>Ga0207733_100148_pt1 | contig 66975 bp, 80 predicted proteins | sample A23P3SouthBayCA_FD_187735 | JGI IMG/M metagenome (GOLD analysis project Ga0207733, IMG submission 187735) | Aerobic enrichment media microbial communities from Eden Landing Ponds, California, USA - A23 P3 (SPAdes) | ecosystem: Environmental > Aquatic > Marine > Unclassified | place: Emeryville...
GCGGGCGGCGTTGGAGGCGCGTGCGGAGCAGGGTCACGACCAAGGTCGGCCGCCGTTCGGGATGACGTACGACGACGCCGGCGAGCGGTGGGTTCCTGACCGAGACACCGCAGGAGACGAACGGAGCGACTTCCAGAAGGCGCTCGACGTCATCCGCGCTCGGGAGGACGGTCTCTCGTGGCGGGATGTGGCTGCCGAGACGGGCGTGCACAAGGACACTGCGCGGAGCATCTGGGACCGCCGCGAGCGCTACCTCGCGGACGCTTAGCTGTGCCCCGTCAGATTCCTCCGCCAGCCGGACCCCTCCACCGGTTTTCCGTATTTGGATCATTTTCGCTGCCTGAGTCGCCTTGATTCGCCGGGTCGTTGGACGCGTCGGGTGGTTCGGTGACGGGGTCGTTTGTTGGGTCTGGGGCTGGTTGGTGGCCGCCTGTGTCCGGGCTGGGGTGGTAGGTCGTCCGGTCGTCGATGGTGTCGTCGGACGGCGGTGTCTGTGTGGTATCTGGTTGGTTTGTGTCGTCGGTCGTGTTGTCGTTGCTGGGGAGGGTGTCAGGCGCGTCGACGGGTTCGTGGTCGGGATTCGTCACCGTCACCTGCTCGTCCGCGTGCGAGTTCCCGCCGTCGCCCGCGTTCTGAATCTTCTGCCGCGCCTCCGAAAGTGACCCTGCAGACACGACGCCGGCCGACAGCAGCCGGGACGCAGCTGCTTCGGAGATCGCCGTCGCGCCGACGCGCGTGTAGAGAATGTAGCTCGCTCCTCCAACTGCGCCCGAGCCGACCGTCGCGGCTACAAGAACCGCTTGGTCCGGGTGGTCGCGTGCGTAGTTGTACGCAGCCTCCCCCGCCGTCTTCGTCGCCCAGCCGACCGCCGCGAGCGCCGCACTCAGCCGGTCCACAGGGACGTTCAAATCGACGTCGGTCGGAATGCTCGATGGCGTGTCTCGGCCACCCGGCGGCGGCGCGTTCGGTATCCCAACCGATTGGTCGTTGTTCCCGGCGGGGTCGTAGACGACGTTTCCGTCCTCTCCTGTCCGAAGCGACGGGTCTGGATTGCCGTCACCGGGATTGTCTCCCGTCCACGCGTAGTTGCTTCCCGGGTTCACCGGACCGTCCCCGGTCGCGGTGTTATCGCTACCGGGCGAGGGTCGCCACGGGACGCCCGGCGCGTCCGGAGCTGGCGTATTGTTTGCTGGCTGCTCTTCATTCGCGGGATTTCCGGGTGTCGGTGATGCAGGAAATTCATCAGTGGGGTCGTTACTCGGTATTCCCGGCGTATTCCCTGTCCCCTGATTCGACGGATCGGGGTTCTTGTTTTGGTTTCTGTTGTTGTTCTGGTCTCGCTGGTTTCTCCGATCTGAGTCACGCGACCGGTTCGACTGCCCATCACCGCCCGCGTCCGTCAGTACGTCGAACGGTGGGACGAGGCCGAACAGCCACAGGAGGAGCGCGAGGACACCCGCACCGACTGCATAGACGAGCCCTGTCTTCTCTTTCGTGTTCGCCATCAAAACCCCCTCCTGTGGACTGCTTTCTTTGCCCTGCCGTTGTTTTCGAGGTCTGTACGTTCTGCTCCGATACCAACTTCTGGCATATCTGATAAACCTGCTTTTAAGCGCTTCAAAACCCTGTATGGGCGGGAGTCCGGTATCAATGGTATCAGATAATCGGTGATATCGATGGTGTAAGCGAGGAGTGTTCGTATTCAGTTCAACTCCCTCATACCCTTGAGACCTTTGAGAACAGCAGTTTCACCAGTCACAACCAAGTCGCCGCAGTAAAAATGAAGGGTAGACACCCATGAAGCTGCTTAGGACCCTATATACGCCCCGTGAGAAAGCGAGATTGAAGGGTACATACCCATGGGAATACCGAGAACAAGGGTTCCATTCCGTCTTGGATACCCTTCATGGAAACATTTGCCCCTTCGCTTTCTGTGGATTTTATCGAAGACCTCCGCCCTGATATCGGTGATACCGCCGGTATCAGGGTGAAACGCTTTCTGCGGGAGTGTCGTGCGGCCAAGGTTTCGACCGGTCCGGGTCTCCACGGAGATCGCGGACCATGAGGTGCTCCCCGACGGGGAACCGTGCGACGTCTCCCGCGAGAACCAGTTTGTCGAGCGACCGCCGTGCGGTGAGCGTATCCTCTTCAACGAGGTCGGCGTACCGTATCACGGGCCCTCGTTCATCGAGGCGGCTCAGAAGTTCGTCCGGATTCGGCCATGACACCAGTTTTGCCATATCTGGTCTACGTGCCAGTTCGCTAAAAGAATACGTCCAGACCGTCGGGATAGGACCATCCGGACCAGGTATCCAGACGCGTCCGGACGCAGAAACCGGTAGTCGGTAGACGTCGGCTTCCTCATCCAGTCCTTCTGGAGAAAACCATATTCTTAGACCTGTTCTGTCACGTTTTCAGTTCGATATCTGTCCGGAAGGACTGGACCGGACCGTCTGGATTGAGTGCTGGATCTCGTCCGGATGCGCGTCCAGACGAATCCGATGTAGTCCATCGGTTCCACTCGTCCGGATGGTCCGGATAAGACGGTCCGGACGATGCGTCCGGTTACGCGTTGTTCTGAGAGACGTCCACGTGGAGGTGTTCTAAGACGAAGTCCAGATACTGGTCTGGATTCTCGTCCGGTTCTTCCCCGACGAGCGCCATCTGTCGCTCGATGACGGACTGCGTCTCGTCTGGGACGGTTATTTCAACCTCGAAGCTGTGCTCCATCAGCCGGTGGTGTTCTCGAGCGAACTCTAACCGCAGCTCTTCGAGGTCCGCGCTCCGGTTCGTGTAGTCGTCGAGCGCCGCGAGGAGCGCGTCCTCCTTGGACATCCCTCGGTCGTGGTACTCGCGGAACTGCTCTGTGACCTGTGTCCAGTGGACGGTGAGCCCGAGTTCTTCGAGGTTCTTCTGGAACTCGTCGCCGCCGACCGCTGGTTCAGACATGACCGCCCTCCGTGTCGATGACATGCGTTTCTGAGCGCGTCGGCTGTGCGTGCGTACTTTCTGGTGAATCGTCCAGTAGCTCGTCCAGAGAGCTGTAGACGCGGCCGTTCCGCCTGTACTCGTGGCGACGGGTTCCATCGGCCGTTTGGATGATGCGCGCCGTAATGCGGTTGTTCTGCGTCGCTGCTGCCTCCCGTGCGCGGGTTCTAAGTCCGCGCGGTGTCTTCGATGACATGCTGACTCTGTCAGCACGGTTGTGGGCGCTCCTACGCCCCAACCACCTTTGACGATGGTTCCTACCGTGCTACTCTACAGTATATTGTATACCTCCAAAAAGGTTGCGTCTATTCTGTAAACGTTCGCACTATAGGAGCAACCTATTTCACGGAGGGTTCGCAACATATTGTTATGGTCAGCAGTACACAGGCAACTATGGCCGACCGGAGGGCGTTACTGACCGACCGTGAGAGAAAAATTATCCGCGGAGATGCAGATGTCTCTGACTCTTATCGCTACCAGACAATTAGTCGCGTACGTAGCCGCTTCGACAGATTAGAGGAAGACCTCGAAGCCTTTCGAGCCCATGGCGAGCTACTCACTGAACTGCGGGAGATCGTCTGTGAGCAGGGGGATGAATTTGAGGAGGGTACTGCCGAAGGAAGTGAGGGGAGTAGTCACTAATACCGGTGAATACATTGTATCATATATTCTCCGATACCAACGATATCACCGAACATATGGTATATTTCCCGATATTTATCTACTATTGGTGGTAATTAGTGACCATGTCGGGAAATAATGGCTTCACGTCGATCCCCGTCTACCCCAGCACCCGGGACCGGGTGAGCACGCTCAAACGCCCCGGCGAGAGCTGGTCCGACACCCTAGATCGACTCGTCGACGAAACACGCCAAGACAATCCCGACGTGTGACGCACAAAGATGCCTCTCAATCAAACTGAACCGTTCGAGGAAGGGAACCCGATGAAGTCGGGTTGCGTGGGTGTTGACGCACCCTCGCACGTTGTCCCCTCCTCGAAGTGAGTGTGGAACGGGAGCCGGCGACAGAGCGCGACTCTCTGGTCATACCAACGGATTCCGGGGGTATGAACGTTAGGGTTGCGCGCCTGTTTTCGGCCCCGGTCTCGCCGGCCTAACCGGCTTCGACCCGACGAATGCAAGTCACGAACGCAACCCACGGAACAGACGCCAGCACCGAGACGATACATCAACAGCTCGCAAAACCTGGTGAGCCGAATCTACGCGGATTCCTTCAGAACGTTAGCCAAATCGACGGAGTGCGTGCTACCGCGAAACCGGAAGCTCACACCTGTATCTCCCACGGGTGTCAACTCACCGAGAACCTCGCTCAAGTCCACATCGATGGATACGGAACGCGGGTTCTCTGCCCCATTCACGTGCTTGACCTCGTAGATCGAGAGGTGGGGCTCAAATGAATAACGCCGATATCCAGGACGCTCAAGGGACTACCGGCCGCTACGAAGTGAGAGTAGGAGGGACCGCCGATGGCGGCAACCGCGTCCCCGATCTCGCACCGCGCGAAGCCTTGGAGCGCTGGCTCGGGAAACTCCGCGCCGCGAAGGCCGACTCCACGGTCTCCGCGTATCACTACCAGCTCAAGCACTTCGTCGAGTTCTGCGAGGACGAAGGAATAGAGTCCATTCGCGAGGTAACGGGCTGGGACATCGAGACCTTCGAGACCCAGCGCCGCGACCAAGGGCTGGAAGCGCTGAGCCTCCACAAGGAACTCAGTACGCTCCGGCTCTTCCTCGAATACTGCGCGCGCATCGAGCTCGTCCACGAAGACCTCCCGGAGAAGGTCGACCCGCCGGACGTCCCGCGCGACGCGCACGTCGACGAGACGCGACTCCACTGGGACGACGCCCAACAGCTCTTCGAATACTACGACGAGCACGCGTACGGAAGCCGTGCGCACGCCCTCCTCACCCTCACGTGGTTCACGGGCTGCCGGCTCGGCGGCGTCCGAACGCTCGACGTCTCCGACTACTACCCCGAAGAGCGCTATCTGGAGTTCCACCACCGACCCGGCCGTGGGACGCCGTTGAAGAACGGTCGCGACGGCGAACGTGCGGTAGGACTCACGGAGTACGTCTGCGACGTCCTCGACTACCACCTTACGCACGAACGCCACGACGTCTACGACGACCAGGGGAACAAGCCGCTTCTCCCGAGTACGGTCGGACGGGCGAGCGAGAACGCGGTGCGCGCGTGGATGTACCTCGCGACCCAACCCTGTCTCCACTCTCCGTGTCCGCACGGGAAGGAGCGAGAGACGTGTGAGTGGGCGGACTACACGCACGGCTCGAAGTGTCCGAGTTCGCGAAGCCCGCACCAGGTGCGGACGGGCTCGATCACGTGGCAACTGAATCGCGGGATGCCTATCGAGGCGGTCGCGCAGCGCGTGAACACGTCCGTTCGCGTGCTGAAACGCCACTACGACCAACCGACGCACCTGGAAGAACTGGAGGAGCGTCGCCGCCAGCACGTCGATAGACTGGATTTCGACGCGAGCGGTCGCGGGGGTGGAGACGAATGACGTGGTTCCATCCCGCCCCAACCCATTTTCTGATTCCACGCAACGGCGAGCGGAGCGAGTCGTCCGCGAATCGAAAATGATAGAGTGGATTTGAACTATGGAGGTCGCGCGCAGGATAGCGAGCACGTCCGACTGAAGTTCGAATCCGCTCGTGTCGCTAGTTCGCGAACGTGCGGTAGCCGCCGTATCCGGCGAGGAGTATGCCGGCGAGCAGCGACCCGAATCGGCCGAGGATGGCGGTGTCGCTCGGTGGGTCGGAGAGGCGTCTGATTTGGAGGGCGTCGTAGTCCCCGTGATACTGGACGTTGTAGATGCGGATTCCTTCGCCAGGTGGTGTGATGCGTTCGGGGAGGTCGCCGGGTTCGGTGCGGTAGGTGTGATTCTGGTTGGCGAGTGCGGCGTCGAAGACGCGGCGTTCGTTCTCGGAGAAGTTCTCGTACGCGAGATTCGGGTGGGCGGATTGGTCGCCGAAGTCGGGTTCGACGTAGTATTCGACGGTGTCCGGTGGGGCCTGTGGCGGTGCGACGAGCGGGAACGCGAACAGGGCGAAGCCGGCGAGTAAGAACGCGGCGCTCAGCGTGGAGGGCGGGCGCATGTCTCGGAGTCAGTCTCGCCCGCTAAAAAGATTCCCGTCACTCGACGTCGTACTGCTCGCCGGCTTCGATGCGGACGTCGAGGTGGTTCTCGAACGGAACGAGCGGGCACTCGTAGGCCTCGGAGTACGCGCAGAAGGGGCTGTACGCGCGGTTGAAGTCGAGCAGCCAGACGCCGTCCCGTTCGAAGTCCTCGTCCAGGTCGAGGTAGCGGCCGGCGGGATAGGTGGTGTCGCCGTTCGTCTCGTCGCGGAACGGCACCCAGAGCCGGTCCTGTGAGGGGTCGCTGCGGTACGCGGTGAGCGTGCACTCCTGTCCGTCGACGTCGAATCGGAACTCGCCCCAGCGGTAGTACGTCTGTTCGCCTTCCTGCGTGGTGTCGACGCTGATGGTGTCATGGTCGTCGAACTCGTGGAGTTCGACCTCGAACCGGTAGTCCTCGTCCGGCGGGTAGTAGTCGAGGCCGTCGAACGAGTCGCGTTCGCCCTGCGGAATGGGTGACCGCGGGTTTTCGGCGAAGTACTCGTCCTTCTCGGTGCGTTCGCGTTCGATTCGTTCTGCGTAGTCCATACGCGATGTTCGAGCGGACGCCTGAAAAGCGACGGGCCGGCGGCGACGGCCGCCTAGTCGAGTCGCGCCCCGCAGTCGGGACACTCCTCGTCCATCTTCGTGACGCGGCAGTCACACGCCGGACAGAAGTCGAGATAGCACGCCGGGTCGCCCATGTCCCAGTGTACCACGGCCGCGCGTATCACTCCTTCGCCGGTCGAGACGGCGCGTGAAGCGTCTCGTGAATGGAGACGACGAGCGCCGGCACCACGACCATGAAGAGGTGTTCTTCGACGGGAATCCCGAGGACGTCGACGCCCGTCCGCAACTCCACCGCGAACACGCCGATGTGGAGCGTGTACCAGTCCCAGACGTACGCCACCGGGTAGAGCGTGATCACAGTTTTTACGGCCCGACGGAACGCCTTCGCACGATAGAGAAGCGCGACGGCGACCGCGCCGAACGCGACCTCCGACGCGAGATACGTGTACTCGCCGAACACCGCGCCCACGTCCGGAACCATGTGCGTTCTTCGGTAACAACCCACCTAAAACACTCCCCCGTCGCAACAAGGTTTTAGACCGTTCCCCACGACTCTCCAGTACACTCATGGATATCTCTGATATCGCAACCCAGGACTACATCTCGGTCGACGCCGAGGAACGAATGGGGAAAGTACGGTCTATCTTCGAAGAACAGAACCCGAAAGGCATCCTCGTCACGCGCGCCGGCGGCGCCGAATTCGAGGGCGTCATCACCCAGAAACAACTCCTCTCCTCGCACATCGAGGACAACACGCGCGTCGTCTCCCTCGTCAACCCCAGCAGTCACAGCGTCCCGAAACTCGAACGCACCGAAGACGTCCGCGACGTCGCCCGCAAACTCGTCGAAGGCGACACCAAAGTCGCTCCCGTCTTCGAAGCCGACCAACTCTGGGGCATCATCACCGAAGACCTCCTCCTCGAAGCCGTCCTCGACAACCTCGACGCCCTCACCGTCGACCAGATCTTCAGCCCCGACGTCGTCACCGTCGGCGAAGACGACACCCTCGGCACCGTCATCAACCGCCTCCGCGAGAACTCCATCAGCCGCCTCCCCGTTCTCGACGAAGACGGCTTCCTCACCGGCATCGTCACCGTCCACGACCTCGTCGACTTCATCGTCCGCGACGTCGACAAAACCACGCGCGGCGACCGCCGCGGCGAGATGGAACGCCTCATCGACCTCCCCGTCTACGACGTGATGTCGAGCCCCGTCGAAACCATCCACCCGGACGACAGCGTCGAAGACGCTGTCCGCACCATGCTCGACGACGACATCGCCGGCCTCGTCGTCACCCCCGAAGACGACACCCGCGTCGTCGGCGGCATCCTCACCAAAACGGACGTCCTCCGCGCGCTCTCCTTCACCGAAGAACAGCACATGGACGTCCAAATCACCAACATCGACCTCCTCGACACCATCAGCCGCGAGGACGTCCGCGACGGCATCGAAGAAATCACCCACAAGTACAGCGACATGGACGTCCGCCACGCCCACGTCCGCTTCCACGAACACAAAGAACGCCTCCGCGGCACACCCCTCATCTACTGTCAGGTCCGCCTCCGCACCAACAAAGGACAGGCCGCCGGCACCGGCGAAGGCTACGGCGCGGACAACGCCCTCAACCTCGCCCTTGACCACCTCGAACGCAACGTCCTCGAACTCAAAGGCATCCAAGCAGACGAAGAATACCGCGGCCAGCTCCTCCGGAAACTGAACGAGCTCTAAAACCCACCTTTTTCCGCCTGGGGGGTCGGGTCAGCGACCCCCGGCGCAAAAACCTGTTCCTGCGAGCGAGCGGAGTGAGCGAGGGGGAGCCAGTCGGAGCGTCGCTCTGACGCTGGAGGGAAAAAGCCGAGCGCGCTCCGCGCGCTCGGTAGAACAGACTCGGAGTCTTCCGCCACCACCGCATCCGCACAGCGACGCCTCCTCACGTCTCCGCCCACCCCCGCACCGCCGCCGCAGAGCGCCGACTGCTACAGTTCTCGTTCGTAAATCGCGGTCTCCAGCGTCTCGCCGCCGAACTCCGCCTTCCGACTTCCGATGCGTTCGAACCCGCGTGAGGTGTAGAAGGACTGCGCAAGCTCGTTCCCCGCGAGCATCTCCAGCTTTATCCTCCTGTACTCGGCGGGTATCGTGTCGAGGCACGCGTCGAGGAGTTCGGTGCCGATTCCCTCGCTCCAGCGCTCGGGGTGGACGTAGAGCTCCTTCAGTCCCGCTTCGTACTCGTCGACGAACGATTTCGTCTCGCCCCAGCGGACGAACGCGTACCCCACTACGTCGTCCTCCCTCGCGACGAAGAACGCGCCGTCGGTGTCGGTGAGTTCCGCGAGTCGCTCCGCCAACGCGTCGTCGGGGACGTCCGACGTGTCGGGGTCGCGGCGGTCGAGCACAGCGTCGGGAACGAGGCCGCGGTAGGCTTCACGCCACGCGAGCACGTTCACGCGTTCGACGCCCCGCAAATCGTCCGCCGATTCGAGTCGCCGGATTCGCATACTCGAACCAGCGCCCACGCCCGAAAAACCGTTGCGCTACGGGCGTTTCAACCGAACCCAGAGATAGCCGATGACCACGAGCGAAACCAGACTCCCGAGCGCGCCCGCGAGCACCCAGAAATCGGTGTTCACGATACCTCCTCGATACCCGCGTTCGTGATTCTGAACTGCACGCGCTCGCCCTCCGGTTTCGCGCGGTGTTTCTCAAGTGTGGCGCGTCGCCGGTCGCCCTTGAACCGGTCGAGCCGGACGACGGTCCCCGTCCAGTGTTCGAGAGTGTGGCCGCCGAGCGGGCGACTTCGGTCGGAATCAGGGTCGGTGTACACCTGATTCGTGACGACCACCGCGAGGTCGTGCTTGCGTGCGAGCGACAACAAGTGCGTGACTTGCCGGGCGACCTGTCGGAGGGCGTCACCCGCCTCTTCGTCGTCGATGCGGCGGAGACGATAGAACCCGGTCGCCGAGTCGAGCACGATGAGGGAGGCGTCCGCGGCGAACTCCGCGGCGTCCTTCACGGCCTCCGACTGCTCGTCGAAGTCGTGGGCCTCGGAGACGACGACGTTCGAGGACGCCGCCTCTGGGTCGTCGGCGTTCGCCTCCAGGACGTCCCGGAATCGGTCGACGGAGAGCCCCTCGGTGTCGACGTACACGACGGTGTCGCCCGCGTCGGCGGCGTGGACGGCGGCGGAGAGCGCGACGTTCGTCTTCCCCGCGCCCGGCGGACCGTAGAGTTGGGTGACGGTGCCGCGCTCCAACCCCCCTCCCAGCAGGTCGTCGAGCGGCGCGCACCCGGTCGTGATGGCGGAATCGGTCACTACCCGGGTTTCGTCGTTCCCCCGGAAAAACACCCCGGAACGCCGCAGGTCTTTTAGCCCGCGCTCGCGCACTCTCCCCCGTGATAGTCGTCGCAACCGGGGACTTCGAACTCTATCACGACCTCGTCGCGGAACTCCGCGAACGGGACGTGGAGTTCACGACAGTCGAACCCGGTGACCCGCTTCCCGAGCGTGCCCGCGTCCTCATCACGGGCGACACGGACGACGTGGACGCGGCCCTCGAAACCATCGTCGCGAGCACGGACGACGTTCGCGGCGCGGTGGACGAGGCGCTCGCCGTCCTCCGTGGCGGCGACGGGCGGACGATCGTCGGAATCGACCCCGGCCCGAATCCGGGTATCGCGGTGCTCTCCGGCGACCTCGTGGTCGCGGCGTTCCGCGTGCCGGTGGAGGACGTGACGGCGGTGGTGATGGACGAAATCGAGGGCGCACTCGACCCGCTCGTCAGGGTGGGGGACGGCGCGCGCCTCCACGGAAAACGCATCGTCGAGTCGCTCGCGACGGAGGGCGTTCGCGTCGAACTCGTCGACGAGACCGGGACGACGCCCTACCTCGGTGCGGGCGTCCGCGGACTGGACGACGTGCTCGCCGCGGTGAACATCGCGCGACTCGAGGGGGAACACGTCGAGTCCCGGCAGTTCGAACCGACCGAGGGCGAGCTCCAGGTTATCAAGACACGCTCGCGGGAGCGCTCGACGGAGAACCGCACCATCACGGAAGCGCTCGCGCGCCGGGTGGCGTCGGGTCAGTTGACGCTCGACGAAGCCATCGAAGAGCACGAATCAGAGTAGGCGAAACGGGGGCGCATCGTCAAGAGTATGTACGGCTATGCCATACTATCACATACGTCTGCCGTCGGAAGGTTCTTCGGACGGCAAGACCCACCCTCCCACAACGATGAACGAAGTCCAACTGGAGGTGGCGAAAGCCTACCCCAACGATTCGGGACGTGGCATTGCACGCCTCGACCCCGACACGCTACTCCACCTGAAGCTGAGCCCCGGTGACATAATCGAAATCGAGGGCGCAGAGACGACCGCCGCCAAAGTCTGGCGCGCGGACCGACAGGACTGGAACACCGACACCGTGCGCATCGACGGATTCACGCGGCAGAACGCCGACGTGGGTATCGGCGAGCGCGTGAAGATACGGAAGGCCGAGGCGGAGAAAGCGGACAAACTCGTCCTCGCGCCACCGGAGGAGGCGTCCGTCCAGTTCGGCTCCGACGCCGCTGGCATGGTCAAACGCCAGATACTGAAGCGACCGGTCGTCTCCCGCGACATCGTCCCCGTGATGAGTTCGACCAACCACCCGTTCATGCGCTCTCCGGGTCAGGCGATTCCGCTCATCGCCGTGGAGACGGAACCCGAGGGCGTCTGCCTCGTCACCGAGGACACCGAAGTCGAGTTGCGCGAAGAACCCATCAGCGGGTTCGAACGCACCGGCGGCGGAATCACGTACGAGGACATCGGCGGCCTGCAGAACGAGATTCAGCGGGTGCGGGAGATGGTCGAACTCCCGATGAAGCACCCCCAGATATTCCAGAAACTCGGCATCGAACCGCCGCAGGGCGTCCTCCTGCACGGCCCGCCGGGCACGGGGAAGACGCTGCTCGCGAAGGCGGTGGCGAACGAGACGAGCGCATCGTTCTTCTCCATCGCGGGCCCCGAGATCATCTCGAAGTACTACGGGGAGTCCGAACAGCAGTTACGCGAGATATTCGAGGACGCGAAGGACGACTCGCCCTCGATAATCTTCATCGACGAACTCGACAGCATCGCGCCGAAGCGCGAGGACGTCACGGGCGAAGTCGAACGCCGCGTCGTCGCCCAGTTGTTGACGATGATGGACGGCCTCGAAGGCCGCGGTCAGGTCATCGTCATCGCCGCGACGAACCGCGTGGACGCCGTCGACCCCGCGCTCCGCCGCCCCGGCCGGTTCGACCGCGAAATCGAAATCGGTGTGCCGGACGAGGTGGGTCGCGAGGAAATCCTCAAGATCCACACGCGCGGCATGCCGCTGTCCGACGACGTGAACCTCGGCCACCTCGCGGACGAAACCCACGGGTTCGTCGGCGCGGACATCGAGAGCCTGACGAAGGAGGCCGCGATGCGCGCGCTCCGGCGCTACCTCCCCGAAATCGACTTGGACGAGGAGGACATCCCGCCGAGCCTCATCGACCGCATGATAGTGAAGCGCGCGGACTTCCGCGGCGCGCTCAACGAGGTCGAACCCTCGGCGATGCGCGAGGTGCTCGTGGAACTCCCCAAGATAACGTGGGAGGACGTCGGTGGCCTCACGGACGCCAAGCAGTCTGTCAAGGAGTCCGTCGAGTGGCCGCTCAACAGTCCACAGAAGTTCCGACGGATGGGTATCGACCCGCCGAGCGGCGTCCTCCTCTACGGGCCCCCGGGCACGGGGAAGACGCTGATGGCGAAAGCCGTCGCGAACGAGACGAACGCGAACTTCATCTCCGTTCGGGGTCCCCAACTCCTCTCGAAGTGGGTCGGCGAATCGGAGAAAGCCATCCGCCAGACCTTCCGGAAAGCCCGGCAGGTCAGCCCGACGGTGATATTCTTCGACGAACTCGACAGCCTCGCGCCCGGCCGCGGCCAGGACGTCGGAAACAACGTCAGCGAACGCGTCGTCAACCAACTCCTCACCGAACTCGATGGACTGGAGGACATGGAGGACGTGATGGTCATCGGCGCGACCAACCGCCCCGACATCATCGACCCCGCACTCATCCGCAGCGGTCGGTTCGACCGCATGGTCATGATCGGCCAGCCCGACATCGAAGGCCGCGAACAAATCCTCAAGATCCACACCGGCGACACGCCGCTCGCGCCCGACGTCAGCCTCCGCGAACTCGCCGAAATCACTGACGGCTACGTCGGCAGCGACCTCGCGAACATCGCCCGCGAAGCCGCCATCGAAGCGCTCCGCGAGGACGACGACGCAGAAGAAGTCGAAATGCGTCACTTCCGCAAAGCCATGGAGAACGTCCGCCCCACCATCAACGAAGACCTCCTCAACTACTACGAACAGGTCGAAGAACAGTTCAAAGGCGGCCAAACCCCCGACCAGCGGAGGGAGGGCGGCCACATCGGCTTCCAATGAACTTTTTTGCCGTTCGGGGTAGCGCGTAGCGCTACCCTCTCACGGCAAAAACCTTCACTAAAAAGGCGGCGCGGCGGAGCCGCGCCGTGAACCGGCGACCTTCCGGGTTCTCTCGGTCACGCGAGCGAGGCGAGTGTGACTTAGTCAGAGCTTCGCTCTGACGCAAGGCCGCTCGGTCGCCGGACGATTTCTCTCTGTTTTCCAATCTGCGGGTAGGTTTACGGTCTCTCGGGCCCGAGTGTACGGTATCGGTCCCTGACCGTCGACCACTCATGGCTGACACAGACGATACCTCCGAGGCGAGCGGACAGACTATCACCCAGAACGTGAACGTGAACGTGGAGAGCGACGGTGGGCCGTCGCTCCTCTTGCGCGGCGTGTACTTCCTGCTCGTGGGCTGGTGGGCGAGCGGAATCTGGCTCGCCATCGCGTGGTTCTTCATCGTCACCATCATCGGGATGCCCATCGGCATCAAGATGATAAACGTCGTCCCGAAGATCGTCTCCCTGAAAGACCGGACGCTGGAGACGAACGTTTCGGAGGACACGGCGGGGAACGTCACCGTCACGCAGACGACGAGCGAACAGCACTCCCTGCTCGTGCGCGCCGTCTACTTCCTGCTCGTGGGCTGGTGGCTGAGCGGCGTCTGGATGAGTCTCGCGTGGCTCGCGTCCATCACCATCGTCGGCCTCCCGCTCGCCGTCTGGATGTACGACCGCCTCCCCTACGTCGTCTCGCTCTACAAGTACTGACCGCTCCTCGTTTCTACACACCACCTCGCGAACCTGTCTGCCGATGCGAACGTTTTACCCGGGTCGCTTCGAACGCCATCCATCGCCCTCCATGAATCGACGCACGTACCTCGCGTCAGCCGGGAGTCTCGGCATCCTCGCGACCGCTGGGTGTAGCGCGCTCTCCACCGACAAATCGCTCGCACGACCGACCGAATCCGGGGACTCGCCCGGCCACCGATACCTCTCGTTCCGGAGCGACGGCGACTCCGTCGCGACGTTCGGAGTCGACGGGTCCGTAGACGGCGACCACCTCCACCTCTCGATGGCGCTCGCCCACCGCGACGGAACGAGCGTGGACGCCATCACCCTCACCGTCTGGATGCCCGAGATATCGCGTGACACCCCCGCAGACGTCGCGCTCGTCTCGCCCGTCGAAGGCGACAGTTCGCCCCCACCCGCGGTGACGCTCTCCACGCCCGAACGCGCCCTCGGAACCAGAATCGAAATCACCGACATCGACGACCTCGCGGACGAAACCATCCGACTCGCGTTCCTCGTTGAACCGCCCGCGCCGGCGTCCGAACTCGACGTCGACGTCGAAATCGAACTCAGCGAAGGCGGCCTCCTCGACACCGACTACACGCTATCCGGCGAACTCGCCCTCGACTACCCGGCGCTCGCGACACTCGGGTGACCGCCCGGGGCGTGTTTCAGCCCACAGGACTATCTTTCCGGAACGAACACGTAGACAGTAGATGACCGACCGCTACCAGCAACTCCTCGAGATGGTCCACAGCAGGGCTGGTGACGCCTTCCGGGTGGCGATTCGGTACACGCCGGACGATTTCGAGGTTACGTACGTTCGGGACGACCTGGCGAACGCGGAGTTCCGCGAAACCGTCGGTGAGACCGTCGAGCGGGCGCGCAACTACGAGCCAATCAGCGACATATCCTTCTATCGGGGGCTCGGGGAGCACGAGGCGACGGTCGAGCAGTACGAGAACGCGGTCGTCATTCACTTCGCGCGCGGAGACGAACGAGGCATCCTCATCTCGCTCGACAGCGACGTCGCGCAAGGCCTCGGGTCGTTCATTCGCGAGTGTACGAGCGTGTTGTACGGCGAGTAGTCAGTCCGCGCGGTCGTGTTCTGCGACGTCGGCCACGCCCCCGATGGTGTACTGGAGGACGAACCCGGCGAGGAGCGCGGCGGCGGTGAGAACCGCGGCGACCGGGTGGTCGACGGAGAGGCCGAGAGCGAGGAGGACGAGGAAGCCGAACGCGACGGCGGCAGTGAGGAGTCCGCCGGGCGCGCGAAACGAGGGGGTCACGTCGGTGCGGTAGGTGCGGAGGCCGACGAAGGACGCGACGTTGATGAGGTAGGGGAGGACGGTGCCGATGAGCGCGGCGAGCACGATGCCCCCGACGACCTGTTTACCGACGACGACAGCGGCGGCGGCGACGGCGACGACCGCGAGCGAGACGTAGGGCGCGTTCGTGTTCTCGCTCGTCGCGGCGAACGCGGAGGGGAAGAGGTCGCGCTGGGCGAGCGCGCGGAGGACGCGCGCGGAACTCGTCATCCCGACGAGCATCGTCGTGAAGATGGCGACCAGCGCGGCGACCGGGAGCGCGTAGTTCGCGAGCGTGGGGACGCCGGCGTCGAGGACGATGGCGGAGAGCGGCGCGAACATCACGAGGTTCCCCTGCTGGAACGCGCTCGGGGGAACGGTGAGGTGGAGCGCGACGACGACGGCCGTGTAGAAGACGGTGGTGAGGAGGAGGCTGCCGACGATGGCGCGCGGGATGGTGCGCTCGGGGTTCCGAACCTCGCCCGCGGCGGCCGGAACCACGGTCCACGCGCCGTAGCCCGTGATGGCGACGCCGATAGCGGCGAGGAACTGGGTACCCGACCCAGTGAAGAATGGCCGGGCGTTTGCGGGGTCACCATCAGAAAACCCGACGGCTGCGACGACGGCGAGCACGGCGAGGATGAACGCGGTCATCACGAGGTTCGCGCGTTTCGTCACGTCGATGCCGGAGACGGTGACGGCGAGTGCGCCGGCGATGGCGAGCAGTCCGAGCGGGACGGTGTGCGCGCTCGCGGCGGAGAGTTCGGGTATCGCGCCGAGGTAGTTCGCGACGTACCACGCGGAGACGGCCACGCCGAACACCCAGCCGAGGGCGTACGACGTGCCTTCCATATACGTGAAGAAGGTTCGGACGAACCGGTTCGACCCGAGGGTCTCCGCGGGGAAGACGGCGGGACCGCCGGACTCGGGGAACGCGGTGGCGAGTTCGGTGTAACAGAGCGCGATGCTCACCATCCCGACGCCGGCCGCGAGCCACGCGAGAATCGACGCGGGACCGATCCACTGACCGGTGAACGCCGGGAAGAAGAACACTGAGGAGCCGATCATACCGCCGACGCTGAGTAAGAGGAGGTCGCGGAGGCCCACCGTCCGCGGGAGTCCGCTGTCGTCATCTGTGTTTCCCATCACCCGTATCTGCGTGAGACTCCCCTGTTAATAATTCCGAATACGGTAAGCGTCACACATTCGTTACGGGGTGCGGGGGTAGTGCGGTCGCTCACCGCGAGAGAACGGAGAGGAAGAGTCGATTACTCGTCGACGACGACGGCGTTGACCTGCCCTTCCTGACCGGGACGGGAGGTGACGCGCGCGCGTCCAGCGGACGTCTCGATGATAGCGCCCTTCGTGATGAGGTTCCGGCGGACGTAGTTCGGGTTCGCCTCGTTCTCCACGACGTCCTCGATGGTCGCGTGCTCGGTCTCACCGTCCGACGTGACGTTCGCGACGTCCGTCGCGAGCGTGCGCACCTTCTCGTGGCCGCCGCGGGAGTCCACGACGCGGAACGTCGGTTCGCCGACCGTGGTCTCCGTCGGGGAGCGGCCGAGTTCGGACTTCTTCTTCTTGCTGTGCGGGCGGTATCGCGCTCCCGTCTTGGAGCGCTTCGAGCGACCCTGGTCCTGCATGCCCATACGAACGCTCAGCGCGTACTAAAAAGGCTCGGAACCGGATTTAACGGAAACCGCGCGTTTTACCGGGCGCGCCCTCCACTCACCGGTGATGAGTCTGCGAGCCACGGTCGCCGCGCCGTTCAAGCAGGAAGGGAAAGCCCGCATCGGGGAACACGAGTTCGTGGTGGCGCTCTCGCTCGACCGGGACTGGCTGTCGCCCGACCAGGCCAAACGCGTCATCGACATCGCCACGGGCGAAGGCCTCGTCTCCCGCGACGACGGCGACCTCATCGCGGACTTCGACCTCGACTCGGTGGAGATACCCGAGGACTTCTCGCCCGACGACTCCGTCTTCCGCGAGCGCTCCGCGTTCGAACGCGCCGTCGAAGCCGTCGAGGCGGACGGCCACGAGAAACGCGAAGTCGTCGCCGCGGTGAACGAACTCCAGCGCGAACTCGGCGTCACCGCGGACGCCGCCGCAATCGTCTACGCGCGCCGCCACGGCGTCGACGTCTCGGACGCCGCCGACGCGGCGCGGGAGGGACTCTGATGGTCGAAAAAGAGGTACGGGACGGCCGCCGAATCGCCGAACTCCTCGCCTCCGAACTCACCGGCCGCGGCGTCGGCGTCTTCTCCGAGGTACGCGTGGAAAACGCCGACCTCGACGTCGAACCCACCGAGTTCGGCGAACGCGCGTACGACGTCACCCGGGATGGAACGCAGGTCGCGTCCGTGTTCGTCCACCCCGACCGCGCGCACGTCGAGTTCCGGGTCGGTCTCGAAGACGCTCGGGACGCCGCCGCGGACCTCGGATTGCGCGTCCGCCCCAAAGCCACGGATCCGCCGAGATTGCTGGTGTTCGTGGAGAACGGCGTCGAGGTGAAGCGGACGATTGATGTGTTCGCGGCGGCCCTCGGAGAGTAATGGACTTCTTCGACCGACTCGAACAGCGGATTCGAGAACAGGACAGCGTGGTCTGCGTCGGCCTGGACCCCGACCTGGACCGCCTCCCCGACGACGTACTGGAAAAGGACTTGCCGCGGTGGGCGTTCAACCGCCGCATCATCGACGCGACGCACGAACACGCGGCGTGCTACAAGCCGAACGCGGCGTTCTACGAGGACGCGGATGGCTGGCGGAGCCTCCAGGAGACCATCGCGTACGCGCACGGGAAGAACGTTCCAGTGCTGTTGGACGCGAAGCGCGCGGACATCGGGAACACCGCCCGCCAGTACGCGAAGGCGCTCGACGACGCGGACGCCCTCACGGTCAATCCCTACCTCGGTCAGGACAGCCTCCAGCCGTTTCTCTCCCGGTCGGACGCGGGCGTGTTCGTGCTCTGTCGAACCTCGAACCCCGGCGGGAAGGACTTCCAGAACCTCGAACTCGCGGGGTTCGACGAGTACCTCTACGAGCACGTCGCGCGCCGCGCGAGCGAGTGGAACGAGTCGGAGAACGTGGGTCTCGTGGTGGGGGCGACGACGCCGGACGAACTCGAACACGTCCGCGAACTCGTGCCCGAACTCCCCTTCCTCGTTCCGGGAGTGGGCGCGCAGGGCGGTGACGCGGAGGCCGCCGCGGTCCACTGTACGAACGACGCGGGCGTCGGGCTCGTGAACTCCACGCGCGGCATCATCTTCGCGGGCGAGGACGCCGACGACTGGGCGGGCGCGGCGGGCCAAGCCGCGCGCCGACTGAAGGAACGCTTGAACGAGTACCGCTAGCGGGGTTCGCCCCAGTCGTCGGGCGACCCGTTCCGCGTCCGGCCGCCCCGCTCGGACTCTTCTTTCGTCGCGGTGCGCGCACACTCCGTGCAGAGGCCGGTCTCGCGGTCGTAGTGGGCGTCACAGACCACGCGACCGCAGCGGTCGCACGCGAACGTGGCCTCCGCGCTCTCACATATCTGGCAGATGCCGGTGACGCTCATACGTCGAGAGACGGTCGCCCGCCGCTTCAACGTAGGGGGAGTTATAGGGGGCCGCGCTCACGCTCCTCTATGGACGCCCTCTACTTCGACCTCGACGGTACGCTCGTCGAGTACGACGTCCCGTTCCCCACCATCTACCGCGACGCCTTCGACGCGTTCGACGCGGACCCCGGCGACGTATCCGCGTTCGGCGCGGCGCTCGGCGACGCCTTCCGCGATGGTGCGGACGACCCCTTTGCGGCCGCGATAGACGCGACCGACGTTGCCGTCGACCCGGCCGAGTTCTCGGAGGCGTTCGTCGCGTCCGAACTCGAACACACGGACGCGATTCCGGGCGCACCGGGGGTTCTCGATGCGCTCTCCGCGGAGCACCGTCTCGGCGTGTTGACGAACGGATACGGCCCGCTCCAGCGTGCGAAACTCGACGCACTCGACCTCTCGCGTCACCTCGACGCGGTGGTCGTCTCGGGCGACGTCGGCGCGCGCAAACCCGACCCCGAGATCTACGCGGCCGCCGAGGACCGGCTCCCGGCCGACGGTTACGCGTTCGTCGCGGACGACCTCGAACGCGACCTCCGACCCGCTCCCGACTCGTGGCGACTCGTCCACGTCTCCCCGGACGACCCCGGCGCGCCCGACGTGGCTCACGCGCCGTCTATCGAGCGCGTGTGTGACAAACTGTAACCATCCGATAAACAGGGGTCTCGGAGCGTCTAACCCCGAAGAAAGTTTATAAGACCGTCTCCCTAACCGGGATTCATGGGTCTCGACCAAGCCCTGCTCGACCGCGCCATCGAACGCGGTGAAGAGGAGGGCGGCAACGTCGAGTTCAAGGAACGACTCACCCGCGACGTCCACCTCGCCGACGGGCGATTGGAGAGCCTCGCGGCGCAACTCCGCCACCGCGTCCTCTCCGGGGACGGCGAAGCGTTGTACGTGGTCGGCGTCACCGACGACGGCGACCTCGCGGGCATCCCGCACGACGCGTTCTCGGAGTCCCTCGACGTGCTCAGCCTGCTCGCGGAGGAAGCGGACGCCCACATCGACGACGTGGTGACGCGGGGAACGCCCGAGGGCGGCCTCGTCGGCGTGGCCACCATCGTGGAAGGCGCCCAACTGGCGGGCGACGACCACCTCATCGTCGGGACGGCGGGCCACGTCGACCACGGGAAGTCCACGCTCGTCGGCAGCCTCGTCACCGGGCAACCCGACGACGGCGACGGCGGCACGCGCTCGTTCCTCGACGTGCAACCGCACGAGATAGAGCGCGGACTCTCCGCGGACCTCTCCTACGCAGTATATGGGTTCGACGCTGAGGGGCCGATGCGGGTGGACAACCCGAACCGGAAGTCGGACCGCGCACGCGTCGTGGAGGACGCAGAGCGCGTCGTCTCCTTCGTCGACACCGTGGGTCACGAACCGTGGCTTCGCACGACGATTCGCGGGTTGGTCGGCCAGAAAATCGACTACGGCCTGCTCACCGTCGCGGCCGACGACGGCCCGACGAAGACGACGCGCGAACACCTCGGCGTCCTGCTCGCGACCGAACTCCCGACCATCGTCGCCATCACGAAGACCGACATCGCGGACGACGAACGCGTCGCGGACGTCGAACGAGAAGTCGAGAAACTCCTGCGGAACGCCGGGAAGTCCCCGCTGCCGGTGGCGCGCCACGGGGTCGCCGCCGCGGTGGACGAGATCGGGGACACCGTCGTTCCCATCGTCCGCACAAGCGCGGTGACGATGGACGGCCTCGATACGCTGGACGCGATGTTCGAACACCTCCCCAAGACCGGAACCGACGGCGAGGAGTTCCGCCTGTACGTCGACCGGACGTACAGCGTCACGGGCGTCGGCCCGGTGGCGTCGGGCACCATCAAGTCCGGGAGCGTGGAGGCGGGCGACGAGCTCCTGCTCGGCCCGCTCCCGGACGGTTCGTTCACGGAGGTCGAGGTGCGGAGCATCGAGACGCACTACCACCGCGTCGACGCCGCGGACGCGGGCCGCATCGTCGGCATCGCGCTGAAGGGCGTCGACGAGGCGGACATCGAGCGCGGGATGGCGCTCCTCCCCGGTGACGCCGACCCGACCGCCGTCCGCGAGTTCGAGGCGGACGTGGTGGTGCTCAACCACCCGACCCGCATCGACGCCGGCTACGAACCCGTCGTGCACGTCGAAACGGTGAGCGAGGCCGCGCGCTTCGACCCGGTGGGCGGCCAACTCCTCCCCGGCGACTCCGGCAGCGCCCGCGTCCGATTCAAGTTCCGCCCCTACCTCGTGGAGGAAGGCCAGCGGTTCGTCTTCCGCGAAGGGTCGAGCAAGGGCGTCGGCACCGTCACCGAGGTACGCTGATGGAAGTCGAGTTCGAACCGCTCGAACTCGCCGCGGGCATCGTCGTCACCGGCGGTATCGCGGGCGTTCTCTCCACGGTCGTCCCCGCGTCGTTCGCGCTCGCCGTCGGGCTCGCACTCGGCCTCCCCTTCCTCGCGGTCGGCGCGAAGATAGTCGACCCCGGACTCAGCGAACGCTTCCAGACCGCGGGTGCCGCGCTCCTCGTCGGCATCGCCGCGGCTGCGCTCGCCGAATTCGTCCTCCCCGTCGTCGCGCGCGTCCCCGCGGTCGTCTCCCTGACCTACCTCACCGGGTCCGCGGTCGCCGTCACTCGGTAGTCCACGACCGGGCCGCGAACTCACGGAGGTTCGCGAACGAGAAGTCGGGCACCGGGTCGGGCGTCTCGTCGCTCGCCGGCACCCACGCCGACCGCACTCCGGCGGCGTGCGCGCCCGCAACGTCCGAGGACAGCGAGTTCCCGACGTGTAACGTCCGTTCCGGCGTGACCCCGAGGTCGGCGGTCGCGCGGTGGAACGGCGCAGGGTGGGGTTTCGACGGCGTGTCCGCGCCCGCGTACACAACCGTCTCGAAGTGGTCGTCGAGGCCCGCGCCCTCGATCTTCTGGCGCTGCATCTCGCGCGCGCCGTTCGTCACCAACCCCACCCGGAAGTCGGAAACCGCGTCGAGCGCGTCCAGCGCACCCGGGAGGAGACGGACGCGCGTGTGGTCGCGTTCGGCCGCGAACGCGTCCGCGACCGCTCTCCCGATTTCGGGGTCCCGTCCCCGTTCCGCTGCGATGGTCGAGAAGCAGTTTCGCCGCAGTTCGTTCACGCCCTCGGCGTCGTCCGCGAAGTCGTCGTACCGACGCACGTACTCTGCCGCGTCGAAGAACGGGTCGACGCCCACGTCCGCGAACGCCGCCGCGAGCAACTCCGACTGGCCGCGCTCGTACTCTACGAGCGTGTCGTCCAGGTCGAACAACACCGCGTCGAACGCGCTACCCATCGGCCACGTACCCTCCGTTCCGTCGCCCCGCGAGCCCGAACAGCACCGCCCAGTCGAGGAGTCGTCCCACTCGTTCGCGCCACACCGCCTCCCACTCGGGGTTACGCTCGCGCTCCCAGCGCGGCACGATATCGACCGATTCGAACACGTCGTCCCCTGTTTTCGGTGTGTCTCCGAGCGCCGCGACGACTTCGCGTGCGCCGTACACGCCTTCGCGGAACCGGTTGCCGAGTTCGTCTCGGTCGGGCGTCCCGCGTTCGCGGACGTACTTCCCGCCGGTCTCGCGCGCGAGTCCGAGCGCGCGCAAGAAACTCAACCAGTCCTCGGCGTCGCCCCGCTCCCCGACGAACGTCCGCGCGACGACGCGCGCACAGCAGTCGCTCTCGGTGCCCGGCGTGAGCGGGAGCGCCGCCTGCACGTCGAACACGGCGTCGATACCCTCCGGGACGGGTGGGACGGGTTTGAGTCGCACTACAGGTCGAAACTCTCAGCGAGCACGTTCTCGTCGACCTCCCCGAGCGCGTACGTCGGGCCGCCGACGACGTTCACCGTCACCGCCGCGGGCGCGAAGTACCCCTCAGCCACGTCCTCGAACACCCAGTCGACGCCGTCGAACGTCTCCCGGGACGGCTGACCGTACTCGTCGCCCGCCGTGGACGGGAGGTCGGAGAAGACGTCGCTGTCCTCCCTGACCGTGAGGTGGGCGCGGCCGCCGTACACCACGGCGTCCGTCGTGCGCGCGATAGCTCCTTCCTCGTCGCCCGCGACCGGTGCGACCGGCGCGCTCCCCGACACCGACAGCACGTCCGCAGGGTCGTACCCGAGTTCGAACAACCGGAAGACAGCCATCTCCGACGGCCGCGACGCCATCGACACGCTCCCCGCGATGGACCCCGTCGCGTACGCGGGAAGATACACGCCCTCCGTGTTCACCTCCGCGAGGTCGGCGACGTGCTCCGCCACGGCCTCGTCGGGCAGCGTATCCGACTCCACGGTGAGGACCGTCAGGTCGAACGCGTCCGTGTAACCGAGCGCGCGGAACTCCTCCTCGTCCGCCACCAGCGCCCGCGCCGGCCCCGACCCGAGCCCCTCGAACTCCGGGAGCGAGATCTCCCAGCCAGCCTTCTGCGAACACAGCAACGCCAACCCGGGCCGGTCACACGACAACTCCACGAACGGGAACGACGCACCACCGACCTCGTCCAACCGCGTCTGCACCGTCGCCAACCCCGCCGTCTGCAACTCCACCAGGAGTAATCCCGCTTCCAATCCCCCCGCGTGCTCCACGCCGAAATCCAGAACGGTCGCCCCGTTCTCCACGTCGAACGCCCCGATATCGAGTTCGCCCGCGAAATCCAACGCCTCGTCGGCCAACTCGATAGCCATCCGATTGATACTCTCCATACCCGGCGAATTCAGCCTCCCCGCACAAAGGGTTTCGTAGTTGGACTTCGCTGGATTTTGTCTCTCAGGAACTGAGGTAGCTGCGAATGATTACCCGAAAGCCCCCGGCGTATCGCGGCCGCTCGCCGGCATATCCCTCGCGCACTCCGTTCGCTCGGGATAGGGGCCGCCGAGACGACACGCGATACGCCGGGGGCTTTCGAAGTCCCGCCCCGCACGTGGACTGGGCGGGTGCTGGTTCCGGCGGCTATTCGCGGTCGCGTCTCGCTTCCCGGCCGAGTTCCCGTTCGACGGACTCGACCTTCTCCCGGGCGGTCGAGTCGCTGGTGCGCTTGTCGTCTATCTTGAGGAACGTCGAGACGCGGTCGCCGTCCACGGCCTTGTGCGCGGCACCCGCAGCCGCAAGCAGGGTGTCGATGTCCTCGGCTTCGATTACGGTACCCATCGGATTCGTCTCGTAGGAGACGTCGAAGTCATCGAGGGCGGCGACGGCGTTCGCCACCTCGCCCGCCATGCTTCCCTCGCGGACCGGTGCGACGCTCAACAGCGCGACGACTGTCATTGTCCTCGGGTACGCGCGCGAGAGACTTAATAACGGGTCCGGAACCGTTCCGCAGGACGGGATAGTCGGCGAGCGACTCGCCGGTAGGGCCGCCGTTAGAAGAGGTTAGTAATGGCGGAAACCGCGCGGCCCGGTTTGCTGAGTGCTTCAGCGGCGAGACGCGGAACCGTCGTGAGGTAGTCGCTGCGGAGACGGCGCCGGGAGTGCGCAAGCAACTCCTCGAACACGGGGTCGTCGAATCGTTCGCGACCGTCGGCAGCGAGCGAGAGCGCGAACCCGTGGAGGCCTTCGGTCGTCGCGAACACCCAGCCGAGCAAGTGCTCGCGGCGGCCGAACCGGTCCTCCGGGAATGTGCTAAATGCCGTGACGTCCGCGGAAACCGGCGAGCGACCGCTCCGCGACGAGAGCGGGGAGAGGAGCGAACGCTCGACGCGACTGAGCCACCGGTCCGCGTCTTCGAGCGCGATGCGTTGGCCTCGCCCGACCTCGAGGCGGGCCGTCCAGAGTTCTCGGTCGTCGATTTCGGCCAGCACCGCCGGGAGTTTGTCCTCGTCGACGTACGCGTCCATGATACCGGGCTGGAACTCCGCGACCAGCACGCGGTCGCGCCGGGTCGGGTCGAGCGACCGGAACAACCGGAGGTCCGTCCCCTGCGTGTTCGCCTTGAACCAGTCCACGCGGTCGAGGTCGAGGTCGTCCAGCACCTCCCGAACCGTGACCGTCGGACAGGTGACGCGGTCTTCGACTTGGAAGTTATCGCCGTGCCCCCACTTGGCCGCCTCCTCGTTCGCCGGTTCGAGAAGGCTCGAATCGCCCGGTACCTTGGTCAAGTAGAACGGCCGGTCGTCGGAATCCTCCGCAGCGACGACATCGTGTCGAACGTGGAGGCGGCGATAGGGCGACCCCTCCTCGAGGTGCGCCCTGCCGCGGTCGTCGGGCTCGAACGCCACGCACACCGCGTACTCCGCGAACGGCTCCCACTTCGGATAGAACTCCTTCGACGCACCGAGGTCCACCAGAACGGGCGGGTCGTCCCGGAACTCCGGCCGCTCGAGGACTCGACGGAGCAAGTCGTCACGCAACGCCATCACAACCCAGCGACACCCGCCTCGTCTGCGCGACATCCGCCTCGCCGCGACCGACGGCATGCGGTCCCTCCGCCGCTCGACGGAACCGAACCCGCCGACCTGTGACCGATTCTCCATCGAGCCAATTCACCCATTCACGGAACGAACCGCAGTTCATACTCCCCCACACAGCGACCACCAGCAACGTTATTCACGACCTACGCGACACAGCCGTCGCTTCGCGGTGGACGTTACCGAAAACCCGTAGCCCGGATTCGAACAGCGCCAAACTCGCTACGCTCGCCTGACTAACTCCCACTTACCGCACACACCCGCGAAGCCACGCAAAACACACAGCAGTCTCTCTCAGTCGTTGTTCGCAGTAGAAATGCGCTGGCTGGGATTTGAACCCTGCACAGACGTTCCTGCTCGCTTCGCTGCGCGGGCGTGCGACTGTTGGTGTTCAGAATCCCCGTGAGCGACTTCGCCTCGCAACGCGACTCGCTTCGCTCGTCGGTTTGCGTCGGCAGAAGTGCGCTGGCTGGGATTTGAACCCAGGTTGTGACCATGGCAAGGTCACGTGATACCACTACACTACCAGCGCGTGCTTGCTCGCATTCTGACGAACGCGGGGATTACAAATAAGACTTGCGAACCGAACCCGATGCGGGCGTCGACCTCACGGTAATCGGTGACACGGTATTCGCCGGATATCGGCCGTGTGACGGCGTCTCAGTGTCTCCTGGATAACGCCACCCTTTTAAGCATCCCGTCGGTAGTCAGGTTACAGTCTCGTGTCGAGACGGAGAAGCGCAACGGCATGACAGTCAGCGTACTCGTGCCGTCGTCCCTCGTCCGGGAAGCCGAAGACAAACGCGAGGCAACTCGCAAACTCGGCTACGTTGCCCGTGCGGCAGCGGTATTCCGGATTGACCGCCTCGTGGTCTTCGACGACCCCGAGGGGGAAGAGAAGTGGGGCGGCGGGTTCGTCGAAACCGTGTTACGGTACGCCGCAACGCCGCCATACCTCCGAAAGGAGGCGTGGGGTACGCGGGACGAACTGGAGTACGCTGGTATCTTGCCGCCGCTCCTCGTGTCGGCATGGACCGGCTCCGAATCGAGCGGTTCGGGGTCGAAACGACAGGGAATCGTGACCCAGGTCGGACCTGAAGGGCGCGTACGGGTCAATTGCGGCATGCAACACCCAATCTCCCTCCACACGCCTCCCGGTATGGAGGTCGAGGAAGGAGAGCGCGTGACCATCAGGGTCTCTTCGCGACGACCGGTTCGAGCGAAACTCCTCGACGAAACCCCTCCCGGGTTTCAGGTGGTTCGCTCGACCATCGGCGACGAACTCGCCCGTCCCGACGCGGGATACCGCGTTGCCACGTCTCGGCACGGCCGGACGCTCACCGCGTCTGGATTGCCGGACGAGACGCGCCGCGTCCAAGGGGACGGCATGACCATCGCGTTCGGGTCGCCCGCTCGGGGACTCCCCCCGATGCTCGGGCTGTCCGAATCGACGATAGCCGAGTCGTCCGCCGACACATCCGTCACCGACGGTGGCGGATCCGCCAACGCACCCGGCGGGTTCGACACCTGGCTCAACGTCATCCCGCGTCAAGGCAGCGAGGTCGTCAGAACGGAGGAAGCTCTGTTCGCGGCACTCGCCTGTCTCACGCTCACGGAGTGATACGATGCCACAACCAAGTCGACCACGAAAAGGCTCGATGGGCTTCGGCCCCCGTAAACGGGCAGCTAGCGAAGTGCCGCGCTTCAACAGCTGGCCCGACGACGACGGGCAGCCGGCCCTCCAGGGCTTCGCCGGATACAAGGCAGGCATGACGCACGTGGTGACGGTTGACGACAAAGCCAACTCTCCTACGGAGGGTATGGAGCAGTCCGTCCCCGTCACGCTCGTCGAAACGCCCCCGATGCGGGCGGCCGCGGTGCGCCTCTACGAGGACACCCCGTACGGCCAGAAACCGCTGACGGAGGTTTGGGCTGGCGAGGTCCACGAGGACCTCGACCGCGTCCTGTCGACGCCCGAAGAGCCCAGTGACCGAGACGAATTGAACGAGGCGCTCGAGAACGAGAACGTCGCGGACGTGCGCGTCATTACGCACACGATTCCGCGCGAAGTCGCGAGCGTCCCGAAGAAAGACCCCGACGTGATGGAGACTCGTGTCGGCGGCGGTTCCCTCGAGGACCGTGTCGAGTTCGCGCTCGACCTCGTCGAGGAGGACGGCAGCCACGAGTTCGGTGACGTCTTCCGATCTGGCGAATTCCTCGACGCAGCGGGCGTCACGAAGGGGAAGGGCACGCAGGGCCCCGTCAAGCGATGGGGCGTCCAGAAGCGCAAAGGCAAGCACGCCCGCCAGGGATGGCGGCGTCGCATCGGTAACTTGGGCCCGTGGAACCCGAGCCGCGTTCGCTCGACGGTTCCCCAGCAGGGTCAGACCGGTTACCACCAGCGCACGGAACTCAACAAGCGCCTCCTCGACTTCGGCGACGACGCCGCGGCTGACGACATCAACGCCGACGGCGGATTCGTCAACTACGGTGAAGTCAGCGGGCCGTACGCCCTCGTGAAGGGGTCGCTCCCGGGCCCGGACAAACGCGTCGTGCGTTTCCGTCCGGCCGTCCGGCCGAACGAATCACCGCGCCTCGACCCCGAGGTCCGGTACGTTTCCAATAGTTCGAACCAAGGATGACGCAGGCAACAGTACGCGGCCTGGACGGCGAGGACGCCGGCACGCTCGACCTTCCCGAGGTCTTCGAGACGCCGTACCGGCCCGACCTCATCAAGCGTGCGGTGCTCGCCGCCCAAGCCAACCGAAAACAGCAGTATGGAGCGGACGAGTTCGCGGGTATGCGGACGTCCGCCGAATCGCCCGGGAGCGGGCGTGGGATGGCCCACGTTCCCCGGACGAACGGTCAGGCGGCGCGCGTGCCGCAGGCCGTCGGCGGCCGAAAGGCACACCCGCCGAAGTCCGAGAAAGACCACACCCTCGCGGTGAACAAGAAGGAGCGGAAGGCCGCTGTTCGGTCCGCCGTCGCGGCGACCACCGACAGCGAACTCGTCTCCGAGCGCGGTCACGCGTTCGACGACGAACTCGCCCTCCCGCTCGTCGTCTCCGACGACTTCGAGGAGCTCGTGAAGACGAAGGAAGTCGTCTCGTTCCTCGAAGCGGTCGGTGCCTACGACGACGTGGAGCGCGCTGACGACGGCCGCACCGTGCGTGCCGGTCAGGGTAAACTCCGCGGTCGGAAGTACCGCGAACCGAAGTCGGTCCTGTTCGTCACGTCGAGTGACGCGGGGCCGTCGAAGGCGGCTCGCAACCTCGCCGGCGCGGACGTCGCGACGGCGCGTGAAGTGAACGCAGAGGACCTCGCTCCGGGCACGGAAGCCGGTCGGCTCACCGTGTGGACCGAGAGCGCAGTCGAGGAGGTGGCCGACCGATGAGCGACGTCATCGACTACCCCCTCGTCACGGAGAAGGCGATGAACGACATGGACTTCGACAACAAGCTCCAGTTCGTCGTCGACATCGACGCCGCGAAACCCGACATCGCGAGCGAGGTCGAAGAGCAGTACGACGTCTCCGTGGTGTCCGTCAACACGCAGGTGACGATGGACGGCACGAAGAAAGCGGTCGTTCGTCTCTCCGAGGACGACGACGCACAGGACGTCGCCTCCCGCATCGGGGTGTTCTAACAATGGGACGCAGAATCCAAGGACAGCGACGTGGGCGCGGCGGATCGACGTTCCGCGCACCGTCGCACCGATACAAGGCGGAAATGCAGCACAAGAAACCCGAGGGCGACGTGCTCGCGGGCGAGGTCATCGACATCGAACACGACCCCGCACGCAGCGCACCCGTCGCTCGCGTCGAGTTCGAGGACGGCGACCAGCGCCTCGTGCTCGCGTCCGAGGGCGTCGGTCTCGGCGACACCGTCGAGGTCGGCATCTCGGCCGCCATCGAACCCGGGAACACGCTCCCGCTCGCCGAAATCCCCGAAGGGGTTCCGGTGTGCAACGTCGAGCGCCAGCCCGGTGACGGCGGGAAGTTCGCGCGTTCCAGCGGTGTGAACGCGGACCTCATCACGCACGAGCGCAAGGCCGCGGTCGTGCAGCTTCCGAGCGGCGAAATCAAACGGCTCTCCCCGGACTGCCGCGCGACCATCGGCGTGGTCGCGGGTGGCGGTCGGACGGAGAAACCGTTCGTGAAAGCCGGGAAGAAGTACCACAAGATGAAATCGCGTGGCACGAAGTGGCCGCGCGTCCGCGGGGTCGCGATGAACGCCGTCGACCACCCGTTCGGTGGTGGCGGCCGCCAGCACCCCGGACGCCCGAAATCCGTTTCGCGGGACGCCCCGCCGGGACGGAAGGTCGGGGACATCGCCTCGAAACGCACTGGCCGAGGTGGCAAATAACATGAGTACGGAATACCGCACCGGCCGCGAAGGTGAGTTCACCTACCGCGGCTACGAGCTTGACGAACTCCAGGACATGAGCCTGGACGAAGTCGCGGAACTGCTCCCCGCGCGAACGCGGCGAAGCATCACCCGTGGCCTGACTGAGGAACAGCAGAAAGTCCTCGAGAAGGCGCGCGCGAAGACGGCGGAGGAGACCGCGAACAATCCGATTCGCACCCACCTCCGCGACATGCCCGTTCTCCCGGAGTTCGTCGGCTTGACGTTCTCCGTCTACGACGGACACGAGTTCGAACGCGTCGAGGTTCAGCCCGAGATGATCGGGCACTACCTCGGCGAGTTCCAGCTCACGCGCACCTCGGTCGAACACGGGCAGGCGGGTATCGGCGCGACCCGCTCCTCGAAGTTCGTGCCGCTCAAATAACAATGGGTATCAACTACAGCGTCGACACGGACCCGGAAACCACCGCGAAGGCGATGCTCCGCGAGGAACACATCAGCCTCAAGCACTCGAAAGCCATCTCGAAGGCTATCAAGGGCAAGACGGCGAGCGAGGCGGAGGAGTACCTCGAAGCCGTCATCGCGGAAGAACAGTCCGTGCCGTTCAAACAGCACAACTCGGGCGTCGGCCACCGTTCGGACATCGACGGATGGGACGCGGGCCGCTACCCGGAGAAGGCGTCGAAGGCGTTCCTTCGACTCCTCTCGAACGTCAAGAACAACGCCGACCAGCAGGGGTTCGACGCGGACGACATGGTCGTCTCGCACGTCGCGCCGCACAAGGTCGGTGAGGTTCAGGGCCGCAAACCCCGTGCGATGGGTCGCGCGAGTCCGTGGAACACGCCCGAGGTCGATGTCGAACTCGTCCTCGAAGAGGTGAGCGAATAATGGCAGACGAAGTCGAATTCATCGAACAAGGTCTCCAGCGCTCCCAGATTGACGAGTTCTTCGGCGAAGAACTCGCGCGCGCTGGCTACGGTGGCATGGAACTCGCGCCGACCCCGATGGGTATTCAGATCGTCCTGAAGGCTGAAAAGCCCGGGATGGTCATCGGGAAAGGCGGGAAGAACATCCGGAAGATCACGAGCGAGCTCGAAGAGCGCTTCGACCTCGAGGACCCGCAGATCGACGTGCAGGAGGTCGAAGAACCCGACCTGAACGCACAGATCGTCGCGGACCGCCTCGCGAACGCCTTAGAGCGCGGCTGGTACTTCCGGAAGGCCGGTCACACGACCATCGACCGCATCATGGAGTCCGGCGCGCTCGGCGCCGAGATCGTCCTGAGCGGGAAGGTCACGGGTGCCCGGAGCCGCGTCGAGAAGTTCAACCGCGGCTACGTCAAGCACAACGGCGAACCCGCGGAGGAGATCGTCGACCACGGCAAGGGTGTCGCGGTGATGAAGCTCGGCACCATCGGCGTGAACGTCAAGATCATCCCGCCCGAGGCGGAGCTCCCCGACGACTTCGAGATCGCGGAGGACGCCGACATCGAGGACCTCATCGTCGACGAAGAGGAACTCGAAGGCGAGAGCGTCGAGGAACTCCTCGAAGGCGAACCCGAAGAAGCCGAGGGCGACGCGCCCGAAGCCGACGCGGACGTCGAGGAGTTCGACGACGTCGCCGAGGAGGAGATCGTCGAGGAAGACGTCGAGGTCGTAGAGGGCGAGAGCCCCGCTGCGCCCGGCGAGGAATCCATCGAGGAAGAACTCGACGAACTCGCGGCTGACGTCGAAGCGGACGCAGAAGACGTCGACGAGGAGGACTTCGACGACCTCGACGCGGAAGTCGAGGAGGAAGCAGAAGAACTGCTCGAAGAGATGGACGAAGAAGACGAGGAGGGTGAAGAATAATGGCGATTCTCCACCCGCAGGAGATCCGTGACATGACGCCCGCAGAGCGGGAGTCGGAACTCGAGGAACTCGAGACGGAACTCCTGAACGCGAAGGCCGTGCAGGCCGCAGGTGGTGCGCCCGAGAACCCCGGCCGCGTCGGGGAACTCCGGAAGACCATCGCGCGCATCAAGACGATTCAGAACGAAGAAGCGTAGAATGCTGTCCCCTGAAACCCTCACGCGACACGAACTCGTCGGCCTCCACGTGGCGGTCGTCGAATCGACCGACCCCTCGAGGGTCGGTATCGAGGGCCGCGTCGTCGACGAGACGATGCAACTCCTCGAAATCGAAGGGGTTTCAGGGACCAAGCGCGTTCCGAAGGTAGGAACGACCTTCGAGGTCAGGCTCACAGATGAACCCGCAGTCGCCGCGAAGGCGACTGGGACCGCGTCGAAACCCGCCAGTGGCGAACCACATTCGGTGACCCAAACTACGGGCGACGGCGCGGCCTACGTTACGGTGGATGGGGCCGTTCTGCTCTCACGACCCGCGCGCAGGACCGAAACAGGAGTGAATTCACAATGGCGATAGGACTCAACGTATCGGAGCCGGAAGGTACCTGCGCCGACGATGACTGTCCGTTCCACGGAAGCCTTTCCGTGCGCGGTCAGGTCATCGAAGGCGAGGTAGCTAGTACGGCCATGGCGAAGACCGTCGTCGTCGAGCGCGAATACGACGTATTCGTGCCGAAGTACGACCGGTACATGAAGCGACGCTCGCGCGTCAGCGTTCACGCACCGGACTGCTTCGATATCGAAGAAGGCGACACGGTCCGTATAGCAGAAACCCGACCGCTCTCGAAGACCAAATCTCACGTGGTCGTCGAACTCGTGGAGGGTGAAGAATAATGGAAGCGATAAAAGCCGACGTTACCCAGGGCTTGGAGAAGGGGTCTCTGATCACGTGCGCCGACAACACTGGCGCGCGTGAACTGAAGATCGTCTCCGTCTCCGGCTATCAGGGAACGAAGAACCGACACCCGAAGGCGGGTGTCGGCGACAAGGTGACGGTGTCCGTGACGAAGGGGACGCCCGAAATGCGTCGACAGGTGCTCGAAGCCGTTGTCGTTCGACAGCGCAAGTCCATCCGGCGGCCGGACGGGACGCGCGTGAAGTTCGAGGACAACGCGGCGGTCATCATCGACGACATGGAGGAACCCCGCGGCACCGAGATCAAAGGCCCCATCACGCGCGAAGTCGCCGAGCGCTGGGGTAGTATCGCGAGCACGGCGACGATGATCGTATAGTCATGTCCGAGCAACCACGCAAACAGCGAACGCGAACGGAGCGCGCGAGTCTCCACGAACGCCAGAAGCAGGTGCGCGCCCACCTCTCGGAGGACCTCCGTGAGGAGTACGGGCAGCGCCGCGTCCGCGTGAACGCGGGCGACACCGTCGAGGTGCAGCGCGGCGACTTCGCCGGCGAAGAAGGCGAAGTCACGCGTGTCGACCTCCGGGATGCCGCGGTCTTCGTGGAAGGCGTCACGGTCGACGCGGCGGACGGCGAGGACGTGCAGCGTCCCCTGGACGCGAGTAACCTCACCGTCACCGACCTCGACCTCGAAGACGACGTGCGCGCAGAACGCATCGAAGGTGATACCGAATGAGCAACCACCAGAAACGACTCTCCGTCCCGAAGTCGTGGCCCGTCGAGCGGAAGACGGCCACGTTCACGGCGAAGGCGGACGCGGGTCCCCACGGGGAAGCCGGCGTTCCGCTCGTCGTCGTCCTCCGGGACGTCCTCGAGTACGTTAACACGAAGAAGGAGGCGAAGTACGCCGCGAACAACGAGGGCGTGCTCGTCAACGGCGACACGGTGAACGACGTCAACATCCCCATCGGGATGTTCGACATTCTGTCGTTCCCCGACCGCGACGAGTACTACCGCGTGTTCCCCGACGAGGGCGGCCGGCTCGGTCTGACCGCTATCGACGAGGACGCGGCGAACAGCAAACTCGGGAAGATCACGGACAAGACGCTCGTGTCCGGCGGGCAGGTTCAATTGAACCTCCACGACGGACAGAACGTCCTCGTCGACGAGGACGTCTACAGCGGCTCTGACTCCGTCGTCATCGAGAACGAGACGAAAGACGTCGTCGCCCACTTCGAGTTCGAGGAGGGTGCGCTCGTCACCGCCGTCGCCGGCCAGCACGCCGGCGAAATCGGCGAAATCGACGAGATCAGCGTCACGCCCGGGAGCGCCGACAACACCATCGTCGTCTCCACGGACGACGGTTCGTTCGAGACCGTCCAGGAGTACGTCGTCGTCATCGACGAGAACTTCACCGGAGGTGACGACGAATGAGCGAGGCCGAGTTCGAAAACGAGATGCGAGAACCCCGCATCGAGAAGGTCGTCGTCCACATGGGCGTCGGTCGCGGTGGCCGCGACCTCCAGAACGCAGAAGAGATTCTGGAGGAAATCACGGGCCAGGAGTCCGTTCGGACGACCGCGAAGTCCACGGAACCCGAGTTCGGTATCCGTGAGGGCGACCCGATCGGTGCGAAGGTCACGCTCCGCGCCGAGGCGGCGGAAGATTTCCTCTCCCGTGCGCTCCCCGTCGCGGCGCTCACGCGGTCTAAGTTCGACCAGACCGGGAACGTGAGCTTCGGCGTCGAAGAGCACACGGACTTCCCGAGCCAGGAGTACGACCCGAACGTCGGGATTTACGGGCTTGACGTCACCGTCAACCTCGTCCGCAGCGGCTACCGCGTCTCCAAGCGCGACAAGCACACGCGGAAAGTCCCGTCGAACCACCGTCTCACGCCCGAGGACGCCATCACGTTCCTCGAAGCGAACTTCGACGTGGAGGTCTCAGGATGAGCGCAGACGCAGAAACTGAACACGAAGAAACCGGCCAAACCCACGAGTGCCGTCGCTGCGGACGCAAGCAGGGTCTCGTCGGGAAGTACGACGTCTGGCTCTGCCGACAGTGCTTCCGCGAGATCGCGCGGTCGATGGGATTCAAGAAGTACAGCTAACTATGACAGGAAAAGACCCCCTGGCTGACGCCCTCTCGGGACTCGATAACTCCGAGAGCGTCGGCCACCTCAGCCACACGGTATCGACCGCCTCGAACATGGTCGGCTCCGTCCTCGAGGTCTTCTACGACCGCGGGTACATCGACGGCTTCGAATACGTCGAAGACGGGAAAGGCGGCACGTTCGAGATCGAACTGAAGGGTGCCATCAACGAGTGCGGACCGGTCAAGCCCCGTTACTCGGCTGGTGTCGACGACTTCGAGAAGTGGGAGAAGCGCTACCTCCCCGCCCGCGACTACGGGACGCTCGTCGTCACGACCAGTCACGGCATCATGAGCCACTACGAGGCCCGCGAACAGGGCATCGGTGGTCAAGTAATCGCATACGTCTACTAATGGCTCGAATAGAACTCGAAATCCCGGAAGACGTCACGGCCGCGGTCGACCACTTAGAGTTGACCGTCGAGGGTCCGGAAGGGTCGGTTACGCGCCGACTCTGGTACCCCGACGTGTCCGTGAGCGTCGAGGATGGTAGTGTCGTCATCGAGAGCGACACCGAGAACCGAAAGACGACCGCGACGATGGGCACGTTCGAGAGCCACGTCGAGAACATGTTCCACGGCGTGACCGAGGGATGGGAGTACAAGATGGAAGTCCACTACTCTCACTTCCCGATGCAGGTCAACGTCGAGGGCGAGGAGGTCGTCATCGAGAACTTCCTCGGGGAACGCGCGCCTCGGCGTGCGCCCGTTCGCGGCAGCACCGACGTGCAGGTCGACGGGGAGGAACTCACGCTCTCCGGCCCCGATAAGGAAGCGGTCGGTCAGACCGCCGCGGACATCGAACAACTCACCCGGGTTACCGACAAGGACACGCGCGTCTTCCAGGACGGCGTGTACATCGTCGAGAAACCCACGAAGGGAGGTGCCTGATAGATGGCAGAAGACGAACTCCAGGAACTCGAAGACATCTCCGGTGTCGGCCCGTCGAAGGCCGACGCGCTCCGCGAGGCCGGCTACGAGACCATCGAGGACGTGAAGGCGGCGAGCCAGAGCGAACTCGCAGAGGTCTCCGGCATCGGGAACGCGCTCGCGGCCCGTATCAAGGCCGACGTCGGCGGACTCGAAGTCGAAGAGGAGACCGAGGCGGAGGTCGAAGAGGCCGAAGCCGAGGAAGAGGCGGAAGAAAGAGCGGAGGAAGTCGAGACGGAACTCCGTCCCCGCGGGCACGCGGACAAGACGCCCGAACTGGACGAGAACACCGAACGACTGCTCTCCCAGCGGCGCTCCATCGGAACGCCGCAGTTCAACCGCCAGGACTACCACAAGAAAAAGCGGACGCCGACCTCGTGGCGCAAGCCCCGCGGTGGCCTGTCGAAGCAGCGACGGGGCATCAAGGGTAAGGGCCCGAAGGTCGAGTCCGGCTATCGGACGCCGAAAGCCGTTCGGGGCAAGCACCCGAGCGGGTTCGAGGAAGTTCACGTGCACAACGCGAGCGACCTCGACGGCGTCGACCCGGACACGGAAGCCGCTCGCATCGCCTCCGGTGTCGGCGCGCGCAAGCGCGAGACCATCGAGGAGAAAGCAGAAGACATGGGCGTCCGCGTCCTCAACCCGACCTACGTAGAGGTGGAGGTAGACAATGAGTGACCTGAGTGCACAGAAGCGACTCGCAGCCGACGTCCTCGACGTCGGCGAGAACCGCGTCTGGTTCGACCCCGAACAGCAGGGCGAAATCGTCGACGCGATTACGCGCGAAGACATCCGCGAACTCGTCGACGAGGGCGTCATTCAGTCGAAGGACGCTCGCGGGAACTCCCGTGGCCGTGCACGCGAACGCAACGCGAAGCGTTCGTACGGCCACCGGAAGGGCCCCGGGTCCCGGAAGGGGAAGGCGGGCGCTCGCCAGAACAAGAAAGAACAGTGGGAGTCGAAGATTCGCGCGCAGCGCCGTACGCTCCGCGAACACCGCGACGAGGGCGACCTCACGCCGAGCCAGTACCGCGAACTCTACAACATGGCGAACGGCGGCGAGTTCGACAGCGTCGCGCGACTCGAAACGTACATCGAAGAACACTACGGTGAGAACTAATGGCAACTGGACCACGCTATAAAGTGCCGATGCGCCGGCGCCGCGAGGTCCGGACAGACTACCATCAGAGGTTGCGCCTCCTCAAGTCGGGCAAACCCCGGCTCGTCGCTCGGAAGAGCAACAACCACGTCACGGCGCAGCTGATAGTCACGAGTCCGGACGGCGACGAAACCGTCGCCAGCGCGACGTCCGAAGACCTCTCCGAGTTCGGCTGGGACGCCCCAACGGGCAACCTGCCGAGCGCGTACCTCACCGGCCTCTTGGCCGGTCAGCGCGCCGTCGAAGCGGGTGTCGAGGAAGCGGTTCTCGACATCGGCCTGAACACGGCGACGCAGGGTTCGAAGGTCTTCGCGGTGCAGGAAGGTGCTATCGACGCCGGCCTCGAAATCCCGCACAACGACGCCGTCTTCGCGGACTGGCAGCGCACTCGCGGTACGCACATCGCTGAGTACGCAGAGCAGTTAGAAGACGGATTGTACAGCGGCGACTTCGACGCCACGGAACTGCCCGCGCACTTCGACGACGTGCGCGAAACACTGATGGAGGACTAACATGAGCTACAACGACAGCTGGGAACCCAAGACCCGCCTCGGTCGACTCGTCCAGGACGGCGAGGTCGAGTCGATGTCGGACGCGCTCAACACCGGCCTCCCGCTCAAGGAGCCCGAAATCGTCGACAACCTCCTTCCGGGGTTGGACGACGAAGTGCTGGACATCAACATGGTCCAGCGCATGACGGACTCCGGACGCCGCGTGAAGTTCCGCTGCGCGGTCGTCGTCGGGAACCGGGACGGCTTCGTCGGGTACGCCGAGGGGCGTGACGACCAGGTCGGCGGCGCGATTCAGAAGGCGATCGGTATCGCGAAACTGAACATCATCGACGTCTCCCGCGGCTGTGGGTCGTGGGAGTGTGGCTGTGGGCGTCCGCACACGGTCGCGCTCAAGACGACCGGCAAGGCCGGGAGCGTCGAAGTCGAACTCCGCCCCGCTCCGCGCGGTCTCGGTCTCGCGGGCGGTGAGACGGTTCGACACGTCCTCGACCTCGCCGGTATCGAGGACATCTGGACGCGCTCGTCCGGGAAGACCCGGACCACGGTGAACTTCGCGAAAGCGACGTTCAACGCGCTCCGCAACACCGCGGAAGCCCGCGTCCCCGAGCGCACGCGCGAGAAGCGCGAGGTGATCGAGTGATGCAGGCAATCGTCCAACTCCGCGGCGAAGTGAACATGCGCGAAACCGTCGAGGACACCCTCGACATGCTGAACGTTCACAGCGTCAACCACTGCGCGCTCGTCCCCGAAACGGAAACCTACCGCGGGATGGTCGCGAAGGTCAACGACTACGTCGCGTACGGCGAACCGAGCGCAGACGTGCTCGCGTCGCTCATCGCGCGCCGCGCCGAACCCGCCGAGGGTGACGCGGACATCGACGACGAGTGGCTCGCCGAGAACACGGACTACGAGTCCGTCGAGGGCTTCGCGGACGCCCTCCTCGCAGAGGAGACGACGCTCCGCGAACAGGGGCTCTCCCCGGTCCTCCGACTCCACCCGCCGCGCGGTGGCCACAAGGGCATCAAGCAGCCGCAGGCCGACGGCGGCCAACTCGGAAAACACACCACGGAGGAGATTGACAGTCTCCTCACGGACATGCGATAACCATGACGAGTAAGAAACGACGACAACGTGGTTCCCGCACGCACGGCGGCGGTACGCACAAGAATCGGCGCGGCGCCGGTCACCGCGGCGGCCGCGGTGCCGCGGGCCGCGACAAACACGAGTTCCACAACTACGAACCGCTCGGCAAACACGGGTTCACGCGCCCCCAGAAGGTCCAGGAGACCGTTCTGGAGATCTCCGTCCGCGAACTCGACGAGGACGCCGCGCTCTTCGTCGAGGACGGTCTCGCGGAGGAGACGGACTTCGGCTACCGCATCGACGCTCGCGACGTGGTCGAGGACGGCCACGAAGCCGACGCCGTGAAGGTGCTCGGCGGCGGGCAGGTCCGGAACCAGCTCGAAGTCACGGCGGACGCGTTCACCGCGTCCGCGGTCGAACTCATCGAGGAGGAAGGCGGCGACGCCGTCCTCTCGGAACGCGCGGAAGAAGCCGACTCCGAAGAAGACGAGAACGAGGACTAAACGATGGGGTGGAAGGAGACTGCTGAACCGGTACTCACCCGCATGCCCGCGGTCCAGCGACCCGAAGGGCACGTTCCGTTCAAGCGCAAACTCGGGTGGACGGCGGGCATCCTCGTCCTCTACTTCTTCCTGACGAACGTCCCTATCTGGGGCGTCCAGGAGGGCGCAGGTGCGGACCTCTTCGGACAGTTCCGGAGTTTGCTCGCGGGCTCGCAGGGGTCCGTGCTCCAGCTCGGTATCGGTCCCATCGTCACGGCGAGCATCGTCCTCCAACTCTTGGGCGGTGCGAACCTGCTCGGACTGGACACGAACGACCCCCGCGACCAGGCGCTCTATCAGGGTCTCCAGAAGGTCCTCGTGCTCGCGATGATCTGTCTCACGGGACTGCCGCTCGTCTTCCTCGGGAACTTCCTCCCGCCGGGCAGCGTGTTCGGGATGACTGGCACGCCCGTGAGCGTCCTCATCTTCCTCCAGATAGCTGTCGGGGGGATTCTCGTCCTGTTCATGGACGAGGTCGTCTCGAAGTGGGGAGTCGGGTCGGGTATCGGCCTGTTCATCGTCGCGGGTGTCTCACAGAGCCTCGTCACGGGTATCATCGACCCGTCGCGCGGCATCCTCGCGACGTGGTACTCCATCGTCGCCGGCCAGTTGTCGGTGCCGCCGCTCCTCACGGCTGATGGCGTGAGCTTCCTGCTGATGCAGGCGAGCATCCTCGCCATCGTCACCACGGCGTTCATCTACGTGGTCGTCGTGTACGCAGAGAGCGTGCGCGTCGAGATTCCGCTCAGTCACGCACGCGTGAAGGGCGCACGCGGTCGGTTCCCCGTGAAGCTCATCTACGCGAGCGTCCTGCCGATGATTCTCGTGCGCGCCGTGCAGGCGAACATCCAGTTCCTCGGGAAACTCCTCTACTCCCAGATGGGGGACGGGATGCCGTCCTGGCTCGGCGTTTACGCCACGTCCGGCGGCACGACGAACGTCACGGGCGGCCTGTTCTACTACCTCGCACCCATCCACAGTCCGGGCGACTGGATGTGGTGGGTGACCGGGGTGACGCAGGCGTCCTGGCAGGTCATTCTGCGGGTCACCATCGACCTCTCCTTCATGATCATCGGTGGCGCTATCTTCGCCATCTTCTGGGTCGAGACCGCGGACATGGGTCCCGAATCCACCGCGCGACAGATCCAGAACTCCGGGATGCAGATCCCGGGCTTCCGGCAGAACGTCGGCGTCATCGAGAAAGTCATGGAGCGCTACATCCCGCAGGTCACCGTCATCGGCGGTGCTATCGTCGGGTTGCTCGCCGTGCTCGCGAACATGCTCGGCACCATCGGCTCCGTCACCGGGACGGGCCTCCTGCTCACCATCTCCATCACGTACAAACTGTACGAGGAGATAGCCGAAGAGCAGTTGATGGACATGCATCCGATGATGCGGTCGATGTTCGGCAACGAGTAAGGGGAAGCGAACCGTTTTCCGGTTCACTCCCCGTTTTTCTCTATGGACGTTTCCCTCGTAGACCTCTCGCCGGTTCCACGTGACGGGACCGCGGCGGACGCGTACGCGAACACGATTACGTCCGCACAGCAGGCGGAACGACTCGGGTACTCGCGGTTCTGGGTGGCGGAACACCACGGACGGGCGAACGCGCTCGCGGGCACGACGCCCGAAGTCCTCCTGGGTCGGCTCGCGGGCGCGACTGACTCCATCCGGCTCGGGTCCGGCGCGGTCCTCCTGAACCACTACAGTCCGTTCAAGGTCGCGGAGGTGTTCGGCGCGCTGGACTCGCTCGCACCCGGTCGCGTCGACGCCGGATTGGGGCGGGCGAACGGGTCGCCGGCGTCCGACCAGGCGCTCGGCACGGAACGCCACGTCGAGGACCCGGACGGCGACCACAGAGAGAAGATAGAGGCGGTTCTCAGCCACCTGTACGACGAGTATCCCGACGGCCACCCGTACGCGGACCTCTCGGTACCGGCGTCCGGCGAGGGACCGGCGAAACCGTGGGTGCTCGGGTCGAGTCCGTCGAGCGCCGAAATCGCGGGCGACCTCGGACTCCCGTACTGTTTCGCGGCGTTCATCCGCCCGCAGTTCGCCGAGCATTCCATCGAGACATACCGCGAGCGCTTCGAGTCCTCGTCGCTCGGCGGTGGCGTCGACGAACCCCGGGTGATGGTCGCGTTGAACGCCATCGCCGCCGAGACGGACGAGAAGGCGGCGCGGCGGCGCGCGGTCGCGGAAGCCACCTACAAGCGGATGCGCCGCGGCGAGTTCGGGAGTCGGCCCACCATCGAGGAGTCCATCGACGAACTCGGCGGGGTTCCCGACCCGACGCCGGAGACGCTCGGCGAGGACGAGTGGCCGCGCGCCATCTCGGGGAGTCCCGAGACGATTTCGAGTCTCTTCGACCAACTCGCCGCGCGCGTCGGCGCGGACGAACTGATGGTGCAGAACGTCACGCCCGACCACGAGACCGCGCTCGATTCGCACGAACGCATCGCGGAGGGCGTGCTGTAGGCGGCGAAACCTTCACGGCGCACACTCGCTTTCTCCCGGTATGACATCCGCGATGGACCTTCGCGAGGGGATTCCCGGCCTCGAGGACGGCGTCTACCTGAACTACGGCGCGCACGGCCCGAGTCCGCGCGCCGTGGTCGAAGCGGCGGACGAGTTCACGCGCCACCACGAGTACGACGTTCCGCTGGACAGCGACCCGTACGAGGTCGCGTTCGAGGAGTACGAGAAGACGCGCGAACGGGTCGCGCTGTTCCTCGGCGCGCGCCCGGAAGAGATCGCGCTCACGGAGAGCACGACCGCCGGTATCGCTGCTGCCGCGGCCGCGCTCGACTGGGAACCCGGGGACGTGGTGGTGCGCACGGACGTCGAACACCCCGCGGGCATCCTGCCGTGGGAGCGCCTCGAACGCGAGGGCGTGGAGGTACGCGTCGTCGAGACCGAGGACGGCAGAATCGACCGCGACGAGTTCGCCGCGGCGGTCGCGGACGCGAAACTCGCGTGCTTCAGCGCGCTCACGTGGACGCACGGCACCCGACTCCCCGTTTCGGACCTCGTGGATATCGCGCACGACGCGGGCGCGCTCGCGCTCGTGGACGCCGTGCAGGTCCCCGGGCAGTACCCCATGGACGTCTCGGAGTGGGGGGCGGACGTGGTGGCGGCCGCGGGCCACAAGTGGCTGCTCGGCCTCTGGGGGAGCGGCTTCCTCTACGTCGACGCCGAGGCGATGGACGCGTTCGAACCGGCCGCGGTCGGCTATCGGAGCGTCGAGGACTCCGGCGCGTCGCCGTTCGAGTTCGCGCCGGGGGCCTCCCGCTTCGAGGTCGGGACGACGAACCCCGCCGCGCACGTCGCACTCCGCACCGCGATGGACCGCATCGACGCGGTGGGCGTAGAGCGCGTCGAATCCCGGATACAGGAGCTTACGGGACGCCTCGCGGACGCAGTGCCGGACGACCGCCTCCTCGGCCCCGCACAGCCGGAGTCGGGTCTGGTGTCGCTGAACGTGCCGGACGCCGAGAGCGCGGTCGAACGACTGCGAGACGAGGGCATCGTCGTGCGTTCGCTCCCCCTGCCGGACACGATTCGAGCGTCCATTCACGCCGTCACCACCGAAGAAGAAGTGGACGCGTTCGCGGACGCGGTCGCCGACGAGTGGTGAGTCGTCGCTCGAAACCGTTTTTCGTCCGGCGGACGACTCGCCGGGTATGACTGGTGGTCGGTGATGCGGATACTCGTCGTCGGCGCAGGTGAAGTCGGGTCGAGCATCGCGGGAAGCCTCGCGGATTCCCACGAGATAGTCGTGCTCGACATCGACGGCTCCCGAGTGGAGTCGCTGACGTTCGAACACGACGTGCTCGCCATCGAGGGCGACGGCACGTCGCTCGACGACTTGCTCGCGGCGGAAGTCGAGTCCGCTGACGTCGTCATCGCGAGTACGGACGACGACGAGACGAACCTCGCGACCTGCGGCACCGCCAAGACGGTGAGCGACGCGTTCACAATCGCGCGCGTCGAGCAACCCTCCTACCTGCGGACGTGGCGGCGTTCGCGGGGCGTGTTCGGCGTGGACTTCATGGTGTGTACGGACCTCCTGACCGCGCAAGCGGTCGTTCGCGTCATCGGGCTACCGACCGCGCGCGACGTGGACCCGTTCGCGAACGGCACGGTCCAGATGGCCGAGTTCACGGTCGAGGTGGACAGCCCGCTCGCGGGACAGACGGTCGCCGACGCGGACACGTTCGACGCGTTGACGTTCGCGGCGGTGGTGCGCGACGACGACGTCATCCTCCCGCGCGGGAACACGGTCATCGAACCCAGCGACAAGATCGTCGTCATCGGGCGGCCGGACCGCGTCGAGGTGTTTGCGGGCGCCGTCGCGCCGAACGCAGAAACCGCCGTCGAGGACGTGGTGATCGTCGGCGGCGGGTCGGCGGCGTTCCAGGTCTCACGCCTCCTCGAAGAGCGCGGTCTCTCTCCGAAACTCGTCGAACAGCAGGGCGAGCGCGCGCGCTGGCTGGCGGAGAACCTTCCGGGGACGACGGTGTTCGAACACGACGCGACCGACCGAGATTTCCTCGAACGCGAACACGTCGGGGACGCGGACTTCGTGGTGTCGATGCTGGACTCGGACGAGAAGAACCTCCTCGTCGCGCTGCTCGCGAAACGCGTCGGGGCGACGCGCGCGGTGGCCGTCGTGGACAACCCGCAGTACGTGACGTTGTTCGAGACGGTCGGCGTGGACGTCGCGGTGAACCCGCGCGAAGTGACCGCGGAGGACATCACGCGGTTCACGCGGGAGCGCCGCGCGGAGAACGTCGCCATCATCGAACCCGAGAAGGCGGAAGTCCTCGAAGTCGAAATCGAGGAAGGGAGCGTGCTCGCCGGGCGGCCGATTCGCGAAGCGGTCGCGGACCTCCCGCCCGGGTTCGTCGTCGGCGCGATAACGCGCAACGGCGATTTCGTCACGCCCCGGGGCGACACCGTGGTCGAACCCGGCGACCACGTGGTGGCGTTGGTCACGAGCGAGGCGCACGACGAGGTCGCGGCGAGCCTATGAAGGTTCGCGTGGACTGGCGCGCGAGCGTCGCGCTCGTCGGAACGGTCGTGAAGTGGCTGTCCGTGCCGATGGTGTTCCCGCTCGCGCTCGCGGTCTACTACGGCCGCGGACTCGGCATCTTCGTCGCGTCGATGGTCCTGACGTTCGCGATCGGGTGGCTCCTCGAACGCGCGGACACCGACCCGGACATCGGGACCCGCGAGGGGTTCTTGATGGTCGCGTTGACGTGGCTCGCGGTGAGCGTCGTCGGCGCGCTCCCCTACCTCGTGGAGGGCCACGGGATTCCGTTCGTCCTCCCGGCAGCGGCGCCCGGGTCGACGCTCGCGAATCCCGTGAACGCGCTGTTCGAGACGATGAGCGGGTTCACGACGACGGGTGCGACGGTGATGGGTGACATCTCCTTCGACACGCACTCGCGAGCGCTGATGATGTGGCGACAGGAGACCCAGTGGCTCGGCGGCATGGGTATCGTCGTGCTCGCCATCGCCATCCTCCCGAAACTCTCCGTCGGCGGCGCACAACTGATGGACGCGGAAGCGCCGGGGCCCGGTATCGAGAAACTCACGCCCCGCATCGCGGAGACCGCTCGCGCGCTCTGGGGGCTCTACATCGGCCTCACCGCGCTCGAAATACTCTTACTCTATGGCGCGCACCTCGCCGGCTACGCGGACGGGATGACGCCGTACAACGCGGTCGCCCACGGGTTCACGACGATGCCGACCGGCGGGTTCAGCCCGGAAGCCCGCTCCATCGAGGCGTTCTCGGCGCTCGCGCAGTGGATCATCGTCCCGTTCATGGTCGCCGCGGGCGCGAACTTCGCGCTGTTCTGGCACCTCTGGAACCGCGACTTCCAGACCGTGCGCGAGGACGCCGAACTGAAGGCGTACGTCGGCGCGATTGCCGTGCTCTCCGCTATCGTCGCCGGCGTCCTCTACACGTCGCCGGACCTCGCGGTTTACGGCGCCATCGAACCCGCCGTCCGGCACGCTGCGTTTCAGGTGACGTCCATCGTGACGACGACCGGGTACGCGTCCCTCGACTTCAACGCGTGGGGGCAGGCCGGGAAGTTCGTCCTCCTGTTCGCGATGTTCATCGGCGGGAGCGCGGGCAGCACGGGCGGGAGCATCAAAGTGGTGCGCTGGCTGGTCATCCTCAAGTCGCTGCGTCGCGAGTTGTTCACGACCGTCCACCCCGACGCCGTGAAACCCGTCCGTCTCGCGGGTCGCGTGGTCGACGAACGCGCACTCCGCGGCATCTACGTCTTCACGCTCCTCTACCTGGTGTTGTTCGCGCTCGGAACGCTCGTGGTGACGCTCGTCGGTGTCCCCGACCAATCGCTGACCGCGTTCGAGGCGACGAGCGCCGTCGCGTCCACAATCGGAAACGTCGGGCCGGGGTTCGGCATCGTCGGCCCGATGAACAACTACCTCCCGTTCCCCGACCCGGTGAAACTGCTGATGGTCTTTTTCATGTGGGTGGGGCGGCTCGAAATCCTCCCGGTGCTCGTCCTGTTGACGCCCACGTACTGGCAGGATTAGGCGAACACGGCGCGGTCGCGCTCCGTGATGTCGTCGGGGGAGAACAGTTTCACGCGGTCGCCGACTTCTAACATCGTGTCGCCGCGCGGCGCGATAACGGACCCGTCGCGTTCGACGGCGACGACGACGACGTTCTCGCCGACGAGGCCGGCGCGGTTCGCTTCTTTCAGCGTCATGCCCGCGACCTCCGCGTCCTCGGCGACGGTGAGTATCGTGTCGTTCGGCGTCGTCTCCATGCCCGTGGGCGCGGCCGGTTCTTCCGTGTTCGGGCCGAACGCGTGATACGGGTGGAAGGACTCGTTCTGGAGGAACTCCTCCGTCTCGATTTCGAGGCCGAGGTTCGTGAGTTTCCGCGCGATGCGCGTGAAGCCGTCCGTGTCCTCCGCGACGACTTTCGCGTGGATGTTGCCGTGGCCGCTCAACACCTCGCGAACGTTCACGACGCCCGGAATCCGGAGCGCGCGGGCGGCGAGGTGTTCTTGCTCGGCGACGCTCGACGTGCACTCGAAGACGCCGACGAGACGGTTCTCGCAGGCCTCGTAGTCGATGTGGGCGTGATAGCCCGCGATGACGCCGCGTTCTTCGAGTCGGTCGATGCGGTTTCGGACCGTGCTCGCCGAAACGTCGAGTTCGTCCGCGATTTCGGGCGCGGACGTGTTTCGCGCGTCCTCGCTGAGCCGGTAGAGGATGTGTTCGTCCGTGGCGTCTAGTTTGGCCATACGTCTACGTGTTCGCTGATGGCGCAACTATCTTCCGCACGAGTTGTTGTGCTATCCGCAATAAATCGGCATTGAAATGCGCAATCAACAAAATAGTCGCAACTGTTATATCGATTCAGTGGGTGGTGTGGGTATGGTACCGTACGAGTCGGCCCACGGCAAGACGAAGTTCGCGTCGCGTCTCCACTCGGTCACGGAGACGTGTTCCGGCTGCGGGTTCTCGGGCGCGATACTCGGGAGCGCGTGGCGAACCACGACCCGCCGACACCCCCGGTCCGGACACACCGTCTACGAACTCCGGTGTCCCGACTGCGGCGAAACGACCAGCGTCGAAACCACGTTCTGAGATGCGCGTTCTCCCGTCTCCTCCCCGACTAGCTCCGTCTCACGCAGGTGACCGATGAGTTCCGACCACCACGTCGACGCTGAACTCGACCGTGACATCGGCACGATAGGCGCCATCTCGCTCGGCGTCGGGACGATGATAGCCGCGGGTATCTTCGTGCTCTCCGGACTCGCCGTCTCGAACGTCGGCGCGGCCGCAATCGTCGCGTTCCTCGCCGCAGCCATCGTCGCCTCGTTCACGGCGTTCGCGTACGCCGAGTTCGCCGCCATCTACCCCGAGTCTGGGGGCGGGTACGCGTACGTCGCGAACGTCTTCGACACCGACCTCACCTACATCGTCGGGTGGTCGATGATTCTCGGCTACCCCGCGTCCGCGGCGTTCTACCTCGCCTCCTTCTCCGACTGGTTCGCGCGCTTCATCTACCCCGTCCTCGACATCCCGGCGGCGGTCCCGTTCTGGGTGTCCGGCGTCCTCGTCCTCGGCCTGCTCGTCGGAATCAACCTCAAAGGAACCGAGGAGACCGGGAAGTTCCAAATCGCGGTCACGAGTCTGAAGGTCGTGCTCATCCTGCTCTTCCTCTACGGCGGCCTGCAGGCGTTCCGCGCCGACGTCGTGTTGGATTCGCTCGCCGCGAACACGCAAGGGTTCGCGGACCTCCGAAGCATCGGCTTGACGAGCGCGCTCGTGTTCATCACGTTCTTCGGATTCGAAGCGATCGCGACCAACGCCGAGGAGATAAAAGAACCCGGTCGCACCGTCCCGCGCGCCATCTTCGCGAGCATGATCCTCGTGACTGTGGTGTACGCGTTCGTCGTCCTCGTCATCGTCTTCGCCGTCCACGACGAGTCCTTCCTCCGCCTGCTCGTCGCGAACACGGAAGCCGGGTCGCTCGCACAAGCCGAGGCGTTCGTCGCGAGTCACGGCGAACTCGCGATGGGGTACGCCGCCCAGTACTACCTCGGTGACGTCGGTTTCTACGTCATCATCGTCGGCGCGCTGTTCTCGATGCTCTCCGCCGCGAACGCGACCATTCTCGCCGGCTCCCGCGTGAAACTCGCGATGGCGCGCCGCGACCACCTCCCCACCGGCTTCGAGGAACTCCACGACTCCCTCAACACGCCGTACAAGAGCGTCCTCCTCACCGGCGGCATCATCCTCCTCTACATCATGGGGTTCACCGTCATCCTCGGTGGCGCGGACCCGGCCGTGTTCGGCCTGCACTTCCACTTCGGAATCGAGGCGCTCACGCACTTCGCGGACTTCATGCTCCTCTCCGGCCTCGTCGTCGTGAACCTCGCCGTCGTCCGGTCGCGCTCCAAGAACCCCGACATCGACCGGCGGTTCCGCGTCCCCTTCGTCCCCTACGTCCCCGCTGTCGCGATTCTCGCGAACCTCGTCCTCCTCTTCAACGTCGAGTTCTCCAGTTTCGTCCTCGGCCTCGCCGCGGAGGGCGTCGGCGTCGCGTTCTGGTTCTTCGTGCTCTCGGGCACGGGTGCCGAACGCGCGGACGCGGAGATGCCAACCGTGCTCGAAGAACACCAGCCGTCCGAGCGCGACTACCGGATTCTCGTCTCCATCGCGAACCCAGCGAACGTCGACCAACTCATGCGGACCGCCGTCGACCTCGCCCGCGAGAACGACGGCGAAGTCCTCGTGACGAGCGTCGTCGACCTACCCGCACAGACACCGCTCTCCGAGGGAACGCAGTACGCGAGCGCCCACCGCGAGACGCTCCAGCGCGCCATGGCGTTCGCGGCGGACGAAGACGTCCCCGTCTCCGGCACCGTCCGCATCGGCCACGACGTCTCGGACGCGATACTTCACACGATAACCCAGTACGAGTGTGACGCCGCGCTCCTCGGCTGGTCGAACACGAGTCGCCGCCACGACATCGTCCTCGGCAGCACCATCGACGACGTCGTGCAGAACGCGTCCTGTGACGTCTACGTCGAGAAGACCGGGGAGACCCGCGAGAACATCGAGAGCGTTCTCGTCCCGACGGCGGGCGGCCCGCACGCCGAACTCGCCGCGGCCGCCGCGAACGCCGTCGCGCGCACGGAAGACGCGACCATCCACCTCGTCACCGTCGTCTCCCCGAACGCCGACGACGCAGAACGCGAACAGGCCGAACAGACGCTAGAGGAGGCCGCAGAACCCATCACCGCCCCGGTCGAACGGGACGTCCTCGTCGGCGAGGACATCCCGGACACGCTCGTCGCCGCCGCGAACGACCACGACATCACGTTCGTCGGCGCGACCCGCGAAGGCCTCCTCCAGCAACTCGTCTTCGGCGCGATACCCGAGGAAATCGGCCGGAACGCCGATACGACGGTCGTGATGGCCAAACGCTCGCTGCCCGTCACCTCCTCGCTCCGCCGCCTCGTCTCCCGGATGTAGCGATCGAGGTCAATACGCTTTTTACGGCGACGAACGTGGTTCGGTGCATGTCAGATACCGAGTCGGCCGCCGGCGGGTCGGGAGACGTCGAGGCCGAACTCTCTCGGGACATGGGTCTCTGGGGTATCACGTTCATCGGAATCGGTGCGATGATCGGTGCGGGCGTGTTCGCGCTCACCGGCTTCGCCGCCGGGCTCGCCGGACCCGCGCTGTTACTCGCGTTCCTCCTGAACGGCGTCATCGCCTCGTTCACCGCGATGAGTTACGCCGAACTCGGGTCCGCGTTTCCGCGGTCGGGTGGCGCGTACAACTGGGTCTCGGAAGCGATTCCTCGGCCGTGGGGTTTCTTCACAGGCTGGACGAACTGGTTCGCACAAGCAGTCGCCTGTGCGCTGTACGCCGTCACGTTCGGTTCGTTCTTCGTCGAATTCCTCATCATCCTCGGCCCACTCCACCACGACTTCGCACTGTTCGGTTTCGTCACGAAACCCATCCTCGACAAGGCGCTCGCCGCGCTCATCGTCGGGTTCTTCGCGTACATCAACTACCGGGGCGCAGAAGAGACCGGACAGATCGGCATCATCGTCACCACCATCAAAGTCCTCATCCTCGGACTGTTCGTCGTGTTCGGCGCGCTCGCGACGGTTAAGGACCCGAACTGGACGACGAAGTTCCTCGGTCGACAGGGCTTCTTCGCGAACGGCGTCACGGGCGTGCTCGCCGCGATGGGCTTCACGTACGTCGCGTTCGAGGGGTACGACATCATCGTGCAGTCCGGTGAAGAGGTGATCGACCCCGGGACGAACATCCCGAAAGCCATCTTCTACTCCATCATCGTCGTCATCCCCATCTACGTCTTCGTCGCGTTCGCCGCTATCGGCGGTATCGACATCACGCAGAGCCTCCTCAGCACCGTCGGTGTCTCCGGGGCTCCGGCGGACTGGACGACGTGGGAACTCCTCGGCGAACTCGGCGAACTCGGCATCATTCAGGCCGCCGGACAGTTCGTCCCCTACGGCCTCCCGCTCCTCCTCATAGCCGGTCTGACCGCGACGATGAGCGCGCTGAACGCGACGCTCTACGCGTCATCCCGCATCGCGTTCTCGATGAGTCGGGACAAACTCCTCCCCGACCCGCTCTCCCGGATTCACGACGAGACGCGCGCGCCATACTACTCCATCTTCGTCTCCGGCGGCATCATCGGCCTCATGGCGGTGACGCTCCCCATCGAATCCGTCGCCGCGTCCTCCTCGGTCATGTTCCTCCTGCTGTTCTCGATGGTGAACGTCGCGGTCATCGCGATGCGGAAGAACCGCCCCGACCTCGAACGGCCGTTCGAGGTTCCGTTCATGCCCGTCATTCCGATTCTCGGCATCTTCTTCCAGCTCCTGCTCGCGCCGTTCCTCCTCACGTCGCTCGGCCTCTCGCCCGGCGTCGGCCCGCAGTCCGAGGGGTTCGTCGCGCTCGTCACGATGCTCGTCTGGTTCGCGCTCGGCGTCGGCGTCTACTACAGTTACGCGCAGGGCCGCGAACTCGAACGCATGGAGTCGGAGACGCCGACGGTCGTCACGGAACACGCGGCGCAGGAACGCGAGTACCAGATCGTCGTTCCCGTCTCGAACCCGGAGAACGTCGAACAGTTCATGCGGACCGCCGTCGACCTCGCACAGGAGAACGACGGCGAAATCCTCGTGATGAGCGTCGTCACCGTCCCCCAACAGACGCCCATCGAGGAAGGCCGGAAGTTCGCGAACGAGAAACGCGAAGTCATCGACGAGGCGATGGCGTTCGCGGAAGACCAGGATGTCCCCGTCTCCGGCACCATCCGCATCGGTCACGACGTCTCGACGGCCATCCTGAACACGCTCGAACAGGAGCGTTCGGACGCGGTTCTCATGGGCTGGCGGGGCCGCAGTCGCCGCCGCGACGCCGTGCTCGGCAGTAACGTCGACGCGGTCGTCACGAGCGCGCCCTGTGACGTGTTCGTGGAGAAACTCGGGACGAAGGCAGACGGTGACGTCGACTCCATCCTCCTGCCCGCCGCTGGCGGCCCGCACGCCGAACTCGCGGCGACCGCGGCGCGCGCTATCGCGCACTCGGAGGACGCACCCGTCACGCTCCTGCGCGTCGTCGCGCCCGGCGAGGACGAACCGCCGGAAGAACTGCTCGACGACGTGCGCGCCGCGCTCGGCGACGTTCCGGTGGAGGTCAAAACCGTCACCGGCGACGACGTGACGGACGCGATCGTCGAAGTCGCGAACGACCACGACCTGACGCTGCTCGGCGCGACCCGCGAAGGCCTCCTCCAGCAACTTGTCTTCGGCGCGATACCCGAAGAAGTCGGTCGGCGCGCGGAATCCACCGTCATCATGGCGAAGAAGAACCTCGACATCACGTCCCGGCTCTGGCGGCTCCTGCACTGGGAGTAAGTTTTCTCCGCAACCGACCGGTTTATGACCGTTCCGCGGGCACGAGAAACTATGAGTGGAGCGAACCCACATATCTTGATTCTCGGCGCCCCGGGCGCTGGAAAGGGCACGCAGAGCCGCCGACTCGCGGAACACTACGGTATCGAGCACGTCACGACCGGTGACGCGTTGCGCGCGAACAAACACATGGAGACGGAGTACGGGACGCCCGCGGAGTACATGGACGCGGGCGAACTCGTCCCCGACCCCGTGGTGAACGAGATCGTCAGCGCCGCACTGGCGGACGCCGACGGCTTCGTTCTCGACGGCTATCCGCGAAACGAATCCCAGACAGAGTACCTCGACGAACAGACCGACCTCGACGTCGTGCTCTACCTCGACGTGGACGACGAGGAACTCGTTCGCCGACTCACGGGCCGCCGCGTCTGCGACGAGTGCGGCGCGACCTACCACGTCGACTTCAACCCGCCCGAAGAGGACGGCGTCTGCGACGAGTGCGGCGGCGACCTCTACCAGCGCGAGGACGACACGGAGGAGACGGCGCGCGAACGCATCACCGTCTACGAGGAGAACACCCAGCCCGTCATCGACTACTTCCGCGACGAAGGCTTGCTCGAGGAGATCGACGGCGAACAGACGCCGGACGAAGTCTGGGACGACGTCCGGGACGCGGTCGACTCGACGCTCGCCGAGTAGGGACAGGTTCAAGAACGCCCGATACCGATTTCTCCATAGATGGCTCGAACCGAACAGAAAGTCCGTTCGCTCGTCCGCGAGGACCCCGAGCTCGTGGACGCCCTCGAACGCCTCCTCGAACGCCAGGAGGAGGGGACGCTGAAGTGGCGTGACGTGAAGGGGGACGTGACGACCGGACAGTGGGGACGTCTCATCGAGAAAGGCATCCTCGAGGACGCCGACGACGGGTTCCGCTTGAAAGACCCCGACCAAGTCCGGGAGGCGCTCTCGGAGGACGTCGAAACCGAGGACGACGAAGACTCCGGGTGGTCGCAGTGGGACAAACTCGCGGGTGTCGGCGCGCTCGGGATGATGGCGGGGTACTCCATCACGAGCGTGCGGAACGTCGTCGGGCACGCGATGAACGCGTTCATCGGCCCGCTCGACAACGTCCTTCCGTTCTACGTGGTCGTGCTCGTGCTCGCGGTCATCACGGGCTTTTACTCCGCGGTCATTCAGGGGAACCTGATGGACATGGAGGGAATGGGCGAACACCAAGAGCGCATGCAGGAGATTCAGGACGCCCAGAAGGAGGCGCGCGAACAGGGCAACGACGAGCGCCTCGAACAACTCCGCGAGGAGCAGATGGAGTTGATGGGCGACCAGATGGGGATGTTCAAACAGCAGATTCGCCCGATGGTGTGGATCATGCTCATCACCATCCCGGTCTTCCTCTGGATGTACTGGAAGCTCCTCACCGTCCACGTCTCGACGGCGGAGTTGAACGTCGTGTTCCCGCTCGTCGGGAAGACGGACCTCCTGCACGGGAGCATGGGGCCGCTGCCGTTCCCGCCGTGGCTGGTCTGGTACTTCCTCTGTTCGATGGGATTCGGGCAGATAATTCGGAAGACGCTGAACGTGAATCCCGGCCCGACGTCGGCCTGACGCGGTTCAAAACCTCTTTGTTCGCGCCGCGCTCAGCCTCTATATGTTGATTACCATCTCGGGGCCGCCGGGCGGCGGGAAGTCGACGAACGCCGCCGCGCTCGCGGAGGCGCTCGGGTACGACCACGTCTCCGGTGGTGACATTTTCCGCGCGCTCGCGGACGAACGCGGATTCTCTCTCGCCGAGTTCAACGAACTCGCGGAGTCGGACGACCAGATAGACCGGGACTTGGACGCGCAACTCCGCGAAACCGCGAGAGAGCGCGACGACGTAATTCTGGAGTCGCGGCTCGCGGGCTGGATGGCGGGCGAGTACGCGGACGTGAAGATTTGGCTGGACGCGCCCGCGGAGGTTCGCGCGGAACGCATCGCGGACCGCGAGGACAAGTCGGTGACGGAGGCGTTGCGGGAGACCGAAGAGCGCGAGGAGTCCGAAACCCAGCGCTATCGGGAGTACTACGGAATCGATTTCGCCGACCGCTCCATCTACGACCTCTCCGTGAACACGGCGCGCTGGAGCGAGGACGCGACGCTCGACATCCTCCTCGCGGCGATTGAGGGCTACGACCCGGCCGCCGACGAGGGGGCGACCCCGGTCGACGGGGTTCGGTACGAGTTCTGATGCGTCCCGCCCCCGACGAACGGAGCGTCGAAGAACTCCTCACGTTCGGCGTGGTGAACGTCGACAAGCCGCCGGGCCCGTCCGCGCACGAGGTGTCCGCGTGGGCGCGCGACCTCGCCGGCGTGGAGAAAGCCGCGCACGCGGGGACGCTCGACCCCAAAGTGACTGGCTGTCTCCCCGTCCTCCTCGGCACCGCGACCCGACTCGCGCCCGCGATGCTCGAAGGGACGAAGGAGTACGTCGCGGTTCTCGAACTCCACGGCGACCCGCCCCGTGACCTCCGCGAGGTAGTCGAAGAGTTCGAAGCGCCGCTCTACCAGAAACCGCCGCGCAAGTCCGCCGTCTCCCGGCGGCTTCGCGTGCGCGAAATCCACCAGTTGGACGTCCTCGAAGTCAGTGATAGAAAGGTCCTCCTCCGCATCGAGTGCGAGAGCGGGACCTATATACGAAAACTCTGTCACGACATCGGGCTGGCGCTCGGGACGGGCGGCCACATGGGCCACTTGCGTCGGACGAAGACCGGTCCCTTCACGGACGGCGACCTGCACACGATGTACGAGTTCGCGGACGCGCTAGCGGAGTACCGCGAGCGCGGCGACGAGTCGTGGATTCGCGAGATACTGCTCCCCGGCGAAGCGGCGTTGCGCGACCTGCCCTCGGTGACGGTCGCGCCCTCGGCGGCCGAACAGATAGCGGAGGGCGCACCCGTCTACGCACCGGGAGTCATCTCCCACGAGGACGTCGAACGGGGCGCGCTCGTGGCGTGTTACACGCCGAACGGGTCCGCCGTCTGCCTCGGGCGGGTCACGGGCGACCTCGACGCCGAAGAGGGGGAAGTCGTCTCCCTCGAACGCGTCCTCGTGTAGTTTTTCCACCCGCGCCTCGTCGGGTCGGTATGCAGATTGGGACCGCGGACGCCGACAGCGGCGAACTCGACCACGGATTCCTCCCGGTGACCGACCTCCCGGCCGGCGGGACCGAACGCATCCCCGTCACGGTCGCGAACGGCCGCGAGGACGGGCCGACGGTGTGGGTGACGGCGGCGATTCACGGCGACGAAGTGACGGCGTTCGCCGCCGCGCGCGACCTCCCCGCACGTCTCGACCCCACAGAACTCTCGGGTGCGGTCGTGGTCGTCCCCACGCTCAACCCCGCCGGCGTGCGGCGGGGCGTCCGCACGTCGTACTATCACGACGACGACCCGAACCGCTACTATCCGGACGCGGGGAGCGAGAACTACCGGCCGCCGCGCGTGCAGGAACTCGTCGACGAGCGCGTGTTCGAGGCGTTCACCGAAACCGCACCGGCGGACGCGCTGCTCGACCTCCACACGGCGGGCGTCGGGAGCGTGCCCTTTGCCATCCGTGACCGCGTGCTGTACGGCGAGCGACGCGACGAGTCGGCCGCGCGCGACCTCGCGGACGAACTCGACTCTCTCGCGAACGCCGTCGGCCTCCCGGTCGTGAACGAGTACGCGGCGGAGGAGTACACGGGCGAGTCGCTCCAGCGCTCGACCGCGGGCGCGGCGCTCAACGAGGCCGGAATTCCCGCGCTCACGCTCGAACTCGGGTCGCCGGACGTCGTGGACGACGACATGACGGCGCTCGGCGTCGCCGCCTGCTTCCGCGCGCTCGACGCCCTCGACGCCACCGCGCGCTCCGACGACCTCGCGGCACCCGTGGAATCCCCGGTCGACTTCCCCGTCAAACGCCGCGTCGGCCCGCACGCGGACACAGCGGGTCTCGCAGCCCACCACCTGCGCGCCGGCGACAGCTTCGAAGCCGACGACGCAATCGCCGCCGTCACCGACCCGCACGGCCGCGAGCAGGGCACCCTCACCGCCGACTCGGACGGCTACGTCCTCGGTCGCCGCGGCCTCGCCGTCTACGAGAACGACCCGCTGTACAGTCTCGCCGTCCGCGACGACGGCGACCTCGTCGTCCCCCGCGACGAGTGAAACGAAGGCCTTAATGCCGGCGCTGTCGTTCGAAAGAGTGTGGGGCCGTGGGGTAGCGGTATCCTCGGCGCATGGGGTGCGTCGGACCCGAGTTCGAATCTCGGCGGGCCCACTTCTCTCTAATTTCACGCAGAGCGCGCGCTCCGTCGGCGTTTAATCATATTCGGTGTAACCCTTTTATCCGTACCTACCCCACCTTCTATCGTGAGAAACTGTGGAAGGACACCAGCGCCGTGTGTTAGTAGTGGAGGACGCGACGGACCTGCGCGAACTCTACGCGACGTGGCTGTCGCCTGACTACGACGTGGTATCCGCGGAGACGCTCGCGGACGCGCGTCGCGCGCTCGACGACACCGTGGACGTGGTGTTGCTCGACCGGAGACTCCCGGACGGCCGGGGGGAGGAGTTACTCGTGGACGCCAAAGACCGTCCGTGTCGAGTGGGGATGCTCACCGGGGTCGAACCCGATTTCGACATCATCGACATGGGGTTCGACGCGTATCTCGTGAAACCCGTCGACCGCGAGGACGTCCTCGACGCGGTGGCGCACTTGCTCGACCTCCGTCGCTACGAGGACGATGTGACCGAATACTTCCGGGTGGCGTCGAAGAAAGCGGCGCTCGAAACCGCGAAACCACCGGTCGAACTCGAAGCGAGCGAGGAGTACCAGCGTCTCTGCGAGCGCTTCGAAGGGCTGGCTGCGTCGACAGTGGCGTCCTCGACGGACACGCAGACCGTGCGAACGCTCTTTCGCGACCTCGAGACGAGCGTCTAAGTGTCGCCGAACGACTTCAGTACGAAGATGAGGAGGACGACGATGCCGATGACCGGAACGATGAGGACGAGCATCGGATTAGTCGTGATGCGCGTCGACGCGGTCACGCCAACCGCGAGATAACACAGGACGAACGCGACAGCGGGGCCGACCAGCACCCACGCCCACGCCGGCGACCGCTGTGTCTCCGGTTCTTCTTCGATTTCCGGTTTCACGAACCCGACGTCGGTCACGCCGAGCGAACGCGGCGTGCACTGCTGTTTGACGAGCCACCACGCGTCCCGGGTGTCGTTCGGGAGCGCGTGCACGAACACGACGAGGTAGTCGTACGCCCGCCCGACGGTTTCGAGGTGATTGCGGAGGCCTGCCGTGCCGTACGTCGAGAGGCCGTCGACGATTTCGACGCCGACCGTGCCGTCCACGACGACGTCGCACTCACGCGTCCCGGTCCGCGTCTCCACCACCGAATCGTCGAGGACGTGGTCGAGCCGTGCGCGCACCCACTGGCCGAGATGGCGGCCTTCGGGCGGGTCGGCGAACTCGGTTCTGCGGAGCGCGGTTTGTACGTCGTCGAAGACGCGGCGGCCGTCACGCTCGACGGCGGTCGTGGTTCTCGCGGACGGTGTGCGCGCGCTCGCGGACGAATACTCTGTGCTCATAGACCCGGCACGGCCTCCCGTACCGAGTGATACTCTCGCACCTATGGCCGTCGTATTACTGCCGAAACACGTTACGGGATTCCAGAAGTCGACCTAACTCTTTAGGCCGCATCCGTCTCGTCGAACACGTCGCCGAGTACGCGGCCGAGCGCCTTCCGGAGGTGTTGGTGGAACGTCGGCGCGCTCACGTCCATCGCGTCCGCGACCTCCTCGCCGGTGTGTTCGCGCGGCCACGCGAAAAACCCGTGTTCGTACGCCGTCCGGAGCGTCTCGCGCTGTTTGTCCGTCAACTCGTCGACGAACAGCGCGCCTCCCCCGGTGTCCGTGCGGGTGCGTCGCGCCAGTTCGATGCCGGGAATCCGGTCAGCCACCGCGTCCACGAACGGTCGAACCTCCCGCGTGCGGGGGAGCGTCACCACGACTTCCGCGTGCGAGGGGTGTGCGCGAAACGACTTCACGGACGCGCCGTAGGTCGCCATCGCGTCCACGCACGGGAACGACGTGACCACGAGACCGACGAGCAACCGCTCGCCGTCCGAGTCGAACGCGTCGGCGCGCGACACCGACACCAGGGACTCCGCCGTCGACACCACGTCGTCTACGTCGGCGTCTCCCGGCGCGGACACGTACACCAGCCACGACCCGTCGTCTTGGGCTAACACTTCCTCCAGCGTCAACGCCACACCCACGCGTCGCGCGACGGTTTCCACCGGCCCCGCCGGGTCGTCCACGCGGAATTCGAGCTCCACGTCACCGCCCGACACCAGCGCCTCCTTTCGCTCCACCGCGTTCAACGCGTTCGCCATCGTCGCCGCCAACTCCGCGAGGATGTCGCGCTCTTCGCCGGCGAACTGGTCGCCGCTCTCGCCGTACACGCAGAGGACGCCGTAGGACTCCCCGCCGAACGAGAGCGGGAACCACGCGGCCGACCCCGCGCCCGTCGTGAGCGCGCGCCGCCGCCACTTCGCACCCGCCGCCGCGACTAGGTCGGCTTCCACGACCGGCCGCCCCTCCCGGACCGCACGCACCGCCGGCGTCTCCGCCGCCTCCAGTTCGTCCAGAAGTACCTCCCCGTCTCCCGCCCACGTCCGCGGCGACACCTCCCCGTCCTCGACACCACCGACCCACGCGAACACGTACGGCCCGTCCGCACACAACGACTCGCACACCGCTTCCTCCACGTCGCTCCGCGACGACGCGCGCACCAACTCCGACTGGATGCGTCGAACGAGCGTGTTCGTCCGGTTCGCCTCCGCCAACCGCTCCGTCTTCGCCGCCAACTCGCGTTCCTGCTCGCGCAACGCCGCCTCCTGTGCGTGCCGGTCGAGCGCCGCCGCCGTGTTCTCCGCGAGGATTTCGACCGTCGCGAGGTTCACGTCGTCGAACGTCTCCGCCGTCCGCGACCCCGACACCAGCAAGCCGTACGACCCGACCGGAACGAACAACTCCGACGCCACCACCGTCTCCGGATTGTAGGCGTTCTCGTGCGCTGAGACGTCTTCGACCACCCGGGTCTCGCCCTCGACGAACACGTCGAACGCGATGGACTCCCCGTCCTCGAACACGGGCAACTCACCGAACAACGCCCGCGTCTCCTCCGTCGCCGCTGCGGGAACCAGCGCGCGCTCGTCGTCGTCCCACCGATACATCGCCGCCGCCGGCAGCCCCAACAGGTCGTCCGCCGCGTCCAGCGCGATACGGTACAACTCCGCTTCCGACTCCGCCGACATCAACGCGCGCGTCGTATCGTGCAGCGTCGTCACCGCTCGCTCTCGCTCCACGCGCTCGCTCACGTCCCGCCCGAGCGTCGCGACGTGCGTCACCTCACCAGAACCGTCCGTAATCGGGGAGAACGTGAGTTCGTAGGGCACCCGTCCCGACGGCGTCTCCACGTCCACGTCGATACGCGCGCTCCCCGACGACACCGCCTCCGCGAACGCCGCTTCCACCGCGTCCTGCTGGGCCGCCGGAATCACCGCCGAAATACCCTCGCGCTCCATCTCCGCGTCCGACAACCCCGTCACCGCGTTCAACCGCGAGTTCCAGTGGGTCGGCCGTCCGTCCACGTCACACACGTAGAACACGTCCTGAACCGACTCGATCGCGTTCTCCACGAACGCCTCGCTCTCGTCCAGCAACCGCTCCGTCCGGTACGCTTCGGCCGCGTTCACGACCGTGTTCACGAGGATGTCGAACTGCCCCCGGCCCGGTTGCTTTTGGACGTACTCCGTCGCCCCGAGACTGATCGCTTCGCTCGCCACGTCCTCGCTCCCCGCCCCCGTCAACAACACGAACGGCAGGTCGTCGTCCACATCCCGAACCGCCGCCAAGAACTCGAGACCGTCCATCCCCGGCATCTCGTAATCGCTCACCACACAATCGAACTCCTCCCCGACCACGCGGTCGAGCGCCCGCCCCGGATCGGACTCCGCAGCCACGTCGACGTCGCTCCGCGACAGAAACACCTCCGTCACCGACAGAAACGACTCGTCGTCGTCGACGAGCAACACGCGAAGCGAGTCAGCCACCATACACGCCTCACTCACCCACGGGATTTAGGGGTTGTTTTCAAACACTGGCGTCGCCACTACGACGCGAAAAAGAACGAAAGAATGCCGCGTGAGACCGCTACCGGCGGTCAGTCGTTATTTAGTTCTCGCGGCGGAGTGCGAGGAGCGCGGCGCCGAGCACAGCGACGAGCGCGATGCCGAGACCGAAGCCGGGCGAACCGCCGCCCGAGCCGCCTTCGGTCGTCGTGGTCGTGCTCTCACTCGTGCTGGTCGTACTCTGCGTGGTCGACTGCGTCGTACTCTGCGTGGTCGACTGCGTGGTCGACTGCGTCGTACTCTGCGTGGTCGACTGCGTCGTACTCTGCGTCGTCGTGCTCTGCGTGGTGGTCGTGCCACCAGTGGACGCGACGATGTTGCCGGACGCCGACGAGTCGGTCAGTTCGTTCGTGATCGTGAACTTGTCTCCCTCGTTGATGCCGTTAGGCGTCGTGAGGTCGAAGCCAGTCGCGGTCCACGAACCGTCGGGCTGGACCGTGACCTTCTGCTTCTTGTAGAACGGCGGCTGCGTGCCGTCCGCTTCGATGATCACGTTGAACTGCGTACCCGGAGCGAACGTCGACGTGCCGGAGATGGACTCGTTGTCCGTGGCCGTGATGTTCGTCGGGTCCTGCGCGTAGGAGATCGAGCCCGTCGCGATGTCGAAGGACGTCATGACGGACTGGTTGTCGCTACCCGCGAGGAGACGGTCGTCAGCGACCGTGACAGTCACGTTGAAGTTGTCGCCGGAGGCGACCGAGGGGTTCTTGTTGCCCTGCTCCCACGTAACTTCGCTCGGCTGGAACGCCACGTAGTACGAGTCGTTCTCAGCGTCGGAGATGAACGTGATGTCCCCGCTGGACGCGGTCACGTTCAGGACCTTCGGATCACGGTTGGCCTTCGGGTTGGTCTGCTCGACCATAACCGTCAGGTTCCCGTTCAGGAACGCATTGTCGAGGCCGTCCTGCGCTTCGACGAGGCCACCGAGGCCGGTCGCCGAGATCTGGTGGACGACGTAGTCGCTACTGACGATGGAGTCGTCCTGGGTGAGCGAGCCGGACTCGACGAGGCTCTGAACCGTGACGTCGCTGTCGGTGAAGTCCGTGCTGCCGGGCGCAGTCCAGACCTTCACGCTGTCAGTCGAACGGTCCGAGATGGTCAGCGACGCAACCGAGTCCGGAGACCGGAGGGTCTCCGAGACGTTGGCGCTCTGCCGCGCGTACATGTTGTACGACGGGCTGCTGTCGAGGAGGTCGGTGAGGTCAGTCTGACCTCCGTAGCTGATGTCGTCTTCGCTGTTCTTCACGCTGACCGGGTTCGAGTCGCCGGCAGTGTACGTGTTGAACAGGATGGTGACCGTTCCGTCATCATTCGCGTCGGTGACGGTGACGTTCGCCTGGTAGCCGGATTCGTCTTCTTCACCGATGACGACCTGAGCCGTCGAGGCGGGACCCGAGAACTCAACGGGGATCTCGACGATACCGCCCTGCGCGACACTGAAGCTCGCGTCGCCGCCGAAGTCAACTGCGCCCTCGGCGGTGGACGTGACGCTAACTGTGTCGGAGGTGACCTCGACACCGGTGTTCACGTCGGTCGCGGTGACCGTGTAGTTACCAGCGTCGAGCTGACCGAGGTTGAAGTCCGCGTTACCGTCGGAGTCGACCGAGACGGTGTCGGAGGTAACCTCTTCGTCGTCAGAGTTCATGACGACGAGCTTCACGTCACGGTTGATGTCGTCTTCCGTGACCGTGCCGGTCAGGTCATCGTTCGTCTTGATCGACGTGTCGTCCAGCGAGATCGAGAGACCGAGATCGCTCAGAGCGAGCGTCGCGGCGGCACTGCCGCCTTTGACGCTAACGTTGTAGTCGCCCGTGTCGAAGCCGTCCGTGTTGAGGACGTAGACGTGGCTACCTGCGCCGGTGCCACGGGTGACGTCCTTGCTCGGACCGCTGATTTTGAGCGACGTATCGGAGTTACCGACTTCAAGCGCGACGTTCGCGCCAACGTACGCCTCACCGTCGGTGCTGCTGCCGACGTTGAGCGTGTTCGGTGCGAACGTAACGGACTTCGTGGTCGTGGACGGCGCGTTGCCGTTGGAATCCTCGAAGCCGTAAACAGTCACGTTCTTGACGTTGCTGTAGGCTTCGGAGGTCTGGATAGTGACCCGGTTCGAGCCGCCGAGCGTGAAGTCGGTCCCGGCGTCAAACTGCGTCGTCGAACCGTCCTCGAAGCCAACAACAGCGTACGCACTGGAATTGGAAACGATGTTCTCGCTAAACGCGAGTTCAAGGATCGGGTTTCCGTTTCCACCGTTGGTCACGTAGTGGGTCGCCTTCCGGAAGGTCGGGGAACCGGATTCGGCACCGGTGTCCGAAACGGTGAACGTCCCAACTTCGTAATCCGAGATGTCTCCATTGGTGCTGTCCTCGACGGAAGCGTCGACGGAGACTGTCTTGTCGCTGCTGACGTATCCAGCGTCAGCCGTGACGTTGACGGACACGCTAACGTCAGAGACGTTGTTGTTGTTGGTATCCGGACTGACGTCGAAGGTGACCTGATTGTCCGATCCACTGCCCGCGTCTTGGATTTCCGCGGTGCCAGTGATGGACAGGTCACTTCCGTCAGAGTTGTTGGTGACGGTAACATCGTTGACGTTCGTAATCGAAACCGACTGGTTGAACGTCACAGTAAGGGTGTCGGTGTTACCGTCCGAACTCAGGTTGTTGAAATCGTACGATGCGTTGAAGGTGTGAGTCGTACCTTCGTCAACCGAGGATGTCCCAGTAGAGCCATCGATTGCGAGGCTGCTACCTGTGGGACTGTCCGCGGCGGCCGCTCCACCAGTGAACGCGACGGCGCCAGCGAAGACGCTGAGCACCATCAGCGCACTGAGGAGTACGCCACGGAGTTTCTGATTGTTTCCTGTCATAGTTTGTTTCTAGGGTCGCACGCCAGTTTTCGGTTCGCTACTTACTCTGCTGACGCACATGGGTAGGGGTACGGAACCAAATACATGAGCCTCCATTAAATGCTTTGTGTGTTTCACCCCTCTCGCCGGTCGCTAGACGGCCGTCTCAGGCCTCGTAAATGCTTTGTGCAAGGGGTGGGAGAAATCGTTTAAGTGGTGTGTGGTGACAGGGAACAAGGAAAAACGGCTAGCGTCGGAATCGGCGGAGTTCGGCGCGGATGGCGTCGCGTTTGAGGAGGCAGAAGCCGGCGAAGATGACGAGGAAGCCGACGGCGGTGGTGGCGTCGAGCTGTTCGCCGAGGAACGCGAAGCCGGTGACGGCGGCGAAGACGGGGGCGACGTAGGAGACGAGGTTGATTTCGATGGGGCCGACGGAGTCGAGGAGGTGGAAGTAGATGAGGAAGCCGACCGCGCTCGCGCCGACGGCGAGGTAGACGACGGCGGCGATGGATTCGGTGTTCCACGTGACGGCGAGCGGTTCGCCCATGCCGAGGCTGACGACGTGCATGAGGAGTGCGCCGCCGACCATCGACCACGCTTCCATCGTCTCGATGGGGAGGCCGGCGTCGACGACTTCGGTGAGAACGCTCCCGAGCGCGAACGACGCGGCGGCCCCGAACACGAGGAGCAAGCCGAGTGTGTCTGACGAGGTGAGGCCTCTGCCGGGGTCCGCGAGCACGGCGACGCCGACGAGTCCGAGAAGCAGGCCCGCGAGACCCGCGGGCGCGAGGCGCTCCGACGGGAGGAAGACCCGGGAGAAGCCGGTGGTGAGGACTGGACTGAGGCTCACCACCACCGCGGCCGCGGCGCTCGTCACCTCGGGGTTGCCCTCGCCGACGAAGAGGAAGACGTGGTAGCCCGCGATGAGGAACACCGCGCCGATTCCCACGAGCACCCACTCGGCGCGCGTCTCGGGTCGCGGTTTGTCGGTGACGTACCACGCGTACGCGAGCATCAACACGCCCGCGACGTCGTACCTGACCGCCGCGAACAACACGGGCGGGAAGAACTCCAAGCCGGCTTTGATAGCCATGAACGCCGCACCCCAGAGCGCGGCGAGCGTGAGGAACAGAGCGAGATTCCGATACTTGGACACGGTACGACTCTTCACCCGACCCGCCTTAGCGTTTCGAACCCCGACGTTCCTGCCGGATGGCGCGCACCACGTCCTCCCGGGTGACGATACCCACGAGGTCGCCGTCCTCGACGATGGGGATGCGGTTGACGTTCGGGTCGTCCGTCGCGAGCACGTCCAGCACGTCGTCCAGCGTCGCGTCCGGGCCGAGCGTCTTCACGTCCCGCGTCATCACCTCTCGAACGGCTTTCCCGGCCGCAGAGGCGAGGTCGAGTTCGGCGTCGAGTTCGTCCCACGACAGATCGATCGCGTACTCGACGGTTTCGAGGAAGGGCGGGAGGCCGATGGGAATCCAGAGCGTGCGGTCGCTCGGTTCGAAGAGGTCCACGAAATCGCGCTGGGTGACGACGCCGACGAGTTCGCCGTCCTCGAGGACGGGAAAACCGTTGAACTTCCGTCGGGAGAGCTTCGTGAGGACGTCTGCCACCTCGTCGTCGGCGTCCACCGTCTCGACGTCGGCGGTCATCATGTCGCGTGCGCGTAACTCCATACCGAAGGCGACGACGCCGCGCTACGTAGTGGTTTCGGGGTCGCCGCGGAGGTGGCAGGCCGCGGGCTGGTCGCCGTCGCCGATGGCGGGTTCGGTCGTCTCACAGACCGTCTCGAACGTCTCCCGCAGGCGCTCGCGTGCGCCGTCGTCGTCGCCGTCAGCGAGCATGCCGAACGCGTCCGAGAGCGCCGCCCGCGCGTCGTCCGGGAGGTCCGTCGGCACGTACTCGCGCCACTCGTCCGCGTCGGTCACGTCGCCCGACCCGAAGTCGCCGCGTTCCAGTCGGTCGCGAACGTCCATCACCGCCCGGAACGCTTCCTGATCGATGTTCATGCCCTCGGGCGGAATGACCTTCGGACACCGCGTGCGGAACCGACACCCACTCGGCGGGTCGCGCGGCGACGGCACGTCCCCGGAGAGCGTCCGCACCTCGCGTTCGGACTCCTGGGTGTCCGCGCGCGGCACGCTCTCCAACAGCGCTTCCGTGTAGGGATGTTCCGGTTGTTCGAAGATGTCGTCGACGTCACCGACTTCGACTATCTTCCCGAGATACATCACCGCCACGCGGTCCGAGATGTGCCGGACGACGGAGAGGTCGTGGGCGATGAACAGGTAGGTGAGTCCGAACTCGTCCTGCAAGTCGTCGAGCAAGTTCAGAATCTGGGCTTGCACGCTCACGTCGAGCGCGGAGACGGGTTCGTCCAGCACCACGAAGTCGGGTTCGAGCGCGAGCGCGCGAGCGATGCCGACCCGCTGGCGCTGCCCGCCGCTGAACTCGTGCGGGTAGCGGTCGAACTGGTCCGCGGACAGGCCGACGCGCTCCAGTAACTCACGCACGCGGTCCTCGCGCTCCGACTTCGTCCCGACGTCGTGCACGTCGAGCGGTTCCTTCACGATTTCGCCGACGGTCATCCGGGGGTCGAGACTCCCGAACGGGTCCTGGAAGACGATGCCCGCGCGGCGGCGGAACGCCTTCAACGCCTCGCCGTCCAGTCCGGCGACGTCGTCGCCGTCGAACTCGACCGTGCCGCCGGTCGGTTCGCGCAACCGCAACACCGTCTCACCGGTCGTCGACTTCCCGCAACCCGACTCGCCGACCAGTCCGAGCGTCTCACCCTCCTCCACGTCGAACGACACGCCGTCGACGGCTTTCACCGCGTCCGGCTCGCGCCGTAATACCGTGTCGAGGAGGCTGTCCCGCTCGTAGTAGTACTTCTCTAATCCATCGACGTGCAGTAACTCACTCATCGTCATCACCCTCGAAGTGGTCGTCCGCGAGCGCGCGCGACTCGTCGAAGTCGTGGTCCGCGAGATAGCACTTCGCCGCGTGCTCCGCACTCCCGTCGACGGCGAGTTCGGGCGGCGCTTCCAGACACTCCTCCATCGCTTTCGGACACCGGTCCGCGAAGTAACAGCCCGGCCCCATCTCCTCGTCGCGGAGACTCGGGACGTTCCCCGGAATCGGACTCAACCGGGGCGCGGGGTCGTCGAGGTCCGGGAGACTGCCGAGTAACCCCTGCGTGTAGGGGTGGACGCCGTCTTCGAACACGTCCGCGAGCGTGCCGCGTTCGGCTATCTCGCCCGCGTACATCACGCCGACGCGGTCCGCCATCCGCGCGATGACACCGAGGTTGTGCGTGATGAGCACCACGCTCATCCCGCGGTCTTCCTGCAGGTCCTTCAGCAGGTCGAGAATCTGTGCCTGAATCGTCACGTCCAACGCGGTCGTCGGTTCGTCCGCGATGAGCACGTCCGGTTCGCCCGCGAGCGCTTGCGCGACCATCGCCCGCTGGAGCATCCCGCCCGAGAACTGGTGGGGGTACTCGTCGTACCGCTCCTCGGGGTCGGGGATGCCGACGAGGTCGAGCAGGTCGATGGCGCGCTCGCGCGCCTCCGCCGAGACGTACTCCTGTCCCGGGACGAGCGCGTCCACGAACAGCGACCCCAGCCCGTAGCCCTGCGTGCGAGACCGCGTCGACCGCGGGTTCGCTTCCGCGCGTTGCTGGACCTCGACCGCTTCCGCTATCTGTTCGCCAACGGAGACCGAGGGGTTCAGACTGCTCATCGGGTCCTGGAATATCATCCCGAAGTCCGGACCCCGTAACGCGCGGCGCTCCCGTTCGGGGAGCGAGAGCAAGTCCACGAAGTCGCCGTCCACGGTCTCCGGCCCGTACTCGTCGCGGGCGCGGTCCGCGAGGTCGGGACTCCGATACCATATCTCGCCGTCCGTCACCTGGCCGGGGTTCTCCACGAGGTCGACGATGGAGAGCGCGGTCACCGATTTCCCGCTCCCGGACTCGCCGACGACGCCGAACACCTCGCTCTCGCGAACGGTGAAATTCACGTCCTCGACGGCGTTCACTTGACCCTGTTCCGTGAAGAATCGCGTCTTGAGACCCTCGACGCGAAGGATGTCCGTCACGCTACATCCCCCCCTCGCCCTCGATTCCGGGGTCGAGGGCGTCCCGTAGCCAGTCGCCGATGAGGTTGATGCCGATGACGGAGAACACGATCGCGAGACCGGGCATGGTCGATATCCACCACGAGGTCGCGATGTACTGGCGGCCCTGCGCGATGTCGAAGCCCCACGAGAGCGACGCTCCCGAGAATCCGAGGTAGGAGAGCGACGACTCGAGCAGGATGATGGCCGCGACCTGAATCGTCGCGAGCACGAGGATGGGCGTGATGGCGTTCGGGAGGATGTGCTTGCGGAGTATCGAACTGTCGCTCGCGCCGATGCTCCGCGCCGCCTTCACGTACTCCTGGTCGACGAGGGTCAGCGCTTCACCGCGTGCGACCCGCGCGAACCACACCCAGTTCACGAGTCCGACGACGATGACGACGGTCCCCGGTAACGTGAACGACTCGGGCATCCCGGACGCGAGTCCGAGCGCCACGAACGGGTCGGGTATCGCCCACTCCGCGCGTCCGAACAGTCCGACGAGCGCCACGGCGAGGACGAGCGACGGGAACGCGAGCATGATGTCCGCCGCGCGCATCA
>Ga0207733_100151_pt1 | contig 66095 bp, 71 predicted proteins | sample A23P3SouthBayCA_FD_187735 | JGI IMG/M metagenome (GOLD analysis project Ga0207733, IMG submission 187735) | Aerobic enrichment media microbial communities from Eden Landing Ponds, California, USA - A23 P3 (SPAdes) | ecosystem: Environmental > Aquatic > Marine > Unclassified | place: Emeryville...
ACTTGCGTCGCGCCGAGCCCACCAGCGAGGAGGGCGGCGACCACGGCCCGCCGATCGACGTTCATGCCCATTGCTGTGCGCGAACGGATTTCAGTATTGGCCCGGACTCGGTCTCACGTTCGAAGCACGCTGCAGGGTCACTCGACTGCGTAGTCGTCGATGGTCGACAGGGGGACGTGGGTCAGGACGCTGCGGGCGGTGGCCTCCGGAACGACCGGCGGTGCGACGTCGTCCTCCAGAGCTTCAAGCCACCGCGGAACGCAAACGCACCAGCGGTCGCCGGGTTCGAGGCCGGGAAAGTTCATCGCCGGCCGTGGCGTCGTCAGGTCGTTGCCTTGCTGTTTGCTGTATTCGAGGAACTCCTCTGTCATGACGGCACAGATCTCGTGGCGGCCAGGATCGTCCAGGATCTCGCGACAGTATCCATCCCGGCGAAAGCCGGTCTCGGGATCCAGGCTACACGGGGTGATCGGCTCCTCGTAGACGTTGCGTTGCTGTTCCTCGCTCATTCCTCGCTCCGACCGACGCCCCGGGCTCGGAAAGATGTGTGGACTGGCCCAGTCGGGTACTCGCGCGCGAACGTGTAGCAGTGACGCATGGCCGCCGGGTTTTTCAGTGGCACTGGCGGAGTGGTGGTATGGATACCAATCGAGAGCGGCCCGCGGAGCACACCTTCGCCGTCAAAGACGGCCCGGTATCCGAAACCGTGCTGCGGGCGGTCGACTCGGTCCACGACGGTGACGTCGCGGAGTTGCGGCCGATCTACGAGGTGATCGATCTGGACGCGCTGGACGCGCTCTTTCGTGGTCCAAACCCCGGAACCGTCGCCTTCGAGTATGCAAGCTTCACCGTCACCGTTCGAGCGGGCGCGGAAGTCGTCGTCCGTCCCTGAGCCGGGTCTGGCCAGCGGAATTCTCGATCGTGTGGGAAATTCGTCCGCGCGCCGCCTACATGTAACCGAGGTCACGAAGCCGTTCCATCAGGTCCTCTTTGTCCTGGGCGCGGCCCGCGCGCTCGGTCGTGTTCGCCATGTCCTGGAGCCAGGCCGGTTCCTCGGCGGACTTGTCGGTGCTGATCTCGCTGCCCAGCGACCGGAACCCGGCGAAGTACTTCGGACTGACCGGCACGTCTTCTTTTTCGACACCCTCTGGCAGGTCGTCCTGGCCCTGGGGCACGTAGCCCTCCTCGGGAAACCCCTCGACGGTGTCGGGGACCACGAAGTTCCAGAAGGTCTCCCAGACGTCGGCCTCGGCGAACTGGAGGATCGACTGGATCCGGTCGTGGGGCGGGTAGATGTCCGGATCGTGACGCGGGGAGAAGAACGTCTCCTCGGCGCGTGATTCCTGTTCATCCCAGCGGATGCCACTCAGGATGCCGTCGACGTCGTACTCCTCGATAGCGTCGTTGAGCGCGACCGTCTTGAGCAGGTGATTGCCGACGTAGGTGTCCAGTAGGAAGGGGAAGGTGTCCTCCTCGTACTCCAGAATCTCGCGAACGTGGTGCTGGTTGTGCTCGGAGAGTTCCGAAATCTCGATGTCGTCGCCCGGTTCGAGGTCGTGGGCCTCGACGTAGTCGCCGACGTCGGTGTTCCGGGCCCAGATGACCTCCAGGTCCCACTCGTCGGCCCAGTGCTCGACGAACTCGATCAGTTCGTCGAAGTGCTGGTAGTGGTCGATAAAGACGACCGGCGGGACCTCCAGGTCGAAGCGCTCGGCGACCTCTTTGACGAAGTAAAGCGTCAGGGTGGAGTCCTTGCCGCCGGTCCACATCACGACCGGATTCTCGTACTGTTCGAGGCCACGTTTGGTGACCTCGATCGCTTTCTCGATCTTGTGCTCGACGCTCGGGTAGTCCTCGGGCGATTCACCCTCGCCGTCGGTGTAATCGACGTCGAGGTACTCGGGGAAGGTGCTCGAGTCAGCCATCGTGTAATGAGATATAATTACAGAGGATGGGAAGTACTTTTTGGACCACAAACACCATGTGAGTGGACCACAGGGAGCCGTTCACCCCCTACAGTCATCCATCAGTGGCGCATTGCCTGAGACATTACGGTCTTCGAGACGGAACTCCCTCGCCGTCGCGGGCAGCATCGACACGGTGATCAAGGCCGGGGCAGGGTCGGCTCCTGATCGGCCCGGCTTCCTCCCTAGGTTCGCCTCCGTCGCGGGTTTTCAGCTCGAAGAATGGCCCAAGCGGCTAAGGGCCAGGGCTGACGATTGGTTGTCATGGTCACCAGTGCGACGATCGTCGGACTGGTGTTTTTGCTCACCGGGGTTGGGTTGCTCGTCCTCCTCCGGGAACCACTCCAGCAATCGGAGAAGCCCGGCAGTCGCTGGTTCGCCCTGACGGTCGCAGGGATCGCACTCTGGCCGATCAGTCTCGGCGCGAGCTATCTGACCAGCGATCTGGGACTGACGATCATGGCCTGGAACGGTCGTGCCGTGGCGGCGGCGATCATCTGCGTCAGCTGGTTACTCCTCGCCGTCGAATACACGACCCGGAAGCGGCCAGCGAACCTGCTTATCGGTGCCCTCGGCTGCTACCTCCTCGCTGACATCGCCATTACGTGGACCAATCCGGCCCACCATCTGGTCCTGGCCGAAGCGACCAGCCAGGTTGGCACCGTCCTCGTTCCGGAGTACGGTCCCTGGTTCTGGGCGCGAACGATCGTCAACTACGGACTGATCCTGCTCGCGACGGCACTCTTCGTCGCGGAGTGGCGCAGCTCCCGGGATTTGCAGCGTCGCCAGGCGGCGATCCTCACGGCCGCGGTCGTCCCGCCGCTGGTCGCCAACCTGGTGACGATCATCGACGCCGTCCCCTCGATATACGATCTCACGCCGTTCGGACTGGCTGGCAGCGGCGTGTTGTTGACCTGGGCGCTGTATCGGGTCGAGTTCCTCGACGTCGTCCCGGTCGCCCGCGAGACGGCGATGGAGGAGATGCAAGACGCCGTCGTCACGCTCGACGCGGAAAACCGCGTCGTCGACTGCAACGCGTCCGCCAGAACGCTGTTTTCGCCAGGTGAGAGCTACGCCGGACGACCCGCATCGGAATTTTTCGAACGAGTCCCCGAACGGATCCTCGAACGATTCAGCGACGTCGAGAACCTGGAAACGGAGATCTCCGTCACGACGCCGGAGGGGGAGCGCCACTTTTCCGTCTCGGTCTCCCCCGTGTCTGCGAACGAGGCGGTCGCCGGTCGTGTCGTCGTCATGCGAGACGTGACGCCACTGGTCACCCGCGAGCGTGCACTCGAAGAACGTCAGCAGGAACTCGACCTCTTGCGGCAGGTGTTGACCCGAGTTCTCCGGCACAACCTCCGGAACGCGCTGACGACGATCCATGGGAACGCGGAGAGCCTCGCGGCGGACAACGACGGAGAGACCGCCGTTCGAGCGCGCCGGATCCTTGACGCCAGCGATGGCCTGATGGAGATCAGCGACAAAGCCGGCCACGTCGAGCGCATCGCTGCGGACGACGCGGTGCTAACCTACGATCTCTGCGCTATCGTCGACGACGTCGTCACTGACTGCCGGCACCGATTCCCCGCGGTCACGTTCGACGTCACCGTCCCGGACGAGGTGACAGTCGAGGCTGGACGGGGGCTGGAAGTCGCCGTGGAGGCACTGATCGAGAACGCGGCAGAGTACGGCGATCCGGACGCACCCGTCGTGGCAGTCACCGTCGAGCGCGACGCGCCACGTCTCATCGTTCGCGACAACGGGCCCGGTATCCCCGCGCTGGAAGTCGCGGTGCTCGATGCGAACCAGGAGACGCCGCTGGAACACGGCAGCGGCATCGGCCTCTGGCTTGCGAAGTGGGTCGCCGACCACTCCGGTGCGAATCTCGACTTCGAATCGGATGGCGGCGGCACGACCGTCACTATCGACTTCGGTGTCGACGGGTCCGCCGTCTCCCACACAGCGGATGGTGATCCGTTCGGTACCACTGACTGATTCCGTTCCGAACCGTTGACCGCCCACTGCAGCGTATTTCACCGTTTATCCCCGGACGTGGGTGGGCCGCAGGAGTCCTGCAACAATTGGAACCAGTGACGAGTGACAGAAGGGGTCAGCAGTGTCGCGGTCACGACGAAGAGCGCTCAACAGACCGGCTTCGGATCGACACCCATGTCGGTCAGTTGCTCGACGTACTCTTCGTACGCTACCTCGATGGCACTGATTGCGCTCTCCCGCGCACGGTCACGATCCGCCGCGTCGTCGGTGACGTCGACGAACAGTGCCGCGCCAGCGGCGGCTTGCTCGTCCGTTTCCCGTCGCAGCTCGCGGAAACATTCGGCGGCAGTCGTGTCGCCCTCGTTCACGAAGAAATTGATGACCTGCAGGAGCGTCCGCGAGGCGACCAGCGGGCGGCCGACGAGACCTGCACCCACACGCTCGGCGGTCTCATCGAGCCCGCGGAGATACTGGTGGAGCGCGTCGGGCTCGGGGTCACGTGATCCGTCCACCTCGATGGCCTGGCCGTCCTGTGCCCCACCGTCCCCACCGGTGGGGGTCTCGCCGTCGAGGGACTGGATCCGGGCCAGGTGCTCCCGTTCGAGGCTGGCCGCATCCTCGAAGGCGGTTCGTGCTATCGCCACGTCCTCGTCGTCGGCCCACGCCTCGAAGGTCGCCGCCGCTCGAGCCTCCGCTTTCAGGCTCCGGTCCAGCACGGTCGACCGGTCGATGGCTGCCCCGGTCACCGCAACGAGTGCCCGCTCCGAACCGAGTCGGTCGAGCGCAGTCGCCTGGTCAGACTGGACCGCTGCGAGAAAGTCCGCTCCATCCATAGTGTGCTTTCGGCGGGGACGCCCTTAAGCGACGCCACGGTGTTTTACCCCCTGGCAGTTCATGGTCCGGCATGGACGCCGACGAGGAGCAGGAGATCTCGGCTGCATCGCTCGCCGATCGGATCGAGGCAGGCGAAGCTATCCACATTCTCGACGTCCGCAACCGCGAGGAAAGCGAGGCGTGGCCCATTGACGGTCCAAGCGTCCAGATCACACAGGTGCCCCACTTGAAATTCGTCAGCGCCCAGGTGACCGGTGACGCGGCGGACCTGGTCGATGCCGATACTGCCTACGTTGCGGTCTGTCCGCGCGGCGAGGCGAGCGCGGAGGCGGCGGCGACACTCCGGGATGCCGGCGTGGCGGTCCGCAACCTCGCTGGCGGAATGGAAGCGTGGGCACGCGTCTATCGCGAGGCAGTCCTGCCAGTGGACGCGGCTGGCCTCACCGCGATCCAGTTTCGCCGGCCAGCGAGTGGCTGTCTGGGCTACGCACTGATCGGTGACGAGGAGGCCCTCGTCGTTGACCCACTCCGGGCGTTCACCGAGAGATACGTCGAGGCGGTCGCGGCCCACGACGCTGAGATCACGGCAGTGCTGGACACGCATCTGCACGCTGATCACGTCAGTGGGCTCCGCGAACTCGCTGCGGAGACCGGCGCGCGCGTGCTCCTCTCGGCCGAGGCCGCTGATCGCGGCGTCACGTTCGACCTCGACACCGTCTCCGACGGAGCAGAATTCTCGGTCGGCGGCGCGACCGTCGACGTGCTGGGAACGCCCGGCCATACCACCGGCTCGATCTCCCTTCGCGTCGACGACCTCCTGCTCACCGGTGATGCGCTCTTCCTCGACGGGGCGCCACGGCCGGATCTCGAAGAGGGCGAGGCAGGGGCCCGGGACCACGCCCGTACCCTCCACGAAACGCTCAGCGAACGGCTGGCGGACGTTTCCGACGACGTGCTCGTCGGGCCCGGCCACGTTGTGCCGGGCCGTCCCCTCGAATCCAACGGGAGCTACACCGCACGGCTCGGCGCACTTCGCGAACGTGTCGCGGCATTCGAGGAATCGACGGACGCCTTCGTCGAGCGGGTTCTACAGTCGATGGGTGCTCGACCGGCAAACTTCGAGCAGATCATCGCGGTGAACGCGGGCCGTGAGTCGATCGATGCGTCGACGGCCTTCGAAATCGAACTTGGTCCGAACAACTGTGCCGTGCAGGACTAAGCCGACCGTGGCTGAAGAAAGGCCGGGGCGCGCGGTCGTCGCGGATACAGTCGGCTGAATACGTGCCTATCGAACAGAAGCCCGACTGGCTACAACTACCGAAAAACCGAATCGATCGAAAACCGCTCACCACCGTCGGTCGGCGTCGGCGTTAGCTGATGAAGTCGTTGTCGCGCCAGTCGACGCCGTCTTCGTCTTCGTCCTCGCGTGGGTCCTCGGCGACGTTGATCGAGACGGCGACCTCTTCACCGTCGACGATGCGGATCGCAACGAGTTCGCCGTCGATCGCCGTGATCGCAGTAAGCGCCCCTTTCTCGGCGTTCTCGGCGATCTTACACAGGACTTCGAACATTTCGTACTGCAGTGCGGTGTTCTGCAGGACCGTCTCGCGATCGCCCTTGAAGCAGGCGTACTCCACGAGTTCGGAAGGAATCTCCTCCTCTTCTTCCTCCAGGGTCCCCCACTGTGGACCGCCGCCAGGGCCGCCGCGACGCCCGCCCGGGCCGTCCATCTCATCCGGATCTTCCTCGTACACCCGATTCTCCGTCACCGAGGCCTTGAGCTGGGCCGTCGGCGTGTACTTGCTGATGGAATCGTCGTCGGAAACCGCACTGATGATGAGTGTATTGTTGCGGCGGGTGATCTCCACGTCGTCGATCGCGTCTGGGAGATCCGCGTCCTCGAAGAAGTCGTACGTGTCCTCGAGGGGCAGTTCAAGCGTCGAATGGAGTCTGTATACGCGGCTGGTCATGGCTAGGTGAACGATTGTCGAGCGGCGGCAGTTCTCCGCTCCCGCACGTGTGTCGATCTTCACCCTACAGTAGGACCCACTTGCTTATATGACCTGCCCTTCCAATCCACGGGGGCAGGCGAACCTATTCGGTAATGCAGAGGATCGTCGCTGATCGCCTTCCAGGGATTGCAACGTCATTCGGCGTACTCGGCTTTGACCTCGTCCGCGTACGCGTCGGCCTGGCGCGTCGGCTCGGGAAGTTTGTAGCCCGCACAGGTCGCATCGACCAGATCGGCGGCCGTCGTGGCGCTTACGCGATGGCCGGGACTGACGTACACCGGATTCACGTGCCGACCGGCCGTAGCGAACTGTCTGGTCTGGACGGCGTACCCGATCGTCGTCCCGGGTTTGGCTGTCTCGACGCTGTCGTCGGCGAGGATCGGCACTCGCGCACCGGCCGGCCGTTTCTCATCGAGTGGGGCTTCCGGATCACCACAGAGGAGATGCTTGGCGACGCCGATAGCCGGCAGATCCAATGTACACCCAATATGAGTTGCCAGCCCCGCTTCACGATAGTGGATGCGTCCACTGCCGTCGAAAAGGGCGAGGTCTGGGTCTCGGTCGAGTTGCTCGAACGCCGCGAGGATCGCCCCACCCTCGCGGAAACTGAGCAGTCCCGGAATGTAGGGAATCTCCGTCTCGACGGCCGCGTGGGCCCGCTCGACCACCTCGCCGTCTCGCAGCAGCACGATGGCAGAAACCGCGAGGTCGTCGACGAAGGCCTGATCAACGCCAGCCACCAGCGACGATGCATCTTCGAACGCAGCAGGATCGAAATCGAGGTCGTCGCTGAAGAGGGCCGCCGCAGCGATCTCGCGCTGCAACGCCTCCATCTCGTCGCGCGAGAGTGCCGGATCGGGAACGAACTCCGGGCGAACGACGTCCATCTCAGAACGGACCGCGGCGACGGCCGGGGCCGCCGGGACCACCGGGACCGCCCGGACCCCCACCGCCGAACTGTAACTGGGTGGGCATGCGTCCCTTGCCTTTCACGCGCTGGCCGTAGGCGAGGCCGATCAAGAGGCCGACGAGGTGGGCCATGTCCGCGACGTTGCCACCGACCAGGCCGCCGCCCGCACCAAAGATTCCCGCGATGGAGATGATGAGGTAGAAACCGGTGATGGCCCAGATCGGGACGGGAATGAGAAACCAGAGGTAGACGCGAAGGTCCGGCCGCAGGATGGTGAGCACGCCCATGATGGCGAGCCCGGCCCCACTCGCGCCAAGCACGCCCGCACCGACGGTCGTGCTCATGTCGAGCAACACCTGAAGATGCGAGAGGCCAATCTGTGCGAGACCAGCCAGGGCACCGGCCACCAGGAACAGGATCGCGAACTGCCTCGACCCGACGTACTGCTCGACGATGCGGCCGAAGAAGAAAATCACGATGCTGTTCAGCGCGATGTGACCGAGGTCCCCGTGGGCGAAAATCGAGGTGAACCACGTCCAGACGTATTCGGGGTGGTCCGCCTGGAGAACGAACGCCATGCGCCACTCATCGGCGGGGAACGGGTAGGCCTGGAACCCCAGAACGAGCGGGAAGAACACGTACTGGAGGAAGAAGGTGATCCACATCAGGCCGAGCATGAGGTAGGTGACGTTCCCCCGGAGGTAGCCGAAGACGCCACCGCGACCCGTGTCAGGAATGAAGCGACCGAGCCCACTTTCCGAACCCGTGTCGACCGAGTCGTCGAATCCGCTGTCGAACACGCCGCTCGGATCGCCCCAGTTGTCCAGGCCGGGACAGTCGTGGGCTTCCGGCAGCCGATGTTGCGCACAGAATGTGCCCCCGCAGTGATTGCACCGATAGGGCATGTTCTCGCTCTGCCCACAGACGTCACACGTCGACATTGGCGAGCGTAAGTCGGGCCAGTGGAAAGGGATTGTGCTTGGGCGGGATCGATCGACCGGTGTGCGGACTGACAGAGACGAGGCGATGGCTGAGGCGGGATTCGCACACCAACGGGCGCGGGAGTAACACAATGGGAGGCGACTGAGGCTGGCGGATACATCTATCACGGTGGAGGGAGTAACGCGTCTATGACCGACGACGATCGCCTCGCCGCGGACACACGACTTGGTCGACTCTCCGTGACGGTTCCATCGATCGACGAGACGGTTCCGTTCTATCGGGACGTCGTCGGCCTGGCGATTCACGAACGCTCCGGCAGCCGGATCGTCCTCGGCGCTCCGGAGCAACCACTGCTCGAACTCCTCGAGGATCCATCTGCGTCACCACGACGAGGGACCGAAGCCGGACTCTATCACTACGCGCTGCGGGTTCCGCGGCGCGCCGCATTGGGCGCCGCCCTCGAACGGATCCAGGGCGGCTGGCAACTCGATGGCGCCGCCGACCACGGCGTCAGTGAAGCGCTGTACCTGCGTGACCCAGCAGAGAACGGGATCGAGATCTACTGGGATCGCCCACGCGAGTCCTGGCCGATTGACGAGACGGGCCAGGTGCAGATGAAAACCTCACCGCTCGACCTCGACGCGATCCGGGCTGCGAGCAACAACGGTGCGACGGTGCCGGTAGACACCGATCTCGGACACGTCCACCTGGAGGTCCTCGACGTCGCCGCGGCCCGAGAGTTCTACGTGGATGCACTCGGGATGAACGTCCGGGCTGAGTATTCGCCCAGCGCACTGTTCGTCGCGGCCGGCGATTACCACCATCACGTCGGGCTGAACACGTGGAACGGCCGAACGGAACCGGCGATGGCCGGCAGCGTGGGCATCAACTGGTTCGAGGTCGTCGTCCCGGACGCCAGCGAATTACGCCGCGCCGTGGACCAGCTGCTCGATCACGGGATCGACGTCGTCGGCGACGGGGGCGAACTGCAGGTCGTCGATCCTGCGGGAATCCCGGTCCGGTTGCGACCGGCAGTCGGCGTCGCCAGTCCCGACGACGCCTCCGCCGAGCGAAGCGGGTAAGGGACTCCCGGGCGAACGCTGGCGCGTGAAGGAGTACGAGCGCGCACAGTTACTCGAGCGGATCGATCGGGAGAGTGCCACCATCGGCGCCGACATTCCCGACCGGATCGAGATCCAGGGGGAAGCGATCGATCTTCGCTCCTTCGTCTTCGAAATCCGCCGACGAGAGACCGTTCCGCCGGGCGAGCGAGAGCGGGTGGAGACCGCGAAAAAGAACCTCCGTCGAGAGCGTCGCGAGCGACGCGATCGGATCGAGACGGGCGAGATCAGCTTCGAGGAAGGCGACAAAGTGGCAGGCGCGATCATCGGTATCACTCGTGCACTGGACGCCCTGGAGAATCTCGACGCCTCGGGTATCGAACAGGAGGCTCGGGCGAAGGAAGCCGCCGACACCAAGCGCTGGACGCAGTTCCTCAAGAAGGCACTCGGCCACGAGGGCAAGGACCAGCGCGGCGCGCGCAACACCGGAAATCGCGGTTCGCGATAGAGCGAGGACAATCCAGTGGACACAATGATCATCGAGACATGAGCCGGAACGACGAGATCGCAGGGATCCTCGAAGAGTTTGCCGACCTGCTCGCAGCGAAAGACGTGGAGTACAAACCCCGGAGCTATCGTCGCGCGGCAGAGAACCTCCGTGAACACGGCGGCGACGTCGAATCGCTGGCGGAGGATGGGGAGAGCGCACTCCAGGAGATCGACGGCGTCGGTGACGCGATCGCGAGCAAGATCGTCGAGTACGTGCAAACGGGCCACATCGAGGAACTCGAGACGCTCCGGGCGGAACTCCCGGTTCACATGGACGAATTGACGTCCGTCGAGGGGGTCGGGCCCAAGACCGTCGGCACCCTCTACGAGGCACTGGGCGTGCGAACGCTCGACGACCTCGAAGCGGCCGCCGAGGCCGGCGAGATTCAGGACATCTCCGGGTTCGGTGCGAAAACCGAACAGAACATCCTCGAAAATATTCCCTTCGCTCGCCAGTCCCAGGAGCGTCAGTTGCTTGGCCACGCCCGCCCCTACGGCGAGAGCGTCGTCGAGTACCTCGACGAACAGGACGCCGTGGCCGAGGTCGAACTCGCCGGCTCGTTACGTCGCTGGCGGGCAACTATCGGGGACGTCGACGTGCTTGTTGGGAGCGAGGACAGCGCCGCCGTGGTCGACACCTTCACCGGCTGGCCCGGGGCCGACAGCGTCATCGAGGCTGGGGAGAGCAAAGCGAGCGTTCGAGCCAGTGGCGTCCGCGTGGACCTGCGCGTCATCGCGCCGTCGGAGTTCGGTGCCGCACTGCAGTATTTCACGGGGAGCAAGGACCACAACGTCGCGATTCGCAATCGAGCGATCGACCGGGATCTGAAGGTCAACGAGTACGGGACGTTCGACGTGTCGGAGGTCGATGCGAGCGCGGACGAGGCGCGCCACGAGGCCGGTGGCCAGCGCGCCGGGACCCGGGTTGCCGGTGAGACCGAGGCGTCGATGTACGCCGCGCTCGATCTACCGTGGATCCCCCCCGAGATGCGCGAACATCGCGGGGAAATCGAAGCGGCGGCCGCGGACAGCCTACCCGATCTCCTCACCTCGGGGGACGTCAGGGGTGATCTACACACCCACACCAGCTGGTCCGACGGCAAACTCTCGATCGAGGACCACGTTGCCGGCGCCGCCGAGTTCGGCCACGAGTACGTCGCGATCACGGATCACGCGACGGGGCCCGGCATGGTCGGTGGTCTCGGCGTCAGCGACGACGACCTCCGTGACCAGATCGACGCCGTGCGAGCGGTCGCCGCGGCGGCCGACATCGAGGTGTTCAGCGGCGTCGAGGCGAACATCGGCATCGACGGGGACGTCTCCGTCGCGGACGACGTATTGGCGGCGATGGACTGTGTGATCGCGTCGCCACACGCCGGCCTCGATGGCGATGGGACCGAGCGCCTCCTCGCGGCGATAGAACACCCCTCGGTCGACGTGATCGGCCATCCGACCGGGCGCTTGCTGAACGAACGCGAAGGTCTCGACGTCGACGTCGAGCGGGTCGCTACCGCCGCGGCGGACCACCAGACGGCACTCGAAATCAACGCCAATCCGGCCCGGCTGGATCTTCGCGGGAGCGCAGTCCAGACGGCGATCGAAGCTGGGGCGACGATCACCATCAACACCGACGCCCACTCGCCGGCGGCGTTCGACCAGATGCGCTACGGCGTCCACACCGCCCGTCGCGGCTGGGCCGAAGCGGCCGACGTACTCAACACCTGGACGGCCGAAGAAGTGCGGACGTTCCTGGACTGAGGCTGTGACTATTGAGCGCTCGGTCGGGGAGCGGGACGCGCGGAGTCCAGAACGCCCAAATACGCGGTCCACCCTACCTACGTTTTAATGACCCTCTCGGAGGAAGCGACGGATCGCCTCGCGGACGTCGTCGAACTCCAGCCGACGAAAAACGCCGACCTTCAGGATCGATGGGGGATGGACAGTGGCAGCGAGGTCCACGCCTACCTGGAGGGGGAGTTGAAGGAGTACTACTACCGGAACGACGACAGCCTGATCTGTGCAACTCCGGAGGCCGTCTCGCTGGTCGGCGGCGATCCCAGCGGACAGGCGGTCACGGTGACGCCGTTGCAATCGGCAATCTTGGACGTCATCGCGGGCCCTGACGAGCGGAGTCAGAGCGTCGTGGCCGTGTTTCACGACCTGGAAGCGGCCGGGCACGACACCACGGTCGACGACGTGCGGTCGGCCCTCCGCGGACTCGTGGACCGCGGGGTCGTGGAGCGCATCAAGCGCTCGGTGCCGACGTTCCGGCTCGCCGTGGGCGCGGACGAACTCGACATCGAGGTCGTCGCCGATGAGGGTGAGGAAGAGTCCGCCGGCGAGGCAAACGCCGAGGCTTCGGAAGCCTGATTTCGGCTACTCAGATTTCGAATCGCTCGACCAGCCAGTCCGGCCGCAAAAAACGCTCAGTCGAGCCCCGGCCGCCGTCGATTACGCCGGTCGGCGAGTAATCGTTTCAATCCCTTTCCCGGGCCGCCTTCGATCGGCCAGCCCTTGTTTCGCCAGGCCGGTGGCTCCGGCTCGAACGCTGCACAGCGATGGCTACACTCCCCGGCGGTCGGTGTTTTCGCTTTGGCCGCACAGTGGGGAAGCAAACAGGCTGGGTCGTCGGTGACCTCGAAGTGGCGACAGTCCGGCCGCATCGTGTCGGCGTACGCCCGCCAGCCGCGTTCGTAGGCGCGTTCGGCGATCTGGAGTCGCTTGTACTCCTTCCAGTCAGTATCGACGTACTCGAAGCGCGCCGCGCTTTGGTCGGTCGTCGAGGGTGCTGGATTCTCCAGGATGCGTGTTCCCGGTTCGTCCACGGCGAGTCGCTGTGGCTGCCAGGAGACGTCGGCGCTGCCCGCATCGGCGTCGACGGTCAGGACGCCCGCCGCGAGCGGGACGTCTTCTAAGAGGATCGGCTCGACGCGCTCGCCGGTCGCCGCGGTCGCGATCCACACCTCGTCAGCGAGTCCGAGCGCAACGTCGCGTTCGACCTGTGGCGCCAGGTCGCGAGCGGCCGTCGCCGTGAGGTCTGGTTTGTTCTCGATGGCAACGATCCGGTCGATCCAGTCCGGATACGCCCATTTGCGGCGAATCTCGATGCGGTTGCTCCGCTTGCGTGATTCCAAAATGTCGCGGTCGCTGGCCTCGTGGATCGCCTCGCGAACGTAGCTCCAGGAGTACCCCGGGTCCGGCAGGACGTCGCGATAATACTGCCACTCAGCCGGAGCGTTGCGGAGCACGTGCAACAGGTCGGCGTCGAGGTGTTCGTGCCCGAAGTTCGCCCGCCGTTCGAGTCCCGCTCGATCACACTCGAAGACGATCGTATCCCAGCGGCGTTCGCGCACGCCGAGCTGGCGGGCGACGAGCACGGCCTCGTCACTCCCGCCGTCGGCGCCTGGCGGCCAGGCCCGTTCGGCCCAGGCACACACTCGCAGTTCGAACGCGAACTCGCTATCGGCAGTCACTCGACTGGGGGCAGGGCACCCCCGGAGAAAAGCCCTCTGGCGATGGGCTCAGACGTCGTGGTCACGCGCACTGTCCGCCGTACATTCCTGTTGATACTCACAGTCGATCATCAGTGCAGGCTCTGTGCCACCCACGAGATACTACGGACGCGTCGCTCGGAGTCCCGCCGCAAGCAGGCACCGCGGACGGGGCTAGGACTCTGCTTCCTCGACTTGTTCGTCGATGAACTCGTGGGCCTCCTCCAGAATCTCACGCGGCCCATCCTGGGTCACGGTGTTGATCGCCTGCTCGTAATCGCGCCACTGCAGGTCGCGGTGTTCGTTCGACAGTTCGGCTGACGCTTCGAAGGATTTCGCGACGAACAGATGGACCGTCTTGTGAATGGTCCGTCCGTTCGCTTCGAAGACGTAGTCGTAATCCTCTCGGAAGCCGTCCAATAGCCGGAATTGTTCGATTCCAGCCTCCTCTTTCACTTCGCGAATGGCGGTCTGCTGGAGTTCTTCCTCGCCCTCGACCCCACCTTTCGGGAACTCCCAGTCCCCAGGTCGGCTCTTGAGCAGGAGATACTCCCGCCGGCCACGCGTATCGCGAAAGAGGATGGCTCCCGCGCTCGTGGCCTCCATCATTGCCAGTTGGTATTCGGGCGGAACTTAAGAGGATATCGGAGCGTGGACATGATTAGCGCGCAGTCGTGCAGTTTCCGCGGTACGTGCTGGCATGGCTGTGTCGCCCCAGCGTCCTGGCACTCGAATGGATGGGCTTTTCCCCTCCCATTGCCCAGCACAATTCGTGCCATACGTCACGACCCTCACGCTCGAGAGCGGGGATCGCCACCGACTCGAGTCAGTCGTGACAGACATCAAGGAGTCGGCCGCCCGCAAGGGCGTCGAGCTGAAGGGACCCCATCCACAACCGCCCAGCGACCTCCGCGTGCCACAATCGAAGACGCTCGGACCTGGGAACGAACGGTTCGAGGCCTGGAATTACACGGTCTACGCACGAACGATCGAAATCGTCGCCTACGAGGAGTTCGCACGCTCGGTCGCCGGCGACGAGTATCCGGATTGTATTCACGTCTCCGTCGACGTCAACCAGCGACGCTCCGTCGGTAGCGGTCGATAACTTCTCAGCGGGAACCCAACACCGAGGCTGGCAGCAGTGGCTTCAGTACTTCGGATCGGCGCCCGCGACGGCGTACACGCGGTCCATGAGCTCGTCCCGATCCGCGCGCCAGTGCTCGAATCCATCCGGATCGCTCGGGTAATCGCCGTACTGATCCAGGAGTTCGTCGGCGAGGTTCTTCGTCTTGTAGAGATCGTAAATAGTCCCCCAGTGACCGAAGCTCTTGATGGCCGTCCGCAGTTTGAGGCTCATGCCGAGGCTTGCCGACCCCGAATACAGGGCTTCCGAGAGCTTGCCCATCGGGAGGGCAGCGAGCAGCCCCATCAGATCGTCGACGTCGGAGGCCGTCGCAAAGATGTTGTACACGTCGAGTGCGGCGTAACGACCGCCGTAGTGGTCCATGACGCGCTCGTTGTACTCCCAGAGCGCTGCCTCCTCGTCGGTGCGACCGTCCTCGATGGCGGAAATGGCTTGCTCGCCGGCGTACTTCCCGGCGTAGGCCGCACCGGCGATGCCGCCGCCGGTCGTCGGATTGACGTGGCCGGCCGCGTCGCCGACCGCGATGAATCCTGGCGCGACCGCCGAGTCGTAGGGTCGACGGGTGGGAAGCGCCGCACCGAGTTTGTCCGTGACCGTTGCACCCTCGAACTCCGACCGCGTCGCGAGGTCTCGCTTGAGATCTTCGACGAGTTCCATCGGCTCCTCGTTCATCTGGAAGCCAAGCCCAGCGTTGATTTCCGTCGCCGTCCGCGGGAAATACCAGAGGTATCCGGCCGCGCGCTTGGTCGGCTTGAACACGAGGGCGTCCTCGTACTCGACAGGCTCCGGCGTCTCGATGATCTCACGGTATGCCGAGCAGAACTGTGAGTAACTGACGTTCGTGTCGAAGGTCGCGTTCGAGAAGTCCGTCTTGTCCTGGAGCAGGGAGAGGGAGCCGGCGCCGTCGATGACGATGTCAGCGTCGTACTGAACTGGATCGCCCTTGCGCACCGCCGTGAGACCGACGACTGTGCCGTCCTCGTCCTGGCGAACGTCCTTGACCACGGTGTCGTAGTGGAAGGCGGCCCCGGCCTTTTTCGCGCCCTCGATCAGCAGTCGTCCGTACTCCCAGCGATCGACGACGGCGAGTTCCCCAGGCACGGGAATGTCGACCGAGACGTTCTCCTGTGGGATCTCGAAGCGGCCGTGATCGACCAGCGTGTTGGTAAAGGCCGGTTCGATCTGGGATTTCGGAATCGCATCGGGGAAGTTCGCTGCACCCTTCAGCGCGTCCCCACACGCGATGTGTCCTGCCTCAGATTCGGACTTGCGCTCGACGACGACGACGTCGTATCCAGCACGGGCGATCGTCGCCGCGGCGTAGCAGCCAGCGGTGCCGGCCCCGACGACGGCGACGTCCGCCGCGTTGGGCCGGCCCGTCACGGCCGCGTCCCCAGCGACGGCGTCCTGTGTAGCCATACGAGTGCTTGCAAACCCGAGGGAGAAAACTCTTTATTCAGGCCGTGGCGACGAGTTCCACGTTCAACCCTGTCCGTCATGGACGGGGCGGTGGTATTCTCCGGGATTGCGTTCGTTGCACAGTTGCGATGCTCGAAGGTGGATGGCGACCCAGGCCAGTAACAATCGTTTTGTCACCCGGTTCCGAACGGCCGAACAATGACCGATTACACCGTGACCTTCGTCGGCACCGGTGAGGAGATTACGGTCTCTGACAAAGAGACCATCCTCAGTCGGTGCATCGAGGAAGGTATCGCCCAGGAGTACTCCTGTCGCGTCGGCATGTGTCTGGCCTGCTCGGCGCTCATCGTCGAGGGTGAGGTCACCCAGCCAGCCGCACGCGGTCTCTCCGAGAAAGAGAGCGAAGAGTACGCGCTGACATGTATGGCCCGGCCGACGACGGATTTGAAACTCGACCGTGGCAAGTATCCGCCGAGTATCGAGGGAACGGCTGCGACCGACGTTGAGAGTGACGAGCCAACGCCCGCGGACGACTAGGATCGCCATGGCAGGAGTCGGTCACCCACTTTTTCACCGCCTCGCTTAACAGGGAGCCCTACGAGGTGAGACGCATGACGAAGACGGTGCTGATTACGGGCTGTTCGTCCGGTATCGGCCACGCGACCGCCGAAGCGTTTCTCGAGGACGAGTGGTCAGTCTGGGCAACGGCACGTGATCCGGAGACGATCACTGCCCTCGCCGAGCAGGGCTGTCAAACGGCAGCACTGGACGTGACGAACGCCCGAGAGTGCGAGGGCGTCGTCGAAGACATCATCGACGCGGACGGGCGCATCGACTGTCTCGTCAACAACGCTGGGTACGCCCAGTACGGGCCGATGGAAGACGTGCCGACAGCGGCTTTCGCCGATCAGATGGACGTCAACCTTTTCGGGCCCCATCGTCTCTGCCGCGCAGTGCTGCCACACATGCGGGATGCTGGCGACGGGACGGTTATCAACGTCTCCAGCGTGATCGGGCGCATCGCGGTCCCGGGCAACGGCGCCTACGCTGCCTCGAAGTTCGGCCTCGAAGCGATGAGCGACGCGATGCGAGCCGAACTCGACGAATTCGGTCTCGACGTCGTACTCGTCGAACCCGGTCCCGTCGCGAGCAACTTCGGGGACCGAGCACTCTCGACCCTGGAGAACACCGAGCGCAGCGAAGCCTACCAGTGGTATTACGACAACTACGAGGACGCGTCGACGCTGTCGCGGTCGACGCCGTTTACACTGGATCCGCCGGACGTCGCAACGGTGATCCACGACGCCGCGGCCGCGTCGGATCCGGAACCACGCTATCCCGTCGGGCAGGTCGCAAAAGTCGCGGGGCTGGCCGAACTGCTCCCGGGTCGACTACGTGACCTGGCATTCCGGGGCATCCGCAAAGTGGTCGGGAACTGACCCGGCGTCGCGGCGAGTCGTCAGACGCGCGTCCGACAGGAGTCAGATTCGCCAGACTGCGCGGGGACCACGTTTTTATGCGGCAACGACCAACGGCCGACAATGAGTGGTGAGGCACGTGTCGGGGTGCTGGTCTACGAAGGCTTCACGGCCGCCGACGGGATCGGTGCCTACGACGTCTTCGCGACGGCAGGGCGTGGCGATGCGCCAGTGGCCGCTGACCTCGTGACGGTCGGCGATCGCTCCGAGGTGACCGCGGCCGATGGCATGACCGTGGAACCCGATCGGATTCTCGACCCGGCGGACCCGCCGGCAGTCCTGATCGTCCCCGGCGGCGGCTGGAATCGGCGGGCATCGGCGGGGGCGTGGGCCGAAGCCCAGCGGCCGCCAACGGTCGATGCGATCCGGGAGTGTTCCCGGAACGGCGCGCTGATTGCTGGCGTGGGCACCGGTTCGATGCTGCTGGCCGAGGTGGGGCTCACCGACGGTCGGCGTGCCGTCACGAATCGCGGGACTATGGCCGAGCTCGAGGAACGAGGGACGCGTACGATCTCTGCACGGATCGTCGACGACGGGGATATCGTGACCGCGGCAGGCGAGGATGCTGGCGTCGACCTCGGGCTCTGGCTGCTGGAACGCGAGTGGGGGCCGGCAAATTCCGAGGCCGTCGCCGACATGATCGAGTGTGAGTTCACCAGTGACATCGCGCCCGCCTGATCGAGGCTGGCCCTAATCGAGACAGGCCGCGACGACCCCGAGCAGTTTCTCCCCGCGAACCTCATCGGCCAGCAAGGGGACGCGCTTGACCTGCCGTCCCTGGAAAAGCTCCTGTGCACTCGCCAGCGCCCGCTGTTGGACGTCCCACCGACGCGCACAGAAGGCACAGTCCTCGTGGTTGGGGCTGACGTGGGTCCCTGCCTCGGCCCCGTGATCGAGGTCGACGACCGCCGCGAGATCCTGCAGGACGCGGTTGACGACGATCGTATTCACCGGAATGCCGTACTGCTGGAGCTGTGCGAGCAGGCGCGTCGATTCCGCGACGGAGAGTTCTTCGGGAACCATCACGATCCGGAAGTCCGTCCGCTCGGGATCACGCAGTAGCGTTCGCAGGCGTTCGATACGATACTGCAAATCCTCCAGACTCGCCGCCGCGTCATCGGCCACTTTCTCCGGATCCTCCTCGCTCCCGAACATCCCACCCAGTCCCGACAGCATCCCCGAAAACCGCTCGCGGAGTTTGAGCAGTTTGCCGACGAACGAATCCATCGTTTCGGGGAGTTCCAGCAATCGCAGCGTGTGGCCCGTCGGGGCCGTGTCGAGGACGACCCGATCGAAACGATCGTCTTCGACGTATTCGAGGAGGAGTTGCATGGCCGCGGCCTCGTCGGCCCCTGGCATCGATTCGGCCAGTGGCTGGCCGCCGGTCGCCCCGTCCCCGGATTCGCTCCCGCCGCTTTCCCCGGGTTCGGCGGACCCACCGACGCTCCCGGGACCGCCGCCCATCATGCCACCCAGCGGACCACCCATGCCATCGCCGCCGAGCATCTCGCCGATGCCACCGAGATCGGTGCCCATGCCGAGTGGACCGTCGCCACTGGCGGCCTCCGGATCGATTTCGGCGGCAAAGAGCGGGACGTCCTCGCGGATCCGGGTTGGCTCTGCGGGGATCGCCACGTCGAACGTATCAGACAGGGAGTGGGCCGGATCCGTCGAGATGACGAGCGTTGCAGTGTCGTCCCGGGCACTTGCGAGGGCCGTCGCCGCTGCACAGGTCGTCTTGCCGACGCCACCTTTCCCACCGTACAGCACGAACTCCGGGGCGTCCACGCCGCTGATCCGGTCGACGCTGTCGACTGCCTCGACGTCGATGTCACTCATTGTTATCTCGTGCCGACCCAGCCTTGTGTACCCCTCGAAAACGTGACGGCCGCTCTCCTGATCGCTGTTATCGGCGCGAGGACCGCGCTTCGCGAATCTCGGCGCCATCCCGGAGTTTGTCTTCACAGTTCGGGCAGACTCGTGGACCTTCGTGACCTTCCGGCGTAAAGACGCGGACGTACTGCTCGGTCACGAACCCCCCGCAATTTTCACATTCGGGCATCTACTCGCTAAACTCGTATCCTAATTAATAGGTTTTCTGCAATCCGTTACGCGCAAACGCACCCGAATCGTTTCACGTCGGGCAGGGCGATCGCCGGCGAATCCCAGTAGTGGGCCCCAGCGCCGGGCTCAGGGGCGCCGGCCGCTCCAGAAGGCATCCAGCTGGTCGGCCAGGAACTCCGGTGTCATGCGGGTGAACTCCTCTCGTTCGTCCGGTGAGAGGTACGGAAAGACAGAGTGCCGTGCGCCGGGACAGTATCGTCGGCCGACGAAAGCTCGCACGCCAATCTCGTCGACGCCACGAATCACGCGGCCGATGGCCTGCCTGGCCCTGCGCACGGCGGGAACGGTGAGCGCGTACTCGAACGCCGACTCGTCCCCGAACGCGTCCCCGTAGGCTCGCTGCACTGCCCGAACTCTCGGCGATCCGATGTTGACCAGCGGGACGCCGACGACGGCACAGGTCGAGAGCTTCGCGCCGTCGTAATCGACACCCTCCGTGAGCGTGCCGCGTGCACTCGTCACCAGCACCCGCCCCTCGCCACTGAAAAATGACTGTTTGAGTCGCTCCGTCGCTTCGTTGCTCGACGATTCGTCGACGAGGACTCGCTTCTCGACGGATTCCTGGAGGTACGCCCCGGCCCAGGCTGCCTCCGCGTAACTCGGCATCGCGACGAGGACGTTTCCGGGCGACCGCGCCAGCGCGCGCAAGGCGTGGGCGTACTCGTCACGCGTCGGATTCCACTCCTCTCCGAGAGGATCCATTACCGTCGGATCACCGCGATTTCTGGCAGTAAAAGGGCGTACGTCGACCAGATACGAGGCCCGGTTTTCTTCGGGGAAGGGCAGATCGTAGGTGGCCTCTCGGACGATGCGACCGTCGCCGTCGACCGCTCTGCCGTCCGGATTTCCTTCTTCTTCGAGGTGTCGCAGTCCGGCGACCTGCGTGAACACGTCCAGGGGTTCCAGCGTCGCACTCATCAGAACACCACCGCCGAGGCCGTCGAGAATCTCCCTGATGGCGCGTGCCGGCATACAGTTGTAGAGGAGCAATCCGGGCGTGTACCGCGTTTCGTACGCAGTGCCCACGGCGCGTTCGTCGGCTTCGGAGTATTCGAGTTCGATCTCACGGAGGAAACTGGCGTGGCCCGCCTCCCACCAGTCGTTCATGATGGCCCCGACCGGCCCGGCGACCGGGGATCTCGGCAACCCGAGTTCGTCGATGGCATCGTCCACGGCGGCGCCGACGCGGGCGAGCGTTCGCCACATCGATCCGTCGTACCCCTCGTCCATCGCCCACTTGGTGAGGTCGTCCTGCTCTACGGTGTCAGGATCGCGAAGTGGAACCTCGATGTCACGCTCCGGGAGCCGATCTGGATCGGCGCGCCAGCCCTCGACCTCGCCATCGAGGTGGCTGCGAACCCGCTGGTCGAGCCACTCGATGACGTCGTCGTAGAACGCTCGCGCTTGCTCGACGCTATCGAGCGGGACGTCGCGAGCGTTGAGCACTTCCTTGACTTGTTGTTTGTGCTCCGTGCTCTGGTTGGCACGCTGGCGGAGCACGTTACAGTCGTTCCGTGCGCGCGTAAGCGTGTGCTTGCCGACGCGCGAGGAGAGGAGATCCCGGACGCGCTCCTCCAGCCGGTGGGCCTCGTCGACGACCACGAAGGTGTTCTCGTCGAGGACGTCGGTGAGCAGGGTCCGCGATTTCGGATCGAACAGGTGGTTGTAATTGCCGATCACCACGTCGGCGTGCTGGAGCATGACCTGCATCACGCGATGTGGGCAGGTCCCGCGCTCGACGGACTTGGGGAGGTACTCGTCGATGGTGACCACGTTGTCCCGTCCGTCGCTGAAGTCGATCGGGGATCCCTTGTTGCGGGCGTACCAGTCGGCCTCGAAGGGACAGAAGAGGGTCGCCTCGCCACCGTCCTCGACCATCGATTCGGGTGCCCGCGGTTGCTCCGGGCGATACGGCGAGTCGACGCCATCGGTCCCGAGCGTCTGCTCCCCCAGGGATCGTTGATCGAGGCCATCCGGCCGCGCTGCGGCCGCCAGGTCCTTCGCCAGCCCTGGATCCCACCATTTTTCGTCTTCATCGTCGTCGTTTTCCAGTGCGGCATCGGCAGCGGGTGCCTCCTTGGCGCCGCCGTCGGCCTCGATGAGATGTGCCGTGTTTTCACGGAGGCTCTCACAGCGATCGTAGACGCTCTCATCGTCTGGAAAGAGTTCCTCGCGTTCGTACGGACAGAGGTCCCGCTTGCCGACCAGTGAGATGCCGTCGAACGGATCATCCAGTCCGGTGTTCATCGCCCGCAAGTCCTCGACGAACTGCTGGAGTTGCTGTTTCACCGGTGTCACGACGAGGATGCGGTCGTAGAGGTCGGTGTCCCTGACGAGGGTTGCACCAGCCGTCAGCGCCGCCATCGTCTTGCCCGTCCCGCAGGGGCCTTCCATCGCGAGATAGCCCCGTGCTTTTCCGGCCTCGATGATTCGTTCGACCGCATCGCCCTGATTTTGATACGGTTCCTCGAAAGCGAAGTACTCGCGCCAGAGTTCCTGGGGTGACTCAGCATCCGCCGGGGCACCCGAATCCGAACCCTCGGCTGGCTGGTCAGTTGCAGTATTCTCAGACTCCGGCGCGTCAGCCATCGAGCGTGGCTTGTGCGCCATCGGGTTTGAACCCCCGGAATCCACAGTGCGTGCGGCCGCGTCTATGGCGGTCGCGGCCAGGACTCACGAACGGGATTAGCGTCGGTCGAGAGCGTCCGCGATCCGCTCGACGGCGGCCTCGTATCGGGGCGTCAAGAGGGAAAATCGGAGATGATCCGCCCGTGCCTGGCCGAACGCCTCGCCTGGCATCGCGGCGACACCGGCCTCGTCGATCAGTCCGAACGCGTCTTCCAGCGATCCACCGATCCCTGGGAGGTCTGCGAGCACGTAGAAGGCCCCGTCTGGTCGATGGTACTGGGCCCCGAGTGCATCCAGGGCATTACAGAAACGGTCGATCCGGTCGGCCATCCGCTGCCTGTTGCGCTCGTAATAGGACGCGGGTGTCTCCTCGATGGCCCGCGAGACGGCGTACTGGACCGGTCGCGAACCAGTCACGTTCATCAGCATGTGCCGGCTCCGGACGCGGTCGACGAATGATTCGTCCGGTGGGTTGCCGGCAGCACCCTCCACAGATCCGCCGGCGTTCTCGGTGTCGCCGGTCGGGAACAGTCCATACCCGACGCGGGCACCAGTGATAGCCATCGACTTCGAGAACGCGCTGGTAACGACAACGTTGGGACCGCTCCCGGTCGAATCGGCCGCCAGTGCCGAGCTAAACCGGCCACTGTAATCGAAGCGGTTGTACACTTCGTCGCTGACGAGGAGCGCATCGTTCGTCCGGGCGATGTCGACGAATTTCCCCATCGCACTGCCGTCGTACACCCCACCGGTAGGATTGTTGGGGGTGTTCACCACGATGACGCTCGTGGTGGCCGAGACGGCCGCCCGGAGCGTCTCGGGATCGAGCCGGTCGTCCGCGTCGACCGGCACGAACCTCGACTCTGCGTCCAGGAGGTTCGTGCGACCGGCGTAGTAGGGGTAGACCGGATCGGTGAGCACGACCTCGTTGCCGGGAAACCGCTCCAGGCCGGTCGCCATCGCCAGGTGATTGGCCTCGCCGGTGCCGTTGGTGACGACGACGCGCTCGATGGAGACGCCGTGGTGATCGGCGATCTGCTGACGGAGCCGATGCAATCCCGGGCTGGGCCCGTAATCGAAGGCCGACTGATCCGTGTCGGCGTATTCGCGGAGTCCGTCGCGAAAGGCCTCGGGCGGGTCCCAGTCGGGGCTTCCGGAGACCAGGTCGATCACGTCCCGGTCGGCCGCCCGCGCGTACTCCATGACCCGGTAAAACAGCGGAGTCTCGTAGTCCATCCTGTGGATGGGATCGGGTGGACAGCTTGTCAATGGTGGCCTTCGACGTTGAATCACGGGTCCGCGAGCCGCCCCTACCCGCCCCTGAATCAACCATACACATATTTCAAACATATATTTCTGATTTCATCCTGGTCTCCTTTTGATATTACAGCGACCAAATGAAGCCCTCCGGCGCCGGCTCCGCCAGATCGAACCAGCGGTTCACAGCAGTCGTTCGCGCGGCAACGCTATCGAACGGACCTGGGAGGGCTTTTTGCCCCGGCACGTGCGAATGAGGATATGAGTGGCGAAGCGGAGACCCCCATCGCCGCGGCCGTCGGGGATCGCCTTCGGGATCGGGAGCAAACGCTGGCAGTCGCCGAATCCTGTACGGGTGGTCTCGTCGGCTCCATGGTCACGGACGTCGCCGGATCGAGTGACTACTTCGATCGCAGCGTCGTCAGCTATTCCTACGACGCCAAGCGCGCGCTGCTAGCGGTGTCTCGCGAGGCGCTGGACGAACACGGCGCGGTCAGCGAGGCCGTCGCTCGCGAGATGGCGACTGGCATCCGAGACACCGCTGATACGACCTGGGGACTGTCCACGACGGGCGTCGCTGGCCCGACCGGTGGCACGGACGAAACGCCCGTCGGGACCGTCTACATCGGCGTTGCCTACGCGGGCCCCTGGGGATCGGAAACCTCGACATCGACCGTCCGTCGCTACGAGTTCGACGGGGACCGGCAGACGATCAAACGCCGGATCGCCACACAGGCACTATCGGACATTCACGACCGCATCGGCGACGTCGAGCCCTAATACACTTTCACGTCGTCGAACCGACCTTCGTACGCGACGTGATCAGGATGAGTCGGTTCCGTCCCCTGAAGCATGACGCGATCGAGTTTCTCCCAGGTGTTTTCGTAGCCCAGATGCAGGAATTCGAGCGCACACCGCACGGAATGCGTCAGGCCATCCCGGTGGTGGGCCGTCATGGGAACGCCGTCGTTGAGCGCCGCGCTGAGTTCCTCGACGGTGTCGATGGGGTCCTCGAACTCAGTCCAGACTTCGCCGATCGTCGCGTCCCGGTGGGCGTACGACGATGCGAAGGCGGGGACGTCCTCCACCCGAGCGATCGATTGTGCACGCCGGTTGTCCCGCGGGAGGTGCTTTGGATTGTACACCTCGATCGCGTCGATCGCGTCTCGATAGTGTGAGATCGCCTCGCGCCCGAGACTCACCGTGAGAAATCCCGGGTGCGGGACGAGGATCGCTGCATCCTGGCGCCGAAGTTCGTCGATGGTCGCTTCGAGGGTGAGAAAGTCCGGCACCGGGTCGCTCACGCCGATCCCGAGGACGTGGCGCCGGTCCTGCCAGGATCCCGTAAACAACTCGCGGGCAGGAAAGATCCGCAGGTCGTCGTCGGAATACTGCTCGGCTTTCGCCCGGATCTCCGGCAGCCGAGTGAAGTGTGGCGCGTAGACGAGTGCGTCGAGGCCACGCCGTTTCGCGCGCTCGACGACCTGCTCGTCGAGCACCTTCACGTGTGGATCGAGACGAAAGCCCGCTGGCACGCCAACGCGTACTAACACGGAGCCATTAGGCGTTTCTATCCACGTCCCGGCGTGGGAATGCTTATAAACACGGGCCGCAACCTTCCGGCAACGATGCCACGCTGGGAGTGTGCGATCGAAGCCGACGGCGAGGTGTTCGATCGCGTCGAGGATCTCATCGTCCACCAGTCGACCGAACACGACCGGATCGAGTGTGAGGTCTGCGGTGCAGTCCTCCCCGATGGCTACTTCGCCATCCGGCACGCCTTCGACGAACACAGCCGCGCTGAGTACGTCCGTGCGTACGACGCGGATGCCTCCGAAGTCCGCCGCCGGGAGAACATCAAGGAGTCCATCGAGGCCGCGGCGGATCTTCGGGAAGTCATCGACCGTCTCGAAAACGGAACGTAAGCGTCCGGAGACCGGGCCGGTCGATCACCGTCCTCACAGATTCGATACCGAACGAGAAACGTCCGCAGCCGTGGCTCGCGGTTACCGTTCTTCGGAGTCCAGCACGCGGATCTGGTCCCCGCGAACCGTGACGGGAATCGGGACGGTCGCTTCGTACAGTTCCACCGTCACCTGGTCTTTGCCCTCGTCGATCCGCTGGACCTGGGCTTTCTCGCCCTTGAACGGGCCAGCGATGAGTTCGACGATGTCGCCCTCGGCGATGCCTTCGACGTCCGGTTTCGGCGAGAGGAAGTGCTCGATTTCGGACATCGAAGAGGCGCCGGGCACGACGCCCCGGGAATGGGGAATTTCGTCGAGGATGCGCTCGAAGACGCTCTCGTCGTCGGCCTCGACCATGACGTAACTCGTCAGCGAATCGGGGGCGAGCGCGGCGTGGATGCTATCTTCCTCGCGGTTGACGATCATGTCGGCGACGGTCCGCTCCTGACTCGCGGTCGTCTTGACGGCGTAGACCGGCATGGTCAGGGCAGGCCCCCGGGCACGAACGTCATGATCGCGAAGATGAGAAAGCCGAGTATCCCCACGAGTACGATGCCGGCACCGGCGATGAGCGCGACCCGGGAAAACTCCTCCCAGGATGGCGTACTCGCCAGTTTGAGCACGCGTACGTATGAGGTGAGATCGTACGGTACGTCCATATGCGGCCGTTGTCTTCGGGGGCTTTTCTATATTGTGATGCTGTGCTGGCACAGGGCAACGTGATCGGAGAGTCAAACCCGTACGTCGAATCGCGCACCACCAGCCTCGCTGTCGCCGACCTCGATCGACCAGTCGTGGGCCGCGACGATTTCCGCGACGATGGACAGTCCGAGACCGGTTCCATCGTCGGCGGTCGTAAAGCCGTGCTCGAAAATCTGGCCGCGAACGTCCGCGGGCACACCGTCGCCGTCGTCGGCCACGTAGAATCCCTCCTCGGTCGCCCCCACACGGATCGTCACGTCGTCCGGGCCGTGTTCGAAGGCATTCCGAAAGAGGTTCTCGAAGAGGCGAACGAGGCGGGGTTCGTCACCCCGCAAGGTTCGGTCCGCAACCAGTTCGAAGGACGCCTCGCTCGAATCGAACGGTTGCCACGCCTTTTCAGTGACGGCCGCAAGTAAGGTGTCCTCGGCTTCCCGAACTCTCCGACCGACTCGCGCCATCGTCACAAGTTCGTCGATCAGGATGTCCAAGCGCTCCAGTGCCGCATCTGCATCGGCGAGTGCTGGCTGCTGCACCGACTCTCTCGCCAGTTCCAGGTTCCCCTGCGCGGCGAGCAGCGGATTTCGCAGATCGTGAGAGATCGTTTCCACGAGTCGTTCGAGTTGTTCGTACTGCCGCTCGAGCAAACGCTCCTGTTCGGCCTGCGTCGTGACGTCGTGAAACGCCATGGCAGTTCCCCTGAAAGAATCATCTGCCAGCGGCAAGAGCCGAACGTGCACGTCACAGATTCGCCGATCGGTCGGCGTCCGCTGAATCACGACGTCGTCGATAACGGTCTCTTCGTCCGTCGAATTAGTGAGCAGTGAATCGAATGCGCTGCCGTAGCGTTGCATAAACTCTTCCTGGAGTGGGCCATCGCCCGCGAGCAATTCGAGGGACAAGTCAACGATATCATCCTCGCCCTCACCGAGAAGACGGATCGCACTGTCGTTGGCCCAGGTGATTTCTCCTCTCGCGTCCACCGCAAGCGCGGCGACCGGAATGTCGGCCATCAGCGCCTCAAGTTCGGTCAGCGTCTCTTCGAGTTCCTTGATCTCGGAGACGTCACGTGAAAGCCCGAGCGTCCCGACGGTTTCTCCATCGGCATCGCGTAACGGCATCTTCTTGCTGTGAAACCAGATCATCTCGCCGTCCGACCAGGCGATCCGCTCGTTGGGATCCTCGATCACCTCCCCTGTCTCCAGGATACGCTGTTCGTTCTCGTACCTGACCGCCGCCTTCGCCTCGGGCATGACGTCGAAGTCTGTAAGGCCGCGCAACTCTTCTCGGGAGCGACCGTACAATTCGGCCATGGACTCACTGACACGGATGAAACGGCTGTCCGCGTCCTTGAAGTAGAGCAGTCCGTCGGAGTCCTGGAGAAGATCACCAAGCGTGGCCTCGAGTAACTCGCTGTCGCTGATCGGGTGGTCTCCCGGCGTGTCGTCGGTTCCCTGATCCTCGCAGAGTCGTTCCACTCGCCCTTCCAGCGCAGTGGGAACCGCCCCGTTCGCGCAGTCGTCCGCACCGGCAGCGAGGGCTGCTTCGGCACGTCCATCGTCCGGTTCTGCCGTCAGAAACAGCACTGGAACCGATGGCACCGCTTCGCGAAGTTCTCTCACGACGGTGAGAGGCTCTCCTAGACCGTCCCCGTCGACGAGAATGAGGCCAAACCGGTCGAGATCAGTACAGTCGTCGGTCGCTGGCGCGAAGGTGACCGACGGTGTGACGGTTTCCAGTGGATCGGCGAACCAGGCGTGTTCCGAGGAGGTCAGACAGAGAACAGCCCGGGAAGAAGTCATACCCATTACATGGACTGATAACCCAAAAAGGTACCAGTCGAAGGGGTCGAGGGGTCGCTATTCGACGTAGTCGATGTCGTCGCCGACCTGTTTCGCTGCCTTCTCCGCTTCCGCCTCACTCGCACCGTAGATCTGCGGGCTCTCGACGCCCGTGACGACGATCATCGTCTCCATCTTGCCCTCGAACTCCTGGTTGACGCTGGCACCCCAGATGATGCGGGCGTCGGGGTCGATGCGGTCGTAGATTTCCTCGACGACGCCCTCGGCCTCTTCGATGGACATGTCTGGGCCACCGACGACGTTGACGAGGGCACTGTTCGCGCCGTCGAACTCGACGTCGAGCAAGGGCGAGCGCAGCGCAGAGCGGATCGAATCCTGGGCCTTGTTCTCCGAATCGGACTCGCCGAGACCGATCATGGCGACGCCACCGTTCTCCATGATGGTCCGAACGTCGGCGAAGTCCACGTTCACGAGGCCGGGCTTCGTGATTAGCTCGGTCATGCCTTTGACCGAGCGCATGAGGACGCGGTCACAGATCTTGAACGCATCCTGGAGCGGCATCGACGGCGCGTAATCGAGCAGTCGGTCGTTCGGGACGACGATGACCGTGTCAGAAACAGAGCGGAGTCGTTCGAGGCCGGCGTCGGCGTTGGCGCGGCGTCGCTCGCCCTCCGCAGTAAAGGGGATCGTGACGATCGAAATCGTCAGGGCGCCCGCTTCCTGGGCGGCCTGGGCAACGACTGGCGCGGCGCCAGTCCCGGTTCCGCCACCGAGTCCGGCGGTGACGAACACCATGTCCGAGCCGTCGATCGACTGCTGGATGTCCTCCATGTCCTCCTGTGCGGCTTCCTCCCCGATCTTGGGGACCGAGCCAGCACCGCGACCGCCGGTTCGCTTCCGGCCGATCAGAATCTTCGTGTCGGCCTTGACCTCGTCCGCGAGGTGCTGGGCGTCCGTGTTCGCGGCGACGAGTTTCGCGCCGTGGATACCCTCGGTCATCATCCGCGTGACCGTGTTCCCGCCCGCACCGCCACAGCCGACGACCGTGATTTTCGTCTCCAGATCCTTGACGACGCTCGCGAGCTCGTCGTCGGTCATCGTTCCCGACGTGTTCATCTCGTCGCGACTCGTGTCCGGTGTGGAGTGGTCGGCGTCCCCCGCCCCGTCCGCATTCTCCTCTTCAGCCTCGTCGATCGCGTCATCAATTATGGAGTCCATATTTTAACCGTGATACCAAGCGAGCGTTCTTTAGTGTTCCCCCTGAGCGTCCGACGAGCGTCTGACGATTATCACAGAATAATCTGGGGCGAAAGCTTGGGCGAATCTGCCACCAATTCCAACAACGATATTTGGCACCTACCGTCCAGAGAGGGGCGCTCGGACTGCGGCTACTGACGGTTAGGCAGTGACTATCGTCGCCGGTAGTCGCCGTTCTCGCTCGACGGTAACGTCTCCTGGATCGACGTGGTCGCCATCGACGGTGACCGACTCACCCTCGGCGAGCGAGCCGAAGTCAGGACCCGGCTCGACACCAGCCTTGCGCGCGAGTTCCGGGTCGAATTCGGATCGGTGGGCCACGATAGTGTCCCCGTCGAGTTCTACCGCGTCGTATCCCGCCGCGAGCACGGCGACGAACCGTTCCTGGAGGTTTCGCCCGGCCGCTCGATCCGGCACCACCACCGCACCCGTCGCCCGGGAGCCTCCGTGGTCCGTCTCGTAGGCCAGGGCGTGCTCGTGGATCGCCTGCCGAGTGGCGTCCTGATCGACCGCGTTGAGCGCGGTACTGAGTGTATCGGGGACGGCGCCCAGAATCGGATCAGTCGACGTCCCGCCGCTTTCCCGCGCTGGCGTGCCGAACCGGAGGCCGGCATCCACGGTGCAGACCATCGATTCGAGTCGCTCCACGAGATGCAAGGCGACGCCATCCGTTTCGCGCACCCAGGTCTCCGATACGACGCGGTACCCGAGATCTTCGATCACTGCTTGCAGGGCTGGACGGTCGGCCTCGAGGACCGCGTACTCGGCGGCACTCGCCGCAAAGGCCGCGTCGATTACGTCCGTCGCCGCCGTCGGCTCGCCTATCTCGTCCAGACACCAGTCGGCGGCGACGTGGCCCACAGCCCAGTCGGTCTCCGCAACGATGCGCTCGAATCGGGGCACGTAGTGGCCGCCACCGAAGCCAACGAGGTGCCGACAGCGACCGAACTCCCGTGCAGTGTCGGGGTCGACATCGGCCAGCGCCAGGATCGATCGCGCCACCGCCCGGGCACCCGCTGGATCCTCCCACTGTGTCGCGTCACTCCCCAGTTCGACGAACAGCGAGGGGGCACCGACGGCCGTCGGTCCGTGATGCGTACACTCCAGGCCGATATCGTACTCGCTCGGGGCGTACTCCAGGAATGCATCGTAGACGGCAGCGAGGGCCGCGGGTGCAGCCCTGGCCAGTGCTCGGGACTCGCCGCCGTACTCCGCGGCGCCGAAGTTTCCGGTGTGATGGGCGGTCAGGAGCGGCCCGGTGTCGCCAGCGTGCCGAGAGGCGAAGACGATCAGGCGTGGCGAATCGAACGCCGCCGCGACGTCGACCATAGCCAGGTGCCGTTTCTCGAAGGTGCGCATCACCACGTTCTCGTGCCGGTACACTGCACCGCCACCCGCGGCGTCAGCCTTGCTCTCGTCGACCGCTTCGTCCCAAGAAACGATCTCCCGAAGTCGCTGGCCGATGTGCACCGAGGCCTCGTCCGCCCGGGAGACGACGATTGCCAGGTCACTCGTCATAGACGTATTTCGGTTCGGCGCCGAGGGCCGCGCGGCCGGCGTCCGTGGCACGCTTGAACAACTCGACGACCGACTTGCGCCGTTTCACGAACAGGATGGAGCCTGCGATGACGTACACGACGGCGTAGAGCAACAGCATCTCCCGGGTCGAGATTGGGAGATCGAGGACCCCACGGATCGTCGCGAATTCGATGAGGACCTGCGAGATGAACAGTCCGAACAGGGCCACGGCCTCACGGCCGGACATCTGGAAGTTCACCAAGATGGAGATCGCGAAGAAAGACTGTGCGGCGGTGATCCAGATCTCTGCACCCTGTTTCGCGTCGAAGGGCAACACCCCGACGCTGCCGATGCCGAGGCTGTACACCACGGCGATGGTCCCGATCAGGAGCGTCCACTGGTTCAGTTTCGAGGAGATGAGCGCGTTGAAGCCGGCCGTGGATCGTGCCTTGTTGACGAGGATCGCGACGACGATGAGTTCCGGCGACTCACTGGCGAGTGGCGCGATCCACTGGATCATGAAAAACTCCGGCACGCCAGCCGAGAGCCCGATGTGTTCGAGACTCTGGACGAAGGGCTCGACGGCGGTGAAGATCAGCGCCCCGGAGAACGCGAACAGGGTGAGCACGAGCGGAATGCGATACGCGCGTCGCCAAGATTGGAAGTACGCCGGAACGCCGACGTGTTCCTCGATCGGATCGATGTTCCCGCGGATCACGATGCCGATGTAGGCCACGTAAAGCCCCACGAGCACGACCGTATCGATGACGTCGATCCCGCCGCCGAGTGGCACCAGAAACGCCCACGCCGTGGCCAGGAGGAGAAAGGTAATTTCGAGAGAAATGTCACGGTCGAGCGAGACCGCGTCGTTCAGGCGACCCTCCCGGTTCAACACGGCAGTGTCGTTGGTCTTGGCGACTCGCCAGATCGTGTATAGCGCGATGCCGGACCAGCCAAGACCGATCAGAATCCGGTTGGCACCGGTCATGTTCGCGACGGCCAGGTTGGCGCTGTGACAGCCCTCGGCCAGCGCGGTCGCTTGCGCTTCGATCTGGGCTGGCGTCAGTTGGGCACAGGCCTCGGCCGTCGCCCCATTGATCCCGGCGCCCCACGCGTAGTAGGCGTCGACGGCGTACTCCGGCGCGACGGCCAGCACCGCGAGGACGGCGATGGCGAAGGGGCGTGGAACGTCCTTCTCCGCGGTTTCGGCCCCCCAGGCCAGCAGGAAGGACGCGCCGATAACACCGATCCCGGTGACCGCGACGGTGGCGACGTCACCGAGGGTCGTTCCGGTCAGGAACACGGCGAGCCACGGGACCGTCAAGAGTAACACCAACGCGACGGCGCCCAGCGGGTGACGGAGACGGTTCACTACGCCATCTCTCGGTGCATCGCCATGAATGTCTTGCGAAAGTGCACGGGTGCTGGCTCCCGGGGAAACGGCGGCCTACCCCTCTTCGGTGCGGACCAGTGGAGGGAAAACAGGCGGTGGGAAAATAGGCGGAGGGAAGCAACGGTGGGACCACGCCCCATGGAAGTCACGCCCGATGGGCCAGTCTCGTCGCGGAGAGCGGCCGATTTATACGCTCGGGCCGCGCCGAACCGTCAATGGACGTCTATGGACTCATCGGGAACCCGGTGGAGCACTCTCTCTCCCCACCCATGCACGAGGCGGGGTACGAGGCCCTCGGGATCGACGCCCGCTACGTCACCTTCGAGCCCCCAACTGACGAGGCCGTCGCGGCGGTCGAGAGCGCCGAGACGCTGGGGATTGCGGGGCTCAACGTCACGATCCCCTTCAAACAGTCAGTGCTGGATGCGGTCGAACCGGACGCGCTGGCGCGACGCATCGGGGCGGTCAACACGGTCGATTTCTCCGGCGGCACGCCCACGGGCCACAACACGGACGCGGTCGGTGCGGTCCGCGCCTTGCACGAACACGACGTCTCACTCACCGGGAGCGCGGTCGTCGTCGGTGCTGGTGGCGCCGGGCGCGCGGTCGCCTTCGGCCTCGCCGATGAAGGCATGACCGTCGACGTGGCGAATCGAACGATGGCGACCGCCACGGACCTGGCAGCGGAAATCGAGGGTGCCAGTGGCCACGGGCTGGACGCGCTTCCCGCGCTCCTCGAGACAGCAGACGTGCTCGTCAACTGCACCAGCGTCGGCATGGAGGAGGATCGCTCGCCAGTCCCCGCCGACGCGCTCCACACGGACCTGGCCGTGTTAGACGCCGTGTACTCCCCACTCGAAACACGATTGCTCCGTGAGGCCGAAGCCGCGGGCGCCACGACCGTCGACGGAGCGTGGATGCTCCTCTACCAGGGGGTTGAAGCCTTCGAACGCTGGACTGGACGGACCGCCCCGGTGAGGGCAATGAACGAGGCGCTTCGGGCCGAACTTCGGCCTGCCAGGGATTAAGTGGTGCCAACCAGTAGCTTTGCCCATGGGTCTACTGCAGAAGCTGCTGTCCACGCTTGGCATGGACGGGTCAAACGCCGAGCGGGGGAATGACACCTCGGGGGAGACCACGGTCACCGTGGAGCACGAGCCGGACGTATCGAGTGAGAGTGCGGTCAAGGGAACCGACGACTCGAGCGCTGGGACCGAAGCGACCGGGCCGTCGACGGATGCGACCGAGCCGACCACGGAAGCAACCGAATCGGCGGAGAGCACAGAATCGACGCACAAGCGTGACGAGACGTCGGATTCGGCGGCGGAAACGGCCGAAACGGACGCCGAGGACGAGGCCGCCGGGAGCGACGAGCCGACGGACGTCCTCAACGGGATCGGTCCAGCCTACGCCGAGCGACTCGATAACGCGGGCATCGAGAACGTCGCAGACCTCGCCGGTGCCGACGCGGCGGCACTCGCTGCGGAAACCGGACTGGGTGAAGGACGCATCGCGAACTGGATCGAGCAGGCCAACGAGTACTGACCGTAACCGCAAGGGAATTGGTCGACGGTCGCACTTTTCCTGGTAATGACGACGGTGGTGACGGACCGCGAAACGTTCACTGACGTGGCAGCGGCGGCACCACCGGACGCCCGGGTCCCGGTCGAAGTCCGGGTACGAGTCGAGGATCCCTTCAAGGCGTACCGGCGTGCTCGAAGCGGGGTCGGTGGGGTGTACCTCGGCACGACTGGGGGACAGGAAGGTTGGGGCTACTTCGCGACGGAACCGGTCGATATCGTCAGCGTCGACCCCGACGAGGGACCAGCGATTCCTGCACTTACCGAGGCAGTCGGTGCCGAAACGTTGCGTCGGGGGGACTGTACGATACCCTATCCTTGCGGCGCCGTCGGCTGGCTGTCTTACGACGCCGTTCGGGACCTGGAGACACTACCGGAACACGCGGTTGCCGACCGTCACCTGCCACGGCTCCAGTTTGGCATCTACGACCGCATCGCTGCCTGGGAAGAGCCGCGGGATGGCGAGGTGGTGCTCCACATCACCGCCTGCCCTCGCCTCGATGCACACGACAGCGCGACCGCCGCGTTCGCGTGGGGTCGCGAACACGCGCTGGCCCTCGCACGAACGGCGGTCGACGGTGAGTACGGCGACGAGACACCGCCAGTCGAAGGTCCCGCTGCGCGATTCGAGAGCGACTGCACGGCCGCGGAATACGCCGACCGCGTGCGCCGAGTCAAACAGTACGTCCGGGACGGCGACACCTTCCAGGCGAACATCTCACAGCGACTCCACGCTCCGGCGACGGTCCATCCCGTTGCGGTGTTCGATGCGCTCCGGCGAGTCAATCCGGCGCCATACTCGGCGCTCATCGAGTTCCCCGGCGTCGACCTCGTGAGCGCGAGTCCGGAACTCCTGCTCGAACGAACCGACGAGCGGGTACGGACCGAACCGATCGCGGGAACGCGGCCCCGCGGGGAGACTGAACACGCCGATGCCGAGCTCGAAGCCGAGCTGACGGCGGACGAAAAGGAGCGAGCCGAGCACGCGATGCTGGTCGATCTGGAACGCAACGACCTGGGCAAAGTCGCCCGCTTTGGCAGCGTGAGCGTGACCGACTACCGGCGCGTCGATCGCTACTCCGAGGTGATGCACCTCGTCTCGAACGTCGAGGGACGGCTTCGGGCGGACGCCACGCTCGGCGATGCGATCGCCGCAGTGTTCCCGGGTGGCACGATCACCGGCGCGCCAAAGCCACGGACAATGGAGATCATCGACGAACTCGAAGGGACTCGCCGCGGCCCCTACACCGGGTCGATCGGAATCTTCGGCTTCGACCAGCGTGCCACCATGAACATCGTGATTCGAACGCTCGTTCGCTATCGGGAGGAGTACCACCTGCGGGTCGGCGCAGGCATCGTCCACGACTCCGTCCCCGCCTGGGAGTACGAGGAGACACTGGACAAGGCCAGAGCGCTCATTACGGCGGTCGACGAAGCGCTGGGCCAGGAGGCGACGATGAGCGTGGAGGCACCGAAATGACACCGGCGGAAATCGTGAGGCCCAGCCAATGAGCGCGCTCGATAGCCCGGAGACGATACCGACGGTCGACGTCGATGGACCGCCACCCACGATTCTCGTCGTTGACAACTACGACTCGTTCGTCTACAACCTGGTCCAGTTCGTCGGAACGATCCTCACGCGGATGAACGGTGGACAAGAGCACGTCGTCGTCCGGCGCAACGACGCAATCTCCATCGATGACGTTCGCGCGCTCGATCCGGACGGCATCGTCATCTCGCCCGGACCGGGCACGCCAGCCGACGCTGGCGTGTCGATGCCGATCTTCGAGCAACTGCGGCTCCCGACGCTTGGCGTCTGTCTCGGCCACCAGGCACTCTGTGCAGCCAACGGTGCCCCCGTCGGCCACGCTCCCTCTGTCGTCCACGGCAAGGCCTCCACGATCACCCACGATGGGGACGGCCTGTTCGACGGACTTCCAGACTCCATCGAGGTCGGTCGCTATCACTCCCTGGCCGTCGACCGCGACGAACTCCCGGACTGTCTCGAAGAAAGTGCTCGGACGTGGGATGGGGACGGCGACGACGAAGACCTCGTGATGGCCGTCCGCCACCGGGAGCTGCCACACGTCGGCGTCCAGTTCCATCCTGAAAGCATCCTTACAGCTGGCGGCCTGGCGATGATCGCGAACTTCTGTCACCAATGTACTACCACGTGAACGGCGACCTCGTACCGGCGGCGGAGGCGGCGATCAGCGTCGCCGATCGGGGCTTCAAATACGGCGACGCGGCCTTCGAAACACTCCGGGCCTACGGGGGGACGCCGCTGGCCTGGGACGCCCACCACGAGCGGCTGGTGCGGACCGCGGAAACGCTCGGGTTCGCGGATGCGGTGCCGGAAGATCTCCGTAAGCGGGTCGGCAGAACGCTCGCGGAGAACGACCTCGAGGACGCCTACGTCCGCGTGTCGGTGACCCGCGGCGTCCAGCCAGGGAAACTGACACCGGATCCCGACGTCGATCCGGGCGTCGTCGTCCTCGTGAAGGAACTCCCGCGTGGTGGCCAAGAGGGAACGCGTGTCTGGGACGAACCAGCGACGGTCCAGACGGTGCGAACGCGAAAGGCAGCCAGCGACGCGATTCCGGCCGACGCCAAGACGCACAACTACCTGAACGGATTGCTCGGTCGGATCGAACTGCGACGCTCGGCAGGCGGTGGTACGCCAGCGGACGAATGCCTGCTGCGTGATCACGCGGACCACGTCGTCGAGGGCGCCACGAGCAACCTCTTTTTCGTCAGCGACGACGGCCTGCGCACCCCGAGTGCCGACTTGGACCTGCTGCCCGGCATTACGCGAGACATCGTGCTGGAACTCGCCAACGAGGAGGACTTTCCCGTCGAAACTGGGCGCTACGGCGTCGATGCGGTGCGGAACGCGGACGAAGCGTTCCTGACGAACTCGACCTGGGAAATCCGGCCGATCGCGACCATCGACGGCATCGACGTCGGTGGCGGTCCGATGACGACACTGCTCCAGCGGCTGTTCGACGACTACGTCGAGCGGACCCACTACTGACCGGTCGGCGTTACTCGGCCGTGGCCAGGCGTGGGATCGCCAGGGAGAATCGCGGCGTGGCGGCGAGACCGATGACGAGTCCGACCGTCAGAACGACCGGGATCCAGTTGCCGTAGGCCACGTTGATCACACCCCAGAGCAGCGTGAAACTCACCAGATCGTCGAGCGCAAACGAACACGCTTCGAGCCGATCCAACAGGGCAGCGCGATCGAACGCGAGATCGATGGCGAGGACCGCGACAGTTCCCGAGAGCAGCCACCCCGCGTAGTTCGACAGTGGGACGCCGTAGTACACGCCCTGTTCGTACGTCCAGAAGCCGAGCGCAACGGCCGCCGGATCGAGGATCAGGTCGATTCCCAGGACGATACCGATGGCCACCAGCAGCCGGAGGACCCGCGAGCGCCCGAGTCGGCCGAGTACCAGCACGGTCAGCAAGACGGCGTTGAGCACGAGCGGGAGAAAGAGGATTGGCAGGGCGATGGGGACGCCGGCGACGACCGGCCCGAGTTCCGCCAGGTACTGGAACTCGCCGTACGGCCACCCGGTTTTCAGCCCGACGTACTCGATGGCGTATGTGTACATTGTCAGGCCGCTCAGAATGGCCAGCGCGCGGCGATCGATCAGGGGTGCCAGCGCGACCACGAGCGGCGAGCGCATCACGAGAACGCCGACCAGGATCAGCAGGGGATTGAACGCGAGCACGGGCGGCAGGAGGTCCCAGGCACTCGCGAGCAACATCGCCCCGCCGATGACGGGAAAAACGACGGCGATCGTAAACCGGTTGTTTCGCACGAGTTGCTCGGCAGCAGAGAGCAGCCGTCCGGCCGACGGCGCTTCGCGACGCACCTCACGCATGGGCGAGCCCCCAGAGCCCGGCGATGGTGATGATCGCGCCGACCGCGGCGTTGATCGCCGGGAACCACCAGTAGGCTCTGTCGATCGAGACATTCGCGACACCGACGCCGACGGCCAGGAGTGGATAGACGCCCAGGAGCAGACCAGCTCGCACGTCGATCAGGGCGAAACAGGCCGCTGCTGTGACCCAGCAGAGCCCGCAATAGGCCAGCGCACCCCGGTTGCCGAGGCGCGTTGCCAGGGTCTGGATGCCCGCCCGACGATCCGGCTCGATGTCGGGGATGGCCGAGAAGGTGTGCATGGCCATCGCCCAGACCCACCCGCCCAGAACGATCAGCAGTGGTGGATGACCGCCAGCGATGGCGACGTATGCGACGACGCCCGGCACGATATACAGCCCATTCGAGAGTGAGTCAATCGGCGGCCTGGTTTTGAGACGCGCCGGCGGCGCGCTGTAGGCCACGGCGAGGATGAAAAACACCAGTAGCCAGGCGATAGCGAGGGGGCGAAGGACGAACGCCAGCGGAACCGCGAGCAGCAGGCCGAACAGGACCGCGACCGGCGTCAGCCGCCCACCCTCGTACCGAAGTTCCCGATCCGATTTCTTCGGGTTCGTCCGATCGATGGGCGCGTCGAACACGTCGTTGACGCCGTACAGCAGGACGTTTGCCGGCACCAGGAAGTACGCGAACAGTCCCATGGATAGCGGCGTGAGCAGCGCGTCGAGCGAATCGACCGCGTAGACGAGGCCGACGAGCGTCGGGCCGGCGAGGTAGAGCCAGAATCGAGGCCGCGACACCCAGAGCAGGCGCCAGGCTGCACGCGATAGCGGGACAGTTCGACGATCGTTCATGCCAGGGGCGTCTTCGCGAGGTCCTCCAGGACCGCATCCGCCGCGTGTTCCCCGCTGATCAGACACATCGGGACCCCGATGCCCGGGCGGGTGAACCCACCGGTGAAGTACAGCCCGTCCATCGCGCTGGACCGGTGATCCGGCCGCAGGGGACCTGTCTGGCGGAGTGTGTGGGCGAGACCGAGGGCGGAGCCTTCACGAGCATTGTATCGACGACCGAAGTCCGAGACGCAGAAATCCTCTTCGACCACGATGCGGTCCCGGACGTCCGTGCCGGTGTGGCGCGCCAGATCCGCGAGGAGCCGATCCCGCATCTCGTTTCTCGCCGTCCGGCCGTCGTCCATCCCCGGCGCGATTGGGACGAGCAAGAAGAGGTTGCTGTGGCCCGCAGGAGCCACGGTGTCGTCCGTCGCAGAGGGATGACAGACGTAGTACGCTGGATCCTCTGGCCACGCCGGGTCGTCGAAGATGCTCGCGAAGTGTTGATCCCAGTCTTCCGGGAGGACGAGCGAGTGGTGGGCCAGCTCCGGCAACTCGCCTTCCACGCCGAGATAACAGAGGTACGCCGAGGGGGCATAGACGCGGTCCTCCCAGTACTCCTCGTCGTACTGGCGATGCTCGGGCGTCAGCAGTTCCTGTTCGGTGTAGGCGTAATCGGCGTCGCTGACGACCACGTCGACGTTCCAGTCCCTGCGCCTCGACTGGACGGTCATATTTCCACGGCGGCCATCGATCGCCCGGATGGGTGCACCAGTCTCGTAGGTCACCCCCAGTTCGCCGGCGAGGGTCACGAGCGCGTCGACGACGGAGTACATCCCGCCCTCGGGGTAATAGACGCCGAGGCCGAAGTCGACGTGGCTCATGAGATTGTACAGCGCCGGCGTGTTGTGCGGTGAGCCGCCGAGAAAGACCAGCGAATACTGGACGAGTTGCTGGAGCTTGGGATGCTCGAAGTAATCCGAGACGTGGTCCTGCATGGACCCCATCAGGCCGAGGCCGCGGGCGTTCTTGATGACGTCCCAGTCGACGTAATCCCGGAATCGGCCACGGTCGGTGTAGACGAAGTGTTCCATGCCGACTTCGTACGTGTGTGCTGCGGTGTCGAGGTACTCTTTCAGCGCTTGGCCGGCACCGTCCTCGTAGGATTCGAACACGCGGGCCATCTCCGCCGGATCGCCGGTCACGTCGACGACGTCAGCCTCGACAGCTGGTTTCGGCGCCCCGACCGGCAGGTGGTTGGCCAGTTCTTTGAAAAACACGCGATAGTGTGGATCGAGTCGCTGGAGCTCGTAGTAGTCGTCGGGCCTCCGGTCGAAATCGTCGAAAAAGCGCTCGAAGACGTCGGGCATCAGGTACCAGGACGGACCCATGTCGAAGCGGAAGCCGTCCCGTTCGAGGACGCTCGCCCGACCACCCAACGTCTCGTTTTTCTCGATGACGGTGACGTCAGCGCCGGCGTCAGCGAGATAGCACGCGACCGATAGTCCACCGACCCCACCACCGATGACGGCAACCGAGGTGCCCCTTGCGTCGGTCACCATCAGTCTCGCCCCCATGGGACGACGGCGGCCAGTCGACCAATTGACCGGCCCGTCCGCGACTCTCTCGGTGGTTCAGGTCGTCGATGGTGGCCCGGCCCGTCTTCGTCCCGGTCGTTCCCGCCGGCGGCGAGTGGGCCGACGCCAACCACTGGCCCGGAACTCGAATCGCCGACGGAGCCATCGTCGTTGGTCGAGTCCTCGGCCGCCGGGTGCCGGTCGATCGGCGCGACCCGGTAGAACACGGTTTCGGCGTCGCCCCAGAGCCGCCACAGGATCCAGGTCCGGATGGCCAGCGAGAGGCGGCGGCGGATCGATAACGACGGATGCGTGGTGAACACGTCGTACTCGCGGTCCCTGATCAGCCGGTGGTGATCTGCGTACAGCACGGCCGCCAGAAGGACGGCGGGCTGGCAGTCCGTTGGCAAATACTGGATCCCGGCGACGCCGTCCCGATACAGCTCCTCAGTTCGTCGGAGTTCGTCCTGCACAGTCGCCCGGAGGGCCGGGGTCGGTTCCAACCGCCGAACCGCCGCGGTGTCGGTCCCGTGGGTCGCAAGCGAGGATCGTGGCAGGTAGACCCGGTCGTACTCAACCACGTCCTCCCGGACGTCGCGCAGGAAATTCGTCAGCTGGAAGGCCTCGGCCAGCGCCTTCGCGTGAGGCCGCGCGGCCTCGAGCTTTTCGGGTTCCATCACGGCCAGCATCATGTTCGCGACGGCGACCGACGAGCCACGAAGGTATGTCGACAGTTCCGCGTGATCGGCGTAGTCGGTCGCTTCGACGTCGCGTTTCATCGCGTCGATGAACACGTTCACTTCCCGTTCGTCGATGCCAGCCACGTGTCGGAGTTCGTCAAAAGCGGTCAGCACCGGGGCGGCGTCGGCGCCGTGGGTGCCCTCGCCACGGGCTGCGAGTTCCTCCCTCGCGCTCTGGTCCCCGAGCGCGCCCCGGCGTATCAACTCCAGGTCTCGCCGCTGGTTCGCCGACGGGTCCGGGTCCGAATCGTCGACGACTTCGTCCGCCACGCGGAAGAACGCGTACGAGACGTACGTTGCGTGGCGGGCACGCTCCGGGAGAAAGCGCGTTGCGAGGTGAAACGTCGCGCCCGTTCGTCGCTGGATCGCTTTACTGTGGGTGAGGTGATCGCGAGAGACCATTGAATGCTCCTGGGCTAGCCCCAAGCTGGGGCCGCCTCCGTTATAATAAGTCACCCGTATTCCAGGGTAAGCGCTCTACCCCACTAGTCGGGTACTCGCGATCAGGGGTGGCCGCGAGAATACTAGCGATCGAAGAATGCCGCGAGGAGTTTTCGCTCGGCCGCACGCAAGTGTTGATGAAAGGTCGACCGGCCCACGCCCATCGCATCCGCCAGTTCGTCGCCGGTGACGTGACGTGGTCGGTCGAAATAGCCCGCCGCGTAGGCCGTCTCAAGCGCGGTCCGTTGGCGCTCTGTCAGGCGGTCCTCGATGCGTTCGATGTACTCACCGCGGGTCTCGGGGGTCCGTTGGCGCTGGGTCGTCGACAGCAGCGTCGTGCCGGGATATCGATCGCGAACGCGCTCGTAGATCGACCGCACGTCGGCGTTCTCGGGGAGGGAGAACTGAATCGTCGCGCGCCCATCCGCCGCGACCAGTCCTTTCGTCTGGGCTCCGTACTCTGCCAGCCGGCCAACGATCGAGTCCTCGTTCGGTTCGACCTCGATCCGACAGGCCCCCTCGCGGTCGGCGAGGACGCTGAGCGATTCGACGCCAGGACAGGATCGGGCAGCGGCCTCCATCCCGTCACCGCTGGCCCCTTCCACGGTGAAAAAGAGTGCGCTGCCACTTGGCCTGACGACCGAGCCGACGTACTCCAGCGTGCAGTCGGCCGCGTCCGCGAGGCAGAGAAAGAACAGTCGCTCGTCCGTCAACTGGAGTTCGACGTCGATAACGGTGTCCGCGGTCAGGATCCGCCGACTCTCCAGGACGGACATCGCGGCGCCGATCGTGCGTCCGAGCCCGGTAAAGACAGTCAGTTCTCGTTCCTCGATGGCCGCCGATCGCTGCGCGACGACAGTCAGGACCCCGTAGATCCCATCCCGATACTGCAACGGAACCGCGACGACGGTGCCGTTGTCGCCCGACGCTGGCCAGCCATCGGCCCCGTCGTTCGTCTCCACGATCTGTGCAGCGGATCGATCGAGGGCGATCGCTGCGGGATGGTCGCTGTCGAAGGCCACCGCAGGGGGTTCGGCCTCGTCGATCTCCGCCGCACTGGTTGCCCACGTCTCCGGGGAGATCGTCTCGCTGGCGGCATCACGGTGGCCGATCCAGGCGGCCTCGTAGGCCTCCATCGCCACGAGTCTATCACAGATCGTCCGTTCCAGGTCCGCGCGCGTGGTCGCCATGACGATCGCTTCGGTTACCGCATCGAGCAAGCCATCGACGCGGTCGAGGAGCCGGTCGAGCCGCGCCCGCTCGTCTTTCAGGGCGAACTCGGCCTCCTTCCGTCGCGTGACGTCGTTCTGGAAGCCAACGAAGTTCGTAATCGTCCCCTCCTCGTTCCGAAGTGGGGCGATCGTCACTTCGTTCCAGAATCGCTCACCGTCCTCGCGATAATTCAGCAATTCGACGGTCACCGACTCGCCGGCCTCGATCGCGTCGCGAAACTCCTCGACTGCGGCCGGATCGGTGTCCTCGCCCTGGAGGAGGCGGCAGTTCTCACCCAGCACCATCGCCGCGTCATAGCCGGTGACCTCCTCGAAGGCCTCGTTGACGTACACCAGGGGATTATCCTCGCGTGCAGGATCGGAGATGGTGATTCCGACCGGTGCCTCGTCCATCGCCCGCTCTTTCGTGGCGAAGTCGACGCTGGGCGGGTCCGCGGAGTCGGTCATGCCACCGATTGCGCGAGGTGCAGTATCAACGTTCGGGCGTCAGGATGACCCAGTTTGGCTCGGACCGTCGATCCGTTCCGCATTCGTCGCTTCGAGGATTAGTGACGGGCCGTACACACCCGCTGGCGTTCTGAATCCCGGCTCCGGTGGGGAGCGAATGACTCGTTCAGCGATCGTCGCGGCCGTCTGGCGCGAGGTCTCGTAAACGTTCGGACACCGTAGTCGTGCGCTGGCACGCTCACCAGTTGGGGCGCTTGCACTGCCGTGAACGTAACTTCGAGTCCGCTCACGGGTTTCACGGTCGGGCCCCGTTACACGGTTATCGACAAGCCAATGCAACAGCCGCTGGAACGGGGCCGTCCCCAGCACGGGACCGAGTTTTCCAGCAAGTCGATACCATCGGATCGTCGATGGCGGCATCGAGATGGAGACGCTGAGATTCGGCACGCCCGTCGTGTGATATGCGGTGACAACGTCGCCCCAGGGAATCGAGGCGACGGTGCGTTCACCAGCCTCCCAGCCGAAGTCGACGTTTGTCGTCTCGTGTGCTACTGGCACCCGTGTCAGGGCCCCATCCCGACGAACCATCCCCCCACCGTCGATGTGTTCGACCAGCGAATGGGCAGTGCCCGGCGAGAGCCCACCCGCCGCCTCGAAGGCGAGGTCGATCGAGGTCGCATCAGGAAGTCGCTCGTGGAGGTGGGCCGCGAGACAATCCGTCGGTACCACGTCGTGTGCCACGCCAGGGAGAACGGCGATACCGGACTCCTTGGCTCGATCGTCCTGGTTTGCGAGCGAGGAGAGGACGGGAATTTCGCCAGTAATATCGAGATAGTGCGTTCCCGTCCGAAAACAGGCCTCGACCATCGGCTGGGCCGTATTGAGAAAGGGGCCAGCACAGTGACAGACCGCAGTTGCGTCTTCGAGGAGCATATCGAGGACCATCGGTTCGTCCAGTGAGACCACTTCGAACGGGCAGTCGAGACGAATCGCCAGGTCCGATAGTCGGTCACGATCACGACCGGCGAGAACCGGTTCAAGCCCGCGTTCGACGGCGGTTTCGGCGATCAGCGAGCCAGTATAGCCGTACGCGCCGTAAATAACGAGGTCGCCGACCATGTCGATTCGTTCAGCCCGTCACTCAATAGTGCTTGGGCGTGAAGCTTGCTCGTCGGCCGTCACACGAAAATCGGGAGCTTCAAATCGCTCTCCTCGATACCTGTTCGTCAATGGACGAGGGTCGCGCGATCGTCGCCAGGGACGACGTACCAGCGGACGGCACGCTGCTTTTTTCGATGGCCAACGGCGAAAAAGGCGTTGAAGGAATCCTCCTCGAACTCGCCGACGGCGTCGTCGCCTTCGAGAATTACTGCCAACACTGGCGCGACGTGCGCCTCGACAGCGGTGACGGCGCGACCATGCGCGATGGCGAGATTATCTGTGAGAAACACGGGGCGTACTTCGAATCCGAGTCGGGGTACTGCAACTTCGGCCCCTGTGAGGGTGCGTTCCTCGAAGAAATCGACATCGAGGTCACGGACGGAACCGTGTATCTCACCGACAATCGATATTCGAATCCCCAGCTCGGGCCGGTCGCGCCAGATGACGGCGATTCAGGCAGCAGAATCGGCTTTTCGGGCAATTGAGTGCGATACCCTTGGACGCCAGTGGAGGATTCGAAACGAATTCTCGGTGACCGCGACCGGCTTGCTCAGATCGATTTCACTCGGACGCCGCCACACGCCCGGCACTGTTTGATGTCGAGGTCCGGATTGGAGTAGTACTTCTCACCGCAATTCTCACACACGTGAGAGGGTGGTTTCGTCGCTTGTTGACCCCTGGTCTCTCCCCCGAAGCCGAGCAGTGATTTCAGTCCCATGGTTTTCCGAGTTGACTATCGCGACGTGAAAGATTAAGCAGCCGTACCGTTCACCGGAATATCCTGTCGTTACCAGCCGAGCCGGTGACGACCACCGGGATTTGACATACGGGATTTTGTACGCTCTGGGAGAAGGAAGTGGGCTCTGACCCACGGTTCACGACGGGTGAGATCGAAATCCCGCGGCCGGAGGTGGGTAGCCCTAGGCGATGCGATACGCCGGTTCCGTCACGGCTTCGCTCTTGCACTCCGGACAGCGACTGGGCCGATTCACGAGGTCGTCGAACTCGTCGAATCCACACTCTTCGCAGGTCGGTGGCGCGACGAGAATTTCCTCGTCCGTCGCGTCCAGCGACCGAGCGATGTGCTCGACGTGCGTGAGCGCGTCGCTGGTCTGTATTTCGAACTCGCGAGCAATGGCGCCCGCCGCCAGGGCGTCGTCCCGGAGTCGGTCGGCGATGCGCTGGCGCGTCGTCCGCGTTGCCTCGCGCATACGAATAGTTCGCAGAGACGACCCATATTCTTTCTGCCTCTCCATATTTGCCGCCCGAACGCCGGGCCACAACAGTTACTCTTCACTCCCACGGCTGGCACCTGCACCCACTCTATGAGCGAGGACTCGGCTTTCCCTCCGCCCGGTATCTTTCAAAACTCAACTACTGAAGAAATCACTAGCATTCTAGGGGCCGTCAGAACCGTGAAGGGTGGGAAGCCCCGCGCCGCTCCGGTCGGTGGGACTGCTGCGCGCGTCGCTCGCTCTCGCTCGCTTCCGTGCTTGACAGTCACGCCTTCCCGGACCGGCGCGCCCCTTTCATTCCCGCCCCTGTCGGCCGATTACCCAAGCTACGCTGGGCGGGAATGAAAGGGGCGAGGTGGTCGGTCCGTCCCGGACGACGTAAGCACGCGAGCGAAGCGAGCGCGCGCAGCGAGTCCCGGACGGTCGAGCGCCTCGGGGCTTTCAAGATCTCATCGTTGGCGGTCTCCTCATCCCATTCCGTATGAATTCCTCAGTAGCTGCGTAGTGCATAGTTCGGGGATTTCGAGGAGCGAAGTCAGTGCGTGTGGGGGACCCAGCGTCGGTGGGTGATTGTTTTCCGATATCATCCCGATATCAAAATCATATCTCGAGGGATTCGCTCAGTTGTTCCCAATGGGATACCCCTGAGGGCGAGAGACTGTCGCAACGAACGGCTAGCGCCGCTGACTCAGCCGAAGTTTTCGATTTTCGCGGCGTCGGCCTCCCCGCCAGCGCGCCCCACCGCGGAGGTTGCACGGTCGATGAAGTCGGCAAAGCCATAGATAAAGAGCTGTGGATCGACCGCACCGTCGTCGATGGCGGCCGCGACGGCCGCGTCGAAGTCGCCGTCCGGTCCGAGTATCGAGACGAAGGCGCCATCGGACTCGATCGCCGTGAGGCGGTCCTCGTACAGGGGATCGTCGTCGAGATAGACCACGGCTGCGTCGCCGCCATCTGCGAGGGCGCGTTCCGCGATGCCGACGGCGGGGCCGATGCCGGGGCCACCCGCCAGAATGACGACGCGGGGTTCGCCCTCGTAGAAGTCCCGGCCGAAGGGGCCGGAGACGACGAGTTCGTCCCCCGGCTCCAGGTCTTCGAGTAGTGGGCTGACTTCGCCGTCGGGGTCGAGTTCGATCGTCAGCTCGAACGTGTCCGTGACGTCTGGCGAAGAGATCGTGTAAAACCGCGAGACGGCCTCGCCATCAACGTCAAAGGTGAGTTTGACGAACTGGCCGGGCTGGGCGTCGAAGCCCGCCGGTGATTCGACGTCAATCGCGATGGCGTCGCCCCGGAGTGGGGTGATTCCAGCGATCGCGCAGGCACTGTCTTCCATGCGTTCACGTCCGGACGCGTCCCGAAGGTGGTTTCGGTTCGCGCGCGTGCGTGCCGCTTCAGAAGGTTTTTCCCCAGGGGGTGGATAGCGCCGGATGACATGCCCGAGGATTTAAACTGGGCCATCGGTGGCGAGGCCGGCGACGGCATCGACTCCACTGGTAAAATCTTCGCCCAGGCGCTCTCGCGGGCTGGTCGACACGTGTTCACGTCCAAGGACTTCGCGTCGCGAATTCGCGGCGGGTACACTGCGTACAAAGTCCGGACGTCCGTCGATCGCGTCGAGAGTGTTGTCGACAGGCTGGACGTGTTAATTGCACTCACCGAACGAACCATCGAGGAGAACCTGAACGAACTCCACGACGATTCGGTCATTATCTACGACGGCGAGCGGACGACGATGCAGGACGTCGAGATCCCCGGCGAAATGATCGGCCTGGAGGTGCCGCTCAAACGCCTGGCCGAGGATGCCGGCGGTGCGATCATGGCAAACGTCGTCGCACTGGGCGCCGCCTGCGAAGTCACGAACTTCCCGATCGAGAACCTCGACGAATCCCTCGAAAAGCGATTCGGCGATAAGGGTGAAGCCATCGTCGAGAACAACAAGAAGGCCGCCCGCAAGGGCCAATCCTTCGTGCAGGACGAGTACGAGCACGACTTCGGGTACGACATCGAGACCACCGACGCCGATTACGTCCTCCTGAACGGCGACGAAGCGATCGGCATGGGTGCCATCGCCGCCGGCTGCCGGTTCTACGCCGGCTACCCGATCACGCCCGCGACGAACGTCATGGAGTATCTCACGGGTAGGATCGACCAGTACGGTGGCACCGTCGTCCAGGCCGAAGACGAACTATCGGCTATCAACATGGCGCTGGGCGCAGCGAGGGCCGGCGCGCGGTCGATGACCGCGACGTCAGGTCCGGGGATCGACCTGATGACGGAAACCTTCGGGCTGATCGCGACCAGCGAGACGCCGCTGGTCATCTGTGACGTGATGCGGTCGGGGCCATCCACTGGGATGCCGACCAAGCAGGAACAGGGCGACCTCAATATGACGCTGTACGGGGGTCATGGGGAAATCCCACGATTCGTCCTCGCGCCGACGAGCATTTCCGAGTGTTTCTGGAAGACCGTCGAGGCGTTCAATCTGGCCGAAAAGTATCAGATTCCAGTGTACCTGGTCTCTGATCTCGCGCTTGCAGTCACCGAACAGACGTTCCCGCCGGAAGCCTTCGACATGGAAGACGTCGAAATCGAGCGTGGAAACGTCGTCGACGAGAACGACATCGACGCCTGGCTCGACGAGAAGGGTCGGTTCCAGCCACACTTCCCCGCGGCGGACGGTATCAGCCCGCGTGCCTTCCCCGGCACCACGGATGGCGCGCACATGACCACGGGCCTGGAACATGACTCCCTCGGTCGGCGGACCGAGGACACCGACGTTCGCGTCGAACAGGTCGACAAACGAGAGCGAAAGGTCGAGACCGCCCGCGAGCGAGAGGAGTTCGATTACCGCGAGTTCGGGGACCCCGACGCTGATACCCTCGTCATCTCCTGGGGTTCGAACGAGGGCGCGATGCGTGAGGGTATCGAACTCTTAGAAGAGCGAGATATCGACGTGCGCTTCATCTCGGTCCCGTACATCTTCCCGCGGCCGGACCTGACCGAAGAGATCGAGGCGGCAGACCAGACCATCGTCGTCGAGTGTAACGCGACGGGCCAGTTCGCCGACGTCATCGAACACGACGTCCTGCAGCGCGTCGATCGGGTGAACAAGTACACCGGCGTGCGATTCAAGGCCGACGAACTCGCAACGGACATCGAGGACGCGATCAGCCGCGGAGAGGAGGTACCCCAATGAGCTCAGACGTTCGCTTCACCGACTTCAAATCCGACAAGCAACCGACCTGGTGTCCCGGCTGTGGCGACTTCGGGACGATGAACGGCATGATGAAAGCCCTGGCCGAGACGGGCAACGATCCGGACAACACGTTCGTCGTGGCCGGTATCGGTTGTTCCGGAAAGATCGGGACGTACATGCACAGCTACGCGCTGCACGGCGTCCACGGTCGTGCCCTTCCCGTCGGCATCGGTGTCAAGACTGCCAACCCCGACCTCGAAGTGATGGTCGCTGGCGGCGACGGGGACGGCTACTCCATCGGGGCGGGCCACTTCGTCCACGCTGTCCGCCGGAACGTCGACATGAGCTACGTCGTCATGGACAACCGCATCTACGGCCTCACGAAGGGGCAGGCGTCCCCGACCTCGCGCGAGGACTTCGAGACGAGCACCTCGCCCGATGGGCCCCAGATGCCACCGGTCAACCCGAAAGCCCTCGCACTGGCCGCCGGCGCGACCTTCATCGCCCAGTCCTTTTCCTCGGACGCCCAGCGACACGCCCAACTCGTCCAGGAAGCCATCGAGCACGACGGCTTCGGGTTCGTCAACGTCTACTCTCCCTGTGTCACGTTCAACGACGTCGACACGTACGACTACTTCCGCGACGCCATCGTCGACCTCGAGGACACGGACCACGACCGCACCGACCTCGCATCCGCGAAAGACAAGATTCTGAAGTCGGATACGGAGTACATCGGCGTGCTCTACCAGGACGAGGAGTCCGTCCCCCACCACGAGCGTGAGGGTCTCGGCGAGAACATGGCCGAGATCCCCGATGGTGCGCCCGAGGACGCGATGGATCTCGTTCGCGAGTTCTACTGAACGGTCGACGAATTTCTGCGGTCGACTCCCCGATCAGGCGTCGTGCATGCTGTTGATCCCGCTCTGGATGAGATACCAGGCTGCGGGACCAAAGACGATGAAAAGCAAGAAGACGAGGACGCCGTCCTTCCCGGTGATCGGCTCGACGTCGTGAGAGTCCCGCCAGAGGACGACGAAGTTGTAGAAGGGGATGAACAGACCGATCGTTCGGAGCCCGGCACTCACGTTCCGGTCAGTTCCCTTCGCGATCGATTTGTGGAGTTTGTGCATCCAGTACAGTGAATAGATGCCAAACGTGACGATAGTGAAGAGGATCTGCATCCCCAGTGATCCCGATTTGAATGCCGATTCGTCAGTGATCTGTATCGATGATTCAGCCATCGTGACAGGTAATCATGACAGACTGGCTTAAATTCTTGGGGGATTGACGGAAGCGCGAACGGCCACCAAACTCAGAGTAACCGCTGGCCGCCATCAGGCGGCGTCCCGGGCAGTGGAATCGGGAGAGCGTCCGGAAGTTGGATGCCGGTGCAACGTCCCGCAGACCTATTTCGGTAACACGTCCGGCTGGCCCGAGCGGTAGATGTACTCGACGGCGATGCCGGTCAGCGCTGAATCGGCCGCGGTCGCGTGTTCCTTCGAGCCATCGAGATACTGCTCGGTGATCCGGCACACGTTTTCGTAGGCCGCGCGGTCGGTATCTGCCAGTTGATACTCGGCCGTTACCGGCGTCAACTGGCCCTCCGCCAGATCTTCGGCGTAATCGTCCACGTCGTCGAGCCAGATCTGGGCGCCGATGATCGAGAGGACGATCGCTTTCGAGAAACTGCGATCGATCCGGAGTCCGGCCATCCGGTAGAGTTCGAGCATCGCGTCGTAGAGGATACCAACCCGCGCGTACTGCGTGCGACTGTACGGCAGGGATCGTTCAGTCTCGTCGAAGATGTCGGGTGGGTCATCGTACTCGACGTCACGGTACTCCTCACGAATCGCGCCGATGGCGTCGTCCTCACCCTGCTGGGCTGCCTGGAGCAATTCGCGGAAGTGTCCGTCGCGATCCTGGTGGGCTTCGCTGTAGTCGACGGCCGCCTCGTAGCGGTCGGCGGCGATACCGGGAAGTTCCGCGAGTTTCTCGCGCATGCTCTCCTCCAGCGTCGACTGGGCGACCGTCGCGACCCGCTCCCGACCGTCGGCGTCGACCGGGAAATCGACCTCGAAGTCCTCGTATTCGCCGTCGTTGATCGCATCGCGCATGTCACCGTCGAGCAGGGCTTCGACGGCCAGCCGCGTCATCCGTTCGGCTCTTTGCACCTGTTCTTCGGGGCTCAGATTGGCGCCACCAGTCATGGTGGAGGCCGAGACTTCGGGTAACCCATCGGCAATCTCCGTCCCGACAGGCTCGTCGTCACTCAATCGTCGTGCTTCCCGATAGACGTAGCCCAACGTCAACTGGGCGGGCAACAACAGTTTGGTGTCGTAGTCGAAGTCGACCGATTCACGGCCGAACTCGGCTGCCAGGGCGGTTTCGACGGGATCGAACACGTCGGTGACGATACGTTCGAGTCGGTCGTCGGTCTCGCGTTTGAGCGAGATCGCATCGCGGTCGAAGACGCCGCTGTCCGCGTAGTACCCGAGCACGGCTTGCAGCGCCGTGGGCAGGCGACTAACACCAGCGAGTCGACCGGCGAGTGTCCTCGTGACCATGATATCCGCCGGGACGAAGGTCCCGTGCTGTGCGTGAGGTCTGGCGGCCGACTCTTTACCCTTACGAGAGGCGTGTTCGCGACCGGGGACCCACCATGCAGTCCATTCAGCAAGACTGATTATGGCGACGCCGCTTTCCTATTCCATGACCGACCGCTTTGACGTGGTGATCGCTGGAGCGGGGCCCGCCGGTGCCCAGTGCGCCCGGGACGTTGCCGCTCGGGACTACGACGTCCTGGTGCTCGAAACCGAGCCGGAAGACGAATTCCCACGTCAGAGCAACAAATCGACGGCCGGTACCTTCCCCACGACCATGTCCGCCTTCGGTATCCCGGACGAGGTCGTGATGAATTTCACGGACAAGGTGGTCCTGGAATCCCCGAACAACCACTTCGTCCGTGACCAGGCTGGTGCCGTCCTGGAATTTGCCGACTTCAAACGCTGGCTCGTGGCGGAAGGGCGGGCAGCGGGCGCCGAATACCGATTCGATGCACGCGCGACCGCACCGATTACCGAGGGCGAGAAAGCAGTGGGCGTCCGTTACAACGGCGACGAGGAGGTGTACGCCGACGTCGTGATCGACGCGACCGGGCCGTCGGCGCCGCTCGCCTCCGAAATGGCGGTGACTGACCTCCAGCGGGAGCGACAGGCCATCGGCATCGAGTACGAGTTCGAGGACGTCGACGTCGATCACGCCGACTACGCCGATTTGACCGACGCGATGATGCTACGGCTCGACCACGACCTCGCCCCCGGTGGCTACTCCTGGATATTCCACACCGGCGAGGACACGGCCAAGGTCGGCCTCTGTTACATCCAGAACGACCACCATCGACGATACGCGCGCTCGGACACCACCATCGACGATTACCTCGACGAATGGGTGGCGTCCGATCCACGCCTCCAGGGCGCAACGAAACTGGCGAGCAAGCAGCACCGGGGATCGGCTCACATTCAGCAGCCCGGATCGCTCTCGACCGGCGGGTTCATGGCGATTGGCGATACCGTGCCGACCGTCGATCCGCTCTGGGGCGAGGGGATCGACAAGTGCATGCGCTCGGGCCGGGCGGCTGCGACCACCGTCGACGGCGCCCTGACCCCAAGCAGGCCAGATACGAGCGCGGAGCAGATGGCGACGTACGACTCGCTGTGGCACGACCAGGTCGCACCCAAAGCGAAGACGCGATTGTTGATGACCGAACTCCTCTATCTCGCACCGAACGAGCGTTACGATCAGCTAATGGCCGACCTTCGGTCGGTCGGCGAGAATACGCTCGCGCGGGCGAACGACGGTGACAAGCGAGCGATCAGCAAGTTGCTCCACCTGAGCGATCTCCCCCTGCTCGCGACGTTCGCACGAAAGCGGCTGCTCGGATAATCGACCGCTGCCAGCGGGGAGCGTCCGCTTCAGCACCTTTTTCTCACCTGCGTGATTCGGGACGATCAATGAGCGAGGACGCGGCCGTCGTGGGGCTGGTCGGGCCGGACGCGACCGCTTCGGTCGGTGACCGGCTCAGGGACGCGGGCATCACCGTTCTCGAGACCATCCAGGCGATTCGAATGGCGGACCCGCGCCTCGTAATTGCCGTGGGCGACCGTGGCGTGAGCGAGATGGCGGCCGCCGACCTAAACGTGCCAATCGTTCCCGTTGGGGCTGGGCCCGGGATCCGATCGGTCCCACGGACCGCCATCGATGGCCTGATCGCTGCCATCGAGGCGGGGGCGTGGACGGTCGAACGGCACCGTCCACTCGTGGTTGCGGTCGAGGGTGATGTCGTCGGAACGGCCGTCTTCGACGTCAGTCTCGTGACCGCCCAGGCAGCCAGTATCTCCGAATACAGCGTCACTGTCGACGGCCGAGTCCTCGCCGGATCGCGTGCGGACGGTGTCGTGCTGGCGACTGCCGCCGGGTCCACGGAGTACGCCCGGCGCATCGACGGCCCCGTTCTTTCCCCGGGAACCGGAGTCCTGGTCGCCTGGATCGCCCCGTTCAACAGTAATCCGGATCGCTGGGTCGTCGACGCCACAGAACTGACGCTGCGGGTCGAGCGCGAGGAGTCCGCCGTCGACCTCCTCGTCGACGAGCGCCGTGTTCGCCCGATCACGCCGACCGAGACGGTGACCGTTCGGGTGGGCGAGCCCCTGCAAATTGCGGTCGTCGACGCGAGTCTGGATCGGGTGTCGTCGTAAGCGCGCCGCGGCGCGGCGAATCGTCGTGCTGCCGAGCCCTGATTGGAAAGACACTAATGCCCATCGCACACAGAGTCAGCCATGGAGCCGTTCGTGAACCTGTTCGGCCCGGTGGATGCGCTACTCGCGCCGTTCGTCGAGTACGTCATCCTCGCGCTGGTACTGCTGAACCTCGTGACGCGACAGTTGGCCCATCGCCACCAGGTGGCCCAGGCCAGCGATGGGGCCGATGCCGTGGACCGGTACCTGCCCCACGTCGCGAGCAACGTCCTGCTCGTTCTCGGGGCGTTTTACTACCTGACGATCACCCACCACGCGGGGATGGTCTTTGCCATCCTGACGGTGGGCCTCTTCGTGACGGATTTCTTCGAGTTCGAGTCCCGCAACGTCGAAGCACGAAACGACATGGGCCTCGAACGACCGAAGGGTGCCATCGTCGCATCGCTGCTCGTCCTCTCCTACGCGGCCTACCAGAGCCTGTTCTGGCTGGTCGCAGGGCCCTTCGGAACGGTCGTTTGATCGGTCGGCGAGCAGTTTCGACCGACCGCGAGGTTTCATTTTCACATCGCTCGACGGCCGTGGACGAGAGTCACCGGCGTCGCGACTGTAGCGGCTGACCGTGGTGCGCGTCTGGGGGCCTCCTGGCGCTGCAGTCGCTTGGCGACCCTCTACCGGTCACCGTCCACGAGGAAGCGGCCATCCGTACAGCCGCCGCTACGATTGCAGCAATTCTAAGAAACAGTGCCACAGGGTGCCAGTCGTCTCGTCGGCCTTACTCGGATCGCTGTGCCCAGGCGGTCCGTGCCTGGGACAGCATTGGCAGCACGACCCAGAACGTGAGCGCGCCGATGATTGCGAACCAGAAGAGTCCGTCCATCAGGAAGATGCCGATCTGATCGTACACCGTCGGATTTGCGAGCTCGACGTGGCCGATGAGCTGATCACCTTCGAATTCGGGAGTTCGGTACCAGCCGGCCAGGGTCATCCAACCAAGTCCAGCGGTCATTAAAATCGCAAAGCCCTTCGCGAATTCGTCAGCCATTATCGGCGGATTCGTCGTCGTCGTTTTTAGACCTTCCCATTCCTGTGGCACGGAACCGCGTTCCGTACGCGTAGGTGCCCGCTCCAAACAGTATCGTGCCCATGCCAACCAGGGCGAGTACCGGATCGATTTCCGACAGCGGCAACTGTGCACGACGCGTCGCCCGGTCGAGTATCACGAAGCCACCGACCACGCAGACGACGGCGATCATCGTCGAGAAGACGGTCACCGTCTTGTACACCCGCATCGGGACCGCGACTTCCCGGCCTCGCATCCCGGTGCCACTCGACGGATACTCGGGATCAGACGCCGGTGCGTCTTCGTCGGCATCGTCCGGTCCAACCCCCGCTTCCGGCTGCGCTGGCTGTGGCTCGTCGCCGTCAGTCGTCGAAAATTCGCCGTCGTCGGGTCCGCGGTCCGGCGCGTCGGTCATGCCGGGTTACTTCGGCGGTCGCAACCGGTAGTAGCGCCGGTTGAGGTTGTACATATATCCTTCCCGCATCGTCCGTAACACGGCGTAGGTCACCGTCCCCGTGACGAGGGGAAGCAGGAACGTGATGTCCTCGAGCAGCTTGGGATCAATCGGCATCAGGTTCTTGATCGAGAGGGCCGCGATGGTCACGGCGAAGGTGACGCCAGCGACACCGATCGCCGCCCAGAACGGCTGCTCGACCGGTCGGCGGGCACTGCCCTTGTTCAGGAAGGGCACGATCGCGATGGCGCCGACGACGACCAGATTGGCGAGCACGCCGTACATCCGGTCGCCCATCAGTTTGACGCCGCCGAGGATCGATAGCTCCGGATTGAGGAAGCCGAGCTTCAACAGGCCAAAGGACCAGTAGAGGTACCAGTCCGGCAGAATCGGGTCCGGCGTACTCGACGCGTCGGCCGGCGGCCCGATGTGTGGGGGGAGCGCGGCCGAGAGGAAGATGATCATCCCGACGAAGAAACTTACCAGCGCCAGGTTCCTGATCATCTCGTGGGGCCAGGCCGGGAACCCGAGCACGTCACGTTCGACGTAGCTCGACTGCTCGCGCAGATCCTGGTCCTCTCGCCGTGCTCGCTCGAAGTACTCGTACGTCAACCGAGAGAGCCCATCGGAGCGTTCCTTGCGCTCCGTCCAAGTCGGCGTCTCGTCGTCCGGCGGAACGATCCCGGGATCGCCGCCGTCGGTCCGTACGTCCGCGTCCGTGGTGGAGTCGTTGTCTGACATTGTTAGTGTGGTTCGGCGATGCCCTGCATCCAAACGATCCCGATGTGGATCGCGATCAGGCCGGTCGTGATGAACGGCAGGAAGAAGACGTGCAGGATGTACATCCGTTGTAGCGTCGACTGGGTGAGCGTGAAGCCACCGAACATCAGCTGGGCGACCCACTCACCGATCAGCGGGATGGACATGGCCATCTCGACGCCGATCTGTCCCGCCCAGAAGGCGAGTTGGTCCCAGGGCAGCAGGTAACCGGTGTACCCGAAGACCATCGTCAGCGAGATCAGGACGATCCCGATGAGCCAGTTCAGCTCGCGTGGTTCCTTGTACGACCCCGTGAAGTACACACGGAGCATGTGGAGGAAGACGGCCGCCACCATCACCTGGGCCGACCACCGGTGAAGCGACCGAAGGAAGAACCCGAAGTTCAGCTCCGTCATGATGAAGGTGATCGATTCGTACGCGACAGTGGGATCACCGTTCGCCTGGGCTGCTGCAGGGGCGTAGTAGAACCCGAGCAGGGCGCCGGAAATCGCTGCCACGATGTACGCGACGGTCGAGAAGGAACCGAGGGCGTACAGCGGATACCAGTACCAGAACTTGTTGTCGAGGTTGTACTGCTCGGTGTGGCTCTTTGGCATCTGGAGGTTGACTTTGTAGTAAAAATCCTCCAGGAGTTCGAGGTAGTCGACGATCCGGAGTCGCTTGTCCAGCCACATCAGGACCGTCAGGTAGATGGACTCGATGGGCGTGAGGTCTCGCGACTCCATCCAGGCGCCGTGATCGTGTTCGTCTTTGCGTTCAATACTCATTGTGATCAGTCCGGCCTCGGGAGGGCGATGAAGGTTCGCTGCACGGGGCTAAATGGGTCGTACACGGACTGGTGACAGCCACAGTAGACCTGGTTTTCAGCCTCGAATTTTGCGCTCCCGCCGAGGTGCTTGAAACCAGGTGCACAACAGAAGTGTGTACACTTGTTCAGCCACGCGATGAAGTTCTGGTCGGTCGCGCCCTGCAGGAACGTTTGGACCGACTCCGGAACCTCGCTGAATTCACCCTCCCCGTTCGCCATCTCGCTAACGCGCGGGCTCCGGAGGACTTGTACAGGAATGGTCGACGCGTTCTCGCCTTCCGACCGCCACGTCGCAAACGCCGGTTTCCCCAGGCCGTCCTGACCAATACCGTTCCCCCACTCCTCGTAGTCGTCGAACATGTCGACGGTGAGAGGGGCACCCACCTCCAGGTCCGATTGCCAGTCGTAGCTCGAGGTCCCCGCGCTACTCACGCGGAACAAATTGTCCGCCTCACGCTCCGGGTCCAGCCCCGCGTAGGACTGGACGCCACAGTACTGGAACCAGGAGAACGTGTAGGGCACGCCGGAGCCGGCGAAGCCGTTCGACGCCTGTTCGGTACTGAGTTCCTCTGCGACGCTGGGCTCGACGCCCTGAATCTGGTTGTCGCCGGTGATCTCGATAGGGATGATCGGCATTCCTCGCGGGGCCGGGCCCGCGATGTTCTCGATGCCGAAAAACTGCGTGCCACCGCCGCCACTGCCCGTCGGTCCCGTGGTCGCGTCGAGGGCGGCGACGCCACCAGCGCCGACACTGGAGAGTGCCGCGCTGCCGACGACGCCCTTCACGAAGCGACGACGGCCCGATTCTGTTGGATAGGTATCGCTGTCTAGAGGCATTGTTATTTCTTGTAGTATGGGTACACCGCGCGTTTGAACGACTCCATCGGGCTCTCGGCACCGACTTCGGTACCATCGACGTCCTCTTCGCGCACGTAGAGGTCTTCCCACTTCCGGCGACGCTTCTTGACGATCATCACGTCAGGGAGGAACTCCTTGCGGTACAGCAAGAGGATGAAGGCAAGGTCGATGAAGATGACCGCCAGCACCCCACCCAGGAACATGTTCCCGAACGGACTGTCCGTGCCGGCCCAGCCGTCGATGAGACCGTAGGTGAACAGACCCACGAAAATAACCTCGATCAGCGTCAGGACGACGATGCCGAGGGCGGCCGCGGTACTCTCCCTGGCCGGTTCGTATCGGTGGATATCACCATAGTTCGAACCGCTGGACGACATCAGTTGTTCCCTCCCTTCGTGTTCGGCGATTCACCGTACTTCAGCGTATAGAAGGTGAACATAATCGAGACGAGGATCGCCACGATGGTCGAGATTCCGACCCAGTGTGCCTGGAAGGGGACCCCGACGTGTTCTGGGTTGACCGGCGTCGAAACGCCTTGCTGCACGGCTGGATAATCGTCACCAACCACGACCGCGCCTTTCATGCCGGCGCTCTCGTGTGGGTCACAGTAATATTTGGAAATACCAGCTTCGTCGTAGGTGTGCTCGAAGTTCACGCCGGCCTCCTGGACCGGTGCGCCGGACTCGTACCCACCGCCGTCTTCGACGACGTTGTGGAGGCCATCACCCGTCCACTCGAACTGAACCGTCGTCCCGACGTCGACGTGGATCGCTGGTGGGGCAAACGCGTTGGGCCCGCCGTTGCCCTGTGCGCCTACTTCGACCGTCACAGTTTCCTGCCCACGCATATTCTGGGTCGAGCCGTCGTAATTGCCGACGTTCGAGAACCAGCCCTGGTAGTCCGGTGGTGCGGATCCGCCGCCACCATTGCCACCACCCTCTTCCTGAGCAGTGGCGGTACCCGACGCCCCGAGAGCGGCGGCAGCGCCCGTCGCCCCGCCCGCGGTTCGGAGAAACTCCCGCCTGTTCATGTACGTTCGGGAGTCAGGACCGTGTTTGTATAAACCCACCGAATACGCGTGCGGGCGCCCTTATCACCCGTTCGAGGGCGGACGATTATTCCTGGCGTTCGTGCGCATCCGCCGGTGATTCGTCCGCTGGCGACTCTTCGACCGCCCCGTCAGCAACGGCCGTCGCTGACGACGACTCGGCCGCGGTACCGTCGGTAATTGATTGCTCGTCTTCACCTACCTCGGTCGCCTCCGGCGGAAGAAAGTCCGGCCGATCATCTTTCGAGCCCACCGCGCGCAATCGATTCCGGTACTCCTCGGCGCGGAAGGCGTCGGAAAGCCGCGCGTTGGCGACGGTGAAAAAGAGCAACAGCCCGACCGCGAGAAAGCCGATGCCGGCGACGAACAGGAGCCAGGCATTCGAGCCACCGTCGCTGAACGAAAAGATGCCCGCGCCAAACAGAACCAGCGCCGCGATCAGTTGCATCCCGGCGATCACTTGCAGCATCAAATTTCCGAGTTCCCCACTCTGTTCGGGCACGTCGTCTGGCTCGGGGAGCGTCGCCTCCGCTGGCGGTGTTGGAACGTCGTAGGAGTCCATCGAACAGAGCGCAACGGAGGGCTTGACGTCCCGGAGAACGGTCCCCTCGCCACTGACGCTGCCGTCGGGGTACACGACGGCGTAGCCTTCGTCGGAATAGGCGACGAGTCGCGGCGGATCTCGCTGGCGCTCGATGCGAGCGAACACCTCACGATTCGCCACGCGGACGGCGAGGTCGTCCGCCAGGCGGTCGAGGAGTTCCTCACCCGTGATCCAGGTTTCCGGGTCGAACGCGGCTTCCCACTCGTCCAGACTCATCTCTTTCATGTCCGCTGGGCCGAAGTTCTCGAAGTCGTACTTCTCCTCGACCGCCTGGCGGAGGGCCTCGACATCCTCGGGGCCATCTCCCTCGTTCCCATCCTCCTCGGAACCGGCTCGCTCGGTAGCTCGTGTGTCGTCCGAGGACTCACTCATTACTTGGAGTTCGAACGGAACACTCCTTAGGGTGACGATTCCGGAAGCGAGTGATCGCTCCCCCGTGGTCGGGCTGGGTTGCTCCTGCGACGTTCACCGGCCGCCGAAGTCGGCACGCTCAAACCCCGCGGCTCGCAAACGCAGGCAATGGTGGCCACGTCGCCGGACCTGATCGCGACGATAGCCCTGCTCGCAGTGACCCTGAGCTTTCCCTGTTTCCTCTACGGTGCCTGGTACATCATCGAGACCGACCCCGTCACGTGGGGTGTACTGATGCACCATCTGAAATTCGTCGTCGCCGGCCTGACGCTCACCACCGTCCCGATGGTGTTCTGGATGATCCCACGGCTGCCGGCCCAGTTCGGCGGCGTCGCCGCCGTCCACGCGCTCCTTGGCCTCCAGGCGTACGCGATGCTGGCGTTCGGTTTCACTGGTATCGTTCGCATCTTCCGCGCGAAGCGCCAGCACGATCTCTACAATGACTACGATGAGGACGTGCTCCTCGACGAAATCGGCGGCGAGACGATGTCGCACTGGCGGGCGCGGCTTCGCATCGGCGTCTTCGGGTACGTGATCTTCTGGATGCTCGCGTACGTCGTCGGCGTCGTTCGATTTCTCATCAGGTACGTGGCCTAGCCACGACCCGGAGGAGTCGCCCGCTGACGCGGATCAGTATCCCAGGTAGATCGCGATCCCTTTGAGGACCGCGTAGCTTATGAGGACCAGCCAGAAGACCGCACCGAGAACCCGGCCAAAAAGGCCACCTGGCCAGAGAGCGAGTGGATTCGGAATGGGGAGTCCACCGCCGCCACCACTCGTCGTGGCGTTCCCGCCCATACTGATCGTGCCGGCGATGGTCCCGTTCACGACGACCGTGCCGCCAGTGTTCACTCGCTGAGCGAAGGTGACGGTCCGGTTCTCACCCGGTGGAACCGTGACCACTGTCGAGGTGATGCCGGTGTTGTTCACGACGAGACCGACCCGATAGGTCCCGGTTGCGTTGCCCGCATTGTGGGCGATCGCGCGCACGAGAGCGCGATCGCCCCGGTCGAGTGCCGTCGTTAGCAGCGTCGAGTTGCGCACGATGATCTGTGGGGATCCAGTCACGGTCCCACCAGTGTCGGATGGTTCATCGTCCGCGGCCGCTCCAGATTCGCTGTCCATCCCCGCACTGTCCGTCCCGGCATCGCGACCCCCGGCGCCGACGACGAACCGTGAGAGGCCGCCGGCCGTCGCTTCGTAGTACACCCGCCCCTCGCTGGCGTTGACTCTGGTCGTGTAGATCGATTGCCAGCCGTCGGTCTCGCGATACAGGGTAACCTCGTCAGATTCGACGCCGGCCGCCGCGAGTTGGGACTCGTTCACGGAAAATCGGAACGTTGCGGTGGACAGCGAACGGTCGTGCTCGACCGTTAGCCCACCGAGTGCGGTCGTATTCGCCGTATCGAACCACGTGGAAACGTCCGCCGTCGCGGAGAACTCCAGGGTCGCGTTCGTCTCGACCGGCACGTCCACGGTCAACGATTCGAGACGGAGATCGGCCGTCGACGCCAACCCGTCGTCTCGTGCGATTCGAACCCGGGCCGTCGTCCGGTTCGGCCCAACGGACCCGACGACCACGCCAGCGTCAGTCTGCTCCAAGGTGACGTCCGCCGTGGTTTCCTCGCTTTCGACGAGGATCGGTACGGTGCGCGTTGCCGAGTTATTCCGCCGATCGGTCACGGTTAGCGACACACCGTGGTAGCCCGGCGTTCGGAAGGTGTAGTTCACTGATTCGCCGCTCGCGGTATGGTTCCCGTCGACCGCCCAGTCGTAGCCCTCGATACCATATTCGTCGGCACTGCTCGTCCCGTCGAGGGCAATCGATTCACCGACCGTCGCACTCGGTGGCGCGTCGATACGTGCGGTTGGTGGGGTCCGGTCGACGAGGATCGACCGTTTGACGTTGTATCGCGACGTGACACCGTTGACGTCCGTCATCGTCCCGACGAGGGCCTCGAATTCACCTTCCTCGTCGAACCGCACCGTTGCCCGATATGGTTTCTCGAAGGACGCCCGCGAGTCGCCTTCGGTGAAGTTTGCCATCGTCAACGTTCGGCTGCCAGGACCGCCCACCCCAACGAAGAGCTCCGAGAGACGCTCGGAGGAGACCACTTCGATGGTCGCCGCACTCTCGTTGACACGCGTAATGGAGAAATCCTGCAGTTGCGGTCGAAAGCCGTCCATGTCGGTGACGACCCGTTCCGCCTCCGTCGCGGTGTTGCCCGCAGCGTCGCTGATCGACCCACCAGCGACGGAGACTGTGACGTTGTTCGACGAGACGACGTCAGACAGGTACAGTTCGACGGTCGCGTTCGTGCCCGACTCGTTTACCGCGATGCTATCGAGATTGCCGGGATCGAGGGAGAAATCGTCCGCGGTGATCGACGTTTCGTCGACGTCTGTATCGTCGATGATCGTCAACCGAATCGTCGTTAGATTGCCTTTCGTGGCGTCACCAATAGTGGGTGATTCGGTGTCCTCGGACTCCTCGGGCGTCTCGGTCGCCTCTTGGGCGGCGACGGCACCGGAAACGGCGACGGCAGCGACGAGACAGAGCAGGACGACCCCAAGAGTCAGCGTGCATCGCCACACACGTGTCGTGGTGGTGGTGGACTCGCCCCCCGAACTGCCGCCGTCGGCGCTCATTACGTGGATGATTTTCGGTCGGCGGTCTTCAATATCGCCCCACGATTATGAGTGCTGATAACCAGGGAGAGCAGTGGATCGGTGTGCTTCGTGGTCACTCGGACCGATGAACAGGTTTTTTCAACTGACCGGTTGAAATCCCGACAGGACCCGTCCTACCGGGGTGGGTTTCGGTGTTACCGGGTCCGACAGAACCGATGGATGCACGCGATTCGAACGAGCCGTTACTCTCCGCGAGCATCGCCTCGATGGCGACAGTGGTACGTGGCTGGATCGGCAATCTCCCGCGGCGTGAGCGTGACGCCTGGGGACTGGTCCTGCTGGTCTTTACCGCGGACGTAGTGCTGACCTACCGTGGCATCCAGGTCGGCCTGGCGGAAGGAAATCCCCTGATGGCCTACGCGATGGGCGCCGGTGGCATCCTCGCCCTGATCGCCGCGAAAACGATCGTGCTCGTGGTGGCAGGACTCGTCCGGTATCGCCGACCGGCAGATGGCGCCGCTATCGCACTTGGGGTCGCGATTCCGTGGCTCGGAGCGGTCCTCGTGAACGCCGCCACGCTGCTCTGAACTGATCGAAGTCGCGTACCTATTTGGTGGCTCGTCCTCATTGGAAGGTACTGGATGGGATCGGATGGTACGTGGCCGGTCGGTCGCGCTGAGCTGCAGGAGCGCGGTGAAAGGATCCACGCAGAGCTCTCGAAGGTCGAGCTCGAGCTCTGGCTGCTCGCTCTGGGAACGTTGACTCTCGACGTCTACCTGACCTATCTCGGGCTTCGCCACGGACTTGCGGAGGGGAATCCGTTCATGAGCGCAGCGTTCGACACCGTCGGATTCGCCGCACTCGGCCTTATCAAGGCGGTCGTCCTCGGTATCGCGGGGTTCTACCGGGAGCTACGCCCTGAATACGGCGCGGTGATCGCCCTCGGCCTCACGATTCCCTGGCTCGTTGCACTCATTGTCAACTACCTCCACATCTTCTGAACCCGTTCGGCAATCGTCTCAGGAAACTCGACCGACGGCAAGGACGAACCCGGGCTGGACCGGCGGTTCCAACCTGACCGCCGGGGTTTTGAGCGTGGCGACCCAACCCCAAGTGTGGAAATCTACGAGCGCGCGACGCGGGTGGACGCACCGCTCGCGGACGTCCTCGAGTTTCATTCCTCGGCGGACGGCCTCGTCGCACTGACGCCGTCCTGGACCGATCTACGCATCGAGAGCGTCACCGGACCAGACGGGGAGCCGAATCCGGCAGTCCTCGACGTGGGGGCGACGATCACCGCCTCGATGAGTCCCCTCGGCCTCCTTCCGCGCCAACACTGGGTGAGCGAAATCGTCGAGCGAGACACCGAGGGAGAGGTCGCCGGTTTTACCGACATCATGGTCGATGGGCCGTTCCCGAAGTGGCGACACAGCCATCGGTTCATCGACGACGGCGACGGGACGATCGTGTACGATCGCGTTCAGTACGAACTGCCTGGCGGGCCGATCGGCCGGGCCCTCTCCCCGCTTGGCTTCGTCGGCTTCGAACCGATGTTTCGCTTCCGCCACCGTCGGACCCGGGAACTCCTCGAAGCGGACTGAGCGGCCCCACGCCCGCGTGCGAAGTAACATCGATGTCACCGCCCACCTTTTGTGACCGGCGGTGGACTATTCGAACATGACAAACGTACTCGTCATCGGCGGCGGGCCGGCCGGGTTGAGCGCTGCACTGTTCACGGCGAAAAACGACCTCGAAACGACCGTCGTCGACGCGGATGGCACCTGGATGCACAAGGCCCACCTGTTCAATTACCTCGGCATCGAGAGCGAGGACGGCACGGCGTTCGTCGAGGACGCACGCGCACAGGTCGAGGGCTTCGGGGCGACGCTCGAAGAGGGCACCGTCGAGAACGTGGAAGAAGCAGCAGACGGCTTCCGCGCGACGACCGAGGCCGGCGAGGAGTACGAGGGCGACTATCTCGTGCTCGCGACCGGTGCCAAGCGCGGCCTCGCCGAGCAACTGGGCTGTGCGTTCGACGACGAGGTCGTCGATGCGACCCTCCAGATGCAGACCAGCGTCGACGACGCGTACGCGACCGGTGCGATGGTTCGCGCCGAGGAGTGGCAGGCAATCATCGCCGCCGGCGACGGCGCGGCGGCCGCACTGAGTATCCTCTCGAAGGAGAAAGGCGAGCACTTCCACGACTTCGACGTGCCGGCTGACGCGGAGTAGGCCAGGTCGGAGTCCTTTTTCTCGTCCGGTCCGCTCGTCTGAGACGATGCGTCGGTGGACAGGTCGAGCGTCGACGAACGCCCTCGACGGTATCACGCGTGCTGGAACGCCCCGTCGAGCGCTGGCCCTCGCGATCGTGGCCGTGAGCACGAGTGCGATCCTTGTCCGGTGGTCCACCGCACCGCCAGTCGTCGCCGCGTTCTATCGCGTCCTGCTCACGACGGCGATTCTGTCTCCATTCGTACTTTCCGCGGGCACTCGATCACTAACTGACCTCTCGGGCAGACAAGCGCTCGCGGCCGGTGCAACCGGGGTGGCGCTGGCGGTTCACTTCGCTGCGTGGTTCGAGAGCCTCTCCTGGACGAGCGTCGCCGCTGCCGTGACGCTGGTCCAGGCACAGCCGATCTTCGTCGCGATCGGGGCCTGGCTCCTGCTCGACGAACGAGTGACGCGCCGGACCGTTCTCGGCATCGTGGTCGCCATGGCTGGAATCGTCACGATGTCACTCGGCGATTTTCTCGGTGGCGTCGCGGTCGGCGAGGCACCGCTCCTCGGCAACGCCCTCGCCCTGGTCGGGGCGGTAATGGCCGCGCTGTACGTCCTGGCTGGCCGGTCGCTCCGCCAGCAACTCGCCCTCTTGCCGTACGTTACGGTCGTCTACGGCGTCGCTGCGGTCAGCCTGCTAGCCATCGTGGTAACCTCTGGCGCGCCGCTCGGTGGATATCCACCCAGGGAGTGGATCCTGTTCGTGGCGATGGCGGTCGGCCCGGGGATCCTTGGGCACACGCTCATCAACTGGACGCTCGAACACCTCGAATCGAGTCTCGTCAGCGTCGCGCTCCTCGGGGAGCCGGTCGGCGGCACGATTCTCGCCGTCGTGATCCTCGCCGAAGTGCCGACCCACTGGACGATCATCGGTGGGGTGGTCGTCCTCCTTGGGATCCTCGTCACGGCCAGCGCGAGGCGGCAGGCGTCCCGCGAGGGGTGATCACTGCGTCGCTCGCTTTTCGATCTCGCCTTTCAGCGTCGCCGCGTCGAAGTCGTGGTCCGGCCGAAGATTGACGAAATCCAGGAATTCCTCGGCTGCGAGCAATTCAGCCGGCGTATAGTGTTTCGCGGCAGCGTCGACGGCCACCCGCGCGCCGACGAGTGGTGCCAGTGCGCCCATCGCACACGCGAGATCGTAGGATCTGGCGTCCTCGATCGCATCACCACGCACGTTCGTCGCGTCGATAAAGTACAGTTCCCCACCCGCGACCAGCACGTTTTCCTCCCGGAAGTCACCGTGTGCAAGGCCGTTGTCGTGCATCCGACGAAGAAAGGCAAAGATCGTCCCGGCGTGCGCTTCGACGTCCGCAGGCGGCCGTTCCTGCAGTGACTCGAAGTCCGGCAGAAATTCCAGGACGAGGACGCCGTGGCCGTCGTACTCGAAGGCCTCGACCGGATCGGGGGCGTTGATTCCCAGATCACGCATCTCCCGGGTCGCAGCCAGTTCGTGGGCCGCCATCTCGTAGGGCGTTTCGAAATGTTCGAAGAAGCCAGGCGTGCCAGCGGAGAACGCGCCCAGGTTTCGGCCGGTCGTGAGCAAGGTGTGCACCAGCGAATTTTGCTCGGTGACCACCTTGACGAACCAGCGATCGTTGACGGCCATCGGCGTCGAGAGCCAGTCCGGCGATCGAG
>Ga0207733_100152_pt1 | contig 66009 bp, 59 predicted proteins | sample A23P3SouthBayCA_FD_187735 | JGI IMG/M metagenome (GOLD analysis project Ga0207733, IMG submission 187735) | Aerobic enrichment media microbial communities from Eden Landing Ponds, California, USA - A23 P3 (SPAdes) | ecosystem: Environmental > Aquatic > Marine > Unclassified | place: Emeryville...
TCACCTCGCCACCGTTGGTAATGCCGACCTCGACGGTCGTCTTCAGTTCGTTCTGGTCCGTACACTCTTCGAGGACCCCATACAGGTGTGTATAGAGTTCCGGCCGACAGTGCGCGATTTTGATGCCCGCCTCGTCCCCGTGAGTGTAGACGCCGGCGACCAGATCGTCGAAACTCGTTCCCGGAGAAACCGAGAACTGAATCGGCGACCGGATCGTACGGACGAGTTCCAACGTCTGGCGGGCCCTCTCAACGTTTTGTTCCGCCGCTCGTTCGATGGCACTGATATTCGAGTCGGTCGTGCCAAGCCGGTCCGCGACTTCCTTTTGTGTGCGCCCCTCGGTTCGCAGTTCGAGGACCTCGACCTGTCGCTCGGTCAGCGTCGTCGATTCGACGTCTGGCATTGTAGGGTAAACAGATGTGTTTGAGTTAAGCTTTTCTTCCAAACGCTTCTTTCTCAGGAACGTGAACGCTCCGCCCCCGAGGACGCGACGACGATTTCTCCGCTCGACCGGCACGGGGGCGCTCGCTGCGGTCGCCGGCTGTCAGGGTTCGGTCGGTGGCACGGGAGGCCGGTCGACGACGGTGGCCATCCTCGCGGCCGGTAGCCTCCAGCACGCACTGTCTGCGGGGCTCGAACCCGCCGTCGACGTTCCCGTGACGATCGAGACACACGGCTCCGCGACGGTCGCTCGGCTGATCGCTGGCGGCCAGCGCGATCCCGACGTCGTCGCACTCGCGGACGTGGCGCTCTTCGAAGCGCCGCTGTCACCGGCGTGGTACGCCGAGTTCGCCAGCAACGCCCTCGTCATCGCCGCCAATCCGGACACTGCTGGTGGGAAGCGCCTGCTCGAGGCCGGCCCCGAGCGCTGGTACGAACCACTCCTCGACGGACGCGTCTCCCTCGGTCGCACCGATCCCGATCAAGACCCCCTGGGGTATCGCACCCGCTTCATGCTGGCTCTGGCCTCCCGCTACTACGGGGTCTCGAATCTCGAAGACCGGATTCTCCACCGGGAGCAGATCTATCCCGAGACCTCGTTGCTCAGCCAGTTCGAAACGGGCGCCATCGACGCGGCCGTCGCGTACCGCAATATGGCCGTCGAACGCGACTACGAGTACGTCGCGCTGCCCGACGAGATCAACTTGAGCAATCCGTCCTACACCGCTGGGTGGTACGAGACGACGGCCTACACACTCCCGAGCGGCGACGAAATCCGCGGTGGCCCCATCAGTTACGCCGCCACCATCCGCCATTTGAACGACGCTTCGATGTCCGTCTTCGACGTGCTCACGACGGGCGACTATCTCGACGACTACGGCTTCCTCCTGGGCGAGCAGTTCCCGACCACGAGCGGGGACGTTCCCTCGCGCGTCAGTACGTTGTTCGATTCTGCAAGCGATGATCGATCCAGGCTCGACCGCCCCCACAGCCCGCTCTCCGAGACGGTTTCGGATATCACAGTCCTGCTTTGAATCATGATGGGATCACACTCGAATCGACCGGGAACGAGCACGCTCGGGCCGGACTGGCTCAGCGTCGCCCTCGCGCTCGGGGGCGTGCTCCTCTTGCTGTACGCGCTTCCGATGGTGGCGCTCTTTCTTTCGGTGCCTCCTGGCGATTTCCTCGCGCGGATCGACGATCCGATCGTCGTCAGTTCGGCGACCACGTCCCTGCTGTCCGCCTCGATCAGTACGCTCCTGGCCACGGTGTTTGGCCTCCCGCTCGCGTACTGGCTCGCCCGCACGGACACCCCGCTGACGACAGTCGTCCTCGCCATCGTCGTGCTCCCCCTCGTGCTGCCGCCGACCGTCGGTGGCATCGTGTTGCTCACCGTGTTCGGTCCGGGATCGCTGCTCGGCGACACTGCAATCGCCGCCGGGTTCCCGCTCACGAGGTCCCTGGCTGGCGTGATCCTGGCCCAGACGTTCGTCGCGTCGCCGTTCGTGGTCGTCACCGCGAAGGCGGCCTTCGAGAGCGTCGACGAGACGCTCGAATACGCCTCCCGGTCGCTCGGCAAGGGTCGATGGACGACCGCTCGCCGGGTGACACTTCCCGTGGCCGGCCCGGGGATCCTCGCCGGCGTCACCCTCGCCTTCGCACGCGCCATCGGCGAATTCGGGGCCACGATGATGCTCGCCTACTACCCGCGAACGATGCCCGTCCAGATCTGGGTCGCGTTTCTCGAACTCGGACTCGAGAACGCCTACCCGGTGGCGATGCTGCTGGCTCTGATCGCCGCCGGGGCACTGGTCGTATTGCACACCGTCGCAGCGAACCCATGGACATGACACTCGAACTCACTGGAGTACGCACGGCCTACGAGCAGTTCGACTTCGGACCGGTGGACCTCACAGTCGAGAACGAAGTGCTCGCCGTCCTCGGCCCGTCCGGCAGCGGGAAGACGACACTGCTGTCGCTCATCGCCGGTATCGCCACCCCGACGGCGGGATCGATTCGGCTCGACGGCCGAGCGCTCGATGGCCGCCGGATCGAAGACCGGAACGTTGGGATGGTGTTCCAGGACGGGGCGCTGTTCCCCCACATGACTGCCCGGGAAAACATCGCCTACGCCGCCAGCGGCGCCGATCGCGTCGCTACGCTCGCGAACCGGCTCGAAGTGACGGACGTGCTCGACAGGACGCCCGAGACGCTCTCCGGCGGGGAACGTCAGCGAGTGGCCCTCGCACGAACGCTCGCGACCGATCCAGCCCTCCTCTTGCTCGACGAGCCCCTGTCGAGTCTCGACACCCCGATCCGGAACCGACTCCGGGACGAACTGCACGACCTCTTCGAGTCGCTGGACATTCCGGTGCTGTACGTTACCCACGACCAGCGCACGGCCACGGCACTCGGTGATCGGATCGCGATCGTTCACGACGGCGCCGTCGAACAGGTCGGTTCACCCTCGCAGATTCACACTCGGCCGAGCAGTCGATTCGTCGCTCAGTTTACGGGGAACGAGAACTGCTTCGAAGCGACCGTGGTCGATCGAACCGAGGACGGCGCGATCTTACAGATCGGCGACATTCAGTTCAGGACCACCACCCCTGACCTGCCAGCATCCCAAGTGACGGCCTGCATTCACCCATCGCGAATCGGCCTCGATGCCCCTGACGCGCCCGTCGACGGGGACGTGACCGCGTTCCCGGGGACCGTGACCCGGTGGCTCCATCAGGGCAGTGAGTACCGGCTCCGGGTCGAACTCGACCGGGCTCCGCTCACCCTCACCGTGAACGTGCTGCCAACGACCTTCGAGCGACTGTCTCTCGAAAACGGCTCGACGGTCCAGGTAACGGTTCCGGACGAATCGATCCACCCGATCCCGGACCGCGCGTAATGTGGACCGGCGCCAGAGGGGCCCCAGTCCCGGAGACCGAGAGAAAACCAAATTTATGCTGTAGAAATATTATATACATATCTTAAAAACATCAAGATAATATCTAATTGGTAGGTAATCGGACGAACACCATATCTTGATGTACTGTTGACTATAGTGCTACTGGCTATACTAAATATTTCGATGGTGGCTCTCGGCGCGGTTCGGGCTCGTCGACCACTCATCTCGAACGCGTGTCCAGCGACCGTCCCCGTGATCTCCAGCCGTCTGCCGGCCCGTTATCCGAAAATGGCCGGTTCACTCGACGGCCAGGTGCGGGTAACGGTGGGCTGTATCGCGTTTGCGGGGACCCGAGCGATATTCTTTGCAATCGACTCGCCGTACGAAGAGTGGCGATAGTCGCGGAATCGGACGCGGACGTGGACCGGTCGATCGATCGCGGCGGTGATTTCCCGGTCGAGCGTTGTCGCCAGCTCCGGCGTGGGCTCACTGCCCGCCGGTCGGCTCGCGATGACGGTCACCGTCGGCGCCGGCTCCTGGGACGGCCAGACGAACTCGATCCGCGTGCTGACGAGGTCGACCGTCTCGTATGCTGGCGACTGGAGCACGCCCTCGACTTCGCCCTGGATCGTTCGCTCGTCGTCGAGTTGTTGCCCGGCCGCTCCGCCGACGACCAGCAGGATCACCGCGACCGCGAGCACGCTCCCGATGGCCGCCGCTCGTCCTTTGAACGTCGGCGCACCGAACAACCAACCGGACTGGGACCGTCGGTAAAACCACCGGAGTGTGAGCACGGCACCGAGGTTGATGACGATCACCGACAGCACGAGCAGGAGTGTCGCGCCGAGAGCGATCCGGACCTCGCCCCACGCAATCGCGACGCCGACCGTGCCAGCCGCCGGGATCAGTGCTGCGGCGATCATGACGCCGATCAACGACGTCGGCCCCTTCGTCATCAGCCCGTAGGCACCACCCGCGCCCGCAGCGAGCCCGATGAGAACGGTAACGAAGTTCGGCCCGATGCGCAAGGCGATGAGATCGATCGCGGTGATGTCGAGCGTGCTGGAGAAGAAACCACTCGCCTGGAGACCGAAACTGACGCCGACCGCACCGATGATCGCGACTGCCAGCCCTGCGCCCTGGAGCCAGAGGCTGTGGAGGAGCATTCGCCGATCGTTTGTTACGGCCCCGACGGAGGCCGTCAGCACTGGCCCCACCAGTGGTGCGATCACCATGGAGCCAACGACGACGGCGGGTGATTCGATGAGCAACCCCGCGACGGCGATGACGGCACTCAGAAACACCATCGCGAGAAACGACGCCGGATCACGGGCCATATCCTGGGCCTTCGAACGGAGTTCCGGCGGCCGTAGCGGATCGAAGTCCGTCGAGAACCGGTTTTGCAGGCGTTCTATCCCCGGCGACATGGCGGTTTCCAGCCGGGAGACGGTCGTGTACGCGGTGACGTCCACACCAGCGGCAGAGAGTTCGTCGAGGACGTGGCCGACCCCATCGGTCGGCGCCGGGATTTCCACGAGCCAACACTTTTCGCCGTTTCGCCACGCGCGCTGGCGAACGTATTCGAACCCCTCGTCGTCGAGCATCCTGGTGACGCGTTCTCGCTCCTCGTCGGTCACGAGCACCCGAATGTGGCGCACGCGCGAGCTACGCCCGATCCCTGAAAAAGGCTTGTTCAGGCATTTGCAAGCCCGATTCGTGCTCGCGCTCTCCTGGCGCGACACGGTCACGCTCCTGGTGCCGCTTCCCCAGGCCGGGCCCTGCGTTTCACGTCAGTCCCAAGCAGAGTATCGGCGACGTGCAAGCAATTCTATATAGCGGTATACGATTTTAACACGATTTAACATGGTTGGTGGCCGAATCGAGAGCCGTCGCTGGGATCATATTAAATTTCTCCGAACTTGGAGAGAAACGAACGTTGTGGCGGGCGAATTCCCACAAACCGGGTGGCGCACTCACCGAGGTGGCCCGGTCCGTCGCCCGCTCGGTTCGGCGCTTGCGGGTGGTTGGTTCGGCGGGGCCGGTGTCGGTTGGTCCTGTGCGGGCATTGGGACGTTCGGCCGAACCCCGTCGGGGAGGACGTAGCGAAGCTGGTCGTGTGGCACGAAGGCGACCGGTTCCGGGTCCTCGTCGTAGCGTTCTGGATCCCGATCCTGCTCCTGGCGATAGAGGTGAATGCCGTACTCCGTCAGCTCGTAGCCTTCACAGGGAAATATCGTCCCGTCGGCACAGATTACTTGCATGGCACCATGACGTTCGCCGCCCACGGCAATAGGGACGTTCCCGGTCGGGTCGAACGGCCATCCCGAGGCGCACGGCTCAAGGGTATCGAGCCCTATCCAGTGCCAATGAGTGATTCCGGCGGGCCCCTCTCGATCGATCGCCCGAACGTCGACCATCCCCTCCGGGTCGATGCGCCGTTCGAGCCTGCTGGCGACCAGCCCGAGGCCATCGAACAACTGGTGGCAGGCTACGAGCAGCAGGGGTACGACAAGCAGACGCTGTTGGGGGTGACCGGGAGCGGGAAGACCAACACCGTGTCCTGGACAATCGAGGAACTCCAGCAGCCGACGCTGGTCATCGCGCACAACAAGACCCTCGCAGCCCAGCTGTACGAGGAGTTTCGCAACCTGTTCCCGGACAACGCCGTCGAGTACTTCGTCTCGTATTACGACTACTACCAGCCCGAGGCCTACGTCGAACAGACCGACACCTACATCGACAAGGACGCCTCGATCAACGACGAAATCGACCGATTGCGCCACTCGGCCACGCGCTCGCTTCTGACCCGCGACGACGTGATCGTGGTTGCCTCGGTCTCCGCTATCTACGGCCTGGGTGACCCGCGCAACTACGTCGACATGTCCCTGCGTATCGAGGAAGGTGAGCGGATCGATCGCGACGAACTGCTTGGCAAACTGGTCGACCTGAACTACGAGCGCAACGACGTCGACTTCACGCAGGGAACCTTCCGCGTGCGTGGCGACACGGTCGAGATCTACCCGATGTACGGCCGCTACGCCGTTCGCTGTGAGCTCTGGGGCGACGAAGTCGACTCGCTCCGCAAGGTCGATCCGCTCGAAGGCAAGGTCGTGAGCGAGGAACCAGCGGTGCTGCTCCACCCCGCGGAACACTACTCCCAGCCCGAGGAACGCCTTGAGGAGGCCATTGCGGAAATCGAACAGCGCCTGGAAGAACGGATCGCCTATTTCGAACGGCAGGGCGATCTGGTGGCCGCCCAGCGCATCGAGGAGCGAACCACGTTCGACCTGGAGATGATGCGCGAAGCGGGCTACTGTTCGGGGATCGAGAACTACGCGGTCCACCTCTCGGATCGCGAGGAGGGCGAGGCCCCCTACACCCTGCTCGATTACTTCCCCGACGACTTTCTCACCGTCGTCGACGAATCCCACCAGACGATTCCCCAGATCAAGGGCCAGTTCGCCGGCGACAAGAGCCGCAAGGAGAGCCTCGTCGCGAACGGCTTTCGGCTCCCAACGGCCTTCGATAACCGCCCGCTAACCTTCGAGGAGTTCGAGGAAAAGACCGACCGGACGCTGTACGTCTCCGCGACGCCGAGTGACTACGAACGCGAACACAGCGGCCAGATCGTCGAACAGATCGTTCGGCCCACCCACTTGGTCGATCCGGAAATCGAGGTCGCCGACGCCTCGGGCCAGGTCGACGACCTGCTGGATCGCATCGCCAACATGCCCGACGAGGAGCGCGTTCTGGTGACGACGCTCACCAAACGCATGGCTGAGGACCTCACGGAGTTCCTCGAGGAGGCCGGCGTCGACGTCGCGTACATGCACGACGAAACCGACACACTCGAGCGCCACGAACTCATCCGCTCGCTACGCCTCGGCGAGATCCAGGTGCTCGTCGGGATCAACCTCCTGCGGGAAGGGCTCGACATCCCAGAAGTGTCCCTCGTCGCCATCCTCGACGCCGACCAGGAGGGCTTTCTCCGGAGCGAAACCACACTGGTCCAGACGATGGGGCGTGCGGCGCGAAACGTCAACGGCAACGTCGTGCTGTACGCGGACGAGCCGAGCAGCGCGATGACTGCTGCGATCGAGGAGACACAGCGGCGTCGCCGGATCCAGCGTGAGTACAACGAGGAACATGGCTTCGAACCGACGACGATCGAGAAGGAAATCGGTAAATCCTCGCTGCCAGGGTCGAAAACCGACACGAGCGAGGTTGCCGGTGATGGCGTCGCCGACGCCGACGAGGCCGCCCGCCAGATCGACCACCTCGAAGAACGCATGCAGGCGGCCGCGAACAACCTGGAGTTCGAACTCGCCGCGGACATCCGGGACCGGATTCACGAACTCCGCCGCGAGTTCGACCTCGCTGGTGGGGACGACGAGGGCGTACCCGCGCCGCGCGAGGGCTTCTAGGCCCCACTTCTCGACCGTCTCCGTTCCCCCCCGATACACGACTCACACCGGGTTTCATCGAGCGTTCTCGGGCCAAGAATTATACTGATCCCCTGACAGCACGCGCCCATGACGACGGAACGGGGCGCGAGCGGGCAGGAGACGGCGGGAGCGGCCAGCGCCGAGCAGACCGCGACGTCGCGAGTGATGGATCCACTCCGAAACGCCGACCAGGAACTGTGGTTAGACCGCTACGCACGACTGTTCGGGTTCGGGTGGCTCAGGGACCGTCTCGGCCTCTCGCTCCCACCGTCGCTGCTCTTCGCCGTCGTCGTGACCGTTGGCTGGGCCAGCATTGGCACCGCCCTGGACCTCCTTGTCTTCGGCAACACGCCGATCTACTTGGTCAATCCGTACTTTCTCCTGCAACCGGGAATCCTCCTGGTGGCCGCATACGGCGCCCACTCGCTCCAGACATCCTATCGTGAGGCCGTCGTCGAAATGCAACTGGCCGAACGGACCGAGCATCCCGAGCGGTTCCAGCAGATCATCCCCGACTGGCTGCCCTGGACCTTGTTCGGCGTGACGGTCCTCGTCCAGCTCCTCCGTACCTATCTCGATTACTCGCTCTTTACCACGACTGGGGTCATCGCCAACGGGATCGTCAACCCCCTCCTGTACGGACCGATCCTCGTCCAGTTTCTCGTCGTCTACGTCACCATCGAATTCGTCGTCCCCTGGCGGCTCTACACCTCGGATGTCGGCGTCCACTTCCTGGACCCCCACGGTGTCGGCGGCCTCAGACCGATTGGCGAACTCATCAAGAAGGCGTACTACTACGTGGTGATCGGACTGATCGGCTACGGGCTCATCACCTATGGGCCCGGCATCGACGGCTGGCAGATTTCAGCGACGGCAGGAACGATCTTTACCGTCACGTGGCTGGCCACGATCGCGACCGTCGCGTTCGCGGTCTTCGTCCTCCATCGGTTTCTCCACCGCGAGAAGCGTCGCGAACTCCGAAAACTGGAGTCTCAGTTACGCGAGCATATCGACGACCCCTGGGAGGTCAGCGAGTATTCGATCCCCGGGGAGGCGCGTGACACGGTCGACGACATCCGGACGCGGATCGAGCGGGTGAGCGCGACGCGTGAGTACCCGGCGACCTTCTCGATCTGGACGCAACTGTTACTCAGCGTCGCGATACCGAAGGCCCTCCAGTTGTTCCTCGCGAGCGCCTGACCGCCGGCGTACTCGCGAGTCGGTAGCGATTCGAGTGCGACGGGCCGCGTCAACCGGCAACTGACGAATCCGTCTGACGGAGCACGCGCTCCCGGCCAGGCCTGATCCACGAGTCGACGGATCTGTCGGCCCGGAAGCGACCGCTTGACCCCTGAGGCGTTTGCTGGTGGCAACCGATCCGTTTGCGGAGCGGTCAGTGATTGGGACTTAGATTGGTGTTCGATAGTGATGACTTAAGTAGTAAACCACATCACACGATATCGAATTAGGGTCGGGGTGTCAGACGAGCGGGCGATCCACAGGTGCCAGTGTCCGGCGTGCCAGGCAATGAGACAGAGGTACACTGATGAACCGGCGAGACGGAGTTACAACCCAATGGGTGGTGAGACCGCGTGACCGTGACTGAATCACCGCCGCTATCGACGTGTACCGTTCCGATCGAACGGCGCGGCGGACGCGGTGAAGCGGGCGCGCGAGCCCTGGAACGTCACCTCCGGGACACGCCCGGCGTCCACGACGTCGACGTTTCCTTCCGGACCGGGACCGTTCGGCTCACCTACGACGAGAGCGTGACCGCTGAGGAAACGCTCAAAGCGGCAGTCCGCGACCGGAACGTCTCGATCCAGGACGAGCCTGACACGACACCCGATGATGTGACCACGCGCTCGGAACTCGGGCGGGAGGCCGTGTTCGTCGGGCTGACGCTGCTCGGCATGGTGACAGGGCTGGCGACGGGGTTGCTCGATGGCCCGCCACTGCTCATGTGGGCGGGTTACGGCGTCGCGTACGCGTTCGGTGGCTGGTACGGACTCAAGGGCGCCATCGAGACGCTTCGCCACGGCGCCGTCGACATCGACCTGTTGATGATCGTCGCCGCGCTCGGGGCACTCTCGATTGGCGCACCGTTCGAAGGTGCGATGCTCCTGTTCCTGTTCTCGCTGTCGAACACGCTCCAGCACTACGCGATCGGCCGCTCCCGCCGGGCGATCAAGTCTCTCGTCGAGATGCGGCCGGACGAAGCGCAGGTGCTGCGTGATGGCGAGGAAGTCACCGTCGCCATCGACGAGGTCGCCGTCGGTGACGTGTTCGTGGTCCGGCCCGGCGATCGGATTCCGCTCGACGGCGTCGTCGCGTCCGGCGAGGGAACGGTCGATCAGGCCTCCCTCACTGGCGAATCCGTTCCCGTCCCGAAGGAACATGGCGACGAGGTGTTCGGCGGCACGATCAACGAGAGCGGGAGTCTCGAAATCGAAGTCACGCGACAGGCCCACGAGTCGGCGATCAGCCGCCTCATCCACATGGTCGAGCGTGCACAGAGCGAGAAAGCACCGACCCAGCGGCTCATCGACCGCCTCGAACAACCGTACGTCCTCGGCGTGTTCGCGCTCACGATTGCAGCCATCGCCATTCCGGTCGCCGTCGGCAGCGAGTTCACCAGCACCTTCTATCGGGCGATGACGCTGATGGTCGCCGCCTCGCCGTGTGCGGTCATCATTTCGACGCCCGCGGCAGTGCTCTCGGCGATCGCCTCCGGGGGTCGACAGGGCGTTCTGTTCAAGGGTGGCGAGCACGTCGAGACCGCGGCACGCATCGATGCCGTCGCCTTCGACAAGACCGGCACCCTCACGCAGGGCGACACGCAGTTGACCGACGTATTCGTCCGCGAGGGCCGGGGGGACGAGACGCTGACTGAGGACACTCTCCTCGCCAGTGCTGCCGCAGTGCAGGGTCGCTCGGAGCACCACCTCGCCCGGGCCACCGTACGGGCCGCCGCCGATCGGTCACTCGACATCGCCGACGCGGAACGGTTCCAGTCGGTCGCCGGGAAAGGGGTCAAAGCCGACGTCGAGGGGACGACGACCCACATCGGGAATCGGAGTTACTTCCAGACCGTGCTCGGTGACGCGACGATCGACGGGCTCGAACCGGGTCTCGATCACCTCCGAACCTTGGAAGCGGAAGGGAAAACGAGCGTCCTCGTCGCCAGAGAGCAACAGGGCGAGGTCAGCGTGGTGGGGTGGCTCGCGTTCACCGACACCGTTCGCCCCGACGCGGCCGAGATGATCGCGGACCTCCGGTCGCTCGGCGTCGAGCACATCGTCATGCTGACGGGCGACAACGAGCGCGTCGCCCAGCGCATCGCCGAGGACGTTGGCATCGACGAAGTGCAGGCAGAGCTGCTGCCCGAGGAGAAGGTGGCGACCATCGAGGCCCTGGTCGAGCAACACGAGAACGTCGCGATGGTCGGCGATGGCGTCAACGACGCGCCGGCACTCGCCACGGCGACCCTTGGCGTCGCGATGGGCGGCGCGGGAACCGACGTGGCGCTCGACACGGCCGACGTGGTGTTGATGGGCGACGACCTCAGCAAAATCCCCTACGTCCTCGGCCTCGGCCGCAAAACCCGCCGAACGCTACGGATCAATCTCGCCATCGCCTTCGGCGCGATTGCACTCATGGTCGGCGCGATCCTTCTCCAGGGCATTCCGCTCCCGCTCGCAGTGGTCGGTCACGAGGGGTCGACGGTCCTCGTCTCGCTGAACGGTCTGCGATTACTCGGCTTTCGCGGCTGAGGACGCCATCGCGAGCGCATCGCCGACTCCTCCATACCGTTCAGCAGCCGACTGACGCCGAAAGATGGCATTTTCCAGAAGTGGTTTCTGGACGCGTCGTGTCGTTGAACCCATGTCATTGGCCGCGAAGACGCCATCCTTTCGCAAGCGTTTCGGTGTCGCCCTGCTGCTGGGCATCCCCGGCATCGTGGCACTCGCCGGCTACATCTACTTCACGACGCCGGCGGCGGCCGTTCCGCCCGGCCTGTCACTCCCGCTCCTCGCGCTCTCCGCGGGGGTCAACTCCGTGCTGTTCCTCGGTATCGCCTGTCTCCTCGGCGCATTCGCCGCGTCCAGCGTTGGCTTGGAGTCGATCATCATCGGTTCGACAGGGGGTGGCGCCGGCATCCGGCGCCGCCTCCGGAACGATGCTGGATTGGCCGTCGGCATCGGCATCGTCGGGGGCGTCCTGATCGTCGTCCTCGACGCGGCGATGATGCCCTTCGTTTCCCAGGACCTGCCCCAGTCGGTCATCGGTGCGACGAGACCCACCGTGCTCGACGTCGTCGCGTACGTGCCAGTCCGACTCCTGTACGGGGGCATTACCGAGGAACTCTTGCTCCGATTTGGACTCATGTCGATCCTCGTGTTCGTCGGCTGGCGACTGACGGGCCGCCGAGCGGATGGCCCGCAAGCGGCGGTCGTCTGGGCTGCAATACTCATCGCCGCCTTCCTATTTGGGCTGGGCCATCTCCCGGCGCTCGCCCAGTCGGTCGCTCTCACTCCGGCACTCATCGTCCGGACGGTCCTGCTCAACGCGGTCGCTGGCGTCCTCTTCGGCTGGCTCTACTGGCGGCGAACGCTCGAAGCCGCGATGGTGGCCCACGCCTCTTTTCACGTCCCGCTGATCGTCCTGTCGCTCGTTCAGGTCGCGCTGCTCTAAGCGGCCCTGGGAACGCCGCTCGTCGGGACCTCGGATTAGACTGGCTTAGAACGACGGCGCACCAGCTCAGAACGGTGTTAGGGCCGATTTCCACCATCCGCTGTGCCCCTCGATACCGGCGCGCATTGGATCGACCGTCCCGATCCTCCACCTTCGCCCCAACTGAGTCCCTCGAAACGCCGACCCGTATCGCGCTGGTCCCACGCGTGGTCCGGAGTCGCGGTCTGTCCGCTCGACGACCGCACTCCAGGGGCCTCACTACAGGCGTACATGGTCCGCCCTGGCCCTGCAGTACGTCTGTGTGGCGGCGGGTCGCGAGCAGTACGCGGTCACTTTCGTGGGACGAACACGGAAACGATGGTGCCCCGTGGCTCGTTTTCATCGAACTCGATCCTGCCACCGCTGATCTGAACGAGCCAGTACGCGATCCAGAGCCCCAGCCCACCCCCGTGGTGGAGTCGATCCTCCGTCCCATCTTCGAGGACTGCTCGTTCGATCTCCGGCAGTCCAGGACCGTTGTCCGCGATTCGGAATTCGACGTCGTCCTCGCCGCTTGCGGCGGCCGACACGGTGACGTGTGGCTCACGATCGTTGTGCAGGATCGCATTCTCCAGCAACTCCGTGAGTGCACGGGCGACGACCATGTGGACGTTCGCGTCGGCTCCCTCGATGGGATCGAACACCACTTCGGCGTCCGGGAAGCGTTCCGTCGTGGCTTCGAGCGTGTCGATTACGTCCCTGACTGGCCCGTCCGCGTAGAGTTTCTGCTGCAGCGTCTCCTGAATGTCACGGGCCTTCTCGGTTTCCGTGATCAGCGTCTCTATCGCCCGCGAGACGGCTTCCACCGAGGGCTGAACCGCCTGGTCGTCTCCGGCTGCTTCGGCGAGGACGTCCACGTGGCCTTCGATGACCGTGAGGTTGTTCCTGAGATTGTGCCGAAGCACCCGGTTCAGCACCTCCAGTCGCTGGGTGTTCAGCTTCCGGCCGGAGACATCGTTCTGAATGGCGACGTATCCAGAAATTCCATCCCGGGGTGACTGGATCGGCGCGATCGTTTGCACCGCGGTGTACCGTTCGCCGGATTTCTTTCGATCGATGATGAGTTCCTTCCAGACGTCTCCCCCCGAGATCGTCTCCCAGAGCCGTCGATAGTACTCCGGCTCCTGGTCGCCGGAGCTGAGAATGGCTGGCGTTTCCCTGATTGCGTCGGCCGCCGAAAAGCCAGTGATCCGTTCGAAGGCGGGATTGACGTATTCGATAATCCCGTCCTCATCAGTGATGTAGATGGCCGTTCCAGCCTGCTCGACCAGGAGCTGAAAGCGCCTGAGCTCCTGTTCCTGTTCCTTGCGCCTGGTGATAATGCGTGTGTTCATCACGTAGCCATCGATCCGGAGGTCCTCGTGGGGTGCCCTGGCGACCGATTCGACCCAGAGCCACCCTCCCTGGCCATCTTCGATCCGGTACTCGACTGGCCCAGCGACGTACTCGGTCGTCTCGTGGAGTGAATCAAGGGCCTCCGTGAGGATCTCGCGGTCTTCGGGGTGAACGTAGTCGCGGAGGTTCTCACCGATCACTGCGTCGGCGTCCCGGCCGGAGATGGTCTCGACGGAGGGGCTAACGTAGTTGACAGTGCCGTCGGCCGCCACGATCGACATCGTATCAACGGAGTATTCGACGAGTTCGTGGAATCGCGCGAGGTATTCGATCTGCTGATCGAGTTCGATGAGCACCCCGTACACGCGGGGGCCGTCATCGCTCCTGGTCCGCACACGGCCGCGTGAGAGTACGTGCGAGTAGGTACCGTCCGCCCGGCGGAAGCGATAGAGCCGCTCGAACCGATCTAGCTCACCGGACTCGAGGGCTTCTTTGAGGTCGACGAGTTTGGCGCGATCGTTCGGGTGGACGCGATCGACCCACCACTCGGCTGTGTGCGGGTTCGCTCCGGACTCGACGTCGAACACGTCGACGAACGCCGGACTGAGAGTGAGGGTGTCTGCGCTGGGGTCCCACTCCCACACCGCGTCACTGAGCACGTCGTCGATGGTTTCTCTCGATTCCTGGTGCTCCTGGAGGGCAGTCGCCGTCTGCTGTCGATCCAAGGTTGCACGAACGGCCTCTGCGACCAGAATCGCGCGATCGGACGCCGCCGAATCTCGTGCGACGTATCCCGTCCCGTCGCGATCGAGGACACGATTCGCCAGGGTTGCGTCCGACTGGGTAGCGTAGACGACGAACGGCAGCGACGGACGTTCTTCGCGGATTGTGTCGAGTACTGAAAGGGCCTCGATACGTGCTGGCTGGTGATGGCACAGGACGCAATCGACGTCCAGTGGCTGATTGTCGAGCTCGGCAAGCGCGTCATCCCCGGCGGTAACGGTTCTGACCGTCACTCGGTAGTTCACGCGGCCGAGCGCTTCCACCAACCTTGCTTCGAAGTCTAGCTCACCGATGACGAGCAGCGTGATCGCACCGGGGCCGGCTGGCATAGGTGCCTGGTATCAAACGATTCGTAGTGATACAGCTATGGATGGCCGTGAGCCGTGCCGATCCGAGGGAGTGTTCGCGGCTCACTACCTCCTCTCCGGTCAGGCGAGGGCTTAGCGAACCATCCTGCCGCGTGCACCAGTGTCACCGATTGGCGGATATTTGACGAGCGATCCGGCTCGCGGTCTGCTCGCCGACGCCCTGGACGTCACGGAGTTCGTCCTCGCTGGCTGCGCGGACGCCATCCACGCTGCCAAAGCGACGGAGGAGGCGCGTTCGCGTCGCCGGTCCGATCCCGGGCACGTCGTCGAGGGCGGTCCCGACCTCGTCGCGGACGGTCTGGTGGTACTGCACGGCAAAGCGGTGGGCTTCGTCGCGCACGCGCTGGAGGAGGTGGAGGTGGCTCGCGTCGTCCGGCCAGTCGAAGGTTCGGCCCGGCGTGACGACCAGTTCCCGTTCCTTCGCCAGTGCGATCACAGGGACCGTCCAACCAGCCGCGCCGAGTGCGTCGCGGGCGGCGTTGAGCTGGCCCTCACCCCCGTCGATCACCAGGAGGTCGGGATCCGGCCGGTCGTCGCGGCCCTCGGTGGCTCGCGTTGCTCGCCAGGCGACCAGGTCTCGCATGTTGGCGTAATCGTCGTTCGTTTCGGTCAGCTTCTTCCGCCGATAGCCGGACTTGTCGGGCTGCCCGTCGACGAAGGTGACGTTCGAGCCGACGACGGAGGTTCCCTGTGCGTGGCTGACGTCGAACCCCTCGATGCGATCGGCGCCGTCGATTCCGAGTGCGTCAGCAAGCTGGGCGACCCCGTCGTCCCACGTCCCCGAGCGCCGCGCGTTTTTGAGCGCCAGATCGACGAGGGTCGCCTCCCGGCCAGCGCCCGGGACGCGAAGATCCACGCCCTCGCTTTCGAGCCATCGTTCGACATCGGCATCGGCCGGATGCTCCGAGCAGAGAATCGCTTCCGGCAGCGGCCGCTCGGCGTAGAACTGGGAGATGAAGGCCGCGAGGACCGGACCAACGCCCTCGTCGGTGGGCGTCTCCACCGTGTGCCGGTCGCGCTCGACGAGTTGGCCGCCCTCGGCGTGGAGTCGGGCGACCGTGGCCCGCTCGCCCTCGCGAACGGCGGCGAGTACGTCGACCGTGCGTTCGTCGCCCCGGTCGCTGACCGCTCGGTCCGCGTCTCGATGAAATGCTATAGCGGATTCCAGTTTATCACGGAGGTTGGCCGCTCGTTCGAACTCTTGATCGTCAGCCGCCCGTTCCATCGCCTCGCGGAGTGGTTCGGCGAGAACACCGGTTTCGCCCTCGAAGTAGCGGCGGACGCTGTCGACGTCCTCGGCGTAGTCCGCTTCAGTTATTTCGCCCGTGCAGGGCGCGGTACAGATGCCCACTTCGTAGTCGAGACACGGTCGGTTGCGGCCGCTGTACTTGTGATCGGAGCAGCCACGGAGACCGTAGGTTTCGCGGATCGCTTTGACGACTGTTTCGACCCGTCCTTTCGTGGTGTACGGACCGAAGACGGTCGCACCCTCCTCGGGATCGCGCGTGATCTCGATTCTTGGGACGGCGTGGTCGGTCAACTGGACCAGCGGGTAGGACTTGTCGTCTTTCAGCCGGACGTTGTACGGTGGCTGGTGGCGCTTGATGCGGTTCGCTTCGAGCAGCAGCGCCTGGGTCTCGGTGTCGGTGACGGCAAAGTCGATGTCGGCCGCGCGCTCGACCATGCGCTGGATTCTGTGTGAGCGGGGATCGGCGTACGAGCGGACGCGGTCACGGATGTCGACGGCCTTGCCGACGTAGAGTACGCGCCCACCGGGGGCATCCGTCCCCTCGCCCGGGGCGGTGCTGTCATCGGCGCCGGCGAGAAAGCTGTACACGCCCGGCTCGCGCGGGAGCTCATCCGCCCGGCGGCGCACCCCATCCGCATCCATCGACCGCGGGTAGGTGAGCCGTCGGTTTGAACGTCACGCCTGGACCGAGCGTGCCCCTCGTGAACTCCTGGAGGGCAATCCGGGACTCACGCGCCCGGTTCGACGGCCTGACGGAGTGCGTCGAGCGTCCCGGCTGCCAGGTCACCCTCGCCGAGTGCCAGCACGAGCGGCTCGGCGCCGGCCCGTTCGATCCGGAGCTGGCGTTCGCGGGTCTGGAGATACCAGCCCAGGGCGCCTGCTGCGACGAGAAAGGCGAGTGCCCCTACGACGAGCATCAGGTCGTCGAGGCTCCGCAGGATCCCCAGGACCGATTCCAGGACGCCGACGACGCCGCCGATGCCGATCCGACCGCCAGCTTGTCCGAAGGAGACGTCGCCGACGAGTGCGTCGAGGGGCACCAGTGCGCCGGCCAAAAGCAATACGGTCCCGACGGCGCCCGCTTTGGCGCCAAGCGTGAGAAATTGGGTGTCCCCACGTTCCGCCTCGGTAACGCCGATCACGTTGGGCAGGTCGACGTCCGAAAAGACTGCACCCTCGCCGTCCGGATCGAACACGAGCAGGCGGTGGGTGGTGACCACGACGCCGCCCTCGCCCACGTCGACGGTTTGCGTGATCCGCTCGCCCTCGTAGGTGAGCTGTTCGGCACGATCCAACCAGCGACTCATCGACCCACGTTTGGACCGAGTAACAATCAAACCCGCGGCAGTTTGGAGCGCTTCGCTGGAGTAAAGCGGCCGGCGATGGAAAGAGTGGCAATGACCGAGGAGTCTCCCGAACGCCGCTGCTGGCTGGTCGAGCGGACCTTCGGGGACGAGGATCTGGTGACGCTCGTCTACGCCACGCCCGATGGGAAGCTGACCCACCATCGTCAGCGAGCGACTTCCCAGCTGTTCCACAGTCCGACCACTGCTGCAATCGACGTCCCCGAATCCGAGTTGCAGCCGGTCGATGACGCCGCCGAACGCGACCGCTACGCGACGGAGGCCGAGCGATTGATGGACGAAAAAGCCCCGGACGAGCACGTCTGAGCTTTCGGTGGGGCGTCGGGAGGGGCCAGGGTGATCAGTGCTCGCTCAGTGTTCGGGTTCGATACCGTGCTCGTCGAGCAGGTCGAGAAATTCGCCTTCGTCGATGGTCGGGACGTCGTTGGCGTCGGCGTCGTCGCGTTTGCTCTGCCCCGGATTGTCGCCGATCACGAGGTAATCGGTGTTCGAGGAGACGCTACTGGTAGCGTTGGCGCCGTGGCGTTCGACGAGTTCCTGGGCATCCTTCCTGGTGAACGCGTCGAGCGAACCGGTAAAGACGAACGTCAGGCCGTCGAGTTCGTCGCCGCCAGCGTCGGTGTCGGCCGCTTGCGGGTCAACGTGGTCAAGCAATGCGTCGAGGACCTCTCGGTTCCCATCGCTGTTGAAGAAGTCGACGATGCTGGCCGCGACCTCGGGACCGACGTCCTCGACGGCCGTGAAAACCTCCCGATTACCACTGTCCGCGCTCGGCGACGTCTCCTCACCCAGCGCGTCCAGAGTTACCTGGCTCGTAGTGTCACCTCCGACACTCTCATTCGAATTCCCTGTTTCCTCATCACGTCCTTCGGCGGCCGCACGAATTGCGTCGAAGGAGCCAAATTCTCGAGCGAGGTTGCGCGCTGTCACCGGTCCCACGTCGTGGATGCCAAGCCCGATGAGGAATCGATCGAGCGGCGGTTCCCGCGTCCGTTCGAGTTCTTCGACGAGATTTCGTGCGCTGGTTTCGCCCCACCCCTCCAGCGCGGCCAGGTCCTCGACGGTGAGTTCGTAGAGGTCCGCCAGGGTCCGGACGAGGCCCGCGTCGAGCAGTTGCTCGACGACTTTCTCGCCCATTCCCTCGATGTCCAGCGCGTCGCGGCTGGCGTAGTGTTCGACCGAGCGCTCGCGCTGGGCAGGGCAGGTGAGCCCGCCGGTACAGAACGCCATTGGGCCGTCGCGTTCGACGATCGAGCCACACGCGGGACAGGCGTCGGGAAATTCGAAGTGTCCCTCGCCACGGTTTTCCACCACTTCGGAGACGTAGGGGATCACGTCACCCGCGCGCTGGACGCGCACGGTGTCGCCGACCGCGACGCCGAGTTCCTCGATCTGGGCGGGGTTGTGCAGCGACGCTCGCGAGACCGTCACGCCGCCAACCTCGACCGGATCGAGGAGTGCGACCGGTGTGAGCCGGCCGGTTCGCCCAACCTGGACGACGACGTCGCGCAGCGTCGTTTCCTCCTTGCGCGCCGGGAACTTGTAGGCGAAGACGTACCGGGGGGCACGCGAGGTCGCTCCCAGTACCTCGCAGGCGTCGTGATCGTTGATCGAGAGAACGGTCCCGTCGATTTCGAAGGGCAGGTCGTCGCGCCGGTCGAGCAGGTCGTCACGATATTCGATCGCACCGTCGATGTCGTCGACGAGACGCGCGAGGTCCGTCGTCCGAAGCCCCCACTCTGGCAGTTGTTCGTAGAGTTCGGACTGGCTCGCAAACTCGATGGAGGTGTCTAGCACGTCGAAAAAGTAGACGGCGAGTGGTCGCTCGGCGGTAATCTTTGGATCGAGCTGTCGAATCGTCCCGGCGGCCGCGTTGCGCGGGTTCGCGAAGGGATCCTCCCCGCGCTCGACGCGTTCACGATTGTAGTCGTTGAACGCCTCGCGTGGCATGTACACTTCGCCACGGACGGCCAGAAAATCGGGATACTCCCCGCGCAGACGCTGGGGAACGCTGCGGATGGTGCGGACGTTCGACGTGACGTCATCGCCCTCGCGGCCGTCGCCGCGCGTGGCCGCGCGAACGAGGTGGCCGTCCTCGTAGACGATTTCCAGCGAGAGGCCGTCGAACTTCGGCTCACAGAAGTAGCTGAGTGACTCGGTATCGAACCCCTCGCTGGCGAGTTCGCGGCGGACGCGCTCGTCGAACTCCAGGACCTCCTCGACCTCCCCGCCCTGGTCGATCGACAGCATCGGCGCGACGTGCTCGACGGTCGGCAACTCGTCGACCGGCGCCCCGCCGACGCGCTGGGTCGGACTGTCCTCGCTTTGCAGCATGAAATGGTCTTCCAGCGCTTCGAGTCGCGAAAAGAGGGCGTCGTACGTGCGGTCGCCGACGAGCGGATCGTTCTCCACGTAGTAGCGATAGTCGTGATAGCGGATTGCCTCGCGCAGCGCCGCAACCTGGGTCTTCGCGTCGTCGGCCGAAAGCTCCGCCGCGGGCGAAAAGTCCGTCGGCGGATCCTCGACGTAGGGGTTGTCTGCGGGGCGGTTCGCGGTCATTATCGAAGCCTGTTTCGGCCTGGTACTAAGGGACTCGGTCTGTGCCGGGCAAGTGAGTCGATCGATCACCGGGGTGGCTGGCCGACGCGCGATTCCACCGCAGTAAACCGGCAGGTCACTTTATTAGCTGTTTGGGCGTAGCGGACCGACGATGACTGGTCCACCAGGAATGGGACGACCCGATCGATCGGGAGCGTTCCCGGATGCCTGACCGCCACGGCCCGTACCGACAACTCCGCTTTCTCGTCGAAATCGACGGTGTCGCGAAGGCCGGTTTCAGCCGCTGTTCGCTGCCCGAAAGCCGCACGGTGGTCGTCGAATATCGTGAGGGAACCGACCCGCCGACGCCACGGAAGCTGTGGGGACTCTCCAGGCCGACGCCGCTCGTGCTGGAAAACGGCGTTACCGACGACTCGATGGAGCTGTTCGAGTGGCGCCAGGCGGCCCAGCGTGGGGACGTCGACGCGGCCCGCGGGCCGATCGCCGTCGTCCTCCTCGATGAAACCGGTCAGCTCGGCCCTCGCTGGGAACTACGCAACGCCTGGCCCGCGCGATACGAGGCACCCACGCTGGATGCTGCGACCAGCGAGACCGCTATCGAACGCCTCGTCGTCGTGCACGAAGGGATGCGGCGCGTTCCGGTCGCGGACGACGACCAAAGCGACGAGACTGACGAAGATCAGGCCGAATCCGAGGATACCACGGACGACGGACAGCCGGATGGGACTGAGGGGGCCGACGATTCGAGGACGAAAAAGCCCAAAACCGGCTGGCCGACGGGCGGGCGCCGGATTCCGACGGAAAAACGGGTCGATCCGTTTGCCAAACCGACGCCCCACCATCGCATCGATCCAAAGGATGCGGCGGCTGATCGCGGAACGAAATCACCACACAGTAAGGACCCGAAGTCGAGCCGAACGAAGTCCGACGGTGACGAGGCGTCGGAGAAATCCAAGTGACATGGTCGGGATCCTCGCTTGCGGATCGGGAGGGGATCGGTGATGGGGGCGACCCGCGCTGACCCGCTGCCAAACAATCGATTCCTCGTGGAAATCGACTCGATGACCGTTGCGGGATTCAGCGAGGTGCGTGGGCTGGCGATGGCTGTCGACGAGAGCACTCCAGCCCAACCGGCCGACCGCGAGACCGACAGCGACGGTTCCTGGTGGGAACGGTTCTTCGGAGGTGATCGTGGCGTACCCAACAGTCGGCCAGAGGAAGACGAGCGCGTGCTGGGGACCCGCTCACCGACGCTCGAACTCCGGGGTGGCGTCACCAGCGAGACCGCTCTCTGGGAGTGGTACGAGACGTGGCTCCAGGGCGAGGGCGAGTCCCGGACCGTCCGGATCGTTCTGCTGGACGCGACGGGTGCGCAGGTTCGCGGATGGGAGTGTCGGAACGCACGACCGGTGGGCTGGGAGGGCCCGCGACTCGACGCCGGCGAGGCAGGCGTTGCGATCGAGACGTTCGAACTGGAACACGAGGGAATCTGGCGGCTGCCGGGGCTGTGAGGAGGGGGGGCAGTGGCTGGAAGCCGACAACGCTGATAAAAACGACCGCTCAGCTATTCCCGCGAGAGCTCGTCGTAGATTTCCGGATGGCGCTCCATGTCTCGCTCGACCACGCGCCGGACGAGTTCCTGACGGCCCTCCCGCTCTTCCGGATCGCTCGCTTCGTCTGACGATTCGGTCGCCATACTCGAAAGTTGGTCGTGAAGTGGCATAGTACTTCGGTTGTCCGTCATTCCTCGGATGTGCGATCGAACGCCGAATCTCCATCCTCGTCCAGTGGGTCAGTGTGTTGTTCGAGATAGCTGGTTACTCGCGACTGGCTCACCTCGTTCGCATTCGTCCCGAACGCTTTCAGAATGTCCTTTACCTCCCTGTCGTAGCGAAACTCGATCCCATTCATCTCGTAGAACAGCACTGTCGTTGCGAGTGCTGTTCGCTTGTTCCCATCCACGAACGGGTGATTCGCAACCAGCAATCGAAGCAAGTGAAAAGCCTTCTCGTGGAGGCTTTCGGGACCCGAGCCGAACTGTCCCTCCCGAACAAATTCGATAGCATACTCCACATCGCCAACGTTCAACACTCCACTTTCCGTTTGGCCATTCGCTTCAACGACATCGTGAACGGTGATGACATCGTCTACTGTGGGGTGTCGGATGGGCGCCACGTGGTATCGTTGCTAGCGGGTTTCAGTATAAACCTGTGTGCTCATCGGCCGACTTCACGCGATTCAACCGATTCCGGCTCGGTGCTTACAACCCGGCGACGTCCTCGATGGCGTCGGTCAGACGCTTGACGCTCTCCAGGTCGTGCTCGCCCATGTGGCCGATGCGGAACGTTTTCTCGCCGAGCTGTGAGCCGTAGCCGTTCGAGAACACCATGTCGTACTCTTCGGAAACTTCCTCGATGGTGCCGGCGACGTCGATGCCCTGGGTGTTTTCGATGCAGGCGACGGTCTGGGAGCGGTAGCCTTCTTCGGCGAACATGTCGAAGTGCTCCATCGCCCAGTCCTGGGTGTACTCCTGCATCTCCCGGTGGCGCTGGTCGCGGCCCTCGTGGCCCTCTTCGAGCATGTACTTCATCTGCTTGCGGTAGGCTAGCATGACCGGAATCGCGGGCGTGGAGTGGGTCTGTCCCTTGCGGTCGTAGTAATCGAGCGTCCGCTGGAAGCCGCCGTACCACGAGGCCGAGCCCTTGTCCAGTTCCCGGTCGTAGGCGTCGTCGCTGACGACACACACTGCGAGGCCGGGTGGCATCGCGAAGGCCTTCTGGGTCGAGGCGAAGATGACGTCGATCTCGTGTTCGTCGATGTCGACGTAATCGCCACCGAGCGCGGAGACCGCGTCGACGACGAAGTAGGTGTCTGGGTATTCGGCGACGACATCGCCGATCTCCTCGATCGGGTTACGGACGCCGGTCGAGGATTCGTTCATCACCGTCGCGACGACGTCGTAGTGTTTGTCGCCCGATTCGAGTTCCGCACGGATGTCCTCGGGCTTGATCGCCTGGCCCCAGTCGTATTCGAGGCGGTCGACGTCCTTGCCGAGGCGTTCGGCGACGTTGGCGTGACGCTCGCTGAAGCTCCCACAGGTCGGGACGAGGATGTTCTCGTCGACGAGGTTGAGCGTCGAGGCCTCCCAGAACTCCGTCCCGGAGGCGGTGAGGATGATGACGTCGTTGTCGGTGCCGAGGAACTCCTTCGTGTCCTCGACGATGGTCGTGTAGAGGTCGGTCATCCGGTCCATGCGGTGGCCGAACATCGGCTGGGCCATCTCCTGGATGACGTCCTCGCGGACCTCCGTCGGACCGGGAATGTACAGCGTCTTGTCGGGGTAGTCGTCGGTATACTCGCGTTTTTCCATAGGGCAGACCACACTCGGCGTGTACCCGATTCTGTGGCGCGCTGGGGCATGGTAGTTTTGATACCGCGCGACTCGCTGCACGCACAGTCGGTTCGTGGCCCGGCGCGCGATTTCAGCGGCCGTGCGCGCAACGAAGACACCCCATACCCCCGACCGTCTGACGCATGTCTGACGCATCGTTTTGTGTCACGAGTACGGATGGCCGCGCATGGAGCGACTGGGCGACGCCTACGGCGATCGTGGCTGGCAGGGACGGGACCCGCGGCGGGTCGCCGCCGGTGCGGCGACGATCACCCTCGGCGGTGTGGCCGTCCTCGCGGGCGTGCTGGTCGTCACGACGCCGCTCGGGGACCTGCTCGGTGCCGAGACCAGTCAGGGGGCGCGTCGGCTCGCGGGCGTGCTCGCCGGCGGCGGCGTGCCGCTCGCGCTCGCGGGCGTGGTGGGTGTGCTCCCGACCAGCCGGCGAGAGCGGGCTGGCGTCCTGGCCGGGGCACTGATCTGTGGCGTCGCCGTCGGGATGTTCGGCATGGCCTACCCCGCCCAGTGGTCCTCGGGGACGAGTCTGGCGGCGTTCGGGACGACGCTCACCTACTTCGTCGGGGGCTGCGTGGCTCTCTGGTTCGTTTTCACTGCCATCGCGGACTTCCGGACGCGGAACAACCCACACGACAGCGTCCGGGTGGAACTCCGGCGCCAGGGCGAGACTCGCACGGTCGAACTCTCCCCACGCGAGTACAAACGCTACCGCAACGCCGTCGCTAGCGACGGCGGAGAAACTCAGCAGGTCATCCAGGAACTCGAAGACCGGTTCGATCGCTGAGCTGAACTCACAGTTGATTCTACTGCCGCGTGGCGCGATGGGTCGCCCGCCAGTGATGGTACGACCGTCTTACTTCTGTTATCAACGATCGAAACCTCGGCCCACAAGGCTAAACGACTCCAGGTGCTGATCCATCTATAATGCCGAGTGAACTGACCGTTATCTGTGCGGACGGCGACGACGCCGATCGTGCAGCGACGGCTCGGGCGCTCTCCGATGCTGGAATGCGGGTTCAGTCGGTGGCGACGGTCGCGGCCGTCCGATCCGGCATCGATCCGGACGTGGACTGTGTCGTCACTGGCTTCGACTTTCCCGACGGCGATGCATACGATGTAGTGAACGCCGTGCGCGATGCCAATCCCGACCTGGCGGTCGTCGTGTTCAGCGATGCGTCGGCGACGGATCTTCCGCGACCGAACCAGGGCGGACTCGTCGTGGAGTACCTGAGCAAGACGATGCCAGACGCGACCGAGCGTCTCGTCGCGCTGGTTTCGCAAGCGACCACGCCGAACTACCAGATTGCCTATCCGGTGCCGGGCGACGAGGACGAACGAATCGAGGCGCTGCGACGATACGATGTCGAGGATAGTGACGCGGTCGGGGCCTTCGAACGGCTCACGAAACTCGTCGCGAGCCACTTCGACATCGACGTCGCCTTCGTCGGGCTCCTCGACGAGCACGAGGAACGCTTCGTCGCCTGCGAGGGGGCCAACTGGGAGACGCTGGCCCGCGAGGATACGATCTGCACCCACACGATTCTCGAGGAGTCGACCATGGTCGTCGAGAACGTGCGCGAAGACCCCCGCTTTGCGGCCAACGATCGGCTTGCCGAACTGGACATCCGTTCGTACGCCGGCGTTCGACTGACGACGCCCGAGGGCCACGCCATCGGCGCGCTCTGCTGTATCGACGACGAACCCCGTGAGTACTCGGACGCCGAGATTCGGGATCTGGAACTGTTCGGCGAGGAGGCAAACGAACAGCTACGATTGCGCCGCCGACTCGACGATTCGGTGGGATCCAGTGGATGAGCAGTCTGGAGACGGCCTACACCTTCGACGCCGTCCCGATCGAGCCGGTCGCTCGGGGGACGACGCTCATCGTCACTGGGCCGTCACTGGAAGGACTGCGCGAAATGCTGATGTCCGCCCTCGTTGCCCAGCCCACGGAGGGAACGCTGGTAGTGACGGCAGACGTCGACGCACCGACGGCGGCGGAGGCGTATTCCAGTGCAGGCGGGGACGATTCACCGGGGCGCCTGCGGATGGTCGACTGCTCGCCAGAGAGCGAGACGACGGCCACGGAGTACGTCAGACCGATCGCGGATCCGGCTGACCTCACCGGGATCGGCATGGAACTGTCGGATCTCTACGAGGGCTTTTACGCCGATGGCTGTGAACACGTCCGGACCGGATTCTACACGCTCGCACCGTTACTGCTCTACGCGGAGGACGTCCGATCGGTGTTCCGCTTCGTCCATACGGTCGCCGGTCGCGTTCGGTCCGCGGACGGCCTCTGTGTCTGTGCACTCGATCCCGACACCCAGGACGAACGAACGGTCAGCAGCGTCACGCACGTGTTCGACGGGAAGATCGAACTGCGGCGTGGTGAGGACGGTGCCCAGATCCGCGTACTTGGGCTCCCCAACCAGCCCGACGGCTGGCTGTCGTACGACCCGCTTTCACCGTCCAAGTAAGTCGTTTGCCGTGGCCGATTCAGGGCGGCGACGGTGGCGAACACAAGCGTTTTCTCCAGCCCACTCCGTCGTCCAGTAATGACTGCATTCACCGCCACCGTGACGGTGCGGCTGAAACGGGGCGTGCTCGACCCCGAGGCCGAGACGACGAAGCGTGCCCTCGAGCGCCTGGGCTTCGAACTCGACGCCCTGCGCTCGACCGACCGCTTCGAGATCGACCTCGACGCCGCGGACGAGGAGAGCGCGGCCGAGCGGGCCGAGGAGATGGCCGACCGATTGCTCGCGAATCCGACCATCCACGACTACGACGTGGCGGTCGAACCCGCGGCATGACCGTCGCCGTGGTCCGCTTTGGCGGCAGCAACTGTGACCGGGACTCGATGCAGGCACTGGCCCACCTCGACGTCGACGCCGAACTCGTCTGGCACGAGGACGGCCTCCCCGCGGACGCCAGCGGCGTCGTCCTGCCCGGTGGCTTTTCCTACGGCGATTACCTGCGTGCCGGTGCGATGGCCGCCCGCTCGCCGATCATGGCCGAAGTGCGGGAGGCGGCCGCCGATGGCGTCCCCGTGCTTGGCATCTGCAATGGGGCCCAGATCGGCTGTGAATCGGGGCTCACCCCTGGCGCGTTCACGACGAACGCAAGCGCGCGCTTCCAGTGTGAGCACGTGTACTGTCGGGTCGAGAACGCCGACACTCCCTGGACTGCGGCGTACGAGGCTGGCGAGGTCGTCGAACTCCCGATCGCTCACGGCGACGGTCGATACGAGATCGACGACGATCGCCTCGAGCAACTGGAAGCGGAAGATCGGATCCTCTTCCGGTACTGTGACGCCGATGGAAACGTCTCACCGGCGGCAAACCCGAACGGCTCGAAACACGCAGTCGCTGGCGTCGTCGGCGAGACCGACTCGGTCGCGGTGATGATGCCTCACCCCGAGCGCGTCACCCTCCCGGACATCGGCCCGACCGACGGCCAGGGCATTCTCCGGGCGTTCGCGGACTGAAACTGAGCGCTGACCGGCGACGTGGCTCGCCGTCGGTGCGTTGATGAATGGGAACGAGGGGCCACGGAGCGTGTGACATGTCCCTGACCCCGGAGGAAGTACGGGCTGGAGCGTGAAAAATCCGCTGTTAGCCCCTGGCACGGCCCTCCGGCCCGCTGTGGGGCGTCGAGGTGGTCACGTACTGGCCACTTGGTGACCAGGATTTCGCCGCTGTACGCCGTTGGCGCACCCGTCCCTTTCCGGCCTCACCGGAAATCTTATTTGCCGAGTCCCCTGAAGGTAGCCAATGAGTTCGATGGACACCCCTGTGAAGGCGGCAGTAACGACGTTCGACATCATCGAGTCCCTCCGGGAGATGGGTGGGGCTGGGGTGTCCGAACTGGCCGATCGGCTCGATATGCCGACGAGTACGATCCACGATCACCTGCGGACCCTGGAGAGCAAGGAGTATCTCATCAACGACGACGGCGTCTACCACGTCGGCGCGCGCTTTCTGGAGTTGGGTGATCAGGCCCGCGATCGAATGAAGGTCTACTCCGTCGCCCGGCCCGAAGTGGACGACCTCGCCCAGGAGACGGGCGAACACGCGAACATGCTCATCGAGGAGCACGGCTGGGGTGTCTTCCTGTACAAAACCCGTGGGCCGGACGCGGTGCAGCTAGACACCCATCCCGGCATGCGCGTCCACATGCAAACGACCGCGATGGGCAAGGCGATCCTGGCCCACCGCGACCGGGCGGAGGTCGAGGCGATCCTCGACCGGCGGGGTATGCCAGCGGTGACGAACCAGACGGTGACCGATCGGGACGAGCTGTTCGCGGAACTCGAAGAAATTCGAGAGCGTGGCGTCGCGTTCGACGACGCGGAGCGCGTCACGGGCATCCGCTGTGTCGCCGCGGCGATCACCGACGACGAGGGCCAGGCCGTCGCGGCCATCAGCGTCAGCGCGCCGGAAAGTCGGATGCTCGGTGAGAAGTTCACCGATTCGGTGCCAGAGCGCGTGCTCCGGAGCGTCAACATCATCGAAGTGAACCTGACCTACTCCTGAGGATTGGCGCGTGCGGACGGGCTGGCGCGCTTACTCGACCAGCGGCGCGGCGTAGCTGCGTTCGCGGGCGAGCACTTCCTCCCACGTCAGCCTGCACTCACACTGGACCTGGTCGAAGACGCTCGGGTCCTGGCGCTTGTCGAAGTCCTTGATCGCACGCTGGGCGCGGTCGTCACACTCGCCGCAGTTGTGGGGGCCGCGGTCGCTGCCGTGACCAACCGGGTCCGAGACCACGATAACGTCCTCGTCGGCCGTCGATTCGAGCACTGCACACACCGACCAGAGCCACGGCGGGCGGTAGCCGTCGCGGCGGTGGAGCTGTTCGACCATCGTGTAGTTCTGGACGTTACAGGGGTTCATCGAGACCGTGTGACAGCCATCGATCGCGGCACAGCGCCGGACTGACGATTTCATATCTTCCAGCGCTTCGGCCTCGCTGAGGAAGGGCGGCTTCATCAGGAGGTAGGCCTTCACGCCCGCACCGACTTCACGCGCGGCGCGACAGGCGTCCTCGAAGTCCGTGAAGTCGAAGTACTTGTTCACGCAGTCGTGGCGGACCCGATCCGTGGCCGTCTCCAGGCCAACGGCGACGTCCGTGGCCAGGCCGACGTCGACGAAGTCGGCGATCCGGTCTTTCTGGACGAAGTCCGGCAGCGACTCGACGACGATCCGTTGCCGGTCGGCGAACGTCTCGGCGATCGCCTGCCGGGTTTCGGCGGGCACTTCCCGCTCGTCGAGGAAGCTGCCGGACGTGTAAATCTTGATCAGGTCGGCCGGTTGCTCGGCGTCCGTCGCCTCGTGGTCCAGGCAGTGTTGGATCTGCGCCATGAGGTCCTCGTGGGCGACCGATCCGCCCTCGACGCTTTCGGCGACGTAGCCACACATCGTACAGCCACCGGCGCGTGCCCACCGACAGCCGCCGGTGTTTAGGATGATCGTCAATGACTGGACGACCCCGTCCGGGGTGTTGTCCTCGTCGAGCCAGACGCGGGTCGGCTCCCGGGGATCGTAGGACGCGTCGTTGCGCGAGCGAATGTCACGCATCACCGCGTTGTGGGCGTCCATGCCGCGGCCCTCCTCGCGGGTCTCGGGCGTCGGCGTACTCATTATCGATGGGAGTGGATCGGTCGGTAAAGCCGTGTCGCTGTTCGCGCCCAGGCCCTTCCCGGTGTGTTGGGCGCGAGAGGCGTCGGCCGAAATTCAATCGAGACGATCGTCGCTCACCAGCATCGGCCAGCCCACCGCGACGAGCAGCGGTCCGATCCCGTTCGCGAGTACGTCCAGCCAGCTAAACTCTCGATAGGGCAGCACTAACTGGAGTACCTCGACGCCGATGCCAAAGCCCAGCGCACCGGCGAACACGATGATCCCGGCCCGTCGGGGATGGCGTTCGATGACGGCGGTGGCGATGGCCACCGCGAGGAGCGTGTACCCCACTGTGTGAAACCACTTGTCGAGGCCGACCACACCCAGGGGGCCGGCCGTCCGTCCAACGCCACCGGCCGGCAGGATGGAGGCGAGGAGAATGGTCCCGGCAACGAGGCCCACCACACCCCACCGGAGCCGGCGGTCGACGGCCGACAGGTGTCGCGCCATAGGTCCCCCTCGGTACGGGTGCTGAAAACGGCAGCGTCGCGACCCCAGCGCACGGACCGCCGGCCGCCGACGGCCCCGGCACCGGAAGGCGTGGCATAACAATGCGCCGGCCCGGGAAGAGGGTAGACGACAATGGGGACTGGTGACCATGGCACGCCGCCAACCCGGGAGCCGCAGGGGAGCGACGAGGGCGTCGTCGTCCCGGCACTCGACGCGGCCAGTAGCGTCGGCTGCCTGCGATCGCTGGGTCGACGCGGGATTCGAACGATCGCGGTCTCGGAACTCGACAATCCACCCGGGTTCGCGTCGAAGTACACCGACGAGACGGTCCGGGTCCCCGACCCACACGTGGATCTGTCGGGGTACGCCAATGGGCTGGCTCGACTGGCGGCCAGGGACGACGTCGCCGCGATACTGCCGATGCGGGAGGTCGACGTCTACGTGTTGGCACGCGACCGTGAGCGCTTTGCCGACCACGTTACGCCGACGTGGCCCGACCTCGCCAGACTCCAGGGCGCCCAGGATCGCCAGCGGCTGTTCGCCGCCGCCGACCGAGCGGGCGTCGCCGCGCCCGAAACCCGGCCACTCGACGAGTGGGACGACTGGGACCGGGAGACCATCGTCAAGCCACGCTACACATTTCACGCGCCGGAGTACGACGACCGCTTCGAGACGGCGTCCTTTCACCACAACTCCACCCAGTACGTCGAGCGAGGGACCGAACCCAACGTCGACGGACTGATCGAGCGGATGGGGCACGTCCCGCTGGCCCAGGCGTGCGTCCCGGACTCCGACGAGTACGCCCTGTTCGCGCTGTACGATCACGGCGACGCCGTCGCCACCTTCCAGCACCGCCAGCGCCGCGGGTACAAGTTCGTCGGTGGGCCAAGCTCATTCCGCGAGTCGATCGACGATCCGGCGTTGGGAGCGGCCGGAACCCGCCTGCTCGACGAACTCGACTGGCACGGGCTGGCGATGGTCGAGTTCCTGCAACACCCCGAAACCGGCGAGTACCAGCTGATGGAAGTCAACCCACGCCTCTGGACCTCACTACCCTTTACCGTCCAGGCCGGCGTCGACATGCCCTACTACACCTGGCTGCTTGCCCAGGGCCGCCAGGACGAGATCGACGGCGGATACGACGTCGGCGTCGCCGGCCACCTCCTGCGTGGGGAACTCCTCTACCTTCACAGCATTCTGACCGAGGAGTATCCCGACCAGACGCCACCCTCCCTGGCCGGATCGGCGATCGACATCGGCACCTCGATCCTGCGCCACCCACGCTTCGATTACCTCTCGCTCGACGATCCACGACCCTTTCTTCGGGACTTCAGGAACGTCTTCGGACAACTGCTGACGGGGTGGGACACCCCCGAGATTCGACGGCAGTAGATACGCCACATCGGGCTTCCCCATGCACACCGTCAGAACGGCCGGGGCGGCACTCCTCGACGCGCTCATGAGAACTGGCGATCGTGCACGATCTAACTACTGAGTAACGCATGAAGGGGTTTGAAGAGTCGCTGCAATCGGGACATGTTGAAAGCCCCGCGCCGCTCCGCTCGGTGCGCCGGCTGCGCCCCTCGGCCTTCGGCCTGCGGTGCTTGACCGCCGCGCCATCGCGGAGCAGCGCGCCCCTTTCATTCCCACCCACGTAGCTGGTCGAATCAGCCGACACGGGCGGACTGAAAGGGGCGCGTCGGTCGTGGTGCGAGACGACGTAAGCACTGCAGCGACCGACGGGAGCGAAGCGCACAGCGAGTCGCAGCCCACGACCGACGCGGGGCTTTCAAGCTGTTTTTGACTGCGGTTCTCCAGCCCACTCGTTTTTACGCCCCTCAGTACTCATCTCTCGTACGAAAGCCGGCTGCGTGCGTCGCCGTTACCTAGCGCACAGTATCTCCGCCCAGCCCACACCCTCCCCAGCCGATTCGCTCCCGCACTTCGTTCGGTCGCTCATCCCTCGCGCGCGTTCGCTCACGTCCGTTCGCTCTCACACGCGCCACGGCGCAGTCCTGCGGATGTAATTAATATTAAAGGAATAGTTTAGAAATATCAATCCGATACTAGTGAGATATCTATTCGACGTTGTAGACGCCGGTCCCACGTGCGGCGGGCGCGTCAGGTCTCTTCGACGTGGCGGACTTCGACGGCGATACCGCGCGTGCTCTCGACCATTTCGGGGCCGCTCATCTGTGCGCGGCCGACGCCGAAGGCCCGCTCGCCGTCGATGACGACCTCGTCGCCGACGCGGATGTCGTCGCTGGCGTCCGTGATCCCCGGCGCGAGGACGCTGCCGTGGGGGACGAACGGCTCGATCTCGACGGTCTTCGTGGGGACCGTACTCTCCTGCCAGCGCTTGCCGCCGGCGTGGGTGAGTGCGAGCGTCCCGTAGCGGCCGGTGAGCGCGGCCAGTTGCTCCCCGTCGGCGTCGTCGGCCCGCAGCTGGGGGTAGCGCCCCTGGACCTGGAGGTCCGGAAACAGTTCGTCACCCGCGCCCTCGCCGAACTGGTAGTCCGCGACCGCGCGGAGCGTGTTGTGCTGGCGTTCGCGCTTCTGGTATTTCGGGTATCCTTCCAGCGCGCCCGCCAGGTTGCCGAGCGAGTCGCCGTCGGTCGGGTGGTCCGTGACGGTGTAGCGAAACTCGACGCCGTGCTCGGCCGCCACGCGCTCACAGATTTCACGATACTCCGCGGGGACGTGTGCGATCAGTTCGGGATAGTCGGTCCGCTCCAGATACGCCCCAAGCACGCGCGAGACGAACTCGATCTCGTTGGCGCTCCACTCGCCAGTGACGACGGTGTCGTAGTGCTGGGCGGGGTAGGTCAACTCCAGTTCCTGGGGCACGACGCCGATGGGGGAGGTCATCGAGACGACGTGGCCACGGAACTGGATGGCGTCGTGGAAGCGCCGATGGCTCTTGGACTCGCTGTAGGGTTTGTACGCCGAGCAGGGCACCAGCACGAGTGGTTGCTCGTCGAAGCGACATCCATAGCGCGTCGTCACGCGTTCGGCGAAGCGCTGGATCTCGACCCGGCGGAGCGTATCCTCCGTCGCCGCGTCGAGGTCGGCACTGCGGATCACCGGCGTGCGCTGTTCGAGGTAGGCGTACTGCTGGTCGAGGCCCCGCATCGTCGCCGTACACCAGTTCGCCTGTCGCGCCTGGCCTTCGAGGTAATCGCGCAGGCGACCCTGGCGGATTCGCTGGCGCACGCGAGCGACTTCCGCGGCCAGCGTCGCGACGTTGTGGTCGATACAGGCCTCCTGACCGAATTCCTCGATCGATCCGGCCCGTCGGCAGGCCGCACACGAACAGGGCAACTCCTCGAGTTCGTCGAGGTGATAGTCGCCCTCCGTCGTCAGGTACCGCCGCTGGGTTCCGCGAACGATGGCGCGGCCGGCGTCGAGCAGGTCGACACCAGCGTACAGCAACGTCGCGGCGTTCCGCGGCGTCGCGACCCCCGGCAGATACAGCGCGGTATCGGCCGGAATCGCCTCGCGGGTCCCGCGCACGGCGTCGAGAAAGGCGCTGGCGTGGCCGACGTACCCGGGCGCGCCCGCGAGGACGTACGCGTCGGTCCCCAGGTTCCGTGCGGTGTCCGGCGAGACGACCGCGGCGCTGGAAAATTCGACGGACTCCGGCGCGACGGTGAAGGCGTCTTCGACTTCCCCAGGGGTCCCACTGGGAAACGCTCGATGCGGGAGGATGGTGAGCGTCGCCTCGTCACCCTCGGGAACGTGCACGTCGCCGGTCCACTGGCTGCCGGCGTCACGAATGATTGGGTGTGGGCCGGTTCCGTCGCTCTCGCCCGCGCGCTCGTCGTCGACGCTGGTCACGAGCGCCGGCGTCGTCAGTGGCTCGGCCAGCCGGAGTTCGGCCAGCCGCGCCGCGCCGTCGCGCTCGTGAACCTCGACGTACTCAGTCACTGCCGGAAGAGGGCGCTCCCGGACCAACTATCTTCCGAGTCGTCCCACGCGGACCGCTCAGTCACGAGTGCCGGTTCGGTCGCGAAAACGGCGCGAGGATCAGGGAATCGCCGGGCAGCCGTCCGCACCGGTCTCGATCGTCGGCTGGTGTCGGTTCTCTGCGACGTATCGCCATTCGTTCCGGCCGACCTCGTCCTCGCCGTCGGAGTAGGTCGTCATCTCGTAGAGGGCGTTGTAGTTCATCACGCTCTGGTACGCCGTCTGGGAGTACTCGCGGGCGTCGACGCCCTCGTCACTACGATCCAGGCCGAAGGAGTGTCCGAGTTCGTGGAGGACGAGCGAGGCCATAATGCCGTCACGATCGTAGGACTCGACGATCGCAGTGCCCGGTTCGCCGGCACCGGCGTAGTACTCCTCGCCCTTGTACGCCACTTCCGTCGAGACGAGCAGGTAGTGGTAGCCTGCGGGCGCGTGCTGGAAGTGATTCTCGCGGTAGTCCTCGACGTCGTTGTACTCGCCGGGACGCGCGTCGTCGTTGACCGACTGGCCTTGCGGCAGGTCGCCGTCACTCCGGATGAAGTGAATGGCGACACCGGAGTCGCCGGGATTCTCGACCGGTGCGTCGGCAAAGGCCCGTTCGAGCGTCGCCACGCTCTCCTCGCTCAGCGCGACGCCGTCGACGCTATCGACCTCGACGTACACGTCCTGCCGGAGTGGGTCAGCATCTGGGTAGCTCTTCGTACACTGTCGCTCCATCACATCGGGGATCCCGTCCCCGTCGGTATCGGTCACGTCGGGGTCGAGCACGGCAGTTTCCAGCGCGTCCCCATCCGTGGGAGCGTCCGCATCCGCACCGGCCCCGGGAGCGCCGCCGCTGCTCTCAGCCCGCCGTTCGTTCCCATCCCCACGCTCTGAGTGAACCGCACGGAGATCACCATCGTCCGCGCCAGTCTCCGGCGTGCCGAGGGAGAAATCCACGCTTACTCCGCCCGCAGCAGCCATGTACCCCGACATGGCGATCAGCAGGACGACGAGCAATATCGCCCCGGCGTACCGCCCCGTCTCGTTCGCATAGCCCTCGCTTACCGATCCACGAATCCCCTCGATCACCGCGCGTATTGTTTCGATCATGGCTTGCCGTTGAGCCACCCGACCAGCCGAGGCCCTGCGGTCCGTCCTCCAGGAGCTCGATTTCAGCTTCGCCCGAATGGTAGGGTAAGCATCTGCTATCCCTTTACCCCCTCTAATATCAATGCCGAAAATGAGAGCTTACCGCTGACAGGTGGTGCAAGACCCGCTCATTCTTTCGGTTTCAGTGGCGATACGTGGCAACTGAGTGGCGTCGATATCATTAGCGATCGAGAGTACAGCCACGAATCAGTGACTCGGGCGCGACCCGACCGCTGGTAATGTGATCCTATCGAGACGCGCCGTCGATACGGGAATCCTACTGGTCGGGGAGACACTCGCAGTCGACGCCCTCGGGGATGCGGTCGAGCGCCGTGGCCGGCCAGTTGCGGTGGGCCAGTGTAAACGTGGCATCGGGATTGCACTCGACGAGTCTGGCGATGCCGTCAGCAGCGGTTTCGTACGCTTCCCGGGAGAGCCGCGTCGGCGTCGCCGCGGTCAGGGGGTAGGTCTCCGCCAAGGCGGGCGGGTAGGGCCCGAACGGTGGCTTGAGTCGCCAGCTTTCGTCGAAGGCGTCGCGGGCGTCGCCCTCGGTCAGCAATATCTCGCCCTCGAGGTCGAATCGGTCCAGGCGCTGGTGGTGGCGCACGACCTCCGGACGGCGAGCGCTTTCAGCCGAGACGTGGAAGACGGCGTCTTTCGAGACGGGATCGGTTTCTTCGAGTTGGGCGGCGTGGTCGTACAGCGCCCGGAGTCCGTCGACCATCGAGGGGTGGCCGCGGGCACGAGCGTCGACGAGTTCGAGCAGGTCGCCGTCGCGGATCGCTTGTTTGATCGTTCGCATCTCGCCGAAGGTGACGTGGAGATTGTGACGCGCCAGCAGTTCCTGACGACCGTCGCCGTCGAGACTGCGGACCTCCGCCGGCGTGTGCTCGACACAGATCGGACACGAACACGGGAAGTGTTCCATCTCGTCGAGGTGCTCGGTGCCGCGGACGGTGAGATAGCGGTCGTCGCGGGCGTACAGGGCGTAGGCCGCCGAGTCGAACAGGTCACAGCCGAGTGCAACGGCCATGGCGAACATCATCGGGTGGCCGGCCCCGAACAGGTGGACCGGCGCGTTCTCGCCCAGGCCGCGCTTTGCCGCGGCGACGACGTCGACCACTTCGTCGTATCGATAATCGTTGAGCAACGGGACGACCGCCCCGATCGGAAACACGTCGAGGCCGGTCGCGGCGGCGTGGGCTGCGGCCGATTCCCGCAGGTCGGGGTACGTCGATCCCTGGATCGGTGCCGTCACCAGCATGTCGCCGACGTCGACCCCTGCGGCCGTCGCCAGTCGATCCTGGGTCGTGTCGAGTTCCTCGACCGCGCGTTCCCGGCTGACGTCGGGCGGTGTCGGGATGTCGACTGGCGTTCCGATGTCGCTGCCGATGGCGTGCTGGAAGGCGAGAATCTCTTCGGTCGTCACGTCGATGTCACCGTACTCCGCCAGCTGAAACGAGCCGGAGTCGGTCATGATCGCGCCCGAGAAGTCGAGCAGGTCGTGCAACCCACGTTCCTCGGCCGGTTCGCGGAGTTCGTCGCTCCCGTGCAACACGTAACTGTTGGTGATGAGGATCTCGGCGCCGAACTCCGCTTCCATGGTCGCCGGTTGCACGGTCTGAACGTGTGGATTGACGACGGGCAGCAAGGCCGGCGTTTCGACGGTGACGCCAGCGCGCGGGACCGTCAACTCGCCAAGTCGGCCCGCCGCGTCGTACTGGCGTACCTCGAAGTGGCCGGTCATGGGAACGTGGTGGCGGACTGCGTGCCTAAGACTTGCGTCTGGCCGTGGGCGTCGGACTCATCTTGCGATCGATAGGGGGCTGTGTCGTTTCGGTGCTTGCTCGTTCTCTGCATGTTCCTGCGCAACTCAACTACTGAATCAAGCAAACTGTTGACTGGAGAACTACAGTCAGACCCGAGAAGCGTGGAAAGCCCCGCGCCGCTCCGGTCGGTGCGCCGGCTGCGCTCCTCGGCCTTCGGCCTGCGGTGCTTTACCGCCGCGCCGTCCCGGAGCGAGCGCGCCCCTTTCAGTCCACCCGTGTCAGTTGACTCAATGACCATTGCGGGTGGAATGAAAGGGGCGAGGCGCTCGGTCTGGCCCGGACGACGTAAGCACCGCAGGCCGAAGGCCGAGGAGCGCAGCGAGTCCCGGACGGGCGAGCGGCTCGGGGCTTTCAAGCTCTCAGCGGCTGCAGATCTTCAGTCCACTCGTTGCTTTACTCAGTAGTTAAGTGTTGCAGGATGCTCACCATGGAGTTCTGGTGTTTCTCTCCTGTAGCGGGTTGCGTTGAAAGAGACTATCGCGGTAGATGTGTGCTCAAGTGATGCGAGCCGTTCCTCCGTCGCGACTCATTCGTCGTCGAGGTCGCCGAACAGTTCGTAGTAGAGAATCGCGAGCATCGAGCGGCCATCGCGTAACTCGTCCGTCCGGGCAGCGTGAAGGAGGGCGTCGAACTTCTCAGTCTCGACGCGGATCGTTTCGTTATGGTCGAGGTTGCGCTCGCCCGTCGGCGTACAATCGTGGGCGACGAAGTAGTGAAAGACGGCGTCGGCGAAACTGTTTGTCGGCTCGATGGTCGTCAGGTGGGCCATCTCGCCGGCCTCGTAGCCAGTCTCCTCGGTGAGTTCACGCCTGGCAACTCGCTCGGGGTCGTCGTCTGCTGGCTCCATCCCGCCCGCCGGCAGACCGTAGCTCACGTGGCCAACGGCGTGGCGCCACTCCTCGATGACGACGACGTCACCCTCGGGTGTGAACGGGAGGATGACGGCGCTTTCGCTTTCCGAGAGGTAGTCGAACTGTCCTTCGGTGCCGTCCGGAAAGCGGACGTCGTCGGTGAGGATATCGAACCCCGGACAGCTGTAACTCGTCCGGCTGTCGAGGGTCTCCCACGCCAGTTCGTCGTCGGCCATAGTGTGGCCTGCGCCGGGCTCCGTGAAAACCCTCCCGACGGGATATTGGTTAGACATATCGCCGAAATCTAACCCGCGGGCATCTTGGACGTCGAGTAGTAAACGCTCGGCGGTCGCTTCCATCACGGCGCTGGCGACCCGAGTGGGGGTGATCGCCGCACGCGCTGGCTTGGCGGCCCGTGACGGGCGAGAATCCGGTTCGTTATTACTGGTGCGGCCAAGCAATCGACAATGGGAGTACTCGAGGACAAGTCGCGAGCGCGGACGTTCTACAAGTACCTCTCGAAGGTGTACGACCGGATCTCCCCGTTCATCTGGAACGAGCGGATGCGTTCGGAAGCGCTCGACTGGCTCGACATCGAGGCGGGCGACCGCGTCCTCGACGTTGGCTGTGGCACCGGCTTTGCCACCGAGGGGATCCTCGAATACACGGACGAGGTCCACGCGCTGGACCAGAGCCCACACCAGCTGGAGAAAGCCTACGCGAAGTTCGGCAAGCGCGGCCCGGTCCAGTTTGCCATGGGCGACGCCGAGCGGCTCCCCTACGCCGACGACACCTTCGACGTCGTCTGGTCCTCGGGATCGATCGAGTACTGGCCGAACCCGGTCGACGCCCTGGAAGAGTGTCGCCGGATCACGAAACCTGGCGGCCAGGTGCTGATCGTCGGCCCGGACGCGCCGAGTTCAGGGGTCTTCCGCTGGCTCGCCGACCGAATCATGCTGTTTTACGACGAGGCCGAAGCCGACCGGATGTTCGAGGCGGCTGGCTTCGAGCAGCGAACCCACCACGTCCAGCAATCTCGCTCGGGGAGCCCGCGGGCGATCACGACGGTCGCCGCGGTACCCGAGTGACGCCTATGAACGGGTCGCTCGGCTACGCGTTGTTTTTTGCCATTCCGTCCGGCACGGCCATCGGATCGGGTATCTGGCTGATGTCGGGACGGACCGGACTGGGTCTGGGCATCGGCCTGGCCGTCGGACTGCTGGTGTTCGCACTCGTGATTCTCGGCCGGGCGTACGGCACAGCCGATCCATCGCGGGCCGACGGTCCCTGAGGCGACATCGGCACCGCCGTATTACTCTGGTAGCCCTGGTCGCCGCAGCCGCTCGCGTCGGCCGAATCAGCCGGCGCGGACGCTTGCCGTCGCGACCGTCACGTCCGCTCGATGGATGCGGACGGTCACTCGGTCGCCGGGGTCGAAGTGCGGTGCGTTCGTCGCGGCGATCGAGAGACGTGCGCGCTCGCCGGGCTCGAACACGCTGTCACTCGCGCTGTTGAACGCGCCGGTCGGCGCACCCTCGAAGCCCGCTGCGGCGAAGTACGGCACTGGCGGCTGCTCGAGGAGGGGATCGCCCGCGACGTGGATCGTCATCGAACAGTTGCGCAGATCGAGTGACGCGCCGCCGTGGTGGGCAAGGGCAACTGTCTGGGTGTCGAAGTCCGCGCTGGCTGTCAGTGTCGGTGAGGCCCCTCGATCCTCGACGTCGACGACGTCACTCCCGAGGGCGGCGACGCCCGCGGCGCCAGCGATCGAGACACCGATGAGGACCACGATGGCAACGACTGGTGAGACCGCTCGATCCATGTGCCGGACTGGTCGCGCCATCGCTTTTCAACCTTCCGCGGACTCCTCGATCAGGAGCCACCGAGTCTCGCGGTGATCTCGGTGCTTCCCGTCGTCGCGTTGATCCAGGTGGTCTCGCGGGGCTGGACGAACCAGTGACGACCGTCATCGCCCAGCTCGATCGGTTCGCGGTCGCCGATGGTCACCGTCCCGGCGATCGCTCGCTCGCTCCCGGCCTCGGTCAGGCCGATCTCCGCTGGCCCGGTCGGGAACGTTCGATCGACGGTGAGCGTCGCCGAGCCGCTCGTCCGATTGATCACTTCGGTCGTGTTGAAACTGCCAAGCGTCCGCTCCTGGGCCTCTCGAAACACGTTCGTCGTGCCACCGTCGAGGTAGGCGGTCAGACGACCGCTCTGGAACTCCGCGCGGTAGCGGTAGATGCCTGACGGCCCGAGCCCCCACGTCGAGCCGCCGAACTTGTTGGCACTGACCCAGGGGTAGAGGGTCTCCGCGCGTTGCTCGGCCGCCGCGAGCCGGCCCGACGTGTTTTCGGTGAACTGGTCGGGCTCTCCTGGCACCCACTGGTCACCGAGGAACGTCTCGCGGACGTAGAAGCCGTTCCGGACCTGCGCGAAGGTGTAGCCGGTCGCCGACGCCTCGACGTAGACTCGCTGGCGATCGCCACCGGTTGCGAGCCGGGCGGCAACGCTGGCACTGACCGGTCCCTGGAGCACTTCGAGACTCGCGTCGAGGTCACTCAGCCGACCGGAGAGCGAGGTCGGGATGGAGTACGTTGGGTCCCGATCGGTCCGTGCTTCGATCGCCGCAATCGTCGTACGCAAAGCGGCGGCTTCCGATTCGATGCGGGCACGCTCGCGGAGGAAGGTGCCTGCCGTCACCGCTCCTTCGCCGTAGGCTGCGACCTGCTGGCGATTCCGATCCCGGAGCGCCAGCGATTCGTTCTCGATCCGATCGACGACGTGCCTGATCGCTCGCGTCTGATTCGCCGCCGTTGTGGCCGTGGCGTAGGCCCGCTCGAAGCGAAGCGTCGCGTGAGTGGCCTGCAAGGAACTGCTGTCGCTGGAGATCGCGCTGCCGACGTCGATTTCGGTGGCCGTCGAGTTGCTCGCGCGCACCTCACTCTCGCCGAGCGAGAGGTAATTCGGCTCGCCTGGGGACGCGGTTTCCACGGGTGCCGTCGCGCCCGTTTGCCCCTGTGTGACGGCACCAGCGACCGTCACCGCGGAGAGTGCCACCAGGAGCACGACGACAGCGAGGGAGGGCCGGGACATTCACCCCATCGTATCTCGCGGTTAACCAAAAACCCCACCATTACGAACCGCCAAATCTGTCGGTCGAGAGCAATGGAGACGGTTCAAAGCCGTCGCTGACGTTTTATTTTCGGATGGAAAGCGTTTTCCTCCCGGCGGTAAGACCATCAGTTCACGATGTCCTCCGGGTCCCGCCGCGCCCTCCTCGTGGTCCTCGCCCTCCTCGCCGTTGCCGGGATAGTTGCGACTGGGACAGCGTTCGCCACGGGCCCTTCGACACAGGCGGCACAGGTGGAGCCGATGGACGCGGGCAACCAGACGACCGTGATCAAGGTCACGCTCCAGAGTGATAGCGACGCCCGCTGGACCGTCACGGAACACTTCAACACGTCGACTGCAGCCGATCGGGCGGCGTTCGAGGAACTGGCCGACCGCTTCGAGAGTGGGCAATCGGCACAACTGGGGCTATCGTCGTTCCGCCAGGCACTCGGTCAGGTCGAACCGACCGTCGAGCGCGAGATGCAGATCCAGGAGGTACGCCGGGACAGTTCCGTCGACGCTGGCACGCTCGAAGTATCCTTCACGTGGACGAACTTTGCACGCGAAGTCAACGAAACGCGCATCGTCGACGACGCGTTCACCACGCCAGGGGGCACGTGGTTCAACGGCCTCGGGCCGGGTGAATCACTGGTGATCGAACTGCCGCGAGGCAGCGCCATCGACACGCCGAAACGCGTCTCCAGCGGGACGATCCGATGGGATGGACCGACGGAGTTCCAGCCCGGCTATCTCGAGATTTCGTACACTTCGAACTCCCTACCAGCCATCCCGCCACTGCTCTGGGGCCTCGTCGTCGGCCTCGCCGTCTTCGCGGTCGTCGGGGTGGTCGGTGGCTACCTGCTAACGCGCCGCGACGGCGAATTTTCCGTGCCCAGCCTCCCGATCGGGACGAAATCGGACGGCGAGAGCACCGATGCCCCGGCCCCCGACCCCGGGACGACCGACGAGACGCGCACCGAATCGGCTGCATCCGCGGACGATGGGGTGGACCTCTCCCTGCTGAGTGACGAAGAACGCGTCGAGTACCTCATCGAGGAAAACGGCGGCCGCATGAAGCAGGCCAACATCGTCAAGGAAACCGGGTGGTCGAACGCGAAAGTCTCGCAGTTACTCTCGGCGATGGAAGAGGAGGGCCGCATCGCGAAACTTCGGATCGGCCGGGAGAATTTGATTTCGTTCCCGGAGGAAGACATCGGCGATTTCGAGGACTCCTGAACCGTCCGCTCAGGCCGCCGCTGGAATCTCGTCGGCCAGTACCGTCTCCTCGCCCTCGATCACTTTCTCCTCGTCGGTGAACACTGCCGTCTGCAGTCGGTAACGATCCGCGCCGAGTGACTCGACGACCTCACACTCCGCACGCGCGGTCCGGTCGACGTCGACGGGCCCCACATACGTCGTCTCCTGGGAGAGGTAGATGATCAAGCCGGGGAGGCGCGCCAGTGCGGCGCTGATCAGGCCGGCGACGAGCGTGCCATGTGCGATCGGGCGGCCGAATCTGCTCCGCTCGGCGTAGGCCACGTCGAGGTGCAGCCGATTCGTATCGCCACTGGCCTCGGCGAACGCGGCGACGTCGTCCGCCGAGAGGACCTTCTCGAACGTGACGACGTCTCCCACGTCGATCACCGCGTCGTTCTCGCCGTAGCTCTCGAAGCGCCAGTCGTCGCGTTCGTAGGCGGTGTCCGGGCGGCCACTCCGCTGATGGGTGGAGCGGTCGTGGGCCGGCACGCCACGAAACTCCATTCGTGGCAGGTAGTTGGAAAGATCCGTCGTCGTGATGATGCCGGTCAGTTCGCCGTCCGCCCCGCAGACGGGAAGGGTCGAAATCTCCGCGTCGCGCATCCGGCGCGCGACCGCTTCGATGGTCGCGTCGTGATCGATCGTGTGTACCGGTGTGGCCATGACGTCCTCGACCGTCGTTTCGAGGTCTCTATCGGAGCGATAACAGTCGAGTATCGTCGACTCGGTCACGATCCCGACCGGTCGATTCTCAGAAACGACGACGATGCTTCCAACGTCGTTGTCCGCGAGGCGGGCGGCGACCGTCCCGATCGATTCATCGGGCGCTGCGGTGATGACCGGGCGCTGCATCACGTCGCCGGCCGTAACGCTGACGAGCATGTCCTGCAGTTCGGTGGCCGGGCACAAAGCACTGGTCCAGCAGGCTCTCCGCGGACTCAGGCTTCCTGGCGTAACCGCCGGACGACAAAGTCTCGGTCGAGTTTCGCGATGAACGGTCCGAGCTGTGGGCCCTGGTCTTCGTCGAACAGCAGCCGATAGCCAGCGCTGAAAAAGTCACCGACGTCGACGTCGTGGCGGCGCGCGATCTCGAAGATCTCGCCCTGGATCTCTTCCCCATCGTGGCCCGCTTCGACGAAGGTCGCCAGCTCCGCCAGCGCGGCGGCCGTGGCTCGATCGAAGTCCGCCTCCGGCATCGACGCCCGCTGAACGGTGTAGTCGTACTCGTTTTCCGTTCGGGTGGCCCACTCGCTAGCAAGGGCGACCCGGCCGAAGGCGCACTCGCGTGCCCACTCGGCCGCCTCAGCCGGCACGTGGTCCTGCTTTTCGGCGTCCGCGATTCGCGCCGACTCGGATTCGTACATTCCAAGCACCGCGGCGTAGGTGTAGGGAAGACGAATCCGGCCGGCGAACGTCTCGATCAGGTCCTCGACCGCCTCGCGCCCCGCTGGATCCCGGGCGATCGACAGCCAGGGGGCGTCCTGGTCGGCCTCGCCACCATCCCTCAGTGACTCAGCGTTTCTCGCCAGCCGGTCGGCGAACGTTGCCGCGACGGTCGGTCGGATCGTGGCGGGGTAGGCCGCGTCCGCGAATGCCGTTTCGTCGTCCTCGCCGGCGGTTTCACCGAAGTAGAGGCGCTCGAAGCGGTCGAACTCGTCGACCAGCAGGTCCAGCCGTTCGACGCTGAAGTCCCGTGCCCGGCGCGGCTCCTTGGTGAAGAAATAGCGCAGCACTTCCGGTTCGACCATCCGCAGGACGTCGTGGACGAGAATGACGTTGCCATCGGAGGAGGAAAACGGTTCGTCGTCGAGGGTGAACCACTCGTACACCATCGGTTCCGGCGGGTCGATGTCGAGGACGTTCTCGGCGATGTCCTTGCCCGACGGCCAGGATCCCTCCGCGTGGTCCTTGCCGAATGGTTCGAAGTCGACGCCGAGCACCTGCCACTGGGCGGGCCACTCGAAGCGCCAGGGGAGTTTCCCCTCCCGGACGCCTGCGACCCCCTCGTGCCCGCAGCCATCGATCGTGCGGTTGCCAGCTTCCATATCCGTACAGCGGTACTCGATCGTCGTCTCGCCCTCGCCGTCGGCCAAGTCGACGCTCGTCACGGTCTCCGTGATTTTCCCACAGTTTGCACAGATGGGATTGAACGGGACGTAGTCCTCGTCGATTTTGTCCTGGTACTCCGCGAGGACCGTGCGCGCACGATCCTGGTTGGCCAGAACGTGCTCGACGACGTCGTCCATCCGGCCGGATTCGTACAGCTCCGTCGTCGAGACGACCTCCAGCGGCACGTCGAGCAATTCGGCGGACTCGGCGATCAGCGTCGAAAAGTGGGCGCCGTAGGACTCGCAGCAGCCGAAAGGATCGGGAACGTCCGTGTAGCTGTGGCCCATGTTCTTGCCCAGCGCGGCTGCGTCGACGTCGCCGAAGTCCACGAGATTGCCGTCGAGGTCCGCGAGCGTTCGCGGCAATTTCCGGAGCGGGTCCCGATCGTCCGTGGTGAACACTTGTCGGACGTCGTACCCACGATCCCGCAGCGCCTCGGCGACGAAGTACCCACGCATGATCTCGTTGACGTTGCCCAGATGGGGAACGCCCGATGGGGAGATGCCGCCTTTCACCACGATCGGTTCGCTGGGGTCGCGTTCAAGGACGCGGTCGGCGACGGCGTCGGCCCAGAACGCGTTGTGGGTCTCTTCGCCGTCCTCGCGACGCGCTTCGTCCGTGGGGATCGGTTCGCCGTCGAGCGACGGCTCGGCGTCGTCGCTCATTGCTCGTCCCAGTCGGCCGGCCCGTCACCACCGGCTGGCGGGATGACGTCCGTACCGTCGTGGTCGCCGGTTTCGATGGCCTCGCGCACTGCTTCCGGAGTCGATCCGTCCAGGACGATCGTGCGAAGTCCGGCGCGTTCGATGATTTTCGCCGCCAGCAGATCGACGGGAACGTTGCTCCCGGCGTCCATTTCCACCCCGGCGACGAGGTCGACGAGGTCGCCGGTCGTGATCTGATCGTATTTTTCGGCGTCGTCGCTGGTCTCCGGATCCGCGGAGTAGATCCCATCGACGCTCGTCGCCAGCACGAGGAGGTCTGCGTCGACGTACTCTGCGAACGCGGCACTGACGGCGTCCGTCGTCTGGCCCGCGACGGTGCCACCCATGACCGGAATGTCGCCCCGTCGGATCGCCTCGCGGCCCGCCACGTACGTTTCCTGGGGTGCGGGTGCGGCCCGATCGTCGAGCGCCGCGATCAGGAGTCTGGCGTTGAGCCGTGTGACGGCGATGCCGATGTCGTCGAGTTCGATCTCGTTGGCGCCCAGTTCGCGCGCCGGTTTGATGTACTCGCGGGCCGTTCGGCCGCCGCCGACGACGGCACCGACGGTGTGGCCGCCGTCGTCGAGGGCCTGGATCGAGCGTGCGTACGCGGCGACGCGATCCGGGGAGAGGTCGGGAACCAGGACGCTGCCACCGACGGAGACGACGACTCTCATTGGTCGCGGTTGCCCCGAGTCACTCTTAAGGGTTGTTACACTTGCCGAGAGACGGTCGCGACGGCAGCGAGCGTCGTTCCGTCGGCCGAACGTCAGACCCCATGGCCGAACCGGCAACAATCACCTCCTTTGTCGGCCTTGCTGCACCGAAATAGAACTTTTTATCCAGAATATAATTGCTTGAAATTTACTTGACTTACACTAGCTTAGATGACGATGTAAAACGTCTAATGGATTTTCAGGCTGTTATGAAACTCCTTTCAACTCGCTGCTAATCCTGAAAGCGACCAAAGCAACCCGAAGGTTCCCGCCTTTATATGCCCCTATGGCCGGTAAGCTTGATCGAGGTGACACAGATGAGCGCTACCGCGACGCCCTCCACCGACGACGCGCCGTCGAAAGAACAACGTCTGAAAGCCTTCCTCGCAGAGAAGGCCCAGGACGGTGAGATGTACTTCAAGAGCAAGTTCATCGCCGACGAAGTCGGTCTCTCGCCCAAGGAGATCGGCGCACTGATGGTCAAGCTCAAAGACAGTGCGACCGACCTCGAGGTCGAGAAGTGGTCATACACGAGTGCGACCACCTGGCGAGTCGAACCCGCCTAACCACCCCGGACGACTGCACACGCGCCGACTCGACAGGCGTTCCCACCGGTCCCCACACGCTCACTCCACAGCCGTTCCCCACCCCGCCGCATTTTCCCCACGCTCTTTTCGCCACGCTCCTGGTTTCTTTCAGTCACTACTGGCTACCAACGACCACGTGGGAATGCGCTCCCCGCGCCCGTTTCGCCCTGCTTTTAAGCTGATTCGTCGAGAAGACGTACCCGATGGCAGAGTCGGACGCGTCGCTGACCGCGCCGCCGCCCACGGAGCTCGCGGCTGTCTTCCAGACCTACCAGGTCCGCCGTGACGGTGACCGGGTACTGTACGTCGGCGATCCGCTGGTCTCACCGGATGCCGTCGAGCGCGAACTCTGGTCGTCGTTTCACGAACGGGGGTACGAGGCGTCGCTCCGCCGCGAACCGGCCGACGGCGGAACGGGTCCGGGCAACGGCTGGGTCCTGGTCGCCGAACCGCGATCGATCGGACCCGACGGGATCCCCTGGACGAACGTGGTCCTCGCTCTGCTCACGATCATTTCCACGCTGCTGGTTGGGGCGTTCGAGTGGTACCGCATCGATCCGATGGCGAATCCACTGGGCGTCTTCGAAGCCTGGCCGTTCGTCGCGGCGATTCTCGGCGTACTGGCGATCCACGAGAGCGGCCACTACGTCGCCAGCCGCTACCACGGCGTCGACGCCAGCTTGCCGTATTTCATCCCCGTTCCGACGCTGATCGGCACGATGGGTGCGGTCATCAAGATGAGAGGCCGGATTCCGAGCCGCCGGGCCCTCTTCGACATCGGGGCGGCGGGCCCGATCGCCGGGCTCGTCGCGACCGTGGTCGTCACCGCGATCGGCCTCCAGCTCGATCCGTTACCGGCCCAGACGGCCGCCGAATCGGCCGCGGCAGACTCGGGCGTCTACCTGCGATTCAACGATCCACCGCTACTCCAGTTGATCGCCGCGGCGACCGGGACCACCGACGTCCTCGTCGAGGGGGCGGTCCATCCGGTCGTCTTCGGTGGCTGGGTCGGTATGTTGATCACCTTCCTGAACTTGCTGCCGGTCGGCCAGCTCGACGGTGGGCACATGGTCCGGTCGATGCTCGGCTCGCGCCAGCGAACGATCGCGCGGGCCGTCCCGGGCGCGCTCCTGGCGCTGGCAGCCTACCTGTTTTTCATCAGGGACGTCACGAGCTCAGTCGGGATCTGGGCGCTCTGGGCCGTGATGTCGGCGGGTCTGGCCTACGTCGGCCCGGCCGACCCCATCGATGACGCACCACTGGACCGCCGACGACTGCTGATCGGCGTCGCGACCTTCGCGGTCGGCGTCCTCTGTTTCACGCCGATTCCCTTCGAGATCGTCAATTAGCGTGCGTGTAGCCGCGATCCGGGAGCGGCTCTCCATCGAGCGTACATCCCTGCTCGGTCACGGTGCCGATCCGCGTGAGTGAACAGGGACAGGTTTCACGGGCGCGAGCGAGTGCCGTCTCCGGGATCGTACAGACGAGTTCGAAGTCCTCGCCGAAGAAGACGCCGAGTTCCAGCCGCTCGTCGGCCGTCTGCGTGACCGTCTCGACCGAGTCGTCGATCGGCAGCGGCGACTCGATGGCGACGCCACAGTCGCTAGCCGCTGCGAGCTGGTGGAGCGAACGGGCGAGACCGTCGCTCGAATCCATCATGGCCGTTGCCGCGGACGCGAGTGCCTGCCCGGCCGCGATCCGTGGCACGAACCGGAACAATTCGTTGCCACGGTCCGCCTCGCCGTCTGCGAAGTGACGGAGTGCGGCCCCGCTCCGCCCGAGGGTCCCGGTCACACAGACTGCGTCGCCAACCGACGCGCCGCTGCGCCGGACTGGACTGTCCGTCCGGCCCACCGCCGTCGTCGAGACGGTGAACTCGGTGTGGTGATCGAGGTCGCCGCCGACGTACTCCGTGTCGACGCGTTCGCAGACGTCGATTGCCCCGTCGACGAACGCGGCGAGGGGTTCGGCATCGAAGGTCGGCGCGGCGTAGATCGCGAGGGCACCGAGGGCGGGCGCGCCCATCGCCGCCACGTCGGACAGCGAGGCCCCGACTGCCCGCCAGCCGGCGGTGTATCGCGTCGTGCCCGCCGGAAAGTCCGTTCGCTCGTGGAGCATGTCCGTCGTGACCACCAGGTCATCGAGGATCGCACAGTCGTCACCGGCCGCCGACACCGTGCCGGCGATCCGTTCCAGGGCCGCCCGCTCGTCCATGCTGCAGGGGTCGACTGGCGACGGCAAAAGCCCCCGGGATCCCGCCAGGTCCCGCCGTGGCGAACGGGCCACCGGCGTCAGCAGGCCCCGGTATCGGAGCCTTCAAACGTCTCCCAGCCGGCCATTCGGCCATGCTGGGCGATCGACGAGCGACGATCATCGGGTTTGCCGGTGCGTTGCTCGTCCTCGCTGGTCTCATCTGGTTTATCGGTCCGCAGGACATTCTGGACGGGCTCTCGGCAGCCGACCCAGCAATGGTTGCACTCGTCCTGCTTGCGGCCGCCGGCTGGGTGTCTGCGTGGGGCATGTCCCTGTGGACGGTGCTCCGGGCGCTGGGCGCTCCGATCCCGGCCTGGAAGGCCATCGCCGTCTTCACCAGTGCCATGTTTGCGAACAACGTGACGCCGTTCGGCCAGGCCGGCGGTGAACCAGTGAGCGCGCTGTTGATCTCGCGGGCTGCGGACAGTGACTACGAGGACGGCCTGGCAGCCATCGCGAGCGTGGACACCATGCACTTCGCTCCCTCGATCGGGTTGACGCTGGTCGGCATCACGTTCGTCCTGCTCCAGGGCGTCACGCCGGGGCGGAATATTCTCTTTGCGACGGGCATTCTCGCCGTTTTGACCGTCGGGTTCGTCATTGCAGCGCTGGTCGGCTGGCGCTATCGCTATCGCGTGGAGTCACTCATCGTTGCTGGAATGACACCAATTGTCAGCGCCGTGCGTCGGATCTTGCCGGGCCATTCGGAACTCTCCTCGAACGCCATCGAAAGACGCATCGAGAATTTCTTCCACTCGATCGAACGCGTCGCGACCGATCGCAAGACCATCGCCATGGCCATCGGATTTTCCGCCCTCGGCTGGTTCTCGCTGTCACTCGCCCTCTGGTTCGCGGTCACCGCCGTCGGTGCAGACGTCCCACTCGGCCCCGTCCTGTTGGTCGCTCCTCTGGGGAGTATCGCCGGGTTCACCCCACTTCCGGGTGGGTCGGGCGCCATCGAAGGGGCCTTCGCCGGCTTGCTCGTCGCTGCGACTGGCATTTCCGCCGGCCTCGCATTTTCGGGCGTGATGGTCCATCGGGCGGCGACCTACTGGCTGCTGACGCTGATCGGTGGCGGCGTCGCGAGCGCTATCGGTGCGAACGGATCGTAAGTCCCGGCGTCGGCCGCTCGACCGATCCGACGGCCTTAAATGACTCTCCGGGTAACTCACCTGCAATGACGACGCTCTACGACGTCCCTGCCGAGGACCTCAACGAGGCCCTCGCGGAGGAACTCGCAGACGAGGATGCGATCGAGGCACCTAACTGGACGGAGTTCGCCAAGACCGGCATCGACCGGGAACTGCCACCCGAGCAGGACGACTTCTGGCAGCGCCGCGCAGCCAGCCTCCTGCGCAAGGTCGCCGTCGACGGCCCCGTCGGCGTCAACAGTCTCCGCACTGAATACGGCGACTCCAAGGGCGGCTCCAACCGCTACCAGGTCCGCCCGCCCCAGCAGCAGCCGGCCTCGGGGAACATCATCCGCACAGCACTCCAGCAACTCGAGGACGCTGGCTACGTCGAGACCATCGGTGACGAGGGTCGCACGGTCACCGGCGACGGCCGCGCAATCCTCGACGACGTCGCGGGCCAGGTCATGGAAGACCTCGACCGGCCGGATCTCGAACGCTACGCGTAATTCCTTCTCGACTGCTTCTCCCGAGTCCATCCCGTTGAGCGGTTGCACCGGCGAAGTCCCGCCATCCGGGAGCCCAGAGTCGTCGGGGTTAAGCCCCAGCCTGCGCACGCACTGCCAATGAGCGCCATCGGCATCGTCGCGACGGCCCTGTGGGCGATGTTGCCCGCGTACGTCCCGAACAACGCGGCCGTCCTCGCTGGCGGTGGCCGCCCGATCGACGGGGGTCGGACCTGGAGCGGCCGACGCGTTCTCGGCGACGGCAAGACCTGGCGCGGGACGATCTTTGGCACTCTCACGGGCGTCGCGCTGGCGATCGGTCTGACGGAACTCCAACCCACAGCGAGCGACGCGCTCGGCGTTACACTACCCGAATTCCCGCTCGGCGCTGCCGTCGGGCTGGCCTTCGGTGCCATGGTCGGTGACATCGCCGCCTCGTTTCTGAAGCGCCGAACCGGCCGGGAGCGCGGTGCGGTCTTTCCCGTCGTCGACCAGCTCGATTTCGTCGCGGGCGCGCTCCTCTGTGCGCTTTTGCTCGCGCCCGACTGGTTCCTGGCGACGTTCACGCTCCCCGTGCTTGCCGTCGTTCTCGTCGCGACGCCGATTCTCCACGTTCTCACCAACGGCATCGCCTATCTGCTCGGGCTCAAGAACGAACCCTGGTAGTGACGCGCACGGCCGAACGCGCCGGTCGGGATGTGATGGGCTTTTCACCACTCATCGCCCAGGCACGTATATGACACAGCGTGGGGACACCATCCGGCTGGCGACGCGTGGCTCCGACCTCGCCATGCGCCAGGCGGCCGCGGTGCGCGAGCAACTCGCCGACCGGCGCACCGACGTCGAACTCGTCGAGGTCTCGACGACCGGCGACGAACTGTCCGACGAACTCGTCCACCGCCTGGGCACGACGGGTGCCTTCGTTCGCAGTCTCGACGAGAAAGTCCTCGACGGCGAGCTCGACGCCGCGGTCCACTCGATGAAGGACATGCCGACCGAACTGCCCGAGTCGATGGTCGTCGCTGGCGTCCCCCAGCGTGCGTCCGCTGGCGACGTGCTCGTCACGCCCGATGGCGGCACACTCGAGCAATTGGCCCACGGAGCGACTGTGGGCACCTCGAGTTTGCGTCGGAAGGCCCAGTTACTCGCCGAGCGGCCGGATCTATCGGTCGAACCCCTGCGCGGGAACGTTGACACGCGCGTCGAGAAACTCCTCGCACCGAGTTTGCAAGCCGAACACGCCGCACGGCAGGACGCGGAAGATGCGGAGTCAGAAGTCGGGGATTCCTGGGAGGCCGACGAGTTCGAACGCTCCGTCGACACGTGGTTCAACGAGCTGAGTGAGATCGAACGGCGCGCGCTCGGTCGCGAGGTGGAGACTGAGTACGACGCCATCGTCCTCGCCGCGGCTGGCCTCGAGCGCATCGGCCTGAATCACCACGTTCCGACCACGCCGCTGCCGACCGACGACTTCGTGCCGGCGCCCGGACAGGGTGCGATCGCGATCACTGCCGTCGACGGCGACACGGTCGACCGGATCAACCGCACGATCGATCACCCCCGGACGCGCGTCGAGACGACCGTCGAACGAACGATCCTCGCCGAACTCGGTGGGGGGTGTGTGGCGCCGATCGGCATCCACGCCGTTCTCCAGGGCGGGGTGGTCCACACGACGGTGCGGGTCCTCTCCCAGGACGGCCAGGAGCAAATCAAAGCGACGCGGGAGCTGCCGGTCGAGCGCCACGATAGCGCCGCCGTCGAATTTGCCGAGGCGCTGGCGGAGCGCGGTGCGAGCGAATTGATACAGGCGGCAAAGAAGGAACTCGACGAGGATGCAGACGGTGGGGGGAACGATGCTGACGAAGCGGAGCCAGATGTCGCCAGTGCTGATGCGGACGCGGCGACTGCCCGCGAACAGGATGACGTGGAGACGGAGGCCACCGAATGACGGGAACGGTGTACCTGGTCGGCTCGGGACCTGGCGATCCGGAGTTACTGACGGTGAAAGCCAGGCGGCTCCTCGATGCGGCAGACGTCGTCCTGCACGACAAGCTTCCCGGCCCCGAAATCCTCGGCGAGATCCCCGAGGACAAGCGCGAGGACGTCGGCAAACGCGCTGGCGGCGAACGGACGAGCCAGGCCGAGATTAACGAGCGAATGGTCGAACTCGCCCGCGAGGACAAGTCGGTCGTCCGGCTGAAGGGCGGCGATCCGATGGTGTTTGGCCGTGGCGGGGAGGAGTTGCGCCACCTCGCGGCCCACGACGTACCGGTCGAAGTGGTGCCCGGCGTGACGAGTGCCGTCGCCGGCGGCGCCGTCGCCGGAATTCCGGTCACCGACCGCGAACACGCCTCCTCGGTCTCCTTCGTCACCGGGCACGAGGATCCGACGAAAGTGGAGTCAAGCGTCGACTGGGCAGCCCTCGCCGCGACCGGCGGCACCATCGTCGTCCTGATGGGCGTCGGCAAACTGCCCGAGTACACCGCTGAACTGCGCGACGCCGGGATGGACCGAACGAAGCCCGTCGCCCTCGTTGAGCGAGCGACGCGCCCGGAACAGCGGGTCGCGACGGGGACTCTCGAATCGATCGTCGACGTGCGCGACGAGGCCGGGATCGAACCGCCTGCGATCACCGTCATTGGTGACGTCGCTGGCGACCGCGACGCGGTCGTCGAGTGGCTCGAAAACGAACGCCGGGGCGAGCAGGCAGACGCCCGCTCGGAGTGAGTTTCGATGCGAGAGGAACCTCGACTTCGCGTGGCAGTCTTCCGCCCGGCCGACGAGCGCATCGAGAACGCCGTCGAGCTCCTCGAATCGCTCGGTGCCGACCCGGTCCCCGACCCGATGCTGGAAGTCCATCCGACGGGCGCGACGCCGGCAGACGCCGAGTACGTCGTCCTCACGAGCAAAACCGGCGTGGAACTCGCGGCCGAGGCGGGCTGGCAGCCAGGCGCGGCGACCCTCGTCGCGATCGGTTCCAGCACTGCCGACGCCATGTGCGAAGCGGGGTACGACGTCGATATCGTTCCAGAGGAGTACACTTCTGCCGGTCTCGTCGAGGCAATGGCGGGCCAGGTCGATGACGCAACCGTCGAGGTCGCCCGTTCGGATCACGGATCGCCCGTTCTGCTGGATGGCCTCGACGCGGCCGGGGCTGACGTTCACGAGACGGTCCTCTACGAACTCGTTCGTCCCGGCGCTGCCGGCGAATCGGTCGAATTGGCCGCCGACGGAAAGCTCGACGCTGTCCTGTTCACCTCCTCACTCACCGTCGAGCACTTCCTCGACATTGCTGAGGAACGGGGAATCAGGGATGCCGTTCTCGAAGGACTGGACGACGCAATCGTCGGGGTGATCGGCGATCCCACCAGCAAAACTGCCGAGGCGGCTGGCCTCTCGGTCGATGTGGTCCCGGAAACGATTGGCTTCGAATCACTCGCCGCCCAAGTCGTTGAGCGGGCTGCACCGACACATTCCGAGTGAGCTCTCTCGTTGCTGGTTGGGTTGCGGACTCGCAAACGTTGCCCCCGCTACCCCGAATCCAGCCCCAGCGTTGCGAGCGGTGATAGGGAACTTTCAAGCGCGCCCTGGCTGTAGGCCTGGCCATGTACGACCGCATCAAGGGCTTTTCAGACGTCTATCCGCCCGAGATGGCCGCCCATCGCGAGGTCATCGACACCGTCGAGGGGGTCGCCGCGGGGTATGGCTTTCGTGAGATTTCGACGCCAGCCCTGGAGGAGACGAAGCTGTACGTCGACAAGAGTGGTGAGGAGATCGTCGAGGAGCTGTACAGCTTCGAGGACAAGGGCGGCCGTCACGTCTCGATGACGCCCGAGTTGACGCCGACCGTCGCGCGGATGGTCGTCGCGAAACAGCAGGAACTCTCCAAGCCGATCAAGTGGATGTCGACGCGGCCGTTCTGGCGCTACGAGGAGCCCCAGCAGGGCCGCTTCCGGGAGTTCTATCAGACGAACGTCGACATCTTTGGCTCGGCGGAGCCGGTCGCCGACGCTGAGATCCTGGGGGTCGCGGCCGACTCGCTCGTTGCCCTCGGGCTGGAGGCTGCGGACTTCGACTTCCGCGTGTCCCATCGGGACGTCCTCTCGGGGATTCTCGATTCATTCGACACCGACGTCGACGTTGGCGACGCGATTCGCACGGTGGACAAGCGAGAAAAAATCGATCACGACGAGTACGTCGACGGCATGGTCGCGGCAGGGCTCGATCCAGACCACGTAGCTCGCTTCGACGAATTGCTCGCGTTCGAGTCAGACGAACTCGACGAGCTTGGGGCGGCGACGGGCTCCGAGCGAGTCGCCGACGCGGTCGAGAACCTCCAGGCCGTGCTCGCCGCTGCGGAGGACCTCGGCGTTCGCGAGTACTGTACCGTTTCGCTCGACACTGCTCGTGGGCTCGATTACTACACCGGCGTCGTCTTCGAGTGTTTCGACGCGACCGGGGACGTGTCGCGAGCGGTCTTCGGCGGTGGTCGCTACGACGACCTCATCGAGAGCTTCGGCGGCCAGCCGACGCCCGCCGTCGGCGTCGCGCCTGGCGTAATGAACTCGACGCTGCCACTCCTGCTCAAGCGTGCTGGCGTCTGGCCCGACGAGGCCATCTCGACGGACTACTACATCCTCCAGGTCGGCGACACGCGAGCGGTCGCTGCGAGAATCGCCTGCGACCTTCGCGAGTCGGGCCACGTCGTGGAGAGCGATATCGCCGATCGGAGTTTCGGTTCCCAGCTTGGCTACGCCGATTCGATCAACGCCGAGACGGTGGTCATCGTCGGCGAGAACGACCTCGCAAACGACGAGGTGACGGTCAAGGATATGGAAAGTGGCGACGAGACGACCGCGCCGGTCGACGAGTTCCCGGGGGACGTCGAGCGGCCGACCTACGCCGACTTCGCTTGAGTCTCGCGACAGCCCAGCACATGCGCGCCTACCGCCTCGCTTACGACGGGACCGATTTCTACGGCTTCCAGCGCCAGCCGGACGTCCCGACTGTCGAAGGGGAACTGTTCGACGCGCTGGCGGCTCTCGGCGTTGCAGTCGACCGTGGCCCGGGCGAAAACCGACCACCGGGCTACACTGCCGCAGGACGCACGGACGCTGGCGTGTCCGCGCTCGCGCAAACGATCGCCTTCGAGGCCCCCGAATGGCTCACGCCAGCCGCGCTCAACGGCGAACTCCCGGCGAGCGTTCGCGCCTGGGCCAGCGCCAGTGTGGACGAGGACTTCCACGCGACGGTGGACGCGACTCGCCGCGAGTACGTCTACTACCGCTTCGCGCCGGAGCTGGACGACGACCTGGCAGCGAGCGCGCTCGAACGCCTCGCCGGGGAGCACGATTTTTCGAACTTGACGAGCGACGACGAGGGGACGGTACGGAACCTAGACACCGACTGCCGTCGCGACGGGGAGATCCTCGAGATTCACGTTGCCGCGAGCGGTTTCCCGCGTCACCTCGTCCGGCGACTCGTCACGCTCGTCAGCGACGTCGCAGCCGGCACTGCCCCACTCGACCGCGTCGACAGGCTACTCGATCCCAGTCCCGTCCCCGGAAAGATCGGTGTGGGCCCCGCGCAGGGCGCTGGCCTCGTCTTGCACAGCGTCGAGTATCCCATCGCCTTTCAACCGGATTCCGACGCTGCCGCGAGCGCTCGCGAGGTGTTCGCCGAGCGATACGCGACGCATCGGACGGCCGCGACCGTCTCCGGAGCCATCCGCGACTGGATCGACGACGCGCGGCAGTGATCACTCCACGATCGTGGCCGATCCGGTGGCGGTCCCGTTCGAGGTCCCCGCACCGGGTGCGCCAACGACGCCGATCGAATCCTCGGCTGCGAGCGCGACCGCACTCCCGAATTGATCGTCTGGGGCACCCTCATTGGCTCGCACCGTGGTCTGCTGGGTCCACCCGTCGGCACGCTCGAAGAGGTACGTGAGGCCAGCGGCATCGCCGTCGGCCGTGGTCGCGGTCTCGGCGCCGACGAGCGCGCTCTCGCCGCCACCCGATAGTGCGACGGCGCATCCGAAGTTACCGGGATCCGCGTCGCTCGGTACGAGGGTTCCCGTCCGTTCCCAGGTGCCATCGGTCTCGCTGAACGCAGCGACGAGCCCCTCCGGGAATCGACCGCCGACCAGGGCCGTCCCACCGGCCAGGGCGACGTCGAGCGTGCCGCGGGCCAATTGCGCCCTGGCAAACGTGGCGTCCACCGGTTCTACGGACGCGGTACCGGCGGTGACGGCGTCGCTCCCCGGTGCCAGGGTCATTCGGCGCTCCCAGCCATCATCGGTCCGTTCAAAGAGAATGGCAGGTTCTTGTGCATCGAGTGCACCGACGAGAGCCAGGTCACCATCGAGATCGAGTGTTCGTCCGAACCGGCCCGCCCGCTGTTGGGTAGCCCCACGCATCCTCTCCTGGGCCCAATCACGCGCACCGGCACTTCCACTACCGGTCGAGAGCGCTGCGAACCGAGCGGCCGTGTCACCGCCACCTGGTAATAAGGTGGCCGTTCGCTCCCACCCGCCGGAGGACTGCTCGAAGACGTAGGCGGCGCCGTCCACGGCCGGGGCACCGACGAGGGCCCGCTCGCCGTCGAACCCGGTGGCTGCACCAAAGGCGTCCGTGCGCTCGGCGGTCGCGTCTTCGAGCCGTAGCACCTGCTGCTGGGCCCACTCGCCACCATCTCGCTCGAAGACCACTGCCAGCCCGGTGGCGCCCACGAGGGCGCGATCACCAGCCAGTGATACCGCCCGCCCCAGGTGCTCGGCATCCGCGATCGCCTCGCCGCCGAGTCGTGCAGTCGCTTGCCACGCGCCACCCTCGCGGTCGAAGAGGTATGCCGCCCCAACCGAACGACCATCGCGTGTCTCCCCCGGGGCGCCCACCAGGACCCGAGTGCCGGCGGCGGAGATATCGACCGCGCTTCCAAATCGTGCGTCCGTGTCACCTGCTGACGGTGATAGCGTCCCACCGACTTCACCGACCATCCCTGTGTCCTCCGCCGTCGGTGAGGGCGTCGATCCGGTCGGCGTCGAGTCCATCGGTGTTGCGGATTGTGTTGGATCGCCCGTCGAACCGTCGCCGTCACATCCTGCGAGAAGGCCCGCACCAGCGAGGCCGACCAGGCGAAGGAACTGTCTCCGCTTCGATGTCATACATGTCAATACTCCTTCTTGACAAAAAGCATTCCGGCGCACAGGCGGCCGCTACCGGCAGTTTCCAGTCCGGATGGAGAAGTCAGTCACTCCGGAGTCCGAGTGGAAAACCCGCCGAATCGAGGGGTCACCACTCCAGTCGAACGGCCATCGAGTCGCTCCGATCCGCCAGCAGATCCGCGTAGATCGTCGGCGCATTCGCGGCGTCGACGACGTGGGTGAACAGGTCAGAAACCGCCAGCCGACTCTGCTGGACGTAGCTGAAATACAGCGAGGCGTGGCGCTCCTTCGTCCAGGGGTTGGCCGGCGTCGCGACCGTCGGATGGGAGCGCTGGTTCGCGCCGATGATCTCGTGGCTGGGCGCGCTCACGGCGTCGTGAAAATCGATGGTCGTCTCGCCCGTCGGCCGCGACAGTACAACCAGCCGACCCTGTTCGCGGATCGCGTCGAACTCGCTGGGGATCAGGGCTGGGTCACCCGTCACCTCGAAGGCGACATCGGCGGGATGCCCGGTTGCGGTGATCAGTGCGTCCGCGGGGTCGCGCTGGCTGGCGTTCACGCCGACGACGCCGGTCGCGTCGGGCAGGTGATCGAGCCGGGATTCCAGCAGGTCGACGCCGACGACCGTCTCGGCGCCCGCGAGGTGACAGAGCCGAACGGTAAGCTGGCCCAGGACGCCGAGGCCGAACACGACGACCGTCTCACCCCAGTCGACGCGACCGCGACGGACGCCGTTCATGACGACCTGGGCAATGGCAAAGAGTGCGCCTTCGTCGTAAGACAGGCCGCGTGGCACCGGGACGCAGTCGTCGGCCGTGGCGGTCACCCAGGCGGCGTGTGGCGTCCAGCTGGCGACCCGCGTTCCCGGGGCGACCTCGGCCTCCGGGCCCGCCTCGCGCACGGTGCCGACGTTGGCAAAGCCGGGGACGTAGGGGAACTCCCCGCTGTTGGTCCCGGTTGATCCCTCGGGAGACTCCCCCGCGAGGATCGCGAGTTCCATGCCCGCATTGACGAGGGAGGTTTCGGTCTCGATGAGCACCTCGTCGGCAGCGGGGTCCGGACGGTCGCGCTCCTCGAGGGTGACGGCCCCCTGCTCGGGGAAGACGACCGTTCGGTTCGACATATCTCAACCTGCCAACGGACCGCTCTTAACGCTTGTTACACGGTGGCACGAACGGCTCAGTCCGCGCGCTCGCGAAGCGGCCCGGGGCAAAGGAGGCAGCCCGCGCACTGGAGCAGGTTTACAACCGGGCCCATCCAACCCCGGGTAATGAGTTCCGTACCGGAGCGATCCGAGATCGACGAGGCGTACACCTGGGAGCTAGAGTCCCTCTTCGCGGACGACGATGAATGGGAGGACGCCTTCGAGCGAGCCGAAGCATTGATCGACGATCTGGCCGCGTTCGAGGGGCGAGCAACCGAGGACGGAGCCACGCTCCTGTCGACGCTGGAAACGTACGAGGAGCTGATGCGGACCGTCTCGAACGTCGGCGCGTACGCACGAATGCGCAAGGACGAGGACACGACGCGTGATCAGTACCAGGCGCTCACGGCGCGAGCCCAGTCGCTCGGTGCCGATGCGTCCAGCGCGGCGAGCTTCCTCGAGCCAGCGATCCAGTCGCTGTCCGAAGCGGCCGTCGAGGAGTTGCAGGCCGAGGAGCCAGCACTCGAGACGTACGATCACTACCTCGACGACGTCCTGCGGATGAAGCCACACACGCGCTCGGCGGAGGTCGAGGAACTCCTCGCGGAGCTCTCGGAAGTCACTGGCTCGGCCGGCGAGGTGTACAACATGCTCGCCAACGCCGACATGGAGTTTCCAAGCGTGGAGGATCCCGACGGCGACGCCCAGCCGATCACGCTGAACAACTTCACGACGTTGCAAAAAGATCCGGACCGAGCCTTCCGCCAGCGCGTCTACGAGGCATTTTACGACGAGTGGGAATCGGTGCGCAACGCGGTTGCCACCGCCCACCGGAAGTCCGCAACGGCGGACGTCAAACTCGCTGACGCCAGAAACTACGACTCGGCCCGGGCGGCCGCCCTCGACGGACCGAACGTTCCCGTCGACGTGTACGACACGCTGGTCGACACCGTCCACGAGAACATCGACACGCTCCATCGCCACGCCGAGTTGAAAGAGCAAGCGATCGACGGCGACGAGTTGCAGATGTGGGACCTCTACGTGCCACTCACCGAGGGCGAGTCACCGGAGATCGAGTACGACCAGGCACGCGAGTACGTTGTCGAGGCCGTCGCGCCACTGGGCGAGGAGTACCAGTCCTGGATGGCCGAGGGGCTCGACTCGCGGTGGGTCGACGTGTACGAGACCAAACACAAGCAATCCGGGGCCTACTCCGGCGGCACCTACGACTCACAGCCGTTCATCCTGATGAACTACCAGGACGACGTCGAGTCGATGTTCACGCTGGCCCACGAACTGGGCCACTCGATGCATTCTGAGTACACCAGCGACACCCAGCCCTACGTCTACTCGGGCTACGAAATCTTCGTGGCCGAGGTCGCCTCGACGGTCAACGAGACGCTGTTGACCCACCATCTGCTGGAGACCGTCGACGACGAATCACTTCGTCGCCACGTCCTCGATCAGTACCTCGAACGCTTCCGCTCCACACTCTTCCGCCAGACGATGTTCGCGGAGTTCGAACACCGAACGCACGAACTCGTCGAGGCTGGCGAGGCACTCACTGCGGACCGTCTCGATTCGATCTACGCCGAACTCAAAGGCGACTACTACGAACCGGCGACGATCGACGACCGGATCGCCCGCGAGTGGATGCGCATTCCCCACTTCTACCGGGCCTTTTACGTCTACCAGTACGCGACGGGCATCTCCGCGGCGGTCGCGCTCGTCGACCGCATTCTCGACCAGGGTGAGCCAGCGGCCGCGGATTACCGCGAATTCCTGGCCAGTGGCTCCAGCGCGTATCCGCTCGAACTTCTGCGAACGGCGGGCGTCGACATGGCGACGGCCGACCCGATCGAATCGGCCATCGACACCTACGGCACCTACCTCGACGAATTCGCCGCCCTTTCCTGAGCGAGGGAGTGTCCCCGCTCAGGATCGCCGGAGAATTCGGGCCACTGATTCACGACGGGCCCGCCGTCGGGCAGCCTTTCCGGACCCAAAGGCACTTTGTAGTTCCACATCTTAGCAACGATAATCCGATGTCGCGCAGTCCATCGCTTCCGGATCGACCGCGGCTTGAACTCGACCCGGACATGTCGCCGTCCGAGCGCCTCGCGGCGCTGGACGAGCACTACGCCGACCTCGTCCAGGTCAACGAGGAACTCGAGGTCCAGCTCGAGGAGGCACACGACCGGCAGCGCGAACTGACCACCGAAGTTCACCGGCTCGAGCAACAGAACGAGACGCTGAAAACGTCCTCACTGTACATCGCAACGGCCGAGGAACTGACCGACGATGGCGTCGTCGTCAAACAGCACGGCAACAATCAGGAAGTTCTCACGGAAGTGAGCCCGTCGATCCGCGAGGAGTTGGCCGCGGGCGACCGCGTGGCGATCAACGACTCCTTCAGCGTCAAGCAGATCCTCGACGCCGAGACTGACGCCCGCGCCCAGGCGATGCAGGTCGACGCGTCGCCGACGGTCACCTACGCTGACATCGGCGGCCTCGACGAACAGATCCGCGAGGTGCGAGAGGCCGTCGAGGAGCCGCTCATCAACGCCGAGCAGTTCGAAGCCATCGGTATCGAGCCGCCGAGTGGCGTCCTCCTGCACGGCCCGCCCGGGACCGGCAAGACGATGCTCGCGAAAGCGGTGGCGAACGAGACCGACGCGACGTTCATCAAGATGGCCGGCTCGGAATTAGTGCGGAAGTTCATCGGCGAGGGGTCGCGGCTCGTCCGGGACCTGTTCGAACTCGCCGCGGAACGCGAACCGGCGGTCATCTTCATCGACGAAATCGACGCCATCGCCGCGAAGCGAACCGAGTCGAAGACCTCCGGCGACGCCGAAGTGCAGCGGACGATGATGCAGCTGCTCTCGGAGATGGACGGGTTCGACGAGCGCGGCGAGATCCGCATCATCGCGGCGACGAACCGCTTCGACATGCTCGATCGCGCCATCCTTCGACCGGGACGCTTCGACCGCCTGATCGAAGTGCCGGAACCGACCCACGAGGGTCGCGAGCGTATCCTCGACATCCACGCAGACGGCATGGGGCTGACGGAAGACGTCGATCTGCCGGCCATCGCCGAGCGCACCGAAGGCTTCTCGGGCGCGGAACTGGCGTCGCTGGTCACCGAGGCCGGCATGTTCGCCATCCGCGACGAACGCACCGACGTCACCCACGAGGACTTCACGAACGCGATCGAGAAGGTCAACGACGAAGAGGACGCGGCCGGCAGCCAACCAGTCGCCTTCGCCTGAGCCGCGCTTTCACTGCATCCACAACTCAGAGGTTACTGTTTCGCCGGAGTCGACGAAACGAAACCCCTTACAGCGACCACCACCCAGCATCGGACAGCAATGAGCGTCATCAGGGTCGTCTGGGGGACGGCGGAGGGCCCCACCGAACTCGCTGCCTACGACGCCGCGCTGGCGGCGGCGGGCGTCGAGAACTACAACCTGGTGACGCTGTCCTCGGTCATCCCGGCCGCGCCGACGATGGAGGTCGTCGGGACGGCCCCGGATCTCGGGGCGGTTGGAAACGAACTTCGCGTCGTGCAATCGCGTGCGGAAGCAGCGCCGAGCGAGACGGCCGCAGCGGGCATCGGCTGGGCGCGAAGCGAGTCGGGCCGGGGCATTTTCTACGAGGTCGCCGGCGAGACCGCCGACGCAGTCGAGACCGAGATCGAGGAAGGGCTGGCGGCGGGCAAGAACCTCCGAGAGTGGAATTTTACCGAGCAGGAGGTCGTCGTGCGAGCGACGACGGCACCGCCGGACGGGTACGCCGTGGCGGTCGTGCTGGCGACGTTCGGCGAGAGCCGGCCGATCCTGTGAACTCCGTCAGGTTAAAACGGCCCCGTCGCCGATTACGTGCGAACACCAAATGTATGGCAATTCCCCGCTCGGTGGGCAGGGCGAGGCAGTAACGCTCACGACGGAGCAACGCCAGCGTCTTCGCCAGGACATCACGACTGTCGTGGCTCGCACGCGCGAACTCCTCCCCAGTGAATACGTCGTCGGCTCGGAACTGATGAACGATTCCTCGGGCCCGCGCGCACGCATCGCGGTCCAGCCGCCCCGTGGGCCAGTCGTGAGCGCCGACTACTCCCCCCAGAACGAGAAAGTCGCGATTCCGGACGACGAGGTCGACGAGCTCGTCCACGGCCTGGCCGCCTCAGCAGCACTGCAGGCGAAACAGGCCGGCAAGAACGGCCCGGTCATGGCTGGTTAATCGCGGCCAAAAGTCGTTTTCAGGCAGTGTCCGGTGGCGAGCAAAAGAGTGCGTAGCCCAGCGTCCCCGAGGCCGGGACCGACGCCGCACCGAGCGCGATCGCCGCACCGATGGAGGTGAGCACGGCCACGACGGCGGCGACCACGAGCGGGACCGCGATGCCCACAAGTTGCAGGTCGGCTGTCTCGATGGGGAGGGCGCTCATCGTGGTGACCGCTACTGGCTCGCTGTAATTAAATATTATTACTAAGGTCGATCGGGCGTTCGATCGACGTGCTGGTCCTCGCGGCTGTTCCGCACTAGTATGGCGTCGCCACGGTCGCCGTGACCCCAACGTACAATAGTACCCACGAGAGCAACTGGGGTATGACAAAGCAGTCGTCGAGCGAGAGTGACGAGACACCCGTTCGCTCCCGTCGGGCGTTGCTGGCGACGGCTGGGACGGGCGCGGCCGCGTCGCTGGCGGGCTGTGGCTTCCTCTCCTCGCGGAAATCAGGCTCGGGACCCCCCGGGCCTGGATCGGGCGGATCGGATGTTCCCGGTCCAGACGAGCGACTCCCGATGGTGATGGCGATCGAGCGTAACGATGGCCTCTCGCTGACGGAGTCGACGGTCACCGTCTCGATTGGGGAAGCAACCACCCTCGTCGACGCGGACGATCCGGCGAGGCTGACGATCAGGGTATACACCGAACCGCTGTTCATCGGCGAGCGATCGAAAATCGGCGAGATCACGCGCGAGCAGTCCGAGCTGATCGGCAACTACACGATTCCGCTCTCGTTTGCCGAGGAACAGTTCGGGTACGCCCAGCAACTGCACTACACCGTCGCGATCGACGGGCCAGTCAAGCGGCCCGAGCGGCCGCTACCACCGGGTCGTCGCGACGGTGGGCGACACCCAGTGAAGGATGCCGAAGCGAACCCGAAGGAGTGGCGGCGCTGGCTTCGGGAAGATGACCAGTTAATCAGCGGCGAGACGGTCATCGTCCCCTTCTACAATCGCGCGCTCGACGAGGAGATGCTCAGCGTCGAGGGGCCGCCCGAACCGACCGACGATCTTTGGGACGACGGGCTCACCTCGATCGCTGACTCGACGCTCTGGTTCGACGAACCCGACGAATCGCCCTTCGAAGCACCTGAGGTCCCCGAGGAGCTGTATCCGCGGGAGTGGTACGGCGACTATCGAGACCTCCTGGTGACTGTCCTCGTGCGCTATCCGGTGTACGAGGTGATGTCCGAGGAGGACCAGGACCGACCGCGCTTCGACTGGGCGGTCTTCAACCTGGACCTCTCGGCGTGGGAGATGCTCGAATCGCGCCGCTGGAACGACTACACCATCCAGCAAGTCGAGCGCGGGACCTACGAGCGAGCCGAGACGGCGGCCGAGAGCAGCACGTTGTTAAACGGCGCGTCGAGGATCGTCTTCGGCGGCGACGCAGCCGACGCACCACGGCCGTTCGAACGCTACTACGCCAGCCGCTACGGGGAGGCAGCGCCCGCTCTCAGCGGCCGCCAGATGGCGACCATGAACCCCATCACATTCGCCGGAGGCCGTTCGTTCTCGAAGCGATGGGCGGAGACGATGCAGGCCTCACTCGACGCGAATCCGAACTTCGCCACCCACGACGCGCCGGATTACTACCGGGCGACGATTCTCAAGGCCCTCGTTGGCGGGACCATCCCCTACAAGTTCGATTCGGGCGGCGCACATCACGCGCCGGAACGCGTCGTCTCGCTTTGGGCGAAGGCGGCCAACGGCGAGGACGTGAGTGGGGCGGCCGACTGCAAGGGGGCGACGACGCTGTTCTGTGGTATCGCGGTCCACCTGCTGGACGCACCGGTCGCCGTACTCCACATGGACGGCGAGAATATTCCCTCCCATATGCTCGCCGCTGCCATCGACCTCGAAGAACCGAGCTATCTTCCCCAGGATCACCCGAACGCGCAAGCTGGCTCGAGAATTCGCGAGTCGGATCGCTTCTGTACCGACCTCGACGGCAATCAGATCGACTGTGAATACAATCGCAAATATCAGAGTGGGTTCGGCGATTTCGTCTCGATCGAGTGTCTCCACCCGAACCCGATCATCGGCTATGCGACGTACAATTCCCAGGGGTCGTACTACCTCAGGCTGCCGACCTTCGCCGGCGACATCGACGTCAACACACACGTTCCGCTCGACGAGGACTTCGAACCGGCCGCCGACGGGGAGATTCCCGCGCCCCGTGAGCCGCCCCAGAACGCCTTCAAGTTCCGGCGAACGGTCGTCGATCCGAGCCCCAAACCCTGGTTCGAACTGCTACAGGAATAACGCGGGTGGACCGGTTTGGGGCAAGATAGTAGAGCCGGTAGCACGATACTGGGGAATATTTGTTTGCTTCGGAGAACTTTTCATGATACGTTCTCTGGCACTGCAGCATGTCGAATGAAAGTCGAGTGCAGCGGCGACAGTTCATCGCAATGAGTGCTGGTGCCGCGCTGGCTGGCGTCGCTGGATGCTCCGGAGACGGCGGGAATGAGACGCCGGTCAACGACAACGCGACGCCGACAGCCGAGAGTAGTCCGGCTGGCGAGGGGGAGACGGGGAGTCCTGCAGCTGGGACTCCCGATCAATCGGGAAGCCCGACGTCGAATGGTACCCCGGAGCCAGCGGCGGGATACCTGATCGACTCGCTCTCTGCGTACCGAACCGTGACGAACAATCCCGACGAGTGGGTCGGCGAGCAAATTTCGGCCAACGACGTGAGTTATTACGACTCCTATCAGGAGGAGTATTCGGGGTTTCGTGCACTCTACAATGACGATAAGCTGGCTCGGCCGTTCATGCTGAAAAGCGTCCAGCCGAAGGATAATGCAGACAATTTCTCGGATGGAGAAGAAATTAGTTTCGACGGCATCGTCGAGAAGATCGGCGAAGTCCAGGATACGAAGATCATACTCGTGGAGAACGTGACCATTCGGTGACCGCCGATTGGAATTCGAAAAACGTCAAACCGCGGAATTTCTAATTTCCCTATTTTCCCCAGAACGGATCGCGATTCCGCCGCTTTTCGAGGTAATGGTTGAGCGTCTCGCGCTCGTCGCCGCGAATGTCTTCTAACAACTCTTGTTCCAGAATCTTCGCGTGCTTTTCGGGGATCTCGGTCCACAGTTCGTCGCCTTCCTCGATCCCGCGGCCGACGGTCGGCCCGTCGATGGAAACCGCGACGCGATCACCCATCCGGGCCTCGTCGACGTCCTCGCCTTCATCCTGGATCGACTTCATGGAGCCGACGCGTTCGGGCTCGGCGCCATCGAACTTCGCGACCGTCGTGTTGCGCTTGACGGTCCCGGAGAGGACCTCGACGCCGACGACGGCGGGATCGGACTGCCGGAAGGTGTGGTCGTCGAGGATCTGGAAGCGAGCGGGCCGCGTGATGTTTTCCAGGATCTGGTCCTGCTGGGCGGTCTGAATCGTCTCGACGTGCTCGTCGTAGGCCTCGACCAACCGGTAGATGACGTCGTCGGCGAACAGTTCGACCTCCTCCTGCTCGGCGAGCATTTCCGCGTCGTCGAGCACGTCGACACCGAAGGCCAGTATCGCGCGGTGGATCGGCTC
>Ga0207733_100153_pt1 | contig 65931 bp, 72 predicted proteins | sample A23P3SouthBayCA_FD_187735 | JGI IMG/M metagenome (GOLD analysis project Ga0207733, IMG submission 187735) | Aerobic enrichment media microbial communities from Eden Landing Ponds, California, USA - A23 P3 (SPAdes) | ecosystem: Environmental > Aquatic > Marine > Unclassified | place: Emeryville...
GAACGAGAGCGTGGCGGCCAGCCCCGCGTTGCTCGCCGCCAGCCCCGGGAAGACGAAGATCCCCGCGCCGATCATGGTCCCGATCCCGATCGCCAGCCCCCCGACCAGTCCGATAGTCCGCTCGAGTTCGACGTTGTCGTCGTAGACGGTCGTGTCGTCGGTGACGGAGTCGGGCTCCCCGACGGGCGTCTCGCCGGCGGTGTTCTCGCCCCCCGGTTCGACGTCGACGGGAATGTCGGTCATGGGACATGGGTTGTCGGAGCCGTCGAATAAAGCCGCCGGCCGGTCGTGTGCGGCGCGGCGCGCGACACGGCCCCCGGTGCTCGAACGGCCGGCGGATCGCGACCGACACGCTCGGGCTCGGTGCGGCGGCGCCGTGAGTCGACAGGTGGAGTGTGATGAACAGACCGTTATACCTGTGTCCGAAACAGGGACCGTAGAATCGCTCTCATGGTCTCGCTGCTCGTTATCATCGGCCTCGTCGTCGCGGCGTTCGTGGGGTTCAACATCGGCGGCTCGTCCACGGGCGTCGCGTTCGGACCGGCCGTCGGAAGCAAACTGGTCAGGAAGGTGACCGCGGCGGCGCTGTTCGGCGCGTTCGCGTTCCTCGGCGCGTGGACCGTCGGCCGGAACGTCATCGTGACGATGAGCGATGGGATCGTCCCGGCCGCGCAGTTCACGCCGATAGCCGGCGTCGGCGTCCTGTTTTTCACCGGCCTCTCGCTGTTGATATCGAACGTGTACGGCGTCCCGGCCTCGACCTCGATGACGGCCGTGGGGGCGATCGTCGGCCTCGGACTCGCGACCGGGTCGCTCGACGAGGCGTTGATGTTCACGATCGTTTCAGCGTGGATCGTCGCCCCGCTCATCGGGCTCGGGCTGGGTGCCGTGATCGGTCGGTACGTGTACCCCCAACTCGACGCTCGGCTCTCGTTCACGCGCCTCGAGCGACAGCTGCTCCAGGTCGACCGCTCGGGCCGGGTTCCGACGCTCCGATTGAACGCGCAAGCGTCGGCGCGTGACCTCGTCGGGTCGGCGTTGGTCGTCGGCATCGCCTGTTACATGGGGTTCAGCGCGGGCGCCTCGAACGCGGCCAACGCCGTCGCCCCGCTCGTCGGCAACGGCGCGGTGAGCACCGACCAGGGCGTGCTCTTGGCCGTCGCCGCCATCAGCGTCGGCGGGTTCACGATCGCGAGACGGACACTCGAGACGGTGGGCGACGGCATCACGGACCTCCCCATCCTGGCCGCGCTGATCGTCTCCACGGTGGGTGCGACGATCATCACCGTCCTCTCGTACTTCGGGATCCCGGCGAGTCTCGCGGTGAGCACGACCTGCTGTATCATCGGCCTGGGGTGGGGACGGGCGAGCCGAGCCGCCTCCCTCGCCGAGCTCGCCGCCCCGCCGTCCGAGGCGCAGCCGACGCCGAGTGTCACGACGGGCGCGCTGGCGGCCCCGTCGACCGACGAGGCGGAGCCGGCCGGCCCGACGGTCGGCGATCTCGCGTCCGGGGAGGCCCCGGACACTGAGCGTCGAGACGACGGGGACTCGTCGCCGGCGGTCCCCCCGATCGGCGAGGAGGACATCGAGGAACTGACCGCCGAGAACCTGTTCGACCCGGCGGCGACGACCCGGATCGTCACGCTGTGGATCCTCACGCCGTCGATCTCGGTCGTGGGGTCGTACCTCCTGTTCGCCATCCTGCTGTGAGTCGCTCGCTTCGCCAGCGACCCCGACGAACGGACGACACCGCCGTCGGAAACGGGCGCCCTCGGGGGACCGCCCCGTCCGCGCCGTCGGACGAACGTTTAACCCCCGCGTCCATGGAACTACCCGACATGACGCACACCCCCGTCCGTGGAGGCACCTGAGCGTGCCGGGAGTCGTCTTCTGGGCGCTCGTCGTGCTGGCGACGCTCACCAGCCTCGCCACGGCGTGGGCCCTCGGCGCGAACAGCAACTCGCCGCCGTTCGCGCCGGCGATCGGCGCCAACGCCATCTCGACGATGCGGGCGGCCTTCCTCATCGGCATCCTCGCGGCGCTGGGCGCGCTCACCCAGGGCGGGGCGATATCCGAGACCGTCGGGGCGGGGCTGATCAACGGCGTCCAGATCACGTCGCTGGCTGCGACAGCGGGCCTGCTGACCGCGACCGGGTTCATGATATTCGGCGTCTACACCGGCTATCCGGTCCCGGCGGCGTTCGCGACGACCGGGGCGATGGTCGGCGTCGGGCTGTCGCTCGGCGGCGACCCCGCCCTCGACACGTACCGCCGCATCGCCCTCTTCTGGGTGCTCGTTCCACCCGTCTCCGGCGGGCTCGCCTATCTCACCGCGACCCTCCTCCGACGCGACGACATCCCGGAGACCGTCGGCGTCCCGTTGCTCGCGGCGATCGTCAGCGGCATCGTCGCCAACGTCCGACTGGGGGTTATCCCCTCCCCGCCGGAGGCGAGCCAGAGTTCCATCGCGGGGTTCATCGCGCGAGGGGTCGAGACGCCGACGGTCGCCGGGGTCGACGTCCTCGCGGTGCTCGTGACGATCGCAGCCGCCGCGGCCGGGTTCGGGTTCATCCGCCGCCGGACCCGAGCGTCGGCCGAGGACGGCATCCGAACGTTCCTCATCGTCCTCGGGAGCGTCGTCGCCTTCTCCAGCGGCGGCAGTCAGGTCGGGTTGGCGACCGGCCCCCTCGAGAACCTCTACGGGACGGAACTGGGGCTCCCCGGCATCGTCCTCCTGACGCTGGGCGCGACCGGCATCCTCGCGGGCGCGTGGATGGGCGCGCCCAAGCTGCTCCAGGCGACCTCCCGCGAGTACGCACAACTGGGGGTCAGGCGCTCCATCGCCGCGCTGGTTCCCGGCTTCGTCATCGCGCAGGCCGCCATCGCGCTGGGGATCCCCATCTCGTTCAACAACATCATCATCTCCGGGGTCATCGGCGGCGGACTCGCCGGCGGCTCGGCGGGCGTCTCCCGCCGAAAGATCGGCGTGACGCTCGCGTTCTGGCTCATCACGCTCGCCACCTCCACCGCGATCGGGTTCGGGCTATACAGGGCCTTCGCCGCGGTGCTCGGCGGGTGAGACGGGCCGGGTCGGGAGCCGGGACCGCGGTCAGCGGACGACGGTGACGGTCACGGGGGCGTCCCCGACGACGCTCGTCGCCACGGTTCCGAGCAGCCTGCGGGCGACGGCGCCCCGGTCGCCGCCGTGGCCGCCCATCACGACGTGGTCGACGTCGTGAGCGTCGACGTATCCGAGGATCGCCTCGGCCGGGTCGCCGGTCTCGATAGCTGTCTCGATCGGCCGGTCGACTTCGACGGCCCGGTCGCTCGCCCGCTCGACGACGCGCTCGGCCCGCTCGCGTGCGCGCTCGCGGCGGGCCTCGTCGGGTTCGAGGACGCCGCCCTCGCTCATCGACGCGTCGAGCGGCGTCACCACGTTCAGGACAGTCAGCCGACAGTCGAAGAGTTCGAGCGCCCGCTCGAACGCCTCGTCCGAGAGCGGCGACCCGTCGAGCGGGACGAGCACGTGTGACGGCGCCATGGGACGGCATTGACCCCCGGACACATATCGGCGGTGGCCGTCCGACACGCGTGTGGCGTCGAGACGATCGAGACCGACCGTGCTGCCGCGACGAGGAACCGACTCCTCGAACGGGGTTCTCCGGTCGACGCCGCCCGCCTATTCCGTCCGAGCGTAACGGACCGGAGGTGCCTCGCCGGGCACGGACGACACGGCCGCATCACTCGGATTTCTCCACGTTCTCCCGACCGTCCGACTCCGTGGAGAGGTTGAGCTCGGCGACGAGCCGCGCACTCATCACCTGGTCGACGATCCCGAACAGCTGCGCGTCGTCGGTCGTGAAGTCCGCGAAGACGCCGAGGGGCACCTCCCCGCCGGCCATCTCGCGGTGGCCTCCGGCGCTCCCGACGTCGCCGAACGCCCCGTCGAGCACGTCGCCGATGTGGATCCGCGAGTCCGTCGACCGGGCGGAGAGCTGGATCCCGTCGTCGATGACGCCGAACACGATCGCGGTCTCGACGCCCTCCAGCGTCGCGAGGTAGTCGGCCGCCTGCGGCAACGCGTCGCGCTCGCTCGTCCGTCCGATCCCGGAGATCAACACCGAGCCGTACACGGTCCGGTTCGTGATCGCCTCCGCGATCGCGTCGACGGTCGCCCCGGTGACCGACGGCGTCGACAGCGTCCGGAGCAGTGCGCCGTCCGCGTGACCGTGGAGCCATTCCGCGGCGTCGTACTCGCCCGGCGTCGCCCCCCGAAGGAACCCGAGCGTCTCGCGACGGAGCGCGAACATGAGCGCCGTCCCGAGGTCGGCGTCCATTTCGGTGTCCAGCTCCCGCACGTACTCCGTCAGGATCGTCGCCGTCGCGCCGACGTGCTCGCGGTGATCGACGAACCTCGCGTCGATCGTCTCGTTGGGGTGATGGTCGATCACGACGTCGATGGGGGTTCCCTCCGGGACGTGGTTGTTCGCCCCCGGAACCGAGTGGTCGACGAACGCGAGCAGCGACCCCTCGGGGCGGTCCTCGACGGCCTCGGGCTCGAAGGGCGCGAGGTCGATGTCGAGGAGGTTGACGAACGCCCGGTTCTGCTGGTGAGAGATGTTGCCGCTGTACAGGATGTGGTGTTCGTCGATGCCGGCGGCCACCGCGATCCGCCCGAGCGCGAACGCGCTCGCGAGGCAGTCGGGATCGGGGTTGTTGTGACAGACGATGGTGAGCTCCTCGCCGTCGGCGAGGAGCTCCGCGAGTTCCCGTGCGGGGTGCATACCGCACCGTCGTGCCGGAACCACAAGCGTCCACCGCACGGCTCGGTCATCGACCGTCGGCGGCCCGGGTCCTGTCGTCGCAGGGTCTCACGGCCGACCGGCCCCCGTCGCAGCCGCCGGGACTCGGTCAGCGTCCGCCCCGCGAACGGCACCGTATCGATCGCTCATCGACGCTCTCACTCGATCGCGCGTTGGTTCTTATATTCGATAATTAGGGGCGTACTGTCATATACCTGAGCGGCATTCATCCGGGTATGCACGCGAGCGACGATCCGCCGCAGCTCCGGGAGACGGACGCCCTCGATGACCTCCCCGAGTTCGGGCTTCGATACCTCCTCGACGACGGGTCGAACCCGAGTTCCGTGACCGTCTACAACCCGGACACCCTGGAGACGACGTGGATCACGGTCGACACCGACACGGCCGTGTCGCTCGAGGACGTCCGGTAGGACGCTCCGCCGGTCGAGTCGGGCGCTCGGTCGAACCCAGCTTGTAACTCGACCATCACCTCGCGAGGTCGACCGTCGCCCCGAGCCGACGGTTCATGCGCCACGGAAGGACAGGGCTGTCACCGTGGCGACGAGGGGAAGCGTTTTGTCCTGTCGGAACTCTCGAACATGGCATGATCGAGACACGCACCAGCGGCGCGACCGGTCCGCCCCGACGGATCAGTCTACGCGACCGCATCCTCGTCGCACCCGATGCCACGGACGGAGGACTCGGGCGATGACCGGCCTGCTCTCGCGAGTCGTCGTCCCCGTCGCCTCCGAGGAGGACGCGGCCGCGACGGCCGCCGCCATCGCAGCCCACGACGCCGAGATCGGCGAGGCGACGCTCGTGTACGTCGTCGAGAGGGCGGGCGGCGCCCCGGACGAGGCGGGCGTCGAACAGCGCGAGGTGGCCGCCCGCGAGGCGTTCGACACCTTCGACGCCGCGCTGCCGGACGCGACGGTCGATCGGGAGATCGCCTACGCCACCGACGTCGTCGACGGTGTCCGCTCGGTCGCGGCCGATGTCGACGCGACCGCCATCGCGTTCACGCCGCGGGAGGGCGGCCGGTTCGTCCGGATGCTCACGGGGGGCGTTGCGATGCGGCTGATCACCGAGTCGGACCGTCCCGTCGTGAGCCTGCCACGCCCGACTGACGGTGATGGCGAGGACGACGGATCGCCGGAGGACAACTGAGCGGCGACGAGGAGGTCGCGAAGGACTGGGCCGACGAACACGACCTCGGCGACGCCGAGCGGGTCGTCGAGTCCGGCGACGTGAAGCCGGCGATCCGGCGCCAACGCGAGGACTGTTCGCTCGTCGTCATCGGCGCCACCGAACGGGGACTGCTCTCGCGACTGGTCCCGTCGCTTACGCTCGACGTGGTGGACGATGTCGGCGCCTCCGTCCTCCTGGCTCAGCGACCCAGCAGCCGTGGCCTCATCGACCGGCTGTTCGATAGCCCCGTCACCCCTCGCCGGACGGAACCGCCGGGGGCCACACGGCCGCGCCGGGACCGAGCGGGCCCCGGTGCCGGCAATGGCTCCGCCGAGGGGTAGCTACTTCCGACAACGTCCGAAGGTGCGATCGATGACCGACAGCGACCCCTCCGCCACCGGTGGCCCTCCCGAGACGCCGCGACGACCTGTCTCGGAGAAGCTCCACGGCGAGTCGATCACGGACCCGTACCGCTGGCTTGAGCGTGACGACGACGAAGTCAGCGAGTGGACCGACGCACAGAACGAGTACGCCGGGGCCGTCCTCGACACTCCGCACCGCTCGGCGCTGGCCGAGCGCTTCGAGTCGATCGGACGCGTCGGACAGTACGGCCCGGTCACGCCCGCGGGCGACCGTCTCTTTCAGGAGGTGACGGCTCCGGACGACGAACAGCCCGTGCTTCGCGCCTACGACGAGCCGGACGCCGTCGGCACCGACGAGGGGACCGTGCTGGTCGATCCGAACGAGTGGGCCGGCGACGGCACGGTCTCGATGGACTGGTTCGTCCCCGGTCCCGAGGGCGCGTACCTCGCGTACGGCGTCGCCGAGGGCGGCGACGAGCAGTACGACGTCCGGATCGTCGACGTGGCGACCGCCGAGGTCGTCGAGACGGTCGAGGGCGCCGGGCGAACGCAGGCGAACGGGTTCGCGTGGGTGGCGAGCGACGCCGCGACCGGTGACGACGCGGCCGACGATGACGACGACGGCGCTCCCGATGACGGTTCCCCACGCGGCTTCTACTACGTCACGACCGGCGCCGCCGGCGGCGACGGTGACGACGTGGCGGGTGACGCGGGTGAGGACGACGGACAACTCGACAAGGCGATCCGGTATCACGAGTTCGGCTCCCACGCGGCCCCCGCGGACGACCACGTCGTCGCGGACGAGGTCGGGGAGACCACGTGGCCGACGCTCGCGACCGACGGCGACGCGCTGATCGCGGGCTACGTCGAGGGGTGGGAGCGCTCCGACGTGTACGGCTACCGCGGCGACCCCGCGAAGGCGGAGCTCCGGCCGGTGCTCACCGGCGTCGACGCCGTGTTCACGCCGACGATCGACGGCGACCGCGACCGCCTGCTGCTCGCGACCGACCACGACGCCGACTACTCACGCGTCCTCGCCGCGCCGTTCGACGACGCGCTCGCGGGCGAGCGGAACGCCCCGGAGGCGTTCGAGGAACTCGTTTCCGAGACGGACGCCGTCCTCCGCGGCGTCGAACTCGCGGGCGACCGGGTCCTCGCGCACTACCACCGCGACGCCAGCTCCGAGATCGCGATCCTCGACGCCGACGGCGATCGGGAGCGGACGGTCGAGCTCCCGACGTTCCCGACGGTCGCGGGCGTCCACGGCGCGAGCGACGACCCCGAGGCGTTCATCACGGTCCAGTCGTTCGCCGAGCCACCCGCCGTCCGTCGTGTCGACCTCGCGGACGGGACGACCGAGACGCTGTGCAGGCAGTCCACCGAGGTCGCGTTCGACATCGAGGTGAGCCAGGAGCGGTTCGAGTCGGCCGACGGCACCGACGTGCCCGCGTTCGTCGTCCGCCGAAGCGACGTGGAGCCCGACGGCGACAACCCCGCCCTGTTGACGGGGTACGGCGGCTTCCGGGTGAACCGGACCCCGACGTTCGACCGGTTCCGGCTGCCGTTCCTCGCAGCCGGGGGCGTGTTCGTGCTCGCGACGCTGCGCGGGGGGACCGAGTACGGCGAGCCGTGGCACGAGGCCGGGCGGCGGGAGAACAAACAGCGCGTGTTCGACGACGCGCTCGCGGTCGCCGACGGCATCGCCGAGACCGGGTGGGCCGATCCCGACCGTATCGGCGTCACCGGCGGCTCCAACGGCGGATTGCTGGTCGGCGCGCTTCTCACCCAGCGGCCCGAGCGATGGGCGGTCGCGCTGTGTCACGTGCCGCTGCTCGACATGCTCCGGTTCCACCGCTTCCTGCTCGGAGCCTCGTGGACGACCGAGTACGGCCACCCCGAGGAGGACCCGGAGGCGTTCGCGTACATCCGCGAGTACTCGCCGTACCACAACGCACCCGAGGCGGCGTATCCGGCCACGATGTTCACGACCGCGCTGGGCGACACCCGAGTCCACCCGAGCCACGCGCGCAAGATGACCGCGCTCCTCCAGGAGCGCACCACCGGCGAGGAGCCGGTGATCCTCCGCGTCGAGGACGACGCGGGCCACGGCGTCGGCAAGCCCACGTCGATGCAGGTGCGCGAGAACAGCGAGCGGTGGGGGTTCGTGTTCGAGCGGTTGGGGATCTCGGTGGACCGCCTGTAGTCGAACGTCCACAGCCCAGTCATGGACTGACTCGTTCCTCCGGACGATAGGACGACGAGTTATGTTGGTGGATCCGACTTCGAGCCGTTGGATCCCAAGTGGCGTTCAACTACGTTCATGTCCTCGTCAACGATGGCAGTAAGTCGATCGCCGCCGACCTCGAACACGACCTCCATCTGGAGCGGATCGATACCGATGACCCCCTCCGAGCGTTCGTATGGTAACGACCACGGAGGCAAGCTCCACGGATCGAGACCGTGGTCGACCAGGAACGTCGAGACCGTCGGATGGAACCTGACCTTCCCAGCGACGTTGCCGTACATGAACCACGCACAACGGTCACAGGCCACGTGTGCAACTGCCTCCTGTTGACGGAGATCGTGTTCCTCCCAGTGGCCTTGCGTAGGCTCGATTGACCACTTGACGGTTCCAGCGCAGTATGGACAGATCCCGTGGAGCATCGACGACTCGTCACGTATCAAGCGATCCCTCGCGGCGTTCACGAGCGATCGGTGATCGTCCGCGTCGAAGTTCGAGACGGGGACCGGATAGTACATCACCGACTCGCCACAGTCGGTGCAAGCGATTCGGAACCGCCCGTCCTCATACCAGGCGTTCATCGTGCCTCCGCAGAGTTCGCACTCCTCGATATCCGCTAGCTCGAACGGTTCAACCTCCACCTCCGTGTCGAACCGGTGTGCCACGATCGCCTGATACGCCCGGATCCCCGCGAGCGTCAACGCGTACCCCCCCTCACGCTCCTCGAGGAACTCGTCGACGAGCTTCTTCAGGTGGTAGTTGAACTGCCCGTTGTCCTCCACGTCCGTCGCCGCCTGTAACTCCGAGAACGTCAACGTCGCGTACCCGCCCTCCCCGCTGGCCTCGCCGAGCGCCGAGATGACGCCCAGCCGCGTCTCGTTCGCCAGCAACTCGAACGTCCGCCGTGGCGCCTCCTCCTCGCCCATCTTCTCGTACTGTCGGTCGGGGACTGATACGTCTTCCCCCAGACATATCAGGCCAGTCTAGTGTAGCCTGATTCACCTCCTGTCCGGACTCACACACGTGGTGAAGGGCGATTCACCAAGCCGTTAAGTCGGTGTGCGATCACCGATACAACGCGTTGGGACGGAGGAAGATAGTGCCTCTGACATGGACTCCCACCCCTCCGTTCCAGCCGTCCCGTTGTCCGCGTCGCTTCTGCTGGCCTTCGATTCCCCGGAACCAGTAAGTCGCCCCCGGGCGTACTCGCAGGTATGACCATCGACGAGTCGGCGCTCGCTCAGGAGCTCCGAGCCGACGGCATCGACGTCGCGGACGTCCGCCTCTCGCCGGACGGCGTCGCCGTCGCCTACACGACGACGCTTCCCGCAGAGCGTCCGGCACACGGAGAGATGGGCCGCGTCTGTAACACGGTGATCGATCTCGTCGAGGACGGCGAGCTCGACCCCCTGCGCGTGGACGCCACCTCGCTGCGGTTCGAGGACGACGTGCAGGCGACGTGGCACGCCGAGGCCGGGTGGCTGGAGGCGCTGACCGGCTATCGGATCTCCGAGGAGGAGTTCTCCGAGCGGGTGCTCGGGACCGTCGAGACGGACCCGGACGTCGCTGCCGACGCGGACGCGCCACACGCGACCGCCGTCGCGGACGACGAGCCCGATCCGGCGGCCGGCGACGGTGGTCGCCGGTGAGCGCCCGGCGTGCGACCCCCGATCGACCGCCCGCACGCCGCGTGGGCGGGGAGCGCCCGTCACGCGAGCGATTCGCCACGCGTCGGCTCACGTTCTCGGTCGACGGCGACGACTGCGTCGGGACGCTCTACCGCCCGCGCGACGTGGCCGATCCGGAGACGGTCGTGCTCGGCCACGGATTCGCCGCCGAGGCCGCCTTCGGGCTCGACCGGCTGGCCGAACACCTCGCGGACGTGGGGTACGCGGCGTTCGCGTTCGACTACCGCGGCTTCGGCGCCTCCGAGGGGGAGCCGCTGGTGCTTCCGAGCCGCCAGGTCGCCGACTGGGAGGCCGCCGTCGACCGGGTCCGCGGGATCGACGCCCTCGGCGACGGGATCGCGCTGTGGGGCGTCTCGCTGGGGGGCGGGCACGTCGTGAGCGTCGCCGCCGAGCGCTACGACGTGGACGCCGTCATCGCGCGGACGCCCTTCTCGGACGGCCGGGCGCTGCTGCGGAGCAAGTCGCCGCGGTTCCTGGCGCTGGCGACGGCCGCGGGGCTTCGCGACCGGCTGGCTGGGCTCGTTGGGCGGGACCGCGAGGTGAAGGTGTACGGCCGTCCCGGGGAGTTCGCGGCGCTGAACGAGCCGGGGGCGCTCGACGGCTACGCGGCGCTGATCCCCCGCGACTCGACGTGGCAGAACGGCACCCCTGCGCGGACGCTGCTGGCGCTGCCGCGGTACCGCCCGGTCGCCGACGCGTCGGCGGTGACGTGCCCCTCGCTCGTCGTCGCCGGCACCGAGGACGAGATCGTCCCGTACCGCACCGCCGAACGGCTGGCCGACGAACTCCCCGACTCCTCGCTCGTGGCGCTCCCGATCGGGCACTTCGACGCGTGGGACGACCGCTTCGCCGAGGTGCTCGCCCACGAGGTGGCGTTCCTGGACGCCGTCTTCGAGCGCCCGTAAGCGGCCCGTCTCGGTCACAGCGGCCCGCCGAAACGGGCCGCCGATGCCGAGGACGGACCGCCGACCGTATCCGGCTGCTATCCCGCCCGTACGACGTGTTTATCTCCACGAACGACCTCTGTCGGGCGTGTTCAACAGATCGCTCGCCCTCGCAGTCGCATCGCTCCTCGTCGTATCGGTCGCGGTCGCGCCCGTCGCCGCACAGTCGGACCGCCCGTCGTGGTCCGGCGAGGTGTTCACACAACTCGAGACGGGCTTCGGCCTGTACAACGAGGCCAGCGGCGGACTCGACCTCGGCCCGTTAGCGGGCCAGATCGAGAACAAGCGCGTCAACATCTACGTGAGCGACGGCGGCGAAACCGCGGTCTACTCGTTCCGGATGACCGGCGACGGAACCGTCGTCGACCTCCGGGAGTCGGCGCACGGCGACGCGACCCTCCGGATGGAGACCGACCGCGCGACGATAGCGACCATCGCCGACTCGAACGGCGGCGATCAGGCGGCGAACCGATTCGCCGACGCGGTCAGATCCGACGACATCGTCATCAGGGGCGAGCGGGGCAACGTCGTCGCCCAGGTCACGTGGGGCGTCCTGAACGTCCTCAAGGGGCTCCTGCTGTAGACGGGTGAAGCGTCCCCATCCCCCGCAGTAGGCTGGTGAAGCGACCTCCCGGCAGTCGGACACGGCGACCCTCGTTCACGGCCGATACCGCGGTTACGGGCACCTTTTCACCGGCGCGGATCACACGGACGGTATGACTGTCAGCGACGTGGTCGAGCTGGAGGGCCACATCATCGACTCCGGCCTCATGGAGCGCGCGTTCACCGTCGTGATGGATCTGGGCGGCGAGTTCGACATCGAGGAGTTCCACGTGGGGACACGCAAGGACGAGGAGTCGTACTGCCGAATGCGGGTGATCGCCGACGACGAGGCGACACTGCATCCCATTCTCCACGAGTTGCACCAGTCGGGTGCGACGCTCGCGTCGCCGACGGACGCGACGCTGACGCCCGCGCCCGCGGACAACGTCGTCCCGGACGGCTTCTACTCGACGACGAACCACCCCACGGACGTACGGGTCGACGGCGAGTGGGTGGGCGTCGAGAACATCGAGATGGACTGTGCCGTCGTCGTCGAGGGCGTCGAGCACGCGGACGGTCGCGTCGTCGTTCCCGAGGACGGCGAGGCCACCGCCGAGACGAAGGTGCTCAACGGCATCGAGTCGGGCGACCTCGTCGTCACGGGCGATGCCGGCATCCGGGTGAAGCCGCCCGAGCGGCCCCGTGACGCGTCGGGACCGTTCGGCTTCATGCAGGGCGGCGTCTCCGCGGAGCGACCCTCCGAGTCGCTCATCCGCGACATCGCCGAGGCGATCGCCGAGACGAAGGCACAGGGCGGGCGCGTGCTGTGCGTCGCCGGCCCGGCGGTCATCCACTCGGGGGGCGGCCCCGCGCTCGCGCGCCTCGTTCGCGAGGGGTACGTCGACGCGATCTCCGCGGGCAACGGCTTCGCCGTCCACGACATGGAGCGGTCGCGCTACGGAACCAGCCTCGGAATGGACGTGGAGACGATGGAGCACCCGCGAAAGGGGCACAAACACCACATCTACACGATCAGCGAGGTGGTCCGCGCGGGCGGGATCGAGGCCGCCGTCGAGGAGGGATTGATCACCGAGGGCGTCATGTACGAGTGTGTCGTCAACGACCGCGACTTCGTGCTCGCGGGGTCCATCCGCGACGACGGTCCGCTGCCGGACACGATCACCGACGCCGTCGAGGCGCAGAACGCCATCCGCGAGCAGGCGCGCGATGCGGACCTCGTGCTCATGCTGTCGTCGCTGTTGCACTCCGTCGCCGTCGGGAACTGCCTCCCGTCGACGACGCGGACGGTCTGCGTCGACATCAACCCCGCCACCGTCACCCAACTGCTCGATCGCGGCTCCGCGCAGGCGGTCGGGATGGTCACCGACGTGGGGACGTTCGTCCCGATACTGGCCGAGGAACTGCTGGAGTAGTCACGTCCTCCCGCCGTCCGTGGTGGCCCTGCGCCGCCCGTCCCACTCCTCGCGGAGGAGGCCGAACCGTCGCATGTCCACGCGCGCTCCGTCGACGAACGCCTCACCGGGGAGGAGAGCTTCCTCGGTGAACCCCGCCTTCTCCAGCACCCGCGCCGACGCGGGGTTCGTCTCGTACACCGTAGCGAACAGCTTGCCGACCCGACGTTCCTCGAAGGCGTACGCCGTCGTCTCGCGGACCGCGTCGGTCGCGTACCCGTTGCCCCAGAACTCGGGCGCGAGCATGTACCCGAGACTCCAGGTGCCGAACGACGGATCGTGTCGTCGCCGGAGGCCGACAGTGCCGACGGCCTCCCCGTCGACGCACACGAGGAAGTTGGCTCCCCCGTCGTCGCCAAGCGAGTCGACCCACTCGTGTTCGTCGTCCAAGTTCTTCGGGAGGCGGTTGGCGATGCCGGCACGGACCTGCGGGTCGTTCACCAGGTCACGGAGGAACTCGGCGTCGTCCGTCTCGACCGTCCGCAGTTCGACCGTCTCGCCGCGTCTGAACACGGAGCCGGGCATGGCCGCTCGTTGTCGCGGTCGGCGCTTCAATCGGTTGGCCGTGTGTGACTGTGTGTCGAGGGCGGCCGAGCGCGCTACCGCTCCGGGACGGGCACGACCCGCATCGGCACGGTCGCGGTCATGAGGATGTCCTGTGCGACGCTCCCGAAGACGAGCTTCGATGTCGCCGATCGCTTGCGGATCCCCATCACGATCTCGTCGGCGTCGTGCCGATGGACGAACTCGAGCACGTCCTCCGTCGGGTCGTTCCCGCGGACGACCTGGTGGCAGTGGACCTCGGCGACGTCCGAGAGCCGCGCGTCGACCACGTCGAGTGCCTCCTCGCCACGGTCGAGTTCCCCCTGTGTCGTCCGATCGCCGCCGCGTTGGGAGTTGACGGCGTGGACGACATCCGTCCCGTCGATCCGCGTCCGCAGGTACTCGCACAACGCCTCGCTCCGTGCCACCGAGTTCGTCGCAAGGACGTACTGCATGGGTCGGCCTCACACCGACCGGAAATAACTGTGTCCCTCGCTACCACGACGCACGCTGGCCCTCCAACCGTACACAAAGGGTTTACCACGCGCCCGTGCAGTGTCGCCCGCATGTCACGAGAACGACGGCTGGCCGCGGGTGCGGTCGCCGTCCTGTTCGTCGCCCTCCTCGGGGTCGCCGCGGGTCCCGGCGTCCTCGCAGATCCGGCCGCGGACGGTCCGACCCGTCCCGGCCCGGTCGCCATCGCCGAGTCGCCGGCGATCGCCCCCGGGGAGGTCGACGGCGCGACGGCGACGCTGACGCTACACACCCGCATCGGCCACTACGGCAACCCGACGGACAACGTCTCCGTACGGTTTCGCGCGTACGACGCCGAGTCCGGCCTCCTGACGACCGAGCGGACGGTCGAACTCGACGAGCTGACCGGCGATCGAAGCGTCGCGGTGAACGCGACGATCGAGGTGCCCCGCGAGGGCGGCTACGTGATCGAGACGGTCGTCTTCCGCGAGGGACAGGTCGTCGACCGCGACCGGACGCAGGTCTCCGGGCTGGAGGCGCTCGGCACGGCGGTCCGCTTCACCGAGAGCGAGGCGGTCCCCCCGCTGTCGGTGTCGGTCGCGTCCGTCGACGAGGACGCGAACCGAACCACGCTGGCGGTCGCGGCGTCGCTGACGAACGGCGGCGCGGCCTCGAGCGAGGGCCTCCGCGTCGAGGTGATCCTCCGGCAAGCCGAGTCGAACCTCGTCGCCGCACGCCAGTCGACCACCGTGGCCGACATCGCCCCCGGCCGCACCGCCGACGCGACGACCGAGGTGACCGTCCCGAGCGACTACAACTACTACGTCGACGCCGCGGTGTACCGCGACGGCGTGCTCGTCGACACCGCCCGCTCGGTGGCGAACCTCGACCCGACCGAGACCATTTCGCCGAACGAGACCACCCGCGAGGTGGAGTTCGAGGTCGGCGACTTCGCCGGCGGCGACGACGGATCGAACGACCGAGTGACCGAGGCGGCGGCCCGCACGGAGAGCTCGACGGCGACGCCCGGGTTCGGCCCGGTGCTCGCGGTCGCGGCGCTGGCCGGCGCCGCGCTGCTTGCACGGAGGCGAACCCGACGATGACCGACGACACAGACGATACCGACGACACGACGACGGTCGAATCGACCGAAAACGAGTCGAGCGGACGCGACGCCACGGCGGGGACGGACGCCGCCGATCGCCCGTCGGACGCCCGGGCGGACGACGCCTCAGCCGGCGAGGCCGATGGCGGTCGCTCGCGGGACATGGTCAGATACGTGAACTACCTCGTGCTCGTCGCGCTCGTCGTGCTCGCGCTCGTCTCGGGGATCCAGTTCTACGGCGCCGTCTCCCGAACGATCAACCAGTGGGTCACCGCGGAGTACCGGTCGCTGTTCCACGGCGCGTTCAACCTCGCCGTGCTGCTGATCGCGGCCGCGGGCATCTCCCTGCAGGTCCGTCGCGTCACATCCTAGGGGCAGTCCCGCCCGCGGTCGACCGACGACGTCGAACGGTCAGCGCGGCCCGATCGTTCACGCCACGATCAGCCAGCCGACGAACACCGTCAGTCCGCCGAGCGCGGTGCTGGCGACGGCGTGGACGCGGAGCCGATCCAACAGCGCGTGGGCGTCGCCGTCGTGGCTCAGCGAGTCGTGGACCTCGCTGCCGATCTCACACTCGGGGAGGAAGTCCATCGCGACGTGAAGGAACACGCCGGTGGCGAACCCGAAGACGACGCCCCGTATCGCGGCCGAGGCGGGCAGCGCGAACAGCGACGAGGCGATCGCGGCGACGCCGACGCCGGCCGCCGGCAACAGGATCGCCGTCCAGTCGCCGCCGTCGTCGGCGAACCGACGGACGGCCGCGTAGCCGGCCGGTCCCTTGTGCGAGATGATCGACAGCCCCAGCAGCAGCCCGAGGCCCGGCAAGTTGCCGTAGATGATCCCGATGATCGCGCCGGCGCTCACGGCGTGGGCGGTCAGCTCCGCCAGCGATCGGTCCAGCGGGAGGTCCATGTGCGAGAGACGGTGCCCGAGCGTGTGTGCGCCGTAGCCGACGAGCAGTCCGAGCGCGACGCCGAACCCGCCGTAGGCGGGGTGCTGGCCGATCGCCTGCGGGAGGAGGAAGACGGCCGCGCTGGTGATCATCGCGCCCGCGGCGAGCCCGTATCCCCACACGAGCGTCCCGGCGTTCGTGTCGGCCGTCCGTCCGGCGACCCACCCGGCGACCGCCATCGCTCCGAACGCGATCCACGCGATCCCGAACAGCTTCGTCCGTCCAGTCGCGAGCGCGTACGCGGTCGCGGCCACGAGCGCCGCCGTGCTCGCGGCGCCGATCAGCCGGGTCCGAGCCGTCCGGCGACGCTCGGTCCCGTCGGCAGTCACGTCGGCCATGTTACTAACGAACCGGCATTCATTAATAACGCCTCCGATCGGCGGAGTGGTCCGCGGATCGGGATCGGCGGTCGGCCCGACCCGCTCAGGGACGGACTGTCCGGCTCACCCGCCCCGAGGCGCCGCGGGGATACGGGTCGCGCTCCGCGGCGGGCTGGACGGTGGCGTCCTCCTCGACGGCGCGGACGACGACTTCGTGTTCCCCGTCGGCCTCGTACCGGTAGCGCCAGCCGCGCCAGGCGTCCCCGGCCGCGCCGCCGACGGCGTCGGGGTCGTCTGGGCCCGCGTCGGCGGGAGTCGGCCCCGGGAGCCGGTCGGTGAGCTCGGCCTCCGACCAGGTGTCGCCGCCGTCGGTCGACACCTCGACGGCCGAGACGCCGCGGGTCCCCGCGTAGGCGTGGCCGCCGACGGAGACCGCGTCGTCGGCGGTCTCGACGTGGTGGAGCTTCGCAACCGTCGAGACGGGCCCGGTGCCGTGCCAGCCCCGCTCCTCCCAGTAGCCCGTCGCCTCCTCCTCGAGGATCTCGATCTCGGTGAGCCACTTCACGTTGATCTCGCCCCAGTGCCCGGGTATCAACGCCCGAACCGGCGCGCCGTGCTGTCGCGGAAGGGGCCGCCCGTTCATCCGGTACGCGAGCAGTCCCTCCCTGAGCGCCGACAGCGGGAACTCCTCGTAGTAGTCGTCCGCCGCGCGAAGCATGACACAACAGCCGTCGGGACGAACGCCCGCCTCCTCGAGCAGCTCGTCGATCGGGATCCCCGTCCACACCGCCGTGTCCGCCTTCCGTCCGTTCACCTTGTCGCCGACGCACCGGAGGGTGACGAAGCGGTGTTCGGCGGAGCGGGACTCGACGGCGCCGAGGTCGACCTCGACCTCCTCGTCGACGGCGCCGGTGACCCGAAGCGACCACGTCTCGGGGTCGACCCGCGGGTCCGCGGCGTTCTTGTCCACGGTGTAAAACGAGTTCGAGACGAGCGGCTCCGCGCCCGCGAGGTCGAACGAGCGGTCCTCGGCGACGCCGAGCAGCCGCTCGACGAGCGGGTCCGGGTCGACCGGCTCCGACCCGTCGCCGTCGCCGGTTCCCCCGCCGATCGCGCGCGCGAGCGGTCCGGCCCCCGCAAGTCCGACCGCGGCCGCCGCGACGCCCGCCGATCGCAACAGTCCGCGGCGTGCCCGCGACACGTCGTCCGCTCCGGTCGCGATTCCCCCCGCCAGCCCCACGACCGCGGCGCCGAACGCGCCGCCGACGACGGCCGCGACGGGCGCGATCGACAGCAGGAACGCCGCGAGCGCCTGGATCGTGCCGACGAGGAAGACGACCTCCGCTCGCTCCCTGTCGGCAGTCCGGCCGATCCGTCGGGCGATCCACGCGAGCGTCCCGAACAGCGCCACCGCGAGCCCGGCCGCCCCGGCGACGAGCAGGGGCTGGGCGGTACTCCCCAGCCCCTGAATGCCGGCCGCAAGCGCCGCGTCGGGCAGCGCGAGCAGCACCGTCTGGGCGATCGCGACGACGACCCAGCGGGGGGAGAAGCCGACGACGAGGAACGTGCCCGCCGCGACGGCGGCCCCTGAGGCGACGGCGACGGCGACCTCGGAGGCGATCGCGACCCGACGGGAGGAGCGAGCGAACCGGGCGTCCATTCAAGTACGCAACGGTTTCCACGGGTAAAACGGGTGTGGCTTCGGGGCACCGGCCGTCGGACCGCTCCGTCCGCGCTCCCGAACCGCTTTGTCGTGGGAGCACGAGTTGCGACCGATGAGCGACGAGGAGGGGTCGGCGAAACGGACGCGGCCGTGTCCGCACTGCGGGGCGTCGATGGTTCACCGCCACTGCGAGTACGTCTGCCCGCGACACGGCGTCGTCTTCGACTGTTCCGACCCGTTCTACGGGTAACGCGGTGATCGCCTCGGGGATCGACCGTGGGGGTCACAAGAGACCGATCCGCCATCGATGGCGCCCCTCGCGGAGGCGAAAACCGCAGGCCCCGACCGGCACCAACTGTTATGGTGTCGGCGGCCCTACTGAGTTTCACTCAGATGCGAGGACGGGATAGCGCTACCAGCGCGGGGGCCGCGCCGGGGGGACGATGGTAGACGACGACCAGATCGCCCGGAGCAAGCGCATTCAACAGCGCACGGGGAAGACGTTCCATTTCGCGACCCGGGTGCTGCCGGAACGTGTTCGAGAGTCGACGTACGTGCTGTACGCGTTCTTCCGGGTCGCCGACGAGATCGTCGACGGCGCGGAGACGGGCCCACCGGACGAACAGCGTCGGGAGCTGGATCGCCTCCGGGACGCCGCGCTCGGCCGCGAGGACACCGACGACGCCGTTCTCTCGGCGTTCGCGGAGCTGTGTGACGAGCACGACATCGCCGACGAGGACGTCGAGACGTTCATCGAGGCGATGCGCTCGGACATCGACACCGACCGCTACGAGACGTACGAGGAGCTGGAGGCGTACATGGACGGCTCCGCCTCCGCGGTGGGCCGGATGATGACCGCGGTGATGGACCCCGACGATCCCGAGGCCGCCCTTCCGCACGCGACGGCGCTCGGCGACGCGTTCCAGCTCTCGAACTTCCTGCGCGACGTGCGCGAGGACGTGGTCGAGCTGGACCGGGTGTACCTCCCACAGGAGACCCTGCGCGAGTACGACGTCACGGAGGCCCAGATCAAGCGCTTCGAGTTCGACGAGCGCGTCGAGGCCGTGATGCGCCACGAGGTACGCCGCGCGGAGTCGCTGTACAAGGAGGGCGTCGCGGGCATCAAGTACCTCCCCGAGGACTGCCAGTTCGCCGTGTTGCTCGCGTCGGTGTTGTACGCCGAGCACCACGCGCTCATCCGCGAGCGCGGCTTCGACACGCTGTCTGCGACGCCGGAGCTGAGCACGTACCGCAAGCTCAAGCTGTTCGTCAGGACGCGCTGGGCGTGGTTTCGGTGCAAGGACCCCGAAACGGTGTTCCGCCGCGTCTCCTGTGTCCCGTACGGCGACAGCGAGTCGAACCGCTCGGGCGCCGGCCACGCCGACCGCGTCCCGGCGCGCTGATCGGAAGGCGTTCCGCGGTCGGGCGGCACACGTCGCCGCCGCGAGCGCTTTCTCACAACGCCTGCCGCAACAGCGACGCGTCGAACCGGTCAGCCCGGACCAGCCCGAGGCCGATGCCGACCGCGACCGCGGCGGCGACGGGGTTGAGGAACCACGCGTTCACGCCGCCCCACAGCAGCACGAAGCTCACCATGTCGTCGAGCATGAACTCGCACTCGGCGAGTCGCTCCCGTAGCGCCCCGCGGTCGAAGGCGGCGTCGAGCACGGCGACGGCGACGGTCGCGGAGACGACCCAGCCGGCGTAGTTCGAGAGCGGGACGCCGTAGAAGCCGGCCCCCGAGAGCACGCCGAACGCGCCGGCGTCGGCGACGCCCTCGTACGCCCAGAAGCCGAGCGCGACGGCGCCCGGGTCCAGCACCACGTCCATGACGAGCACGAGGGAGATGACCGCCAACAGCCGGACCGCGGTGCGCTCCGCGCGGTCGCCGAGCAGGAGCAGGCTCAGGAGGTAGGCGTTGGCGACGAGCGGGAGGAAGAAGACCGGCAGTCCCAGGGGGACACCCCACAGTTCCGGACCGAGCGCGACGAGGTACGCGAACTCGCCGTAGGGCCAGCCCGTGGTCACGCCGACGTACTCGATGGCGTACGCGTACGCCGACAGCAGCCCGATCCCCGCGAGCTCGCGCCGGCCGATCAGCGGCGCGAGCCCGACGATCAGCGGCGAGCGCATCACGAGCGTGCCGAGCAGGATCATGCCGCCGTTGAACGCCAGCGGTGCAAGCGGCGTGCCCGCGAACGCGCCCTCGGCGCTGGCGACGAGGAGTATCGCTCCAACGACCGGAAACACGACCGAGATGGTGAAGCGGTTCTCGCGGACGAGCGCGTCGAGGCGCGCTTCCGCCTCGCGGCGGTCGGCGGGCATCGCCTCCCGGAGGGCGTCGACCCGTCCGATCCCGGTCCCCGGGCTCACGACAGCACCGCCTCCGGGGGAACGATCCGCGTGAGCGCGCCCATCGTGAGCACGGCGCCGACGACGGTGTTGATCGCCGGGAACCACCAGTACGCGCGGTCGATCGCGACGCCCGCGAACCGGACGACCGCCACGAGCGCCGGGTACGCGAGCAGCACCGCCCCGATCCTCGGGTCGACCGCCGCGAACGCGCCCGCCGCGGCGACCCAACAGGCCGCGCAGTACGCGAGCGTCCGCGGCTCGCCGAGCGCGGTCGCGGTCGTCCGGATGCCCGCCGCGCGATCCGGCTCGATGTCGGGGATCGCCGAGAACGTGTGCATCCCCATCGCCCACAGCCACGCGCCCGCGAGCGCCGCGGCCGGCGGGGCGGCTCCCGCGACCAGCGTGTACGCGGCGGCGCCCGGGAGGACGTACAGGCCGTTGGAGACCGAATCCAACAGCGGCGTCGTCTTGAATCGGAGCGGCGGCGCCGAGTACTGCGCGCCGAGGAGGAAGAACCCGGCGAGGAACGGCCACGCCGCCCGCGGCGTGATCGCGAACGTCACCGCGCCCAGCGTCAGCGACGCGACGACGACCGCGGGGACGACCGGGTCGCCCCCGTAGCGGACCTCCCGGTCCTCCTTCTTCGGGTTGTCCTCGTCGACGTCGCGGTCGAACACGTCGTTGACGCCGTAGAGGAACAGGTTCGCCGGGAGGAGGAAGTACCCGAACAGCAGGAAGTTCTCGGGGCGGAACAGCCCGGGTACGGTCGTCGCGCCGAAGGCGACCCCGACGACGATCGGCCCCGCGAGGTACAGCCAGAAGCGCGGGCGCGAGAGCTTCAGGAGATAGCGCGCGCTCGCGACGGCGCCGGCGGGACGGTCGGTCGCGTCGGTATCGGCCGGATCCGTCGTGTCAGTGTCCGCCGGATCGGCCGCGTCGGCGTCGGCCGGGCCGCCGGGGTCGACTGCGGTCGGCATGGGCGCGATCAGGCGGACTCGCCCATCGTCTCAGCCGTGAGCAGTCCCGAGATGAGGCACATCGGGACGCCGATCCCCGGCGTCGTCGTCGATCCCGTGAAGTAGAGCCCGTCGACCTCTGAGGACTCGTGTCCGGGGCGGAGCGGCGCCGTCTGGCGCAGCGTGTGTGCGAGCCCCAGCGCCGAGCCCTTCATCGAGTTGTAGCGCCCCGCGAAGTCGTCGACGCAGAACTCCTCCTCGAGGACGATGCGGTCGCGGAGATCGACGCCCGTGTTCTCGGCGATGTCGTCGAGGACGTGCTGCCGGTACCGGCTCCGCAGTTCCGGCGTGTCCTCCAGTCCCGCCGCGATCGGAACCAGCACGAACAGGTTCGAGTGCCCCTCCGGGGCGACGGTGTCGTCGGTCTTCGAGGGGACACAGAGGTAGTAGGCGGGGTCGTCGGGCCAGGCGGGGTTCTCGAAGATCTGCTCGAAGTGGCCGTCCCAGTCGGTCGGGAGCACCAGCGTGTGGTGCGCGAGCTCGTCCACGTCGCCCTCGACGCCCATGTACAGGAGGTACGCCGAGGGCGCGTACGTCCGCGACTCCCAGTAGTCGGCGTCGTACTGGCGCTTGCGCGGCGCGAGCAGCTCCTGCTCGGTGTGGGCGTAGTCCGCGTCGCTGACGACCAGATCCGGGAAGTAGCTCTCGCCGGACCCGGCGGTTATCGCGGCGGCCGCGGAGGGACCTCCGTCCGCCGCGGCGGCCCCGGCGAACCCGTCGGCGGGGTCCGCGGTTCCCGTCTCCACCTTGAAGCCGCCGCGTTGCCCCTTGATCGCGGTGACGGGGGCGTTCGTCACGTACTCGACGCCCAGCTCCGCGCCCAACTCGACGATGCCGTCGACGACGGCCCCGAGTCCGCCGTCGGGGTAGTAGACGCCGAGGTTGAAGTCGACGTGACTCATGAGGTTGTACAACGCCGGCGTGTTGTGCGGCGACCCGCCGAGGAACACCAGCGTGTACTGCATGATCTGCTGGAGCTTCGGCTCGTCGAAGTACCCCTCGACGTGGTCCTGCATCGTCCCGAGCAGCGACAGCCCCCACGAGTAGCGCAGTACGTCGGGGTCGACGAAGTCCGCGATGTCGTCGCGATGCTCGTACACGAAGTGTTCCATCCCGATCTCGTAGTTGCGCTCGGACTTGCGGAGGTAGTCGTCGAAGGCGTCGCCCGCGCCGTCCTCGTAGGACTCGAACGTCTCGCGGTTCGCCGCGAGGTCCGGGACCATGTCGACCCGGTCGCCGTCCTTGAAGAAGATGCGGTAGTGCGGGTCGAGCCGCGACAGCGAGTAGTACTCCGACGGCTCCCGGTCGAAGTGGCCGAAGAACGTCTCGAACACGTCGGGCATCAGGTACCACGACGGCCCCATGTCGAAGCGGAAGCCGTCCCGCTCCAGCACGGAGGCGCGGCCGCCGAGCTGTTCGTTCTTCTCCAGAAGGGTCACGTCGGCGCCGGCGTCGGCCAGGTAGCAGGCCGTCGACAGCCCGCCGAATCCGCCGCCGATCACGACCACGTCCTCTCCCGAGAGCGAGGAGCGGTCACGAGGTTCGCGCATTAACCGTGTTACGGCGGGGCGATGTATAAATATGGTCGCACGGGCGCCACCGCCATCGGCCTCTCGGGCGACCACGACCGGCCGTCGCGCACGCCGCCGCGGTCCGCAACCACTACCTCCCGCCGGTCCCTGGCGATCCCATGGACGGAACCACCGCGGTCGTCACCGGCGGAACGCGCGGCGTCGGACGGGCCGTCGCCGGCGCGTTCGTCGACGGGGGCGCCCACGTCGTCGTCTGCTCGCGCGACGGCGACGCAGTCGAGGGGACGGTCGACGCGCTCTCGCGCCCGGGATCCGCCTCGGGCCTCCGGGCGGACGTGCGCGACGAGTTCGACCTCGAACGACTCATGGAGCACGCCGACCGCGCTGGCGAGCGCGACGGGATCGACGTGGTCGTCGCCAACGCCGGCGTCAACCCCGGCACACCCGGCGAGATGCCCCTCGACGACGAGCCGTACAGCCGCTTCGACGACAGCCTTCGCACGAACGTCCGGGGCGTGTTCGCGACGGTTCGTGAGGCCGCTCCGTACCTGAACGACGACGCACGGGTCCTCGTCCCCTCGGGGTCGATCGCCCGCGATCCGAAGCCGGGCATGGGCGCGTACGCCGTCTCGAAGGCCGGGGCCGAGGCGGTCGTTCGGCAGGCGAACGCCGACCTCGGCGCGACGGCGATGACGCTCGATCTCGGCCTGGTCGACACCGCGCTCACCGGGAATCAGGGGGGCAGAACGCCGGAGGACGTCGCGCCGATGTTCGTGTGGGCGGCGACCGAGGCCGAGCCCGCCGAACACGGCGGCGCGATCGTCGGGCTCCGGGAGTGGAAGTCGGCGACGCGGTAAGGGAGAACCCGGGTCGGGTCGAAAAACGGGAGTGTTCGCGAGGGTGTCGTCGCGTCGGTTACGACGTCGACGGCGACATCGAGATGTTGAGTCCCTTCTGGATGATCTGGGTGAACGCCATCGAGCACAGGAAGTACCAGATGATCCAGGTGGGCATGATGAACAGCGTGTCCGTCCACGACACCTGCCCCGCGATGGGGAGGACGATCGGCTGGAGGTCGAGGCCGGGCTGACCCTCGGCGCCCCGGAAGCCGATCTTCCAGTACATCCACAGGAACGCCGGGATGGTGAGGACCATGATCCACACCATGGGGCGGAACTGCTCTTTGAACATGCCGAGCTGGTCGCCCATCGCATCCATCTGTTCCTCCTGGATGGCGTCCATGGCGTCGTCGTCGCCGCGCTCCTTCGCCTCCTTGCGGCGCTCCTGGATGTCCTGCATCCGTTGTTGATACGCCGCCATCCGGTCCATGTCCATCAGGTTCGCGCGCAGGAGCGTGGAGTACAGCCCGGTGAGCGTCGCGATGATCATGATGACCGCGTACAGCGGCAACAGGTCCTGCAACGGCCCGAGCACCACGTCCATCGCCTCGCCGACGATGCTGCGAACCGGACCGTACGAGTAGCCGATGAAGAACAGCACCGTCACGACGGCCGCGCCCTTGTCGTAGATGCTCCACGAGGCCCCCTCGGAGTCGGGGATGTCCACGTCGCTTCCGCCGCCCGAGCCGTCGTCAGGGTCCTCGAGCCCGGCCTTGATCGCATCGCGGTCGGCGAGCGCGAAGCCCGCCTCGCCGTCCTCGAGGAGTCCGCGCTCGATGAGTCGGCCCCACTGCCCGCTGGTGAGGTCCTCGCGCACGTCGACCCACTGGATCTCGCCGTCCTCCGCGCGCTCGAGGACGAGTTCGATCGCCTCGCGCATCTCGGACTCGGAGGCGAGCTCCCGAGTGCGCTTCTCGATTCGTGCCATTGCACCCGTCTAAGCGACAGCCACGTAAGAAGGTTGTACTCTCGTCGCGCCGCCGGCGAGGCGTCGCGACCGCCGTCGTCGCCGCAGGGGGCCCGTCGTTCAGCCCTCGACGACGTCGCTGAGGCTCCCGAACACCTCGTCGGGCGTCCCCTCCCCGGACAGCTCGACGAGCACGTCCTCCTCGCGGTAGTGCTCGACGACCGGCTCGGTGTTCTCGCGGTAGACGCGCAGGCGTTCGCGGACGGTGTCCTCGGTGTCGTCGTCGCGCTGGATCAGTTCGCCGCCACAGTCGTCGCACACGCCCGCCTCCTCGGGTCGGTCGAACTCGACGTGGTAGTTGGCGCCGCAGTCGTCGCAGACGCGGCGGCCGGTGAGCCGGTCGACCAGTTCGTCCTCGGGGACGTCGAGGAAGACGACGTGGTCGAGTTCGGTCTCCTCGCTCAGGAACTCCGCCTGGTCCAAGTTGCGCGGGTAGCCGTCGAGGACGAACCCGTCGGCCTCCTCCAGGGCGGCGACGACGATCTCGTTGACCACCGGGTCGGGGACGAGCTCGCCGGCGTCCATGAACTCGCCCGGCGTGCCGTACTCCGTCTCCATGTCCTTGTTCTGCCGGAGCGCGTCGCCGGTCGTGATGTGATCGAGGTCGTACTCGTCGGCGAGGCGCGTCGCCTGGGTACCCTTGCCGGCGCCCGGCGGGCCGAGCAGCAGGATTCGGTGGTCTGCCATATCTGCACGCTCCGGGGCCACGGTGAAAGGCGTGCTGAATCCGGCGCGGCTCGCGGGGGGAGACCGGTCGATGGCGGACGGCGTCCGGCCGAGGACGGACGACCTCCGGTCGAGAGTCGACGGCCTCCGATCGGCGCCCGCTCGAACGGGAGCGCCCGGTTTTTACGCCGGTTCGTCGTACGAACGGGCATGACCCGATTCGACGCCGACACGTCGGCCGACCGACGGAAGCTGTTCGCCGACGCCGTCACCGCCCACCGCGAACGCGGCAGCGCCTTCCTCACGATCGAGGTGGAGCCGCCGCGCGAGGCGATCCAGTTCGGAGCGTCCGGCGACGAGGGCGACTCCGATGACCCGGGCGACGACGAGGGGTCGTCCGAGGACGAGGAGGCGCCGCCGTGGATCCAGTTCGCCGAGAAAACGTTCAACCTCGACTGCACCGACGAGGAGCTGGAGCGACTGCACGCCCTGCTCGACGACTACCCCGAGTTCCGGATCGAGGAACGGGAGGCGCCCGAGGAGGCCGAGGGGACGAACGTCCGTATCTCCGCTCGATCGGACGCGAACCGCCTCTCGGGGTTCCTCGACCGCGCGTTCGCGGAGGTGTACGACCAGCCCGAGGACTACCGGGCGTGGGTCGTGCAGGTCTGAGGCGGGAGCGACCGTCGCGGACGCGAGACCGCGCGGCCTACTCGCGCTCGATGAGGAGGTACAACACCACCACCGCGACGGCGCCGAAGACGGAGACGAACAGCCCCGCGAGCACCGTCGCCAGCGCCCACAGCGTCTCGTCGGTTCCGCGACGGCCCTCGGCGTCCTGATACACCCAGTACGCCATCCCGACGGGGAGCAACAGCGAGAATATCAACAGGAGCACGAGGAACACGATCAGCAACTCGACGCCGCCGGGGACGCCTCCGAACAGTGGAAGGGGGACCATGTCCCGGCGGTCAGACGCGATCAGCAAAACCGCGTCGGTACCGACCGCGATCCAGTCGCGGATCTCGACGACGTAGTACCGCGAACGCGACGGGGAACCCCGCGAGGTTCAACAGCGGCGAGGCGAGCGCCACGGTGGCGGTGCTCGGACTCCCGGCGAGGCCCGCCGCAGTCGGCCATGTGCGGGGGTTGTCGCTGTGGCGGCCGGCGTCTCACCCGACGAGCCCGGCAACCCGGGCGGCCGGCACGAGCCGGAGCAACAGCGGTCACACGAGGTCGGACGCGCCCGGGAGCGCGCCGAACAGCGGAGCGATCCACGGACCGACCGGCCGGGGGCGGCGACCGGGAACACGGGTCGGAACACCCGGCGACGAACGAACGGGGTTCGGTCGTCAGAACAGCGACTCGTCGGTGAGGTCCGCAGCGAGCACGAAGTCCGGCTCGTCTGAGACCCCCGTTCGCGTCGCGGCGGCGTCGGACACCCAGCGGACGCCCTCGGGGATCAGGACCCGAGTCGCGTCGATGCCGCGATCGGCGGCGTCGCGGGCGATCGCGTCCGTCAGCGCGTCCAGCGCCTCGGTGTCGTCCCACGCGGCGGCGTGATACACGCCCCACGTCTCCTCGACGCCCTCCTCGTTCTCACGGTCGTACGTGTACGCCAGCGCCGACATCGCTCGGGTGCCGCCGTCGACGACGACGAACAGGCCGTCGCGGTCGGCGGCGTCGCGGAGGTCCCCCCGCGTCAGCTCCGCGCAGGCCCACGACTCCTCGTCGTCCATCGCGAGCCCGCGGAGGTGGTCTCGCGCGTCGCTGCGGCTCCAGTACGCCCACGCCGCGTCGGCGTCGGCGACGACGTCGAGCCCCGGATCGGCGTCGGCGTCCGGGTCGGGCTGGAGCCAGCGGAACTCCGTCGCCGGGTCGAAGCCGACCGAGCGCGACTGTCCCAGCCCGGCGACGTTCCACGAGAACACCATGTTCCGGCAGACGACCGCACCCCGGTCGCGCGCCCACCGGAACGCCGCACGCGACAGCTCCGGCGAGAGGTTCCGCCCACGGTAGTCGGGGTTGACACGCATCGCCTGCGCCCACGCCTCGGTGTCCGAGAGCATGACGCACTGGAGCACGCCCGCCACGTCGGTCCCGTCGTCCACGTCCACGACGAGCGTGCGCTGTCTCGGCCCGTCGGTGGCGACCATCTCGTCGAACACGTCCGGGAGGTAGTCGCCGTGCTTGTCGCCCCACGTGTCCCGCGTGAATCGGACGACGTGGTCGATGTCCGACTCGCGGGCCTGCCGGATCGCGAACTCGTGGTCGGAGTCGTCGCGGACGAGTTCTCCCCCCGTCATACCCACGGCTTCGACTCCTCGGTCAGCTCGCCCGCCAGGTCCCGCCCCATCGCGTCCTCCGGGTCGGCGACGTTCGCGAGCGCCCACATCAGCTTCACCTTCGCCGTTCCCGGGAGGGTGTCGCCGGACTCGACGACGCCGGCGTCGAGCAGGTCGCGGCCGGTGTCGTACACGCGGTCACAGACCCGTCCCTCCAGACACTGGCTCGTCATGGCGACGGTCGTGCCGTCGTCGACGAGCGCCTCGAACCGCGGGATCAGGTCGGTGTGGACGTGTCCGAGGCCGGTCCCCTCGATCACGACGCCGGACTTCCCGTCGAGGTAGTCGAGCGCGGCGGGGTCCATCCCGGGCGTGAACTTCACCAGCTCCACGTCCTCGGCCAGATCGGACGCGAGCGCGAGGTCGGCGTCGCCGCGGCGGGCGTACTCCCTCTCGTCGCGGTAGGACACGTCGACGCGGTCCTCGTGAGGATCATACTCGACGCGACCCAACGGCGCGGCGCCGACTGTCTCGAAGGCGTCCCGGCGGGAGGTGTGGTTCTTGCGGACGCGCGTGCCGCGGTGGAGCGCGCAGTGGTCGTCGGAGGGCGTCCCGTGCATGCAGACCAGCACCTCCGCGCAATCGGACGTGGCGGCCTCCACGGCACAGACCGCGTTCATCACGTTGTCCGAGGACGGGCGGTCGGCCGAGCGCTGGCTGCCGGTGAACACGACCGGAACCGGCGTGTCGAGCATGAACGACAGCGCCGACGCGGAGTACTGCATCGTGTCGGTGCCGTGCATGACGACGACGCCGTCGGCGCCCGCCTCGATCTCCTCGTGGACCGCCTCGGCGAGGTCGGTCCAGATCTCGGGGTTCATGTTCTCCGAGAGGATGTTGGCGACGACGCGGCCGCGGTAGTTCGCGCGACCCGCCAGATCCGGCACGGCGCGGAGCACGTCCTCGGCGTCGAAGCGGGCGGTGACGGCGCCGGTACGGTAGTCGACGGTGGAGGCGATGGTGCCGCCGGTGGAGATGAGCGCGACCGTCGGGAGGTCGTCGTCGAACTCGACGGCGGAGGCGTCGGCCTCGTCGTCGTCGGCCTCGTCGTCCACCGTGCGGGCGCCGCGCTCCAGCACCTCGACGGCGGCGGCGTCGCGGTCGACGCCGACGTTGTACCCGCCCGCCAGCTTGAGCACGAGGTGGTCCTCGTCGCTCGACGGCATCAACACGCCCTCGTCGGTTGCGCCCGCGCGGTCGACGCGGACGCGGTCTCCGGGGCTCGGGGTCATACGCGAGGATAGCGGCCGGGGCGAACTTGAACCTGCCCGTCCGCGGTTCCGGCGGCGGGCTCCCGCGGCGAGGCCGGGAGCGCGCCGTGTTGCGAACTGGCGCGGTCGCCGTCCGCATCCGACCGGCCCCGTCGATGGCACAAGAGCCATCATCCAGGGCCGCCCACGTGAAGGCATGTCGAAGAGTCTGGAGGAACTACAGGAGCTCGCCGAGCGCGACGGCGCGGGCGATCCGTCCACGGACTCGGCAGCGAACTCGCTCGACGAGGACGGCGAGGCCGGGAGCGCCGACCGCGGGAGCGCCGACGAGGGCTCGCGCGCGCTGCTGGGACGGACACCGTTCTCGGCGAGGGGGTTCCTCCTCACGTTCGTCGTACTCCTCGCGGGACTGATCGCGGGGTCGGCGGTGCCGCTGGTCGGCGGGCTCGCGCGATACCTCGGACTGTTCGCCGCCGCGTTCGCCCTCGGGCTGGGTCGCTCGCGGCGGGCGTACCTCGAGACCGCCGTGGCGGGCGCGCTCGCGGCCGGCGGCGCGTTCCTCCTCGGGACGCTGACGACGGGAACGCTCCTCGTCGGGACGAGCCTGCTCGCCGACTACGGGGTCCCGGTCGCGGGCGTCGGCGTCACCGTCGGGGTGCTCCTGTCGGTCGCGGGGCTGTACTTCGGACGCGACCTCCGCGACGGGTTGACGCGAACGGTCGAGTGAGCAGCGCTCGCCGGACCGGCGCCGTCACCCCGAGAGCCGCCAGCGGTCGGACTCGCGCACGAGCAGGTCCGCGTCCGCGAGCCGCCGCAGCCCGTCCTCGACGGCCTGCGGGTCGGCGTTCACCTCCTCGACGACGGCGCTGTGGGAGCCGTCCGTGGAAGTGACGGCCGCGAGCAGCTTCGCGTAGAACCGGGAGTCCGCGTCGACGCCGAGCCGGTCGTTCACCCGGTCGAGGAGGTCGCTCATTCGCCCGTGAACCCACCGCTGTGCGAGCGAGAGCTCGTTCTCCAACTCCTGTAGCTCGTCGAACTCGGCTGCCAGTTCGGCCAGATCCCCCCGATCGTCGCCGACGCCGTCGGCGACCCCGTCACCGTTCTCGGCCGCGCCGGCGCGGTCGGGGTCGCCGGCGCCGGACCGAAGCTCCAGGTCGATGTGCATGTGCGGACATCTGCCCTGGATGTCGAGGTTCGGGCTCGCCGGGTACGCGGACTTCGTGCCGAAGCCGTGCCGGGAGACGTTCACCTCGAGCCGCACGTCCCGAGCGATGTGGAAGTACTTGCGCCGTCGGTCGTCGGTGTGGTTCTCGATGATCCCGGCCTCCTCCAGCTTCCGCAGGTGGTCGATGACCGCCTTCGGCGACACGCCGAGGTACTCGCTGATCTCGGTGACGTAACACGGCTTGTGCGAGAGCAGCCGGAGGATGCGCCGGCGGTTCTCGTTCCCGAGGAGATCGAGCAGTACCGCGGAGTCCATACACGTGAGGTAATCCTCGCCGGTATTTAAGCACCCCGTCGCCGGTCGTCGCCATCGCCCGACGGCAGGACGGCGGCCGCGACCGCGACCGCGACGACCGTCGCGGCGAGGCTTCCGACCCCGAGCGTCCAGCCGGGGTCGTACCGGACGGGCGGGTAGTTCGACAGCGGGAGCCCGAGGAGGTAGCCGTAGTCGAACAGGTCGTTCGCGAGCGCGAGCAGCGCAACGCCGCCCAGGATCGGCCGTGAGGTTCGCCCGACGCGGGCGATCAACAGCGCCTCCGCGAGGAAGGCGGCGTGCGTGGCGAGGATGCCCCAGTAGGCCCACAGGGAGTCGGCGTCGAAGCCGACGTACAGGTCCACGGGGAGGTCGGGTCGAACGAACGGGACGTTGAGCGCGACGAACGTCCACAGTCCCATCTTGACCAGCCAGACGACCGCCAGCGTCGACAACACCGACAACAGCGTCGAGCGCGGCACCGACGACAGTCGGTAGCCGGCGAACGGGACGAGCGCCGCGAGCACGAGCGTGGCGAGCGCGATCGCCGCCGGCGAGTCGCCGTACAGCGGCCACAGGTACGTCGCCACCGCGGGCATCGTCTCCACGTAGTAGCGCACGCCGACGAGGAACGCGAGCGCGTTGGCGACGAGCAGCAGCCCCAGCGTGAACGGCGTCGTGAGGTAGAACTCGGCGATCGCCTCCGGGACTGGGTTGCGCGTCCGTCGCGCCTCGGTGTCGTCGGCCACGGGCTTGCCCCGGCTTGGACCGCCGCCGGCTTAATCGGTCGTGGTCTTGCGGCGACGACGTGCGGGTTCACCGTGGCGGCGCCGTGCCGTCGTCGCCACGCACCGCCACGGCTAAGCCGGCGACGTACCACCACACGCCACACCCGAATGAGCCTCCTCGCCGACCTGACCGCCGCCGACGGTCTCCCCGAACGCCCCGACCTCCCGTGGTACGTCGCGCCGCTCCCCCGCGCCGTCGAGAACCTCGGCCTCCGGCTTGCGGCGCTCGTCGCCGCGATCAACCTCGTCGGCACCGCCTTCGGCTTCTGGTACTACGGGGTCCACCCGCTCCCGCTGTCGGACCCGCTGATCACGTTGCAGCTCGCCGGCACGCCGCCGAGCATGTGGGTCTTCGTCCCCGACTCGCCGGTCGCGACGCTGTTCATCGCCCTCGCGCTCGGCCTGTGGACGATCGGGCGGTCGAACGAGTACGTGAACGTGCTGGCGTTCTTCGGCTGCTGGAAGCTGGGACTGTGGACGCCGCTCGTCCTCGTGGCGTTCGCCGACGGCTTCACCGCCGCCAACCCGCTCCCGATGTACCTGTTCCTCCTGTTCTCGCACCTCGCGATGACCGTCGAGGGCTTCCTCCTCTATCGGATCTCCGAGTTCCCCGTTCGCGCGGTCGCCGTCGCCGTCGCGTGGTACGGACTCAACGACGTCGTCGACTACTTCCTCCCGATCGCCGGCACCCCACAGCACACCCTGCTGCCCGGCCAGCGACTGATCGCGCCGGGAGCGGGGTTCACCCACCTGTCGCCGACCCACGAGATCGCCGCCGCCGGCGCGGTCGTTCTCACGCTCACGGCGACGTTCCTCGCGCTTGCGACGCGGGTGAAGCTGCTCGAGGCGACCGAACTCCGGTCCTGACCGTCTGACCCTCCTCGGACGGACAAGGGCTATCCCCCGCGGGAGAGAGACTGCGATCGTGAGCACACCCACCCTCTACCGCGCGATCGCCGACCTCCCGCTGACGATCGAGTCAGTGAGCCTCAGACGACGCGCACGCGACACCTCCTCCGGGTTCGAGCGCGTGAGCACGACAGTTCGCCTGCGTGGCGACGGGGAACTCGGCCGCGGCGAGGACGTGACCTACGACGCCCCGGACCACGACGCGCTGTTCGCGGACCCCGAGCGCGACCCGCGGACGCCGGCCGACGGCCTCGGCTTCGAGGCGGCGTTCGTCGGCGAGTGGACGTTCCGGGAGTTCTCCGACCACCTCGACGACGTGGACCTGTTCCCGAAGGGGGAGCCGGAGCGCGACACCGCGCACGCCTATCGACGGTGGGCGGTCGAGTCGGCCGCGACCGATCTGGCGCTCCGGCAGGCGGACACGGACCTCGGGCACATCCTCGACCGCGAGCGCGATCCGGTCACCTTCGCGGCGTCGACGCGGCTCGACGGCGGGGAGGGGGATCACCCCACGGCCGACCGCGTAACGGCCATCGCGGAGCGCGTCCCCGGGATCGGATTCAAGCTCGACCCCACCGACGACTGGACCGACGAGGTTGTCGCGGATCTGCCGACCGAACAGGTGCGCGTACTCGACCTGAAGGGCCTGTACGAGGGGACCGACGTGGACCAGGAGCCCGACCCCGAGTTCTACGAGTGGGTGCTGGAGTCGTTCCCGGACGCCGTCATCGAGGACCCCGCGATCACCGACGAGACCCGTGACGTCTTCGAGGGCGAGGAACACCGCGTCTCGTGGGACTACCCCATCGACGGCGTCGACAGCGTCGAGGCCCTGCCGTGGGAGCCGGAGTGGCTGAACGTCAAGCCCTCCCGGTTCGGAACGCTGGAGTCGCTGTCGGACACGCTCGAGTGGGCCCGCGAGCGCGACGTGACGCTGTACGGGGGCGGACAGTTCGAACTGGGCGTCGGGCGCGACCAACTGCACGCGCTGGCGTCGGTGTTCTACCCGGAGGGTCCGAACGACGTCGCGCCGGGGGCGTTCAACGACCCCGCGGTGCCCGAACGGCTGCCCGCGACGCCGCTGGCCCCGTCGGCCGCCCCGCGCGGGTTCGAGTTCTGAGTTCGAGGGCTCCCTCGGAACGTAAACCGTTATCCGCCGGCTCACGCACGGGCAACCCATGGGGAGAGACCACGGTCGGATCGCGCGTGCGACCGACAACGCGATCCGGCATCCGAGCGCCGTCTACCGACTCCTGTTGGCGGTGGCGACCGGCTTCTTCCTGCTGTTCGCGCTGTTTCCGTTCTACTGGCTGTTGGTCGTCTCCGTGACGCCGACGGGAACGTCCCCGGCGCTCGTTCCCGCCGCCGCGACGCCGGCGAACTACGTCGCGGTCGCCGCGTCGGAGTTCCTCAGGTACGTGTTCAACAGCCTCGTCATCGCCGGGAGCACGACCGCCGTCGTGGTCGTCGTCGCGAGCCTCGCGGGGTACGCCTTCGGTCGGCTGGAGTTCCCCGGAAAACGGGTGCTGCTGCTGGTCACGCTGTGCGTCGCGTACTTCCCGCCGGTGGCGTTCGTCGTCCCGCTGTTTCGGCTGCTCTCGGGAGCGCTCTCTTGGTCGATCTTCGGGGTTACCCTGACCAGTCCGAACGTGTTCAACACCCCGGCCGGACCCGGCGTCCCCCTGACGGGGCTGACGATGCCGCTGGCGATCTTCGTGTTGACGACGTTCTTCGACCGGATCCCGGACACCCTCGAGGACGCCGCGCGCGTCGAGGGGACGACCCGACTCGGCGCGCTCGCCCGAGTGATCGTTCCGCTGTCGCGCCCGGGTGTCGCGACGGCGGCCGTGTTGACGTTCCTCCAGGTGTACACCGAGTTCTTCTTCTCGCTGCTGCTGACGAGCGGCGACCCCGGGGACTGGGCGCCGATCGTGCCCCCGCTTCGCGGGCTCGCCCCGGCGAACGCGTCGTTCGCCGCCGCGGCCGCGGTGACCGCGCTGCTTCCGGTCGTCGTCCTGCTGGCGCTCGCCGACGATCACATCGTGGCGGGGTTGACCAGCGGGTACAGGTAGTCGTGCGACCGGGCGATCGGTCGGGATCGGCGGTCGCCGTCGGCGCCTACCGGTCGTAATCGGAGGCGCCGTCCGCCGCGTGCGCTCGCACCCACAGCTCGCCGATCCGCGAGAGCCGCGTCCGATAGGACTTCCCGTGTGACTCCTGTTCGACGTAGCCCTTCCCACCCGGGCCGAGGCGGTCGACGTTGTAGATGACCTTCGAGCGGAACGAGTCGGTGTACTCCTCGTTCAGTTCGGACGCCAGCGCCTTCGCCAGGTCGCTCACCGACTCGAACTCGCCGTGCTCGCCGAGCTTGAACAGGATCACCTCCTCGAAGGGTTTCACGTTGGAGAAGGAGGCGACCGGAAGCTCGATGATGTGTTTGCCGTCGACCTCCTTGGCGCCGATGGTCGTCCCCCGCTCGTCGAACTCGGCGAGCAGGTCCGTCGCCGTCGAGAGCCGTTCACGGATGCGGCCGACGTCGATCCCGGCGGCCGATCCGGCGTCGTCGGCCGCCTCCGCACCGCCGTCAACGACCCCGTCGGCGTCGTCGTCGACGCCGTCGAGGAGGTCCCGCAGGAGGTCGCGATCCGCCCGGAGCTCCTCGGCCAACTCGGTCTCGAGGTACTTCTCGGGCGCCGTGTAGTAGGTGTGGATCCGGTCGCGGTCGGCCTGTCGCTCCAGCGTCACCGAGTGCGCGGCCGTGGCGAACGCGAACGAGACGGGACGGGGCATCGAGGAGACGTTCACCCACACCTCCCTGTCGGCGTCCAGTTCCTCGTTGATGAGGTCGTACGCCTGCTCGAAGGCGGCGTCGTAGTCGTACACGTCGGCGACCTCCACGCGCTCGGTCTCCGCCCCGAGCAGGTTCCGAAAGTCCGTCTCCAGCTTCTGTGAGAGGTTCCGTGAGTACTCGACGTTGGCCTCGCTCCCGACGGCGCCCTCGAGCAGCACCACCCGGTCCACGTCGATCTGGTCGCGGACCAGCGGCGCGATGAGCCGGTCGTAGTCGAACCCGACCGGGACGACGTGCGTCTGCATGCTCGGCCGGTGGTCGGGTGACGGGAAAAGCGTGCCGTGGCGCGCGTCAGTCGGCGCCGACGCCGAACTTCGCGGCGTGCTCGTCGGAGACGGACGCGGTCACCGTCGACACCGCGACCGTCGCAACGAGCGATAGCAACATGCACCACAGCGCGAAGTCCCACGAGAGATACGTCGCGGGCAGCGGGAGGAACACGTGCGCGAGGTACGCGACCTCCGCGCTCGCGATCCCCGCGAGCATCCCCCGTTCGGTCGTCCCGCCCCAGTACAGGGCGAGGAGCAGCGGGATCGTGAGCTGCGCGTACCCGCCGAAGGCCGTGTCGCCCAGCGTGACGAGTACGTCCAGTCCGCCGCCGCCGCCGACAAGCAGCGACGCGAGGAACGTCGAGGAGGCGAAGACGGCGACGCCGACGCGGCCGATCCAGCCCTCGCGTTCGTCGCTCGCGTCGGGCGCGACGAACGGCCGGTAGATGTCGCGGGTGAGGTACGAGGACCCCGACAGCAGCATCGAGTCCGAGGAGGACATCATCGCCGCCAGCGCGCCGGCGACCACCAGCGCCGCGAACCACGCCGGCGTGTACTCGTTGAGCAGCAGCGGGAGGACGTTGCTCCCGTCGGGCACCTCGATCCCGAGGCCGACGGCCCACGACCCGAGCAGGAACGCCGGGACGAACAGCAGAAGGACGAGCACGGGCCACAGCGCGAACGAGCGCTTGAGCGTCTCGACGCGGTCGGCCATGAAGAACCGCTGGTTCACCTGCGGGAACGCCGCGACGCCGAAGGCGATGACGACCGCCTGTGCGATCATCCACTGCGGCGAGTACAGGCCGCCGCCGAGCGCCGCGAACCCGGGGGCGGCGTCGGTCATCCCCGCCGTCAGCGCCGAGACGCCGCCCGCCGAGGAAGCGATCCACGCGACCGCCAGCCAGATCACGCCGAGCATGAACACGCCCTGCAGCGTGTCCGTCCACGCGACCCCACGCAGTCCCGACAGGCCGACGTACGCGATCATGAACACCGTGATCAGCGCCGCGCCGGCCCAGTACGGCACCGTGCCGTCGGTCAGCCCGACGAGCGCCTGCCCCGCGCCGATCTGCTGGAGCATCACGTACGGGAACAGCCACAACAGGCTGACGCCCGCGACGAGTCCCCGGAGGACGGTGGAGTCGAACCGGTCCCCCAACATCTCTCCGAGGGTCACGTAGCCGTGAGCCTTCCCGACGAGCCACTGCTTGTAGCCGATCGCGTACCACAGCAGCGCGAACAGGATGCCGTCCATCAACCCCATCACGAGGATCCACTCCGGACCCGCCGAGAACGCGAGGTTGGGCCCCCCGAAGAAGGTGAACGCCGACAGCAGCGTCGCGAATGTCGTGAACAGCAACACGACCGTCCCGACCGACCGGGACGCGAGGTAGTAGTCCTCGGCGGTACGGTCGGTGAGCCGGTACGCCAACACGCCGATCGCGAGCGCGATCAGCAGGTATCCGACGACGACGCCCAGCGAGACGGCGAGATCACCCACGCCGGATCACCTCCGCGGCGACGCCGCGGTCCCACGCGTCGCCGCGCGCGAACGCGGCGAACGCCACGCTCGCCAGCGCCATCCACCCGACGTGCCACCACAGCCAAAGCGGCAGCCCCGCGACGACCGTCGCGTCCCCCCAGAGGAACCAGGGGACCGCAAACGCGACGAGCAGGGCGAACGCCGCGACCCACAGCGAGTCACTTCGAGTTCGCGTCATCGCACGGTGGTAGTAATTCAGTAACCATGAATGTTATCAGATAGTCTCTTCGTTAGCACGTTCGAAGAGAATATTTCTTCGATACGGCCGGTCACGGTGTTGCGGCCGTTTCGACCGCGGAACTCGGCTCGGTCGATTCGGCCCGCCTCGGATCACTCCGGTGGGGGCGCGACGACGGGCGGATTCCCGACGATCAGTCCGGCATCCCCGGATTTATTCGCCGCGCCGCCGTGCGTTCACGGGATGGAATACGTGCAGGAGCGCGTCGCCACGCTCCACGCGTTCGGGGAGGGGGCGCCCGACGCGCCCGCCGACCGCGCGGCCGTCGTCGTGCCGATGACCGAGCGGGAGTACGCCGGCCTCGCCGCCGAGCGCGTGCTCTCGGAGCTGGAGGCGCTGGACCCCGCGCGGGTGGTCGTCCCCCTCCGCGCGCCCGCCGAGCGCGTCGGCGCCTTCCGCGAGTGGCTCGACGGCTTCGACCTCCCGCTGGAGACTCTGTGGTGTGACGGCCCCCGCGTGGCGGACCTGCTCGCCGACGCCGGACTCGACGGCGAGCGCGGCAAGGGCCGGGACGTGTGGCTGGCGCTGGGCCGCGCGCTGGAGGAGGAGTACGTCGTCGTCCACGACGCCGACACGAAGTCCTACTCGCGGGAGTACGTCCGCCGGTTGCTGTTCCCGCTGGCGAACGGGTTCGAGTTCTCGAAGGGCTACTACGCCCGCGTGGAGAACGGACAGCTGTACGGCCGGCTCTTCCGGCTGTTCTACACCCCGCTGGTCCGCGCCTTGCGCGAGGCCCACCCCGACTCGGAGTTCCTCGAGTACATGGCGGCGTTCCGGTACGCGCTCGCCGGGGAGTTCGCCGCGACCGGCGACGTCGTCGCCGCGATGCCGGTCCAGCGCACGTGGGGGCTCGAGGTCGGGACGCTCGCGGCCGCCTACGACGCCGTCGGCGTCGACGGCGCCGCGCAGGTCGATCTGGGAAGCTACGAGCACGACCACCGGGCGGTGTCCGGACCGACCGGGCTCTCGGACATGAGTCGGTCGGTCGGCGGGGCGCTGCTGCGTGCGGCCGAGCAGCACGGCGTCGACCCGGACTACGACGCGCTGCCGGACGCATACCGGTCCGCCGCCGCGTCGTACGTCGACCGGTACGCCGCCGACGCCGCGTTCAACGGGCTCGCCTACGACCGGAGCGGCGAGCGCGATCAGGTTCGCACCTACGCCGAGTCGATCGCACCTCCCGGACGAGACACCCGGCTGCCGCCGTGGGCGGCGACCGACCTGTCGCCCGCCGACGTCGCCGCCGCCGCGCGGGCGGACGCCCGGGACGCCGCGAACGGCGAGGTCGACGACGAGTGAACGTGTTCGGACCGAGGACGGACACCCCGCGACGTTCGACACGACCGCACGCTTGAAGCCGGACGGGTGATCATGGACGGTATGGACTTCGAGCGCGTTCGTCGCCACGCCCCCGTCGAGGTGACGGACGCCGAGCGGCGCGCCGCGGTGCTTGCGCCGGTCGTCGACCGCGACGGCGCACCGCACGTCCTCTTCACGAAACGGGCCGACCATCTCGGGAGCCACCCCGGCCAGATGAGCTTCCCCGGCGGCGGCGTCGAACCCCAGGACGCCGACCTCACCGCGACGGCGCTGCGGGAGGCGAACGAGGAGATCGGCCTGCGGCCCGAGGAGGTCGAGGTCGTCGGTCGTATCGACGACATCCGGACGGTCTCCGAGTACGCGGTCTCCCCGTTCGTCGGCACCGCACCCGACCGCGAGTACGTCCCCAGCGACGACGAGGTCGCCGAGATCGCGGTCCTCCCCCTCTCGGCGCTGACCGACCGAGAGAACTACGAGTCCGAACGCCGCGACCACCCGCACTACGGGGAGATCCGCCTCCACTTCTTCCACGTCGACGGCTACACCGTCTGGGGGGCGACCGGCCGGATGCTCGTGCAACTGCTCGAACTGCTCGCCGGCTGGGAGATGCCCCGGGAGGTCGACCGCGTCGTCGACCCGGACGCCGACCTGCCGGTGTGAACGAGCCCGGCGAAGCCGCCCTCAGACGTAGCTGAGAACGACGAGCGCGAGAAAGAACAGCGCCAGCGCGCCCGCCAAGACGAGGATGGAGACGACGCGGCTCGACTGGACGACGCTCCGGCCGCCGTCGTCCGCGCCCACGATGAGGTTACTGATGTCCACGGCACCGATTGGCGCCGGGCCGACAAGTAGTCGGCGGCGCTTCTGTCGGGCGGCGAGTGGGTGATCTGCGCCGCCCGGCGAGGTGGTCACTCAGACGTAACTCACGGCCACGAGCGCGACGAAGAACAGCAGGAGGACGCCAGCGAGTGCGAGCGATGCCTTCGCCCACCCGTCGACGCTTCCGTAGCGGTCCGTGATCGACCGCTCCCCGCTCGTGATGACCGGACCGCGGTCGGCGCCACCTGCGTCGGACATGCGAAAAGATGTCTACCCGATCACAAGAATCTGTCGTCCGTGGCGCCGATTCTGACGAGAACACCACGCTTATTCGCGCGACCGTGTTTACGCATGGTATGGCCGCACAGGCGATGGGTCGCGTTCCGCGACCGTTCTAGTTCTCCACTGACGGCACCGGCGACGCCCGGCCTCGACCACTCGACGTCCCGATCACGAACAGACAAGCCGCTCGCATTCCACCGATGACGCTCACCACAGCAACCACAGCCGGCAGTGTCGCCGCCCGAACGAACCTCGACGGGATCGCCCTCAAGCCGACCGAGTGCGACGTGTCCGTCGCCGCAGACCTCCCGCTCGACCTCGTGTGCCTCGACTACGAGGGGCACGAAGCGTTCCCCGAGGCGAGCGCGCTCGCCGATCTCGCGGAGGCGGTCGACCTCCGGGTGACGACCCCGGTTCGCGCCGACGGGTTCGACCCCCGTGGCGACGACTCGCTGGTCACGACGCTGCCCGACGCCGCCGACCGGGTGCTCGTCGCGGGTCACGGCGCGTACCTCTCGGATGCCGAGCGCAAGCGCGCGGTCGCGCCCCGCCTCGGCGACGCTGCGGCCGCCGTGCGCGAGGCCGGCGGCACGCCGTGGGTCGGCACCGAGGGCGTCGAGCGCCTCGCACTCGCGGCCGGCGGCGTCCAGTACGACCTGCTCTCCCGCTCGACCGAGCGGGACGTGCGCGGACTGCGTGCGGCGGGCTTCGAGGGCGAACTCGCCCTCTACGCGCCCGTGGTCCCGACGGACGACGAGGACGTCGTCCTCGACGCCGTGGGCGCGTACGCGGCGCGTCGCAGGCCCGTCCGCGAGGCGCTCCCCGAGGGCGCCGAGACCGACGCCGCGGCGACGGGGCGCGCCCGCGAGGTGCTCTCGGCGGCGGTACGCGACTTCGCGCTCGTCGGCGACCCCGAGACGGTCGGCGAACGCGTGCGCGACCTGAAGGCCGTCGGCGTCGACCACGTCGTCGGCTACCCGGCGACCGGCGTCGACTCGCTGCGATAACCCGTCACACGCGCCCCGAACGCATTTGCCCTCTCGCCGACAGCCGGCGCCATGGACGACGCCATCCGCCGGGGACTCGACGCGGCCTTCCCGGGACGACCCGTCGACGGCGTCCGGTCGGCCGGGCCGTCATGGAACGACGACAACGAGACCGTCCGGGTCGCGTTCGCGGACGACCGACTGCCGGCTGCGGCGTTCCTGAAGGTCGCCCTCGACGGCGACGGCGCCCGGATCCGGCGCGAACACGCCTGCATCGGGGCCGTCGACGCGGCGGACCTCGCCGTCGAGGTGCCGGACGTCCTCGTGGCCGACCCGGATGCGGACCCGCCCGTTCTCGCGACGGCGCCGATGTCCGGCGACTCGCTTCTCTCGGCGTGGGGAGACGCCAACGTGGACCGGACGGAGACCGTGACCCGTGCGACGGGCGCCGCGCTCGCGACCGTACACGCCGTCCGGTTCGACGCCCACGGCGAGGTTCGCGGCGACGCCCCCGGACGACCCACCGCCGGCGGGGCGGACGCCCTGTCCGTGGACGAGCAGCCGTGGACCGCGGTGCTGGTGGGGCGGATCGAGCGGATGCGCGCGATCGCCTCCGGCGACCGGCTGGACGACCACTTCGACCGCGTCGCCGACGCGGTCCGCGAGACGACGGTCGATCTCGACGACACGCCGGCGGCGCTGGTCCACGGCGACCCGGCGAAGCCGAACGCCGTCGTCGCCGAACGCCCCGCCGCCGACGCCCCGGCGCAGGAGCCGCGGATCGGCCTGCTCGACTGGGAGCTGTCGCACGTCGGCGACCCCGCCCGGGAGGTGGTGCGTGCCGAGCGTCAACTGTTGGGCGGGCCCCGCACGGAGACCGACCCCCGGCTGCGCGCCGCGCTCCACGAGGGCTATCGCGGTCGCGCCGGCGCGCTCCCTGCGGGACTCGCCGAACGTCGCCCCGTCTACGAGGCCGTCGGGTTCCTCGGCTTCTCGGGGTTCATCGACAAGCACGCGGCCTTCCTCGACGAGGAGGTGAGCGAGTTGGCCGCCTGGGCCGAGGACGAACTGGACCGACGGCTGGAGCGGGTTCCGCGGTAGGTTGCCCGCCACCCGAACGCCTACCTTCTCACACGAGAACCGGCCGGTATGCGACTGCTCCACGAGGAGACGACGACGAGCGCGGGCGAGGCGTTCGACGACGACGTCGAGGTGGCGATCCTGCCGACCGGTTCGGTCGAACAGCACGGCCCCGCGCTCCCGCTGGGCACCGACTTCCTCGCGGCGGAGGCCGTCGCCCGGGGGATCGACCGCGACGACGCCGTGGTGTTGCCGACCGTTCCGGTTGGCGTCTCCGCGCACCACCGGCAGTTCGACGGGACGCTGTGGGCCGAACCCGAGACGTTCGAGGACTACGTCGGCGAGGTGGCGGCGTCCGTCGCGAGCCACGGCGTCCGCAAGCTCGTGTTCTGCAACGGTCACGGCGGGAACGACGACGCCCTTCGCCGGGCGGCCCGCCGGCTCCGCGGCGACGGGATCGCCTACGCCGCGCCGTGGAACTGGTGGTCGAGCCTCGGCGGCCTCGACGAGGAGCTGTTCGACCAGTCCGGGATCGGCCACGCCGACGCGATGGAGACGAGCATGGTCGCGCACCTCGCGGGCGACCTCGTGCGCGAGGCACTGCTGGAGGAAGCCGAGGCCGGCGCCGCCGACTCGTGGGGGATGGAGGTCCACGGCGCCGCCGTCGGCTTCGACACCGCCGACTTCTCGGAGTCGGGCGCGGTCGGGAGCCCGACCGAGGGGACCGCTGAGAAGGGCCGGAAGCTGTTCGAGCAGGCGACCGGCGAACTCGACGCGCTCGTCGGCTGGCTGGCCGAGCAGCCGTTCGACGCGCTCACCCCGGAGCCGCACCGGTGATGGCCGGGAGCGACCACGGCCCCGGATCCGGGTCCGAACCCGGCCCCGGCGACGGCATGCGCGTCGCGGTCGTCGGCGGCGGCGCCGTCGGCGTCACCGCGGCGTACGACCTGGCGGTCGCCGACGCGGACGTGACGCTGTTCGAGAAGGGTGCGGTCGCCTCGGGCGCCTCCGGGCGCGCCGCCGGCGTGCTCTACGACGCCTACGCCGAGGACATCGACGCGGAGCTGGGCGCCCGCGCGCTGGAGCGCTTCCGGCGGCTCTCGGGAACCGGCGAGTTCACGTTCACCGAGTGCCCGTACGTGATGTTCGCGCGCGAGGGCGACGACGACCGCGCGGAGGCGATCCGTGGCGCGGCCGAGCGGATGCGCGTCCACGACCGCGACGTCGAGACTATCGGCGGCGACGAGCTGGGCGAACGGTTCCCGAGCCTGCACGTCGACGACGTCGCCGTCGCGGCGGTCGCGCACAACGCCGGCTGGACGGACCCGGAAAGCTACGTGACGACGGTCGCCGACCTCGCCGCGTCCGCCGGCGTCGAGATCCGAACCGACAGCGAGGTCGCGGTGTCGACGGCACCCACGGGCGTGACTGTCGCCGACGAGGCCCCCGTGACGCGGCGCTTCGACGCGGTCGTCGTCGCCGCGGGCGCGCACACGAAGCGGCTGCTCGCGGACGCCGGGATCGCGGTCCCGTTGAAGCCCTATCGCGTGCAGGCGCTCGTCTCCGGGCGCGCGTTCGACGGCCCGATGTGGTACGACGCCTCGGCGGGCGTGTACGCGCGGCCGCACCCGACCGGCCTGCTCGCGGGCGACGGCACCGTCCCGGTCGAGGCCGACCCGGACGAGTGGGATCGGGACGCCGACGGCTGGTTCCTCGCGGACGTGGGCGAGACGCTCCGCGACCGCGCGGGTCACGATCCGGACGTGGAGCGTGCGTGGGCCGGGCTATGCACGGCGACGCCCGACGGCGACCCGCTGCTCGGCGAGGTCGCGGACGGCGTCCTCGTCGCCGCGGGCTGGCAGGGGCACGGGTTCATGCGCGCGCCGGCGACGGGCGAGGCGATCGCACGGCAGGCGCTCGGCGAGCGCGAGACCGTTCCGGGGTTCGATCCCGGGCGCTTCGACGGCGACGAGGCGTTCGAGATCAGCGAGGGGATGGCCGTCGAGACGGACGACGGACCGGAACGGGGCTGTTGAGCGTCGGTTGGGAGCGACTACTCCTCGTCCGCGTCGGCGTCGTCACCGTCGGCCGGGTCGTCCGCGTCGGCATCGGCGTCGTCGTCCTCGCCTCCGGCGTCCTCGTCCCCCTCAATGTCCAACTGCACCGGATCGTCGTCGGCCTCGGCGTCCGCGTCGCCCTCCTCGACGGCGACGGAGCCGCCGGCCGCCTTGGGGACGCGAACGCGGAGCGTGCCGTGGTCGGTGAGCGTCGAGGACGCGCCCTCAGGGTCGACGGCGGCGCCCGGTGGAAGCTCCGCGCGGCCGTCCAGCGCGAGCCCGCGACCGGGGAAGCGCATCTCGAACTCCTCGTGGAAGTCGCGGAAGCGGTCGATCCGCACCTCGACGGCGCCCTCGTTGAACCGCACCTGCACGTCGCTGCGCTCGGCGCCCGGGGCGTCGAAGACGACGAGGAACGCGTCCTCCGACTCCAACACGTCGTACGCGAGCGGCGACTTCTCCTGGACCGTCGCGACGCCGCGCCCGACGCGGTCGAGCACCGTGTTCATCGCCGACTCGCCGACGTCCTTCAGTCGGTCCGCCCCCTCGGCGAACTGGTCTCGTTCGGGCATGGTTACAGCTCGATCTCCTCCAGGCAGTCGGTCCCCCCGCACAGCGGGCACGACAGGTCGGCGACCGTGTGGTCGTCGGCGATGTCGTAGGTGTAGTGGTTCTCGAACATGTCGAGCTCGCAGTTCTCGCTGGTGCACTTGACTTCCTTCGTGGCGGGCATACCCGGACTTGGGTCGCACGCGGCATAAACGACGTGGGGAGGGCGGGCCGTTCCGGTATCTCGATCCGGTCCGTCGGGAACCGCCGCGCAGTGATGGCGCCCAGATCCGCCGCCGCTTTGGTCGTCGCCGTCGTTCGAACACCCGTGTCCCGGATCCCCGATCCGGCCGCCGTGTACGGCGTCGATCTCAGCGCCGCCGCCGCGAGCGCGGGCGCCGACACTTGGGTCGCGCGCTGTCTCGTCGACGACGGCGCCCTCGTCGTGGACGAGTTGGCGTCGGCCGCCGAGTTCCTCGGTCTCGATTCGACCGCCCGCGACGACGTGTTGCCGGCGCTTGCCGCGCACCTCGGCGGCGTCGACGGCCCCGCGGTCGCGGGGATCGACGTGCCGTTCAGCCTCCCGGCGTGGGTGCTCGGCGACCGCACGTGGCGCGAGTTCGTGGCGGCGACGCCCGGGGAGTGGGGCGTGCTCGACGGCGTCGACGACCCACGGGACCTGTACGACGCGGTGCGCGAGCACGCCGACCCGGAGTCCGGACGGCCCCGCGGGCGCGCGACCGACGACGCCCACGGCGGACAGGACCCCGCCGGCTTCCGGATCAAGACGCAGACCTACTACGGCATCTCCGTGCTGCTCCGACGGCTGATCGAGCGCGAGGGCGTGTGTGTCCCGCCGGCGCTGCCCGCCGTCGGGGTCGACGATGTCGACGCCGACCCGCCCCCACGGCTCGCCGTCTTGGAGACGTACCCCGCCTCGGTGTTCGACCGGCTCGACGGCGCCGAGAGAACCGGATACAAGAAGGCCCAACGCCGACACGTCGCGGCGCGCCGTCGGAACGTCGCGGCGCTCGTCGACGACGGCGTTCGATTCGCCGACGACGCCGCCCGCGACTGCGCGGTCGCGACCGACGACGCGCTCGATGCGGTCGCGGCGGCGTCCGCCGCCGCACGGAACTACCGGACGGCGCTCGATCCGGAGGACGGCCCGGACCGGCGTGAACGACTGGAGGGCCGAATATTCGGCTGAGGAGGCGTGAACGATACGGACCGGAGTCCGACACAACACTCAATAGCTCCGCCGTTCGTTATCATGTGGGGTGACACCAATGCGCACGAGACCGCGGGAACGGGAGCGGGAGCGACGTGCCCGGGAGGCGGCCGACCGGGAGGAACGACGGGACGTCGACGCGACGGTGGCCGACCCGCCGGGGACGGTCGACGACCTGCTCGACGTCATGGCCGAGGGCGACGGGATAACCTACGAGGAGGCGGCGCTCGTCGGCGGGATCGAGGAGGCGGTCGGCGGGATCGAGGCCGACGGCGACGCCCGGACGCGCGGCGGCTGGTGATCCGGGCGTGTCACGTCCGCGAGCGTGAGCGACCCCGCGCCGCCGGGGGTCGACCCCGGACCGCACGGCTTTAGCCGCTCGGCCCGCCATCGACGGCTATGACCGCGCCGGACCCAAGCGACCTCTCCGTCACGATCGTCGACGGCTACGTCGACGAGCCGGCGCACTTCGGCGTCCCGCCCTACATCTCGACGTACCCCCGCTTCACCGCGGGCGCGCTCGTCGACGCGGGCGTCCCGGAGTCGAACGTCACCTACCACACCATCGACGAACTGCGCGACGAGCGCCGCAGGTGGGCCGACGTGGCCGACGCCGACCTCATGATCTACGTCGGCGGGATGACCGTCCCCGGCAAGTACGTCGGGGGGACCCCCGCCGAGCCCGACGAGGTGCGCGAACTCGCGTGGACCGCCGACGGCGTCACCCTCCTCGGCGGCCCGGTCCGCTTCGGCGTCGGCGACGAGAACGCCGGCGCACAGGAGATGGAGCGCGACGACCTCGACTACGACTTCGTCGCGATGGGCGACGTGGAGGCGGCCGCCTTCGACATCGTCGAGAGCGGACTGGAGGGCTTCGGCAACCGCATCCGCGACTACGACGAGGTGTCACGCTGGTCGAGCATGGGCGCGTTCGTGGTCGAACAGCACCCGAACCACCCGGACTACCTCATCGCGGAGCTGGAGACCTCCCGCGGGTGCGCCTATCGCTGCTCGTTCTGCACGGAGCCGCTGTACGGCGACCCCGACTTCCGGACCGCGCCCGACGTAGTCTCGGAGGTCGACGCGCTCTCGGACCACGGGGTCCGCCACTTCCGGCTCGGCCGACAGGCGGACATCCTCGCGTTCGGCGGCGACGGCGAGGCGCCCAATCCCGACGCCCTCCGACAGCTGTACGGCGGGATCCGTGAGGTGGCCCCGGACCTGCGCACCCTCCATCTCGACAACATGAACCCGGTGACGATCACCGACTACCCCGAGGCGTCGCGGGAGGCCATCGAGGTGATCGCCCGGCACAACACCCCCGGCGACACGGCCGCGTTCGGCCTCGAATCGGCCGACCCGGAAGTCCGCGAGCGGAACAACCTCCTCGTCAGCGCCGAGGAGTGTCTGTCGGCCGTCCGCGTCGTCAACGAGACCGGCGGCTGGCGCCCCGGCGAATCCCCGTCGGACGCGCCGAGCTTCGGCGACTCGGCCCCGCGGCGCCTTCCCAAGCTTCTGCCCGGGATCAATCTCGTTCACGGGCTGGAGGGCGAGACCAGCGACACGTTCGAGCACAACAAGGACTTCCTCGACTCCGTGATGGACGAGGGGCTCATGCTCCGGCGGGTGAACGTCCGGCAGGTGATGGCGTTCGAGGGCACCGAGATGGCCGAGACCGGCGCGCGCCTCGCCCGCGAGCACAAGAAGGAGTTTCAGGCGTACAAACGCGAGGTACGCGAGACAGTCGATCGACCGATGCTGGAGCGCGTGATGCCCACGGGGACCGTCCTCCCGGACGTGTACCTGGAGTACCACGAGGACGGCACCACGTTCGGGCGACAGCTCGGGACCTATCCGATCCTCGTCGGCATCCCCGGCGAACACGAGCTCGGGCGAGCGATCGACGTGGCCGTCGTCGACTGGGGCTACCGCTCGGTGACGGGCGTTCCGTACCCGCTCGACCTGAACGGCGCCTCGATGAACGAACTGACCGCGATCCCGGGTATCGCCAGGGGGACCGCGGGCGACCTGGTCGTGAATCGCCCGTACGCGAGCGCCGCCGAGGCCGCCGAGGTCGCCGGCGCCGACGCCGACCTGACCCGGTTCGCCGACGCCGGCGTCCCCGGCGTCGACGCCGACGCGGAGTACCCCGGGGCGCCCGCCCCCCGGAGCGCGGACTGATGAGCGGCGACGCCGACCCCGCCGGGGTCGCCGGAGACACGCACGTCGACCGCTTCTCTGTCCCCGTCGACACCCGCGCGCCCGGCGGGTCGACGAACGCGTACGTCGTCGGGACCGACGAGACGCTGCTCGTCGACCCGGCAGCTCGCACCGACACGCTGGACACCGTCGTCCACGAGAAGGTGGCCGACCACGTCGCCGTCACGCACACCCACCCGGACCACGTCGGCGCGGTCGCGGCGTACGCCGCCGAGACGGACGCGACCGTCTGGGCGCGGCGGGGGTACGAGGACCGCTTCGTCGACGCGACCGGCGTCGATCCCGATCGCACGTTCGTCCCCGGCGACCCCGTCGGGCCGGCGACGGTCGTGGACCTCCCGGGCCACGCCCCCGACGGCGTCGGCTTCGAGACCCGGAACGGCGTCGTCTGCGGCGACGTGGCCGTCGCGGAGGGGAGCGTCGTCGTCGCGGCACCCGAGGGGGACATGCGCGCGTACCTCACGACGCTTCGTCGCCTCCACGCCCGCGACCCGTCCGCGCTGTTCCCCGGGCACGGCCCTCGGATCGACGACCCGCGGGGCGTGTGTGCCCGGCTGATCGACCACCGGCGCGACCGGGAGCGCGCCGTGCTCGCGGCGATTCGCGGGGGTGTGATCGACCTCGACGGGGTACTGGAACGCGCCTACGAGAAGGACCTCACGGGCGTCAGGGACCTCGCTCGCGCCACCGTGCGGGCGCACGTCGAGAAGTTGGCACGCGAGCGTCGCGTGCGCTGGAATCCGTCGTCCGGAACCGTCGAACCCGGCGGCGAGTGAGCGTCGCCACGGGTCGGGGACCGTCGGTTCGGTGGAGGAGCGTCGACTCAGCGGGCGTCGTCGAGCCCGACGAGGCAGTCGGCGTCGACCGAGAGCCACGTCGTCACGAGATCGACGTCGTCGGCGTCCTCGGGGTACAGCGTACACCGGTCCGGCTCGCCGTCGTGGCGAACCACCGCCGCTCGGAGCCCCGATGGGGCTGAGAAGCGGGGGTCGGGCGTGCGCACGTCCTCGGGTGACCGGTCGGATGCGGCCGACATACACGTGTCAAACCTGCGAGCATACTTAAACCTCGCTAAGACGAGTTCGGAGACCTACCGAGCGCTCCCGAGTGGTGTAGTGCGAGCGGATCCGGCCGCCACCCCGACGACGTTTTGTCCGCGAGGGCCGCAGGATCGGACGTGCAGTCGCTGGAGACGGAACTGGAGCGGGCGCGGGACCTCGACGTGGCGGAATTGGCGGATGCCGTCGAGGCGATCGGCTTCGAGTGTACGCGCTGTGGCGCGTGCTGCAAGAGCGAGGCCGACGACCCACACACCGCGACCGTGTTCCCGGACGAGGTGCGACGGCTGCAGGAGGCGACCGCCGCCGGTGCCTCCGACGGCAAGCGCGACGGCAACGATGGCGCCGACGATGACGCCGACAGTGACGGCGGCGGGGCACGCGACTGGCGCGACGTGGCCCGTCCGATGCCGTACGGACTGGCCGAGGGCGATGACGGGCCGGAGGGGGAGACGTTCGAGTGGGCGCTCCAGACGGACACCTGCGGCGACTGTGTGTTCTACGAGGAGGACGACGACGGCGTCGGCGCCTGCGGCGTCCACGCGGACCGGCCGCTCATCTGCGAGACGTACCCGTTCTCGGTCGGCCTCGGCGGGACGAGCCAGCCGATGGGGGAAGTGATCGACAGCGTCGCGCTCGGAGAGCAACGGGTGACCGCCGAGCCCGACGACGCGGGCGGGGTCGTCCGCGCCCACGAGTGCGAGGGACTCGGACGCGACATCGACCGCGCCGACGCGGAGTCGCTGGCGGCCGCGCTGAAGGAGCGCACGGTTCGCGAACTGGAGGAGGCGATCGGCGTCCGCGACGCGTACGAGCCGACGTCCACGGAACGGGGGGAGGTCGTCGTCCACGACTCGGAGGGGGCCAAGCGTCCGGACGGGAGCGGGATCGACGAGGGGGACGATCGGTAGGGAGCTGGGCGACGGGCGAACCGCGTCGCTCCCGTGGGGCGGTAGGTATATGTCACATCGGTCGAACGTGCCGGTGGAGGGTTATCTCCGTGGAAATCTCCGACGAACTCATCTGTCTGTTCAGCGCGGACGTCCGCGATGACGGCGACCGATACACGATCGAGATCCCGAAGCGCGAGGTCGACGCCGGGTCGGTCTCTCCCGGCGGCGTGTACCGCGTGGCGCTCATCGAGCGCGACGGGAGCGACGCGGGCGAGGCCGGCTCCGACGCCGACACGACGGAGTCGGCCGCGACCGTCGACGGTCCCCAACCGCCGGTCGAGCGCGGCGAGATCCGCTACGTCGAGATCGAGGACCTCGGAAAGCAGGGCGACGGCATCGCCCGCGTCGAGCGTGGCTACGTGATCATCGTTCCCGACACCGAGGTCGGCGAGCGCGTGAAGATCGAGATCACCGAAGTGAAGTCGAACTTCGCCGTCGGCGAGGTCATCGACGACGACTGACGAGGCCGCCGGCCGACCGGGCCTCGGCGCGGGTCCTCCGGTTCCGTTATCGGCGGCGGTAGACGATCGCGCCGACGACCGCCAGCGATCCGACGAGCGCCGCGAGCGCGTACTCCGGCGTGTCGATGCCGCCGCCGAGGCCCCGCCGCTCGACGGTGACGCTCATCGGCTCGGAGGCGTCGTAGCGGTGCGCGTAGCCGCCGGCGTACACGACCGCCTGTAGCCCGTGTGTCCCGGGCGTGCTCGCGTCTATCGACTGCGTGACCGAGAGCGTCTCCCCGGGCGCCAGCGATCGGTTCCGGAGTTCGTAGGTGTTCGTCTCGTTGTCGGGGCTCACGACGTTGAGGACGACGATCGCGGTCGCGCGCTCCTCGCCGGTGTTCTCGACGGTCAACGACAGCTCGGTCGATCCGCCGGCGGTCAGCGTCCCCCGGTCGAGCGACGCCGCAGTGAGACACACCTGTCGGTTCCCGTCCGCCTGACACGACGACGACTGCGCGCCGACCGCTCCCCCGACGGCCGGCCCAACCAGCAGCGCCGTGATCACCAGTACGACTGCTCCCCGAACGACCGCGCTCCGCGCTCCCATACCCGCACCCGGTCCGGGAGGCGACCTAAACCCTCGCCCGCGACTATCGAAGCTGAAACTCCGGGCCGAGTGGAGCCGTCCGGTCTCCTTTCACGGCGAGAATCCCGCCGTGTACGGCGAGGGGGATGTCACCTGACGACCGTCACCGGGACCGGTGCGTTGCGAACGACGGACTCCGCGACGCTGCCGAGCACGATCCGCGAGATCCCGCCGCGCCCGTGGCTTCCGACGACGATGTGATCGACGTCGTGGTCGGCCGCGTATTCCACGATGGCTGCCGCGGGCGTTCCGACCGTCGTCGTCGTCTCGACGGAGCCGGCGGTGTCGATCGAGTCGGCGGCCGCCGCGAGCAGCTCCTCGGTCTCCGTCTTGCGTCGCTCGTACCACTGCTCCGCGTTGCTCGGAACGCCCGCCCCGGGCGCGTACCCCCCCTGAGCGGGGTCGATCACGGACACCAGCACCAGATCCGACTCGGGCCACTCGTCGGCGGCGAACGACAACGCATCGAGCGCCTGTTCGGACTCGTCCACGCCGATCAGGATACGGTCAGTCACGACTGCACGATTCCCCTACGCCGAGAAAAAGGTCGGTTTCGGGCGACCTCCGCCGGCGGTCACTCCCCGTGCCGGGTCACACACACCGGGAGGCCGGTCACCTCGACCGGCTCCGAGTTGTCCGGGGAGTAGACGACCTGCTGGCCCTTCTCCATGTACGGCACCTTCCGCGCGAGCGACGGCGGAATGTTGACCGACTGGATCGCCTCCTCGTCGCCGAGGTTGAGCACGAGCCGGGTGTTCACTTGCTTGAACACCGGGTCGGCGATGTCCTGCGGGTCCTGCGTGATGAGGAACAGTCCGAGCCGCTCCTTGCGCCCCTGCTTGGCCGCCTCGGTGAACGTCGAGACCACCTGCCGCGCCTGGACGTTGTCGGCCCCCGAGAGGAAGTTGTGCGCCTCGTCCATGCCGAGCACGAGCGGCGTCTCGTCGATGCGGGCGCTTCGCGGCGAGTTCGAGAGCTTGTCGTCGACGAGCATCGCGGACACCGCGAGCACGAACGTCTCCTTGGCGCGCGCCGACGAGAGGTGGTAGGTCGGGACGACGGTCAGCCCTCCGGGGCGAACGAGCGTCGTGTCCAGCTCCGTGATCGGCTTGGCGTCCTGATCGAACACGCCCGACGGCACGCCACGGACGCGCCGTTTCACCGCGTCGAAGGTGGCCTCGTGGACGCGGCCGGTCTCATCGAGCTCCTCCTTCAGCGCCGGGTCGTCGAGGAAGCGCAGGAACTGCTGGTAGGTGCCGTCGTCGTGGTTGCGGAAGAACCGGTTGATGAGCGTGAGCAGCGCGGGGTACTGGTTCTCGTTGAGCGACGCGCCGGCGACGAGCCACGGCATGTCGTACTCGTCGACCACGGAGAACGGGATCGTGAACTCGACCTGCTCGGCGCGGTGGCCCCGGCCGGGGTAGGTGACGCCCGCCTCCCTCGGCACGAGCGCGACGGTGTCGTCGTGGCCGCCGTACGCGACGTTCTCGCGCTCCAGCCGCCGTGCCCACTCGTCGTCGAGCGCGGGGTTGTCGTCGTGCATCTGGGCGTACTCGTCCTGCGGATCGAACATCACGACCGCCGCACGCGCGTCGCGGCCGTCGTCGGTCTCGTAGGAGCGCCCGAGGTACTGTCGGAGGACGTTCTTCGCGCCGTGGGTCTTCCCCGAGCCCGTGCCGCCGGCGACGAGCGTGTGCCGGAACACCAGCGGGTCGCCGTCAGCGTAGTCGTCCTTCAGCCGGTAGTCGACCGTCGGGGGCTCGGCGGCGGTCCGAACCGTCTCGCCGCCGACCGAGAGGTGGCCCAGGAAGACCCCGTCCTCGGGGATCGCGAGCCCGGTCTTGATCTGTTCGGCGTCGCCGGCCTGTCGGACGAGCGCGCCCGGCTTGGGAACGCGGTCGACCATCCGACGTTTGAGATCGTCGCCCTCCGAGAACAGCACGGCCACCGGCGACAGCTCCGCGATGTACTTGTAGTCGGCCTCGGTGAAGTCGCCGCGACCCGTCCGCATCCGACGGCGCGCGGTCAGCTCCGTCGCGTCGTCCGTGCGGAACTCCTGATCGTACTCGAGCGCCGTGATCCGGCAGAACAGTTGCTCCCCGTCGGGGTACGGGACGAGCAGGTACGTCCCGATCCTGACGTCCTCGCGGTTGCCGGCGGTGACGAACGCCTTCAGGCTGGTCTCGTCGTCGTCCTCGGCCACGCGCAGCCCTTGCGCGACCGAGACCGTCCCGATCCCGTCGGCGGTGGCCGCCTCGGCGGCGTCCATGGCGTACTGGGCGAACCCGGACTCCGGGCCGCCCGTCGCGTCCGAGCCGGGTTCGACGCCCGCCCCGGCGTCCGCGGCCGCCTCCCTGTCGCCGCCGGGGGTCGAGTCGGCGCCGGCAGTGGTCACCTCCGCGTCGTCGCCGGCGGTCGAGTCCGCTTCGTCGACCCCGTCGACAGCCTCGTCCCCGCCGCTCGAGTCGTCGAATCGTCCGGGGTCCTCGAAGTCGCCGAGGTTCGGCTCTCCGGAGTCGGTCATGCCCGAGTCTGTGGCGCGCGGGGTGAAAACCGTATCCGTCGCCGGACGCGATCGCCGGCCCCGTCCGATCGCCCGCCCGGCCGGTGGGACGTGGCCGGTTGAGTCCGCCGATGCGACCGCTTTTCCGACGTGGCCGACAACCTGCGGACATGTTACTGGTCCGCGGGAGCGGCGGCGGAACGACCCTCACCGGCACGATCTACGAACGCGGCGAGGAGGCGCCGTCGTTCAAGGGCGCGCCCGACGAGGACGCGCCGTACGTGTGGGTGTGCGACGCCTTCTACGAGGTCGAGTCCGGCGGCTCGGAGCTGGTCGTCGACGGCGAACCCATCCGCGTCGCCTTCGAGTCGCCGACGCCCCGCGGCTTCGACACGCGCGAGCAGGCGATCGCCGCCGCCGAGGAGCACGTCCGCACGCAGTTCGCCCGCGTCGGCGTCCCCGAGCGCGACGTGGAGGTCGAGATCGAGAAACAGAACCCCACGTAACCCTCCCACCCGCGACTCCCACCGTCGCCGTCGTGTACCCTGCCACCGCGAGAACACCGGAGGGCTCGACGATGTATCAGTAGTTTTTCCTGAACGCGTGTTCAATCCCTGCTCATGTCCCCGACGTTACGCATCGGTGCGGCCCTCTCGAACGGCATCGACCAGCTGACCACTCGCGGCGGACTGAAGCTCGCGGCCGTGCTCGCGGCGTTGCAGGTGATAGCGCAGGTCGGAATCAACTCCCTGTTCGCGGACCTGCTGGCGGACAGCCTCCCGGCCGAGGCCGCCACGAACGCCTACCCCCTCGCGCTCCCCGTTCCGGTGGCGGCGTCGGCGCTCATCACCGCGGTCGCCCTGATCGGGACGTTCCTCCTCAGCATCGTCGCCATGCGCGCGGTGTACGCCGACATCGACGAGGTCCCCAACGAACGGCACACCCGCCGACTCGGTTGGACGGCCGCCGTGTTGATCGGCGTCTCGGTGATCGTCTCCGTCGCGATCACCGTCGGGTTCGCGCTGCTGTTCTTCCCCGGGCTGTTCCTCGCGATCAGCCTCGTGTTCGCCCAGCTGGCGGTCGTGATCGAGGACGCCGGCGTGGTCGAGGCGCTGGAGCGAAGCTGGTCGCTGACGTCCGGAAACCGGATCCGACTGTTCGTGCTCGGACTGCTCGTCGTGGTCGTCGCCGGGGTCGTCGGGGGGGTGTTCGGCCTGTTCGGCATCGTCTCACCCGTCGTCGGAAACCTCGTCTCCGCCGCCGCCAGCGGCGTCGCGAGCCTGTTCAGCATCGCGGTACTGGTGAGCGCCTACCGCCAGCTCGCCGACGCGAACCCGGTCGACTCCCCGCAGGTGTCCGATCTGGCGGACTGAACCGAGGCGGCCGCTCGGTCGCTGCGTCGGTTCCGTTCACGGCCCACGGTGTTCGCCGTTCACCGTCGCGGTCTCACGCCGTTCGACCGCGCACCGCACGTCTCGCCGGCTTCGGACGGCTCGGCACGGGGACCTCACCGTCGTGGGTCGAGACGCTCGCTCACTCCGTTCGCTTACGTCTCGCCGTCCCCCCACCGGACGTCGTCGTACGTCCGCAGGTGCTCCGCGCCGAACCGTTCCTCGAACTTCCGCCGCAGCGCCTCCGTCTCGCCGACGCCGATCCGGGCCAGCTCGTCGGCCTTCGCGACCGGCGTCGGCGGTCCGGCCTCGGCGGCGACTTCCGAGAGGACCTGCCGAGTGAGCCGCTCGCGTGACTCCGAGTCGGCGGTGAACGCCGCCGGCGCCTCCACCTTGAACAGCACGTCCTCACGGGGCTCGTACACGTGCATGTACGTCACCTCGTACCGGTCGGGCCGCGCGGTGCGCTCGACGCCGAGCGCGTCCCCGTCGCTCGCCAGCGCCGCGTCCGAGCCGCCCCGGGAGCGCAGCCACGAGGTGAACGTGATCGCGTCGTCCGCACGGTCGCCGTCGGGACGCCGCTCCAGCAGCCGGGTGAACAGCGCGGCGTCGTCGGGCCACGGCGCCTCGACGCCCTTGCGGTCGAGCGTCCGGGTGACGTACCCCGAGGTCGGGTTCTTCACGAACCCCAGCACGGGCACGCCGCGCTCGATGCACGACTCCACGAGTCGAACGTACGTCCGAACCGCCTCCCGTACCGTCTCGCCGTGGGCGACCTCGCGGAGCTCGCTGTCGCGGGTCGCCCAGTTCAACAGGCGTTTCGGGTACAGGGGGCCGTCGAGCACGAGCAGGTCCGACACCTCACCGCGTTCGAGGTGCTTGCGGGCGTGGTGTGACTCCGCCAGCGACAGCGCCAACTCGTGAACCATCTCGTCTGCGAACCGACGGCTTCGGGGGACTTTCAGCACCCGGCGCTCGGAGTTGCCGTCGTCGTACGGCATCCAGCCGCCGGGCACTTCGGGAAAGACCACCGTCGCGTCGTTGGCGTGGACGGTGACGACGATCGAGCGCGCGCGGTGGAGGTCGAGATCGGTCGGCTCGGCGCCCATCGCCGCCTGCGCCACGTCGACGACGAGGCCGTTCTTGAAGGACGTGGGGTTCAGCGTGCCGGAGTCGACGCCGTGGCTCGTCTCGAAGGGTCGGTCCGCGAGCGCGGCGTCCTCGACGGGCGTCCGGCGGAGTTCGTGGTCGCCCACCGCCTCCAGCACCACCCGGCCGTCGTCGTGGAGCGGATCGAGCCACTCCGCCCACGCCGTGCCCGCGAGGTCGTCGTGGTCGGCGTCGTCGACCCCGTCGGCGATGGCCGAGGCGAGGTACGCGATGGTGTCGACGTGTACGGGGTCCAGCGTCACGCCCGAACGCGGGCGCCGGCGGCGCAAAAGCGGTGCGGTCGGCGGCGCGTCCGACGGCGTCATCGACCGCGGCGCTGCCGGCGGACGCCCGCCGGTCGCGGGTGCACGCGTGGGTCGGTCGCCGCGTCGGCGTCGCCGTCTTCATGACCTCCCGTCCCCACCTCCCGGTCGTGATACGCGCGGTCGGATTCGACCTCGACGACACGCTCGCCGTCCCCGAACGGTCGCGGACCCGGCTGCTCGCGGACGCCCTCGAGGCCGGCGGCGCCCCGGAGTTGATCGACGTCGTCGACCGAGCGGCGTACCTCGACGCCCACGCCAACCACCGTACCGCGGACAGCAGGGTCCCCGTCTTCGCGGAGCTGCTCGACCCCCACGAGGCCGAGGCGGACCCCGTCGACCTCGCGGACGCCTACCGCGAGGCGGTGACGTCCGCGCTCGTTCCGGTGCCCGGCGTTCGCGACCTCGTCGCGGATCTGCGCGGGACGTACCGCGTCGGCCTGCTCACCAACGGTCCGGTCCGCGCGCAGTCGGCGAAGCTCGAGTACCTCGGCTGGTGGGACGCGTTCGACACCGTCCACATCTCCGGCGACCTCCCGGCCGGAAAACCCGACGGGCGCGCGTTCGCGGCGCTGCTCGACGGGCTCGACACCGACCCGGCGGAGACGGCGTTCGTCGGCGACCACCCCGAGGAGGACATGCGAGGCGCCGCCGCCGCGGGACTGCGGACCGTCCACGTCCTCGGCGAGGGCGACGACCCCGCGCCGGAGGCGGACGCGACGGTCGCACGCGGCCGGCTGGCCGCGGAGCTTCCGGGGATCCTTCGGGAGCTGTGAGGAGCGTGGGCGGTTCGGGGACCCGTCCGACCCCGTTACGCCGAGTCCCCGCGTACGACCGCACGGAACGCCGACAGTACCCGCTTCACCTGCGCGCCGTCCTCGACGAAGGCGACCGTCCGCGGCGGCTCGACCGCCTTCGGGCGGACGCGCAGTCCGGCGTCGGCGGCGACCTCGGCGGCGACGTCGGGCGCGGCGACGAACTCGACACGCGCGCGGTCCGGGTGGACGTACACCTCCGCGAGCGGCCGGTCGGCGTCGTCGGCTTCGGAACCCGCATCGTCGCCGCCGACCCGGACGCGGTACGCGAGCGTGCCCCGCGTCGTCGGCTCCGCCTCGGGATCCGCGTCGCTCACGCGCACGTCCGCGAGGGCGTCGCCGTCGGCGACGAGTTCGGAGGCGAGCAGCTGCCCGAGACGGACGCCGTCCGTCGTTCGGTCGGCGACCATCACGCGCCCTCCGCCGCCGGGTCGTCGGGGTCGATGTCCCCACCCTCGGGGGCGGCGGCGTCGCGGTCGCCGACGAGCAACTCCTCGCGCGCCGCGTCGGCGACGGCCTCCGCGTCGACGCCGCGCTCGCGGGCGACGAGCACCGCCGCCGTCTCGAGGGTCACGCCGACCGCGCGCTGCCGACGGTTCGCGGCGGCGACGGCCTCGCGCTTCTCCATCCCGTCGGCGACGATCGCGTCGATCGCCCGCTCGAAGGTCGACTGCTCCCGGAGGATCGACTCGTCGGGGACGAAGTCCGGCGGGACGTGCACCGCCGCGGGATCGAACTCGGCCACGAGGTCGCCGCCCTCCTCCGTGAGCAGTCCACGTCCCGTCGCGATGTCGACGAGGCGCTTCGCCTGATCCGGCGAGAACCAGTCGCGATCCAGCGAGAGCGCGACGACGAACTCACCCTCGCCCATCCGGTCGGTGCCCGCGCCGTGAAACGGAGCGGCCACGGCCGCCTCCAGCGTCATACCCGTCGGTTCGTCCCCCGGAACAAAAGCCGCTCGTTGGGCGACGCTCGAGCGGGCGGCAAGCGAACACTGGGAGTCTACGAGAGAAACGCGAGAGGGCCGTACGGGGACGGGTCAGGTCACGCGAACGCGATCGAGTCGGCGGCGTCGGTCTCCTCGATCTGGGAGGTCTTCTCCCAGGCGCTGCGGAAGTCCACCATCGTGATCTCCGTGCGGTCCTCGCGGATCGCGAACATACCGGCCTCGGTGCAGACGGCCTTCACGTCCGCGCCGGAGGCGCCATCGGTGAGCTCGGCCAGCGCCGCGAAGTCGACGTCGTCGGCGACGTTCATGTCGCGGGTGTGGATCTCGAAGATGAGTTCACGTCCCTCGGGGCCGGGCTTGGGTACCTCGATGAGCCGGTCGAACCGGCCCGGGCGGAGGATCGCGGGGTCGAGCATGTCGAAGCGGTTCGTCGCCGCGATGATCCGGATCTCGCCGCGCTCGTCGAAGCCGTCCATCTCCGAGAGCAACTGCATCATCGTGCGCTGGACCTCGGCGTCGCCGGAGGTCTTCGAGTCCGTCCGCTTGGAGGCGATCGCGTCGATCTCGTCGATGAAGATGACCGCCGGCTCGTTCTCGCGGGCGACCTCGAACAGGTCGCGAACGAGCTTGGCGCCCTCGCCGATGAACTTATGCACCAGTTCCGAGCCGGCCATCTTGATGAACGTCGCGTCCGTCTGGTTCGCGACGGCCTTCGCGAGCATCGTCTTGCCCGTGCCGGGCGGCCCGTGAAGCAGGACGCCGCTGGGCGGCTGGATGCCCACCTCGGTGAACATTCCGGGGTTCTTCAGCGGCATCTCGACGGTCTCGCGCACCTCGTTCATCTGCTCGTCGAGCCCGCCGATGTCCGCGTAGGTCACGTCCGGGGAGTGCTCGACCTGCATGACGCGGGCCCGCACGTCGGTCTCCTTCTCCAGCTTCTTCACCACCGAGAGGGAGTTGTTGACGGCGACGCGGTCGTCGGGGTCGAGGTCCCCGCGCATCTCGTCGGTGACCTCGGTCAGCGCCTCCTGGTTGTTGCCGTGCTGTTTGATCACGACGCCGTCGTCGGTCAGCTCCTGGACCGTCGCGACGAACAGCGGCGACTGCTTGAGCTTCTTGTTCTCGTGGGTGAGCCGCTCGAGCTTCTGCTGATACTTGTTGTTCTCCGCGTTCGCGTCCAGGAGCTTGTCGCGCATCTCCTCGTTTTGTCCCTCGAGAACCTCGAGGCGCTCCTGGAGAGCCTCGATCTTCTCCTGCTGCGACGCCGCCTCCTCCTCGTAGGGGAGCTCGACGTCGTCAACGGTGTCAGTCATCGGCGAATCTAGGGCGGTGAGTACCAAGAGACTTCGGGTCGGGGTGAGGATCGTGAGAACTGAATAATCTGGGGTAATATTAAATATGGAAACTATTAACATCCGGCATCTCGTGGATCGACACAGTATGAGCGCATCCGACGCGGAGGGCGTCGTCGACGACGCCTCGGTCGATCGATGGGAACGCGTTCGCGACCTGCCGCCGAGCGCGAAGCTGGTCGCGAAGGTGCTGGACTACGAGGACACGCTGAGCCAGAGCGAGCTCGCCGAGGAGACGCTCCTCCCGCCGCGGACCGTCCGCTACGCGCTGACTCGCCTCGAGGACGCGGACGCGGTCGAGTCACGGTTCTCCTTCACGGACGCCCGCAAGCGGCTCTACACGCTGGACCTGTAGGCGGCCACCGAGGATCTCTCGGCCGTCCGCGCACGAGTTCGTTCATCGGTTCACGGCGTCGACTGCTCCGTCACGTCCACCCCGTGGAGCAGTCCGGCGAGCGCCTCGATCCCGTCGACCAGCCGCGGGCTCGGCTGGTTCAACAGCGAGTCGTCGATCACGTGAACCGCGGGATCGATGTCCCAGTCGCGGTCGGCGAGCGCGCCGCGGTCGGGTTCGCGATCCGCGCCACACCAGTGAAGCACCGCGTGATCCGGATCCACGCGCTCCACCGTCGCGGCGTCGACCGCCCGCGATCGCTCGCCCGCCGGGACGAACGGACAACGGCCGCCCGCGGCGGCGACCGCGTCGGGAACCCAGTTGCCGGCGGCCATCGGAGGGTCACCCCACTCCTCGGCGTAGACCACCGGACGCTCCGCCGGGTCATCGGGGACCGCCGCTCGGACCCGGCCGACGCGGGCGCGCAGGTCGCTCGCGACCCGTTCGCCCGCGTCCTCGCGCCCGACCGCCGACCCCACGTCCGCGACGTACTCGAACACGTCCGTCAGCCGGGTGGGCTCGGCGTGAACGACCTCGAGTCCCCGGTCCCGCAGCGCGTCGGCCGTCTCCCGCTGCAGCGGGTCGCACGTCAACACGACCGTCGGCTCGAGCCGTTCGACCGCGTCGAGGTCCGGGTTCGGCCAGCCGCCGACGACTGACGGCTCCGATCCCGCGTCCGCCCGGTCGCCGGCGTGTGTCACCCCGACGAGCGCCGAGCTCGCGCGCAGCGCCGCGACCGTCGCCGTCGCGCTCGGCGCCAGCGAGACGGCGCGCTCCGTCACCATCGCGGAACGTTCACCATCGATAGGGCGTGAGACGCGCTCGCATAAATAGCTCCCGTCGGGCGATCTCGTGATCACGTGACGGCGTGGCACTGTCGTCATGACACCGTTTGATTTTTATATTGATCGCGCATCCTTTGGGCACAGAGTCACCCGGGGTTTTTTGTACCCCTTTCGGGCTCCCGCCCCACCAGACGCGATGAGCGAGAACACCCACACCCGCCGGCGACCCGCCGGGCGCGAACGAGGAACAGCACACGAACACCAGCACGAGTCCGAGGAGGAGACCCAGTCGGGCGACGAGCTCGCCTGTCCCGAGTGCTCGGGCAACGTCATCCAGGACGAGGAGCACGGCGAGACCGTCTGCGAGGAGTGCGGCCTCGTCATCGAGGAGGACTCCGTCGACCGCGGTCCCGAGTGGCGCGCGTTCGACGCCGCCGAAAAGGACCAGAAGTCCCGCGTCGGCGCCCCCACGACGAACACGATGCACGACAAGGGGCTGTCGACCAACATCGACTGGCGCGACCAGGACGCCTACGGCAACTCGCTCTCGTCCAATCAGCGCCAGAAGATGCAGCGTCTGCGGAAGTGGAACGAGCGCTTCCGGACGCGTGACTCCAAGGAGCGCAACCTCAAGCAGGCGCTGGGCGAGATCGACCGGATGGCCTCGGCGCTCGGCCTGCCCGAGAACGTCCGCGAGACCGCCTCCGTGATCTACCGCCGCGCGCTCGACGAGAACCTCCTGCCCGGCCGGTCCATCGAGGGCGTCTCGACCGCCGCGGTGTACGCCGCCGCCCGCCAGGCTGGCGTCCCGCGCAGTCTCGACGAGATCACCGAGGTCTCCCGCGTCGAGAAAAACGAGATCGCCCGCACCTACCGCTACGTCATCCGGGAACTCGGTCTGGAGGTCCAGCCCGCCGACCCCGAGAGCTACGTCCCGCGGTTCGCGTCGTCGCTGGAGATGAGCGACGAGGCCGAGCACCGCGCCCGGACGCTGCTGCAAAACGCCAAGGAACAGGGCGTCCACTCGGGGAAGTCGCCCGTCGGGCTCGCCGCGGCCGCAGTCTACGCCGCCGCGCTCCTGACCAACGAGAAGACGACCCAGGCCGCCGTGAGCGAGGTGGCCGACATCTCCGAGGTCACTATCCGCAACCGCTACCACGAACTGCTGGAGGCCGAGCAGGGCCTCCCCGCGGCCTGAGAGGTGGACTCGCTCCGTTTCGCCCCGTTCGCCGTCTGAAGCGGGCCGTCCGCGACGGATTTTTCAGTCCCGCTTTCGAACTGTCGACTGTATGGTTGGTTCCCTCTGTCACCGCGTCGGTCCCGGCCGCCTCCCGTACACGACCCGGCGGGACGTCGGCGGCGGCGTCGCGATGGCCGCGACGGCACTGCTGGCGACGTTTCTGTGGTTCGCCCTCGTCTCGGCCGTCAGAGTGGTCGCGCCCGAGAGTGCCGGACTCGCACTGATCCAGGGACTCGGAGTGCTCAGTCCGCTGGCGGTCCTGGGCGCGCTCGGATCCGGGACGGCGCTCTGGCGGTCCTGGGTTCCCGAACAACCGGACCCGGTTCGGGGTGCCGTCGCGGGCGGCCTCACAGTCTTGCTCTCGCTCGTGCCCGTCGCCGTCGCCGCCGGACTGTGGATCGCCGTGACCGACGTCGCGGCGGTCACCCCCGCCGAACTGGTCGGTGCAGTGACCGACTTCGTCATGGTCGGATTGCTCGCGTACATCACGGGCGCGATCACGGCGGGCTGGCTCGCGTTCCCGCTGGGACTGTTCGGCGGCTGGTACCACGAGCGTGCCCGACGTGACCGCGACGATCCGGCCCGGGGACACGCCGCGCCGGTGTAACTGATCACACTACCGGGAGATGCCACGAACGCGACGAGAGCGGACGGTTCGGTGAGGTTACTCGACCCCGCTCGGTCCGAGGGTCGTCACAAGCCCATCATTACATTGTGGGTCTTGCCCGTCCGCATCCGCATGTCTCCGGAACGGTGCTCGGACTCCGGTCGAGGTCGGACCGACACGGACGGCCACCGCGGCCGCGTCGACAGACGAACTGTGCTCGCTCTGCTCGGGAGCACCAGCGTCGGCCTCGGCGGCCTCTCCGGGGTCGCCAGTGCGTCCGAAGACGGAAGCCGGCCGAACGCGGAGAACGCTGGACAGCAACACCAACAACAGCAGCAGACCCAGTACTCGGTCGTTCAGGGCGAGCAGTGTTTCGCCGTCGACCCGCTCTCGGGGGATCAGCCCGCCGAAGAGCTGTACGACCTGCGGATCCCCGGGCGATACGAGGGGGACAACGGCGCGACCGACCCGGGAAGGGGACCCTACTACGAGTCTGTCGGGACGCAGGATCTCCAGCAACCGGACGTCTCGATCGCCTTCCTCTACGACGGCCCGGACGGACTCAGTCTGGTCGTCGTCCACGACCGTCCGCGCTCGGAGGCCGGCGGCTCGGTCAGTCTCACCGTCCGGAACGTCCCCGACGGCGCCGAGTGGGCCGTCAAAGACGACCTCTACGTCGACCCCGAGACCGGCCAGGAGGAGAACTTCGACGTCTGGGACACGGACGGAGACACCCACACCGTCGACTGGACCTGGGGGAACGCACACAACGACGGCGGGGTACTCCGCCTGGCGGCCGACGACTTCGCGGTCGCGGTCGAGCCCGCGTTCAACGACGCCGCGGCCCTCTGGGGCGAGCATTACGCTGAGGACCCCATCACCGACTGGCAGTTCCTCTCCTTTCCCGACGGCCGCGAGAACCCCGAGCGGACGTCGCTCGACCTCGATTCCCCGGTGACGGTCAGTACGACCCCCTGTGGCGAAGACGGGGGGATCGGCGCCGTTCTGTCGGCGCTTCTCGACGTCAAACCGGGGAGCGACGACGCCAGGATCAACTCGAAGAGCCAGGGCATGATCCCCGTGTGGGTGTCCGCACTGGACGACTTCGACCTCGACGACCTCGACTTCGAGTCGCTGCGGTTCGGTGCCCCACGTGCGGTCGACGCGGGCGGCGGCGCTGCCCCGAAACACGAGGAACGCGACGGAGACGACCGAAACGACGAGGACGACCGAGAGGGCGAGAAGGACGGGGACGACGGGACGAAGGTTCACTTCCCGACTCCCGACACGGGGTTCGAGGACGGGGACGAACTCGCCAAACTCGTCGGCAAACTCCAGGGAGACCTGGACGTGAGCGGAACCGACTCCGTCACGGTCTTCAGCCCCGGAAACGGACCGGACGGAGAAGATGGCGGCGATGGGGACGATGGAGACGACGAGGGTAACGGACGAGGTCGAGGCCGGGGACGGGGTCGGAACGAGAAAGACGGCGACGGAGAGGATGACGATGACGACGAAGACCGGGAATACGACGATGACGACGAAGACGAGGATGAGGACGACGAAGACCGGGAATACGACGATGACGACGAAGACGAGGATGAGGACGAAGACGACGACTAGAGCGAAGCGGCAGGGAACGACAGAGCGTGGCCGTCGTTCCGGCACCCGAGAGACGCAGTGACGACCCGTCGTCCGGGCTCGGGCTGGTGACCCGGACCGAGAGAATCAGCGCGCGTAGAGTTTCGTGCCGACGAGCGCGGGTAGATGCACGTCGTCGTCGGGGGAGACGGCCAGATACGGCCGGTCGACGGGGCCGAAGACGTCCACGACCCGGCCGAGGTCGTCCAGGTTCTCGTCGACGACACCGGTTCCGATGTCGGGATAGCTCCCGTCGGGAGAGCGGACGACGGCGACGTTCTGGGCGACGCGGACGACCTCACCGACGCGTCTCATGCCCGGAGTGCGCCGAGGTACGCGGCGACGGCGCCCAGCAGGTCGCTCTTGGTGGCGTCGTCGGCGTTCTTGACGATGACGCGCCCGCGGGGTTCGTACTCCCGGGGGTAGGTCACGTCGCGCTCGACGACGGCGTCGTACCCCACCTGCTGGACAGCCTGGGCGATCTCGTCGACGGTCGGTTCGGGCACCGCGAGGTCCTTCGCGACGCGACGACCCTCGCTGCGGGTCAGGTCGGCGTCCAGCGCCGCCGGCCAGATGACGTTCTCGACCATGTCACTCGGTCCTCGCCCGACACGTAAGGACCTTTCCAGTCGACGGCCCGACGTCGATGACTCGACCGAGACCAGGACCGGGATCGCGACGGGACTGGCCAGGGGGCCCGCGACCGATACTGACCAGAAGACCTGTGACCGGCACTGGCCAGGCGACCCACGACCGTGACGGCGGCGAGATATCCACCGGAGAGGATTCAACTCCGCAACACGACGGGGGCGGGCTTTAACAGGGTCGCTATCCAAGACGTGTAGCATCCGCATGTCGTCGCCGCCCGTCGAAGGAACCCCAGTGGTAGTCTACTGTGGGCCGAACAGCGGCGATGTCGCCGAGCGCTGGGTGAAAGCCCGGCGACCGTTCGACCTCCGTGGCGTAGACCCGGGGGACGACGTCGCGACGGTACTCGACGAGACGGCGTTCGACTGCGTCGTCTGTCACGCCACCGACGAGGGGTCGGCTGACGTGAGTCGGGTCGTCGGACTCGTTCGCGACCGCGACCGACACGCTCCGGTCGTCGTCTTCGACGGGGACGACGCCTTCGACATCGGCGCGGCCGTCGACCTCGGCGTGACTCAGCACTTCGACGTCGCCCGCGAGTTCGACGCCGTCGCCGAACTGGAGCGACTCGGGCCGATGGTCGAGCGTGCCCGGCGCGAACGCCGCGAGCGGTCGATGCTCGACTCGCTTCTGTGGCACATCCCGCTGTCGGTCTACTTCAAAGACCGGACCGGCCGACACGTCCGCGTCAGCGACGCGCTCCCGTCGCTCGTCGGCCCGCCCTACCTCGAATCGCCGGACGGAAAGCGTCACCACGCACCCGAGGACGTGGTCGGGAAGACCGACTTCGACCTGTATCCCGACGAACTCGCCGAGCGGACCGCCGAGGACGACCGGACAGTCGTCGAGTCCGGCGAGCCCATCGGCGAGCGCATCGAGCGGTCGGTCGGCGGCGATCTGGACGAGATGTACGTCGCCACGTCGAAGGCGCCGTGGTACGACGAACACGGTAACGTCGTCGGACTCGTCGGCGTGACGCGCGACATCACCGACCGCCAGAAGTACGAGAAACAGCTCGAACGACAGAACGAGCGCCTCGAACGGTTCGCGAGCGTCATCAGTCACGACCTGCGCAACCCGCTCGAAGTGGCCTTCGCCCGCCTGGAGTTCGCCCGCGAGACCGGCG
>Ga0207733_100154_pt1 | contig 65799 bp, 53 predicted proteins | sample A23P3SouthBayCA_FD_187735 | JGI IMG/M metagenome (GOLD analysis project Ga0207733, IMG submission 187735) | Aerobic enrichment media microbial communities from Eden Landing Ponds, California, USA - A23 P3 (SPAdes) | ecosystem: Environmental > Aquatic > Marine > Unclassified | place: Emeryville...
TCCCGTCGGCCGTGACGGCGCCGTCGACTGTGACTCGGTCGCCGAACGACGCCTCGGCGGGCGCGGTGAGCGTCGCGGTCGCCTCGACCTGTCGGACGTCGATGGGGACGGTGCCGTTCGACGGGAGGTACACCGACGCGTTCTCCGGCAGGTAGACGACGCTCACTGCCGTCGCGTTCGCCCGGAGCAGCGTCGGTCGATAGCTGAGCGTGAACGCTCCGGACTCGTCGGTCGTGGCGCTGAGCGTCCGCTGACCGACCCGCACGTCGATACTCCGGTTCGACACCGGCGTCCCGTTGGCAGTCCGGAGCGTCCCGGCGATCGCGAGCGGGTCGAGGAACGAGGCCCGCGGGTCCCCGACAGAGAGGGCGAGCCGCGTTCGCGTCAGCTCCGTCATCTCGAGTTCCTCGGCCGTCTCGCCCACGTTCGCGGTCGTCTCCCGGATCGTCTCCCGCTCGCTCGCGAGAGTCACGCCGGTCGCGTTTTCGATCCGCGAGTACGCCGCGAGGAGGTCCTGTTCGGTCGTCTCGATCCGGTCGGCGGTTTCGGTGAGATTCCGCGCGAGGCGGCGTGCCCGCTCGCGGTTTCCGTTCTCGGCGGCCTCTCGATACGCCTCGCGCGTCTCACGGAACGACTGCACCTGTTCGACGTACGTCCGCTGGGTCCGCTGTGCCGACTCGAACCCGCCGCTACCGTCACCGTCGCCGCCGTCACCCCCGTTAGTGTCTCCTTCCACGTCGACGTACTTCTCCAAGTCGTCGTCATACCCCGTTCCGAGGAGCTCTCTCGCCTGCTCGTACTCCTCGCGGTTCAGACTCGTCAGACTGCCGTTGAGGTTCCCTGCCAACTGTCCGACGAGGTGCGAGCTGATCGCGGCGGTGTCGCCGTCGTCGTCGACCACCTCGGGGTCCTCGTGGCGGACGGTCGAGTTGTTCTGTTGCGTGTCGTCGTCGGCCACCTGTGCGACGGGAGCGGCCGTCCGGCCGGCCTGCGTCGTCCCCGTATCGGACGCGATCGGAGCGGCACCCACGGCGCTGACCGCGCTCGCGAGTAAAAGGCACGCCGCGATCGCCCGGATCGTCGCCGCACGGTTCACGGGAGAACCTATCGTCGGACCGTAATGAAACGCGCGGAAGCGAGTCACTCCTAGCGGCAGCACTGGATGACCCGCGAACCGTTGAACACACGTCGACGTTCTCGGGATTCCTCGGTCTCGGGCGCCGAACCGCACACGGTCACATCGGCTTCCTGTCTCCCGGTCATCCTCACAGGATCCAAGTTACCCCTGATATCTATCTGCCATGGTAATCATAATATTTTGATAATACGGCGATCGGTGTGATAGTGATCACGCTGGTGGCAGCGATGGTAGCCCCGATGGTGACGGTGGGGTCGGGGGCGCCGAGTCCGAGAGCGTCCTCGAGCACGTGACCGCGACGGACGTGAAGGTGACGACGAACCGGTCACCGGACCCGAGAGAGATCGGCGGTGTCATCGGCGACAACCGCGGGCGGATGACCGACGTCTCGAAGATGAACGACGACGGCGGCGACCGAGTGAACACCGCCGTTCGTGACGGCACCGCCGAGATCGCGACCCCCAACCCGCTGGCCTCGGACCTGCCGACGCCGACGGATCCCGACGGAGACGGTGACTTCGAGGACATCAACGGGAACGGGCGGATCGACTACACCGACGTGGTGGAGCTGTTCAACGAGGTCGGGAGCTGATCCGTATACGAGGAGCGTCCCCGGCCTCGTTCGGACGGCGGTCACCCGCCGATCTCGACCCGCGTCGAACCGCAGCCGTCGGGACGGTCTGCAACCTCTCTCGAGGGATGCCTTCGACAAGAACACTCATATGTCGACCGACACGACACAACGGCAATGCAGGTGCAGCGACGCGCCCGCGCGTTCGTGCTCATGGGGCTCGCCGTCATCGCGCTCGGCGTCCTGGCCGAACGCGCCCTGCTCGTCGCTGGGGGCATCGCGCTCGCGGCGTGGCTCCTCGGGCGACAGGTTGCGGCCGTCCGGGCGATCCGCGCGGTCGACCGCGACCTGACGCTCGACGTGACGCCGATCCGGCGTCGCGTCCTCGTGGACGACGAGGTGCGACTGGCGGTCACCGCGAGGTTCGACGGCCCGGCCCCGGCGCCGACGGAGATCCTAGTGAACCTCCCCGTCGCCGCCGACGGGCCGCCCGTCGCCGAACGGACGCTTCGTATCGACGCCGGCGCGACCGACGCGGGAACGACCGTCGAGTTCACCGTCCCGACCGCCGGCCGCTACGAGATCCCACAGGCGTCGGTGACGATCCGCCCGCGCGACGGACTGTTCACGGAGACGCTCCCGCGCGGCCCGACACCCGGGGTGACGGTCGCGGCGCGGACCCCCGCGGACCTCCGAATCGGTCGGGGCGGCGAGGAGGTCGCGATGGCGTACGGCGAGCATCCCGTCGGTCGTGGAGCGGGGGGCATCTCCCCGGAGGAGATCCGCCAGTTCCAGCCCGGAGACGCCACCGACCAGATCGATTGGAAGGCGACGGCCCGCCTCGACGACCTGTACGTCCGGGAGTTTGAGGCGGAAACTGACCGACGGAGCGTGCTCGTGTTCGACCACCGAGGAGCGACCGATCTCGGCCCGGAGGGGGCGACGCTGTTCGCGTACCTCCGGGAGGTCGCGCTCTCGTTCACCGACGCCGCGGAGCGCCTCTCCGACCCCGTCGGCTGCTGGACCGTCGGCGACGACGGCGTCACGAACAGATACGACCTGACGACGGCCGCCTCGGGGTACGACCGCATCCGGACGATGCTGACCGAACTCGAGCCGACGAGACGCCCGGCGCTGGCCACGGCCCCCTCCCATCTGGCTGGCGGGGGGACTGTCGGAGACAGTGGCTCTGTGGCCGTCGGGACCGATCGGACGGACGCGACGGCGACACAGGACCGGGGTGTGAACCCGGGCCGCGCGGCGCTGGCCGACGCCCGGCTGTCGGCCGACGAGACGGCGTTCGCACGTCAACTCCGGCCGTTCCTCGGGTCTCGGACGTCGTACGTCCAGCGGATCGAGAGCGACCCGCTGTTCGGGGCCGTCGAGCGGCTCCGGGCGGAGACGACCGGGACAACGTGGACGGTCCTCCTCACCGACGACGCCCGTCGCGATCGTGTGCGCGAGGCGGCGCGACTCGCGACCCGCGGCGGCGACCACGCTGTCGTCTTCCTCGCCCCTCGCGTCCTCTTCGACGGGGACGTGCTCGCGGACCCGGAGGCGGTCTACGACCGATACGTCGACGCCGAGGAGTTCCGGCGCGACCTCGACGGGCTCCCGCGCGTGACCGCCTTCGAAGTCGGCCCGGGCGACCGGCTCGACCGCCTGCTCGCCGCCGGGCGTCGAGATCGATGACCGCCCTGCCTTCCCGTCGGGGAGCGGAGCGCTCGGCCGGAGGCGGGAGGGACTCCGTTGGGCTGGCGGCACCATGACTCCGCTCGAACATGTCCTGATCGCGCTGATCCCGGTGACGGGAGTCGTCCTCGCCATAGATCGCCGGCTGCCGTCTCGCGCTCTCGTCACGGTGGTCGTCGTCGGTGCCCAGTTCCCGGACCTGGTCGACAAGCCGCTGGCGCACTCGCTTCACGTGATCCCGTCGGGTCGGGTGTTCATGCACTCGCTACCTATCGCGGTGCCGGTCGTCGCACTCGCGGTCGCGTACGCCGTCCGCACCGACCGGCTGGGACTCGGGCTTGGATACGGGTTCGGACACCTCTCGCACCTCATCGCGGACAACTATCATCGGAGCACGCTCGTCCCGCCGTCGCTGCCCCCGGACCTCCTGTGGCCGTTCGTCGAGCCGACGCCACGCCCGATGATCCCACACTGGGCTGGCCCCAACGGGATCGGGGTTCGCGTGTGGTCAGCCTACTCGGGAGTGGTGCTGGTGGTCTTGCTCGCCGTTTTGATCCGTGATCTCCGTCGAACCCCGTGGCGGACCGGAGACGAGGGCTCCGGGTGAGGTGTGGCCACTCTAGCCGACCCGGAACGGAGTGACCGGGCACCCCGTTGCGGTCCGATTGGTCGGAACGAACACACCTATGACAGTCGCCGATGTATCCGGTTTCATGCGCAGCAAAACCCTCGTCGAGACGGTGTCTACGAGGGTCGGGCGTCGCTCCGAGGCGTCAGTTCCGTTGCTGGCCAGTGTGGTGACGCTCCCGCTCGGGTTTGCCCTCCTTGACGGTCCGATCGCGGCCACGGCCGGACTGCTCGTGGTCGGGCTTGCGGTTCTCACGGGCCCGGTCGTCGCGATACTCCTCGCACACCTGCTGGCGGTGCTCGTCGTTCCCGAGCCGACGCTCGGGTCAGTGCTCGTGCTCGAACTCGCGACCCTCCCGCTGATCACCGTCCCGCTGGCCGGTCGTCTCGACCGCCGGGACGCCGGCGTCGCCTGGCTCGTCGCCCTCGGACTCGGCGCCGCGTCCGCCATCGCCGTCATCGCCCTCGACTCCTACGCCGCGGTCGCAGCGACGCTCGTCGCAGTCGCGGCCCTCGCGGCGTACGGACTCCATCGCTACGAACTGGTCGTCACGGGACTGTCCGGACCGACGAACGGAGGTGAGGCCTGAGGTGAGCCGCGACGCCGACGACGAGATTGCCCCGGCCGAGTTCGCATCCACGGCCGCGGATGACCCGTCGACGACGAGCGACACGACGACGAATGACGGGGCGACACCCGCGGGCTCGACCGACCCCGAGACGGTCGCCCGCGTGGAGCGGCTCTCAGCCGAGAACCGTCAGCTCCGGGAGCAGTACGCGAGAGTCAGGCGGACGGAGTACCGTCGTGCGGCACTGGCGCTTGCGGGCCTCGGGATTGTCGCGGTCGGGGGAGCCGCGCTGTTCCCCGCGATTCGGGAGGTGCTGCTCGTGCTCGCCGCGATCGGGCTGTTCGGCGCAGTTCTGACGCGATACCTCACCCCTGAGCGGTTCGTCTCCGCGGACGTGGGCGAGCGCGTGTACGCCGCCCTCGCGGACAACGAGGCGGCCGTGGCCGCCGATCTCGGCCTCCAGAACGAGCGCGTGTACGTCCCGGTCGGCCCGGGCGACCCGCCCGCTCGGCTGTTCGTCCCTCAACGCCGCGACTACGCGGTCCCCGACGCCGAGGCGCTCGAAGCGACGTTCGTCGTGCCCGAGGAGCCCGACGCGCGTGGGGTCGCGCTCGAACCGACAGGCGGGTCGCTGTACCGCGAGTTCACACGGACGGTGACGGGGGAGCCGGCCGAGGCCCCGACTCGTCTCGTCGACCAGCTCTCGGAGGCGTGCGTGGAGACGTTCGAGGTCGCCGACGCGGTCGACCCCGACGTCGACGCCGCGGCCGGTCGCGCCACTGTCAGGGTGACTGGCGGTGCCTTCGGGAGTGGCGACCGCTTCGACGACCCGATCGGGTCGCTGCTCGCGGTCGGGCTCGCGGTCGGCTTGGACGCACCCGTCAGGACCGAAACGGCGCGTGTTGACGGCGGGTACACGGTGACCTGCCGCTGGGACAGCGACGAAACGGACGCAAAAGACGTAGATGGGAGCGACAGCGGCGAGGATGGAGACGGCGGCAGCGAGACCGAAGAGCGATAGCACCGATGGCAGCGAGGTGACCCGGGGGTGATGCCCCGGCGACGGGGCTGTTCGGGGTCGAAACGACCGGAGTCGGGTCAGTCGTCGCCCGCACCGGTCGCGAGGTCGGGCGTAGACTCGCCCGCGTCGGCGGGCACTGCGGTCTGATCGAGGATGCGCTCAATGACCCGCTCAGTCGACTCTTCGCCCAGTTCCGCCTCTGTCGAGAGGACGAGCCGATGGACGAGGATCGGCATCGCGAGCGACTTCACGTCGTCCGGGATGACGTACTCCCGGCCGCGGATGGCGGCCCGGGCCTTCCCGGCGTTCAAGAACGCCAAGGTCGCACGCGGGGAGGCACCATACTCGACGTCCTCGGACGTGCGGGTCGCCCGCACCACGTCGAGGATGTACTCCTTGACCGGGGATGCGACGTGGACCTCGCCGACCGCCTCGCGGGCGGCGATCAGGTCCTGCTCGTCGATCACCCGCTCGGTCTGTCCCGGGCCCAGCCCGGGGTCGGCGTCGAACCGGTCGAGGAGCTCCCGCTCGACCGGCCGGTCGGGCAGGTCGACGGTGAGCTTGAACTGGAAGCGGTCGCGCTGTGCCTCCGGCAGCTCGAACACCCCCTCCATCTCGATGGGGTTCTGGGTCGCGATGACCGTAAACGGGTCCGGCAGCGCGAGCGTCTCGCCCTCGATGGTGACGGTCTGCTCCTGCATCGCCTCCAGCAGCGCGGACTGTGTCTTCGGGGTCGCGCGGTTGATCTCGTCGGCGACCACGACGTTCGCGAACACCGGTCCCTTGTTGAGCTCGAACTCCCCGACGTTCTCCCGATAGATGTGCGACCCGGTGATGTCCGCCGGGAGGATGTCCGGCGTCATCTGCACGCGGGTGAAGTCCAGCCCGGTCGCCCGGGCGAACAGGTTCGCGATGGTCGTCTTCGCGACGCCGGGGACCCCCTCCAGCAGGACGTGCCCCCCGGTCAGCGCCGCGATAGTGATCCGTTCGAGCACTTCCTCGTTGCCGATCAACACGCGGCCTGCCTCCTCCCGGAGCGCCTCGTACACCGCCGCGGGATCCCCCTCGGCCTTACTCATCGTCCGACGGTTCGTCCCGGACGGATAAAACGGCTGTCATCACTCGCCGGACCCGACGGGGGCTCCACTCCGGATGCTGTCGTGTGAGGTGGTCTGCGATCGCCGTTCGATCGACCGATCCGCCCGGCTCGCCGGGCGTGTCCGTCCCCCGCGGTCCCACATCGGTCGACTCGTCGAACCCGAGTGCCGACCGGAGCCGTGACCACCGCACCCACAGGCCGATCCCGACCAGCGCGAGGACGCCGAGGCCGACGGTGAGCGGTGCCGAGCGCCTGAGTGCGAGCAGTACGCCGATGAGCGGCGGTTGGTCGGCCGTATGCGAGTAGTCGAGCAGCACCCGCTCGCGGTCCGCGAACAGGTTCGCCGCGAACCGTCGGTTGCCCGGCCGCTCCACCATGGCGTTGATGAACGCGCTCGGGTCCGAGACGACGACCACTCGCCCGGCACCGACCGACTCCGCGGTCGCGACCGGCCGGGCACGCAGGGTCTCGTCGTCGTCGATCTCCCCGTCCGCGTCAGCGTCGAGGTACGAGAACTCCGAGGAGCGGACGAGCACCGTCGCGTTCGTTCCGTTGACGATGAGTTGGTCGGCAGATCGATCTGTCCCGCTCACGGTCGCGTTCGCCGTCGCGTTTCGCGGGACGACGACGCTCCCGTGATTCAGTGTGAGGCTGTCGACGCCGGCAGTCAGCGGGTGGTCGGCGGTGTTCGGCGCGACCGGCAGCGCCGGCGAGCGGTAGTACTCCCGGTCGTCGCGCAGCGCTCGGCCGTCGACCCGGACCGCCGAGCCGACGGTCGCGAGCAGGCGATTCCCGTTGGGACCGTAGTCCTCCGCGACGACGAGCGTTCCGCCCTCACGGACGAACCGTGCGATCGCCGCCGCTTCGGTGTCTGTGTACGGCCGATCCGGGGAGAGTACGACTGCGACGGTCTCGTTCGGCCCGGTCGTCCGGTACAGGGACGCGTTCGTCACGACGGTCGCCTCAGCGACGCCCTCGTCCTCGGCGACGCCGCGGAGGTCGGAGGCGCCGTCCCACGCGGGATTGTACGCGCCGAACGCCGCCGCGGAGGTCGCGCCGGCGAACAGGATCGCGATCGCCATCACGCCTGCCAATCCGACCGCCAGCGCGTGCGGATATCCCCAGTTGTCGGGCCAGACGCCCATCTCACACCACTCCCGGAGGCAGGATCTCGATCACGCGCCGGATCACGACGTAGCCGAAGACCAACAGCCCCAGCCCGATGAGCCAGCGGAGCCGCCCACGCCACGCCGGAGTCACCGCAAACGGCGCCGTCAGCTCCGTGACCACGAGAAAGCCGATGAGCGTCGTCACGAACACCAGCTCGTAGCTCAACGACTCGAGCAACACGAGCACGAGGACGGCCGCGAGGCTCCATGCGAGTTGTGCCCGCACGAACCGAGCACGCCGTCGGGTAGCCATCGGCCAGTACCTGCGTCCGAGCGCATACCAACGTGTCGATCCGATCGAACGTCTCGCCGCATCCCAGTCGCCGTGAGTTCGGTCGTCGATGCGTGTGAGCGACGGGAGCGACGGTCAGTCAGCCGAGGGCGGTGCGGGGCCGGCGACGACTCCGTCGTCAGCTTCCCCCGGCGTGATGCCCGACGTGGGCTCCACGTCGTCGATGGCGGGGAGCATGTACGCCGCGATGAACGTCAGGCTGAACCCGAGGAAGTGGGCATAGATGTTCAACACCGTCCCGTCGCCGGCGCCGACCCGCGGGAACGCCAACACGGGGAACGCCAACACGAGGATCCCGGCGCCGACCCCCAGTTCGGCGTACCCCGGGCGGCCGATCCACGACATCCAGAGGTCATCCACCGACGAGAGCTTCCGGCCGAGCCTGACGGCGTACGTCAGGACGACGAGACTCCCGACGGCGGCGGCGAGCCAGGCCCCCTCCGCCCGCGGAACCATCACCGCGGCGATGAGTAACGCGTCGATGAAGAAGACGACCGCCGCCCACCACCGTGAGATCTCCGGGCGCAACGCCTCACGGACGTAGCCGAACAACTCCAGCGAGAGGATGCTGAACAGTCCCGACACGAGGCCCGAGGCGCCGTATCCGAACCGCGGTCGAACGAGGGCGACGTTCAGCGCCGACAGCGCGAACGGGAGTCCGACGAGCGTCGCGATCAGAACCACGCGAAACCGCATCTCCGAGCCGCGGATCCGCGCGAGGAGGTAGGCCATCGGGGCGACCAGCAGGTACCCGCCGAGGTTCGAGAGGAGATGCCCCGTCTCGAGATGGACGAAGTGGGCGGTGTAGGCGGTGACCGCCGTCGGGTTAACGTACGAGAAGACGAACGAGCGTCGAACCGGCAGCGGCAACGCGAACACGGCAAGCAGTACCATCGGAACCGCGGCCAACAGGAGGAGATCGGCCACGAACCACGCGCGATCGCGATCGAGCATTGGCCGTACTGAATTGGTGCCCGTACTAGAGGGGATCGGGCCGGTTATCGACAGTGAAATCTCTAGACGTGCGGGAGAACAGTCCCTGATACACCATTACAGCCTGAGTATCATTCCCTGCAGAAACGGAGATCGACGGTCCAGGTCGGGAACAGTCCCGGCCTTGGACCGAGTCCGGGAGCTTACTCCTGCATACGGGTCCGGTAGATCGCGACACCGGCGATGACCGCGATCACCAGCAGCAGGCCCACGATCAGGCCCGTCGGAAGCCCCGCCGGCTCGCCGACGCTCGTCGTCGAACTGGTCGCCCCCGTCGTCGTCACGGTCTCCTGGGCCTCGACCGTCACCGTGTCGACGCCGGTCCCGCTGACCGCGACGTCGTAGGTGCCTGCCTCGTCGAAGGAGACGGTGAAGCTCACCGTCTCGGAGCCGCCCGCGTCGAGCGTCACGTCGCGGGTCTGGACGACCTCACCGTCGACGGTGAGCTCCGCAGTGAACGTCCCACGGGAGTCGCCGTCGTTGGTGATCGTCGCCTCGACGGTCGTCTCTTCGCCCACGTCAAGCGTCGTCGCGTCGATCGCGGCCTCGGAGACGCTGAACTGGGGGCCCGTCGCCTGCGCCGAACGGACGCCGATGGCATACGCGGAGAAGCCGGGCGAGCGTGACTCGTACTGCCCGTCGCCGAGGTACGTCGTGGGCAGCTGCGTCCAGCCGTCCTCGGTGTACCGGAGGAGCACGACCTGATCTGTCGAGGTGCCCTCGGGGAGCTCGGACTCGGGCAGACTGAACGTGTAATTCACCTCACTGATGAGGAGTTCGTCCCCGATCGCGTCTGCGTTGAAGTAGCTGATCGCGCGGGCGTTGTCCACCGACTCTTCGACAGCCGAGACGCCGCTCGGCGGATTCGCCGCCGGCGGCGTAACCTCGATACGGAAGTCGTTGATACTCCGACCGAGTTCGCCGTTGATACCGGTCAGGCCGACGCCGTTGTCGGTCGCGGAGTCGCCGAGGTCGGCGGTGAACCGCTGTCCGATGGTTCCCTGCCCGACATTGACTGTTGCGCCGGTGCCGGTCCGGACGACGTTGGTTTCGATGCCGGCGTCGCCGCCGCCACCGGTACCACCGCCGCCACCGCCACCGCCACCACCATCGCCGCCCGTCGGAGGCGCAGTCACCGTGACTGCTCCGACGCGGACGCCGTCAGCGGTGATGTTGTAGGTGCCCGAAGAGCCGAAGGAGGTCGTGACGCTGACGGTCCTCGTCGCTCCGCTCCCGACGCTCACCGACCGCGTCCCGATGGCGTTCCCGTTCGCACGGAAGGTCACGGACCGCGTCCCGGCGAACCCGCCGGTGTTGCGAACGTCGACGCGCACCGTGACGTTCTCACCGGTCTGGACGCTCGTCGCGCTCAGGTTCGTGTTCCGGAGGCTGAACGAGGCCCCGGTTCGGACATCGACACTCGCGAGGGAGATCCCGTTGAGCGTCGGGGTGAACGTCCCGGGCGAACTGAACGAGCGAGTGAAACTGACGGTCGTGGACTGGCCGGGGTTCAGCGACACCGTCCGACTGGTTCCGAACGGTGTCCCCGAAAGCTGGGGCTGGAACGTTCCCGTGTCGCTCACGGTGCCGGTGTTGGTCACCGTTGCGGTGAAGGTGACAGTCTCACCGGTGCGGACGGGTGAACTGCTCACCTGCGGGTTCGACACCGAGAGCCGGGTTGGATCGGAGATGTTGACCGTCGAAAGCGTCTGGCGGCGGTTCGTCGCGTTGTCGCGCACCGAGACGCCGACGGTGTGGCTCGACCCGTTCGTGAGGCCGCTCACATTGAACACAGTCGCCGCGTCGTTCGTAGACACGCTGTTGACGTAGCCCGAACTCGCAAGCGGCGTGCCGTCGAAGAGGATCGACAGCGAACTCGTGTCGACGCCGGAGGCGTCGTCTGCGTAGGCGACGGTCACGTTGAACGTGTTCGATCCGGCCGGCAGCGTCGCCGGACTATCCGTGAACGTCCGCCCGAGCGCGCTGACGGTCACGGTCGGCTTCTGCGTGTCCGGCGCGATACTGAAGTTGATCTGCCTGGTCGTCGTGTTGCCCGCGTCGTCGGTCGCGGTCACGTTGACGGTGTGGTTCGTCCCGGGCGACAGCCCCGTCGCGTCGTAGGTGATGTCGCTCAGGTCGCTCGTGTTCGCCGAGCCGGTCACGTCGATGCCGTCGAAGCTGACCGTGACGTTGCCCTGCGAGACGCCGAGGCCGGCGTCGCTCACGTTGATAGCAACTATCTTATTCTTCGTCGTGTTGGAGAGCTGGTCGCCCTCCGTGAGATTGGTGAACTCGACCGTCGGCGGCGCGGTGTCGGCGCCCACCGAGAAGTTCACCGTCGTGCTGTTGGTGGTGGTCGCGTTGTCGGCCACCGAGACCGTCACGTTGTGATCCGAGGGCGTGGCGAGCCCGGTCGCGGTCACCGACAGCGTGCCCGCGGCGGCGTCGATGCTCGTCGAGGACGTCACGTCGGTGCCGTCGAGCAGGACCGTGATCGCGCTCTCGTTGATCCCGGTGCCCGAGTCGCCGAACGTCGCGTCGATGGTGACGTTCTCAGTGCCGGGTGCGAAGGTCGTTTTCTCGCTCGGGCTGGTCACGTCGACCGTCGGGGCGGTGTCCTCAACGCTGAAGGTCACCGTGTCACTTCCGGTGTTGTTCGCCTCGTCGGTGCCGTTCACGTCTAGCGTGTGGACGCCGGCGGTCAGCCCGCTTGCCGTGTACTCGACGGTGACGTTCCCGTTCGAGGTCGTGATCGTCGCCTCGTCGGTGACGTCCACGCTGTCGAGCGTGACCGTCACGTTGCTCGCGTTGACGCCGGTCCCCGTGTCGTTCAGGGTTGCGACCACGTCCGTGCTCGTCGAGTCGAGCACCGGTGAGGTCGTCGGCTGGCTGATGTCGGCCGTCGGGTTGACGTTGTCAGTGCTCGTGACAGTGAACTTCGAGAGGTGCGACCGGTTCGCGGTGTAGTAGAGCTGCGTCGTGCCGTTGGGCGACCGGTCGTTCAGCGTTGTATTCAGCCGCTCGTTGGGGCCGCCGGACTCGTTGATGAACGTGATGTTGGTGGTTCCGCCCGTCCGGAAGTTCACCGCGTCGACCGGGATGCCGAGCTCGACGTTACTGATGTTGTCGTTCGTCAGGTTGAGTCCGATCTCGGCGTTGAGCAGGCCGCCGCTGACGAGCTGCTGGCCGAGGTCCGCCGAGGTGCCGTTCCCGGAGGTCAGCGCGATGAACCCGTTATTGACGGTCGTGTTCGTCGTGATGTTGAGGTACATCTCGCTCTCCGGGTTGTAGACGATCACGCTCTCGTTCTCAGCGAAGTCTTTCGTCTGGACTTGCGCGCTTCCCCGGCTGGTGTCGCCGTTGCCCGCGCGGTCGGTCCCGGCGACGCGCAGTTGGTACGTGCCGTTGGTGTTAGTGTTGCTCGCGCCGAAGTCCGTGACGTTGATCCTCCCGTTGAACGTCGTGTTGTCGCCGTTGCCCGACAGCGTGACCTCCGTGCTGTTTCCGCTCTTCGTGACGGTCGCGTTCGGCGTGTCGGCGAGCGGCTCGGAGCTGGAGACGTTCACGAACAGCTCCTGTGCGTCGTTCGGGTTGACCGACAGCGACGCCTCGATGCTCGGGTCGCGCGTGTCGAGGACGATCGTCGCGTTGCCGATCGTCTGGTTCGGGAGGCGGTTCTCACCGATGACCGACGCGGTCGCCGAGTAGTTCCCGTCGGGGAGTCGCTCGATCCGTACCGGCGCCGAGTAGTTACCAGTCGTCGTCTCGCTCGCGGTAGTGCGGACCCGAAGCCTGCCCCCGGAGCGTTGGGCGCCGACGGTCGCGGTCCGGAGGTTGGTCTCGGAGGCCGCGGTCACGTTGATCGAGCCGTTCGTCCGGATGACCGGCCCGGGCGCGTCCGCCTTGGTCCCCTCGGCTGTGGAGATGTTCGCGACGTCCACCGGCGGTGCCGTGTTGTCGACCTGGACGTCAATGGTATCGTTCGCGCTGTTCCCGAACGCGTCCGTGCTCGTCACCCGGACAGTGTACGTCCCGTCGGCGGCCGCCGACCCGTTGTCGGTCGCTGCCCACGTCCGCCGAATGGTGCCGCGAGTGATGGCCGCGATGGAACTGACGTCGCTGCGGTAGACGACGTTCCCGTCGGAGTCAAGCACATCGACGGTCGTGCTCCCGGGGCTCTGGTCGTTCGCCTGCACGTTGAGACGTGCGGGCGCCGCCGTACTCACGACGCCGGAGCCGCTGCGGGCCAGGGAGACCTCGGGCGCATCGGCGTCGCGCAGGAAGGTGAACGTTCGTGCCGTAGCGTGGCTCGCGTTGTCCACGACGACGATCGTCGCGGTGTTGGGTCTGTTGACTCCCGAGCGGAGTGCGCTCTCGGCGTCGGTGAACGTCACGGTCAGCCGACTTTCGTTTTTGACGGTCTCGTTCGTGAGACTAACCCGCTGCCCGTTGATCCGTAACTCCGTCGCGGAGGTGTTCACGCCCGTCTCGTTGGGGCCGAACCGTGCGTCGTTGAACCGCACGTCGAACGTCACCGATGAGCCGACCGTTCCGGTCGGGGAGACGCTGTCGACCCTCGGCGCGGACACCAAGTCGAAGGTGAACGTCCGCCTCGCGGTGTTGTCCACGCTGGCGTTGTCGGTGGCGGTCACCGTGACGGCGATCGGCCCCTCGTCGAGTCCGGCCGTGTCGATGGTGAACCTCCCGTTAGCATCGAGGGTCGGTGTCGCGTTGACCGTCTGTCCGGTCACCTGGTTGCGGACGGTGTAGTTCACCGTCGAGACGTCCGTGTTGTCCGTGACTACGAAGGAGAGGTTGGCCCCGTACGCGACGCGACCCTGTCCGGGCTTGGTGTGGGAGATGCCCGGCGGCGTCGTGTCGACCGCGGAGACGTTCACCGTGAAGCTGCCGACCGTCGAGCCGTTGCGCGTGATGGCGAGGTTCCGCGGGCCCTGCGACGTGTAGACCTTGGTGAAGGTGGTCGACCGGTTCGAGAACTGGCCGACCTGAACGGTCCGGGTCTCGAGAACCGAGCCGTTCTCGGTGAAGTTCAGCGTGACCAGTCCCGCGCTCCCGGTGTTGTTGAGGTCCACCTTCACGGTCGCCGCCCCGCCCACGTTGAGGTTCCGCGGCGTGAGCAGCGTGACGTTCGTCACGGTGATGTTCGTCGGCACCGGGGTCACGGTCACCGTGCCGTTCTCCGTCCGTTGGTCGGTGGAGTAGGCGACCGGCACATCGACGGTTCCCGTGCCGTTCGCGGACGGCGTGAACGTCGTCGACAGGTTCCGGGATGCTCCCGAAGCCAGCGAGGAGATGGTCTCAGTCCGTTCGACGGTTCCGTCCACGGTAAAGTTCACCGTGACGCTGCCGGACTCGTCGCCGGTGTTCGTCACGGTGACGTTCGCGGTCACGGGCGTGCGCCGCGTGACATTATCGCTGGAGAGCTCGAAGTTCGTGAGCTCGAATTGAGCGGGCTGGAGCACGGTCAGGTCGACGCTTGCGGACCCGAACTGCGCCGCAGGCGTCGCTTCCTTCGTCACCGTCGCCGTGTAGTCGCCCGCCGTGCCGATCGTGGCGTTCCCGGTGCCGTTCACGATGGTGACTGTCTGCACGACATCGCCGCTGTTGTTCCGGATGGTGACCGTCGCGTTGGTCGGGCTCGGCGGATCGGTGTCGTTGCGGGTGACGGTGAAGTTGACGACCTCGCCGCGCGTGAACTCGGTCGGATTGGCGGTGAGCCTCAGGTCTACCAGTTCCTCGGTGACCCGAATGGTCTTCGTCGGGAGGTCGTTGACCGTCACCGTCCGGTTACCGGCCGTCGGGTAACTTACGACGAACTCCGTCGTGTTCGTCGAGTCAGGCGCGACCGTGACGTTCCGCGGCTCGACGACGGTGCCGTTGACGGTGAGGTTCACGTCGGTCGAGGCCTCCGTCGCACCGAGATTCTCGACGGTCGCGGTGATCGTGACGTTATCCTCGACCTCGACGGTGGTGACGTTATCGACCGCGGGCGGCGTCAGCGAGAAGTTCGTGACGACCGCCTCGCCGGGTCGCTGGACCGTGATGTCGACCGTGTCGTTCAGGTAATCGACCTGATCGGTTCCCGGCTTCGAAACCGTCACGGTCGCGTCGCCCGCCGTGTCGAAGTCGACGACGGCCGTGCCACTGTCGTCGACGTTGACCGTCCGCGTGCCGTCCGGCCCATCGACGGTCAGCGTCGCGTTCGTCCGGTTACCAGTGTTCTCGCGCGTCACGTTGAACCGAACGGAGTCGCCCGCGATCGGGTCGGTCCGGTTGGGGGTCACGTTCAGTTGGACGCCCTGCTTGAGGCTGACCGTCCCGCGCTTGGCAACAGTCGTCGTGCCGTTCTTCGCGGTTGCTAAGTAGATGTACGTGTACTCTTTCGGAGCCCACTCTTGGAGCGTGCCGACATCAAGCGTGGTTGAGGGATCTGTGACAACACTTGTCACAGAAGCGTTGACCGTGTTATTTCGGATACGGACAACCTTGTTCGAGCCGATGGCGTTCTCAGCAAGCGAGGTGAAATCTGTAGTCCCGGTGAACCGGGTTGCGCCGGGAGATGCCCCGAATATCTCGGCGCCATCTTCGACCCGAGTAACACCGGTTGTGTCATTGATGGTCGTTTCGACACGTGAGATCTCACCGTCCTCGATAACAACTGTCTCACTTTGGAACGTGGTCAACTCATCTTCGTCGGCGACGATGACAGTATGGCTGACCTGCTCGTCGCCGAACGTACTCTCAGTATTAACATCGAAGGTTATGTTGGCCCCTGTTCCACCAGATTGGGTGGCGACTGAGACTTCTGAGTCATCCTCCCGCACAGGAAGCACGCTAGCGCCGACAATGGTCGTTTTCCCTTGAATGTCAATTTCCCCCAACGAAGAAGTGTCCCCTGTGATGGTTGTATTCTCGTCCTCGTGGGCGAGACTAAGAAGAACATATCGCCCGGATCGCGAGGGAGTGAACTGAATATTTTGGAATTCTTGGTACTCGCCCTGGTTGACGATCCTAGATGAGGTGTTTCGGTCCCCGTTGAGTAGTTCACCGATCCCACTTGGCTTACTTGGAATTGAAGTGTTGTCTTCCAAGTAAACCACAACGGTTGTTACATTTTGGCCATTGAAATTCACAGTTCCGTCTGCATTTGCAATATCCTCTTTGAGCTCGACATTTATTTGGGTGTTTTTATTGTAAATAGACAGCTGTTCTTCGACGTAGTTGAGATTTCCAGTATTATTCAGGGTAAAAGAAATATCTGGAATACCAATATAAACCTCACTCGGATCTTCAACTACATTGACAGCGAACGGAGCCCGTTGCCAAACGGATACGTTATCGCTAACATTCACTACCTCGCCATTACTGTTAGATATCCTTGGAGATACAGTTCCCCCCGTGTCTACTGACGCGGTCGGCGTTGACGCCACCTCGGACGTAACAGCTTCCGACCCCGGATCAGTAGCGAGCGCCGCCGAAGCTGGCGCGACAGCGGGTGACAACACTGTCAGCAGCGTGACTACTACGACGATCGTATGGCGAAGGCCGCTGGATATACTCATTATGGGCTCAATACGCTCTCATATCTTAAAAATTCGGGAACGCTGATAATTCAAGATATCATATATGAACTGGCGAGTATATAAATAAAAAATGCATCTCGTCATATGGTGCACAAATCGGAGCCAAATGACCGGGATATTCGAAACCGACGATGTTCCGCGATTCACGCCCGCTCATGTCGGATCCCGGTTCGAGCGGCCGACGAAGTAGTCCGACGGTGCTCAGCGATCGGCGGCCCCGGTCGACGGCGTGTTTGACCGGCCGTTCGCGTATGTCTCCGAATTCGATCATGTCTCGATCACGGGAACTCGACCCGTTCGTTCGACGCGCACGGAGCGAGTATCGCCGGCCCGGCTCAATCACCGTCGCGCAGCAGCGCCGCGGGCGGCGCGAGCAGGAACGGGACGGCCGCGACCGCGGCGCTCGCCACCGCCAACCCGACGCTGCCGACGAGTGCGACGCCGACGGCCGGACTGAGCAGCGCCAGTTCGATGCGGACGCCGAAGGCGACGAGCAAGTCGAGTTCCTCGGCGGCGACGGCCGCGACCGCAGCGAGCGCGAAGGCCGCGCCGACGGCCGGAACGGCCAACCGCAGGGCATCGCCGGCGACGATGGCGAGGACGCGGCGGCGACTCATTCCCGTCGCCCGATAGATCCCGACGGTCCGCCCCCGCGACTGGACGGCCCGAGCGAACGCGGCGACCGTGCCGCTCACGGTCGCGACGCCCGCGAGGAGGACCATCCCGGCGAACAGCACCTGCACGTTCCCGAACACGCGGGTGATCACGGTACCGATACCGGTTCCGGAGGCGTACGCGGCCGATCCCGGGGGAAGCCCGCCGTCGGCGACGGCGCCGTCGCCGCCGACCACCTCGTAGCGCTCGGTCGCGACGAGGTCGCCGTCCGACAGCAGCCGGAACGTGTACGTCCCCGGGTCGACCTCGCCGTCGAAGCCGGCGGCCTCCGGCTCGACGCGGACGCGGGAGGTGTTCCCCGGCCGGAGCCGAACCGTGCGCTCCTCGACGCCCGTCGGCATCACGAGCGTCAGGTTCCGCTCCAGCGTTGCGCCCCACGGATTCGCGACGACGACGGAGACGTTCGGCCGGGTGACGGGCGTGCCGCTCTCCGGTTCGATGCGGATTCGCGCGCTCAGGTCGCGCGTCGCGTTCGGGGTCACCTCGACGGTCGTTCGAAACTCGCCGTGGCCGGGGGCGGACACGACGACCGGGTAGGTCCCGGGCTCCGACGGTATCGGGACGGTGGCCACCCCTTCGGCGTTCGTCGGCGCCACGAACTCGCCGAAGCGGACCTCTCCCTCGGACAGTCGGGTCCCGTTCGTCGTGACGACCGGAACCAGCAGCGTCGAGTCCGGCGGCGCCTGCCGCGGGAACTCCGCGGGCAGCGTGAGCGCCCCCGCTCGCGTGACTCTGACGGACCGCTCGAACGGCCCGACCGCGATGGCGTACGTCCCCGGGTCGGTCCACGTCACGTTCACGGCGACGGTCGTCGCCTCGCCGCCGTCGAGATCGATCGATCGGCTGACTGTCTCTCCGTCGGTCTCGACGGAGACCGTCCGGGAGCCGGCCTCGCCGCCGAAGTTCCGGACGGTCACCGTCACCGGCGTCGGCTCGCCGGCGGCGGCGGTGTCGGGGGTTTCGACCTCCGTGACGACCAGTCTGGCGCCGCCGTCGCCCGCGAGGGCGTCCGCGGCCGACGCCTCCGTTCGAATGAGGTGGACCTGATCGCGCCCGCCTGTCGCGGAGTCGCCGACGGTCGCAAGCGGGACGACGAGCTGGTCGTCGACCAGACCCTCCGCCTCGTACCGACCGACGATCCGCACGCGGTCGACGGCCGGGGAGACGCTCCCCCCGAGGGTAACCGAGTCGCCCACGTCGACGCCGAGCGTTCGTGCGAGTCCGTCGCCGACGACGGCCTCACCGGGGTCATCCGGCGGGCGGCCCTCGAGGAGTTCAGCGCCGTTCACGTCCGCGAAGGCGGTGTAGTTGGCGCCGCGAACGAGGTACGGCTGACCGTCGGATGCCTGCGCAGCGATGATCTCCGGGCTCGCGTCGACCCCCTGTGCCCGGAGGACGCGGGCGTAGTCGGCGTCGATCCGGCTGTTCAACGGGTGGGCGGCCCCCGACTCGGTTATCGTCCCCGTTCCCGTGCCGGCCAGCGGGGCGAGCGTCCCGACGAGTCCGCCGACGACGAGCACGATGAGCACGAACACCGACAGCGTCGCGGCCGTCGGAACCGCAGCCCGGACGCCAAGCAAACGCGGGCGAAGCGCCTCGGACACTCGGTCGGCGATCGACGGCCCGCCCGCGTCGTCGGCCATGGCTCCGCCGGACTCGCCGGGGTTCCGCCGTGGTCGCGCGGAGCGGGCGTCGCCGACGGCCGCGGGCGGCACGCGAACGGACGGGACCGCGGCGGCCACGCCCGCCGCGACGCCCGCCAGCGTCAGCGTCGCCGCCAGCGCCCCGACGACGCGGAGTTTCTCGGGCGTCAGTTCGGTCGGGAGCGTCACGGGGACGCCGAGCGCGCCGGCGGCGGCCACGATCGCCGGCGGCGCGGCGACGCCGGCGAGCACGCCGGCACCGACCCCCACGGCGGTCACGGCGGCCGCCCGCGCGGCGATGAGCCCGCCCACGCGAAGCGGGTCGGCGCCGGTCGCGCGGAGCACCCGGACGGTGGTCCGGCGGTCCCGAACGCTCATTCGCGTCACGCTGTAGACGACGACGAGCACCACGACGCCGCCCGCGACGCCCGCCAGCGAGAGGATCCGCAGCACGTCGCGGATGCCGAGCAGGATGAACGGGATCGTCCCGATGAGCGGGACGCCCGTCCGGTAGCTCGCTTCCTCGTCGTCGCTCCCGGGGTCAAGGACGAACGCGCCGCTCGTTCCGAGTTCCTCGGTCGTCGCCGGACGGTCCGCGTACCACCGCGCCGGGAACACCGACCGATTCTCCGGCGGGCGTACCTCCCGGGAGACGGTGCCCGCGGTTCCCTCGAAGACGACGTCGTGCCGGTAGGCGACCGGGCCGACCGCCGCGTTCGTCGTCGGCTGTGGGAGCCGTGCGGCCTTCCAGGCGACCGACGCGCCCGGGATCTCCGTCGGGGCGTCGTCCGGGACTCCGACGACGCGCGTGTCGGTGCCGTCGACCGTCGCCGCCGACACCGGGACGACGATTCGGTCCCCCTCGGAGGCGACCGTCGCTGGTGATCCGGTGTACTCGACGGTGGCCGAGGTCGCAAGCCCACCCTCCAGCGTCGACGTGTAGGCGCCGGCGGAGGTGAGCAACAGGGCCGTCCCGACGAGGAACGCCGCCGTCGTGGCGACGACGGCCGCGCTGAGCCAGTCGCGGCGCGACCACCGGCGGACCAGTCCGGCGTCGCGCATCTCACTCGCCCCCGTCTCTCTCCCCCGTGCGCGCGAGGCTCATATCGGTGTGAGGGCGCCGTCCGCGAGCCGGAGGCGGTCGTCGAAGCGGTCCGTGAGCCGCCGGTCGTGGCTGATGACGACCAGCGCAGTCGACGCCTCCGCGCGGACGTCGAAGAGGAGTTCGAGCACGCGGTCGGCGGTGTCGGGGTCGAGTTGCCCGGTCGGCTCGTCCGCGAGTACGACCGAGGGCCTGTTCGCCAGCGCCCGGGCGATCGCGACCCGCTGTTTCTCCCCGCCCGACAGCGTCGCCGGGAACTGGTCGCGGAGGTCGTCGATGTCGAGCGCGTCGAACAGCTCCCCGAGCCACGCTTCGTCGCGGCCTCCGCCGTGGTCCTGCGGGAGGACGGCGTTCTCCCACGCCGTGAGGTCGGGGACGAGCTGGAAGTCCTGGAAGACGAATCCGATCGTGTCCCGGCGGATCCGGGCACGGGCTCGTTCCCCGAGCGACTCCGTCTCCTCGCCGTTCACGTACAGCGTGCCGGCCGTCGGCGGCTCCAGCAGACCCAGCACGTTGAACAGCGTCGTCTTGCCGGCCCCGCTCGGCCCCTGGATCAGCAGCCGGCCGTCGGCGGGAACCGTCACCGACACCTCGTCGAGGATGTGGACGCCACCGCGGTCGACGCTGAGGTCTACGCCGCGGAGGACCGGTTCGGTCATCGTCGGTCCCTGGAGAGGCGACGACCGTAACGATACCGTTCCCGTCGGGCTACCGACCGTTCCCGGACCCGACCGTTTTTATCCGCGAGCGTCTCACGGATCGCCAATGCGATGCCACGCGCGACCGTCCGCCCGCTCGCCCGGGTGTGCCGAATGAGGCCCTCGGGCGGTTCCGACCGAGGGGGCGACGCTCGGTCGGCGCTCGTGGTCGCCGCGCTCGTCGCCGTCCTGGTCGTCGCGGCGGTCGTCCCGGCTGCGTTGGCGGCGACCGACCCGAACTACTCGGTGGCTATCGACGGCACCGTGACGGTCCCGGCCGTCGAGTACACCGCGGACGGCGAGACGGTCGATGTGACCGGGATCGGCCGATACACGAGTCAGGACACCCTGCGGTTCTCCGTGGACGCGCCCGACGGCGAGTACTACACCGTCAGGATCGTCGACGGCGAGCAGACAGTCGTCGAGACGCAGGCCGGGCGCGGCGACGACGACTTCTCGGTCCTGCTGCGGTACTACGACGTCGGTACCTACGTCGTCGCCGTGACCGATGAGTCGGGCAACCAGCGAGAGCTGCTCGCCGCCCAGCCGTTCGTCGTCGGCGGCTACGCGGTCGAGCAGTCCGTGCCGGAGCGGGTCGGACCCGACGACACGTTCACCGTCACCGCGACCGTCGAGGAACGCGGGAACGCGCCGTCGTTCACCGACGTCACCGTCGCGGTCGGCGACGGCTCGACGCGGGTCGTTCGCAACGCGACCAGAGTGAACGACACGGCGTGGACCGCCACGTTCGACGCGAGCACGTTCGGAACCGGTGATTTCACCGTCGTCACCGGCGTCCGCGGCGACCCGGCGTTCGATGACACGACTCGGGAACTGCTCGGCATGAGCGGCTCCGGAACCGTCTCGATCCGGGAGGCGACCCCGACGCCCACGGCGACGGCCACAGCGACCCCCACAGCAACGGGAACCGCGACGGCGACTGCAACGAACACGACAGAAGCGAACTCGACTGCCACACCTACCGCGACATCGAATGACGGAACGAGCACTCCAACGGACACGACAGTCGCCAGTACCTCGACAACGCCCCCACCGACGACTGGACCAACGACGACAGCAGCCCCAAGAACCGACAGTGACGAAACGACGACAGCAGCCACAAGAACCGACAGCGACGAAACGACCACAGCCCCCAGTGTGAACACGACCGTTGCCGACGTGACCAAGACGTCAGATACCGATGGGTCGGTCAACGGTGCCGGGGACGAACAGACCGAGGCGAGCGCACCTCTGTTCGGTCCGCTCGGCTATCTCCTCTTGTTTGTCACCGCGCTGTGTCTGTTTGCCGTCCGAGATTCGTGACACTGCGGGAGACAGCGGCGTCCAACTACCAGCGGGAACAGGCAGGAACAGATGCTCATTGAATCCGTGCTGTTCGTCCTCACCTACTCGACCACCTCGATCGACACATGCGCGGCCACCAAGCAGACGGTCGGTGGCGGCTCACGGACGGTTGATCCCGACAAACGTCGATAGTTTTGATCCGTAGCCCACTCCACTATCAGCCGATCGACTGCAGTCGGAGCGACGGAACCGATCCCTACAGGACATGATCTGACAGACTCGTCTACGTAGGTTTGAGAACACCACCACAACGAGTTCGAGACGAGAGAGACCCGAAAGTGCCGACTTCGTCGTTTACTCGCGTCTGATAGCTACGAGCGCGGCGAGCAGTAGCGCGAGCACCGTGAGGACCACGGAGAAGCCAGGTGTTTCTGTCGTCGTCGTCGTTGTCGGAGCTTCAGTGATCACCTGATCCGAGCTGTTGACGGCGACAGTTTTCGGGTCGAATTCGTCGATCGCGACCTCGTAGTTCCCTGCCTGAAGCGCAGTCGAATTGACGGTAACCGTTCTCGTCTCGCCCGGATTGAGAGTCACTGTCTTATTCGCATTGCTTGATCCGTTCACCAGCAAGTCGACAGTTACACTCCCGACTTCGTTACCCACGTTCGTCACGTTCACGGTCGCCGTAACACTGAGTGGCTCTCTCCCTTCAGTCGGGGTGACGCTGAAGTTCGAGTACTCGAACTCCGAACCGTTGACGGTCACAGCGGCATTTTGTGTCTCCACGGACGCGACCTCTCCGTTGTCATCGGTGACACTCTCAGGGACGACCGTTAGCGTCGTTTCCCCCGGCGAGACGCCGGCCAGTTCGATCTCCGCGAGACGGACATTCGTGTCTCCCGAGGAGATATTGTCGCCGGTGTCGGTCGCGTTGATTTCGACCGCAGTACCGCCTTCGAATGTTGTGACATCGGCGTTACCGAACTGTGAGGCGACAGTCGCTCCACTGATGTTCGCCGTCGTGTTGTCTTCGGTCTCGACGACGATCTCGAATGAGTTCAGTCCGTTTGGAACCTCCGAAATCGTCAGGTTCGTCGTAGTTGTCCCTCCTGAATCGACGGCGCGATCTTCGACGGCCACGGTGGGCGTGACGGTATCACCGCCGTCATCGCCACCTCCACCGTCATCGCCACCCCCACCGTCATCGCCGCCACCATCCGACCTTTCGGTCACAGTTACGTTCCCTGCCCGCGTGTCAGGGGTGAACTCTTCACCGCTATCACTCTCGAAGGAGACCGGTTCAACTGTTAGACTCGCTTCACCAGCGTCGACTCCAGTCACCTCGATCTGGGCGATCACTACTGGACCGCCATCGGCAGTGACGTTATCCATGCTGTCGACACCGTACAGTTCGACTGCATCGCCAGCACTGAAGATTTGAGCGCTGGATTGGTTGAATGCCGGAGCGATCGTCGCGCCGGTAATGTTCGCGGTGGTGTTGTCGCCGGAGAATACGCCGAGTTCGAAGGATTGCAGCCCGTCAGGCACCTCCGAGAGCGTCACGTTGACCGTCGTCGTGTTGCCCTCCTCGACCGTGGCGTTCTCGACGGCGACGGTCGGTTCGGTCTCGGTCCCAGTCTCGTTCAACGTCACCGTGACGTTCGTATCGTCGGTGACCGTGAGGTCACGGACGACGAACCCGTTCTCGAACCCGGTCGCGTTCTCCGGCGGCGCGACGCCGATCGAGATGGGGCCGGTCAACTCGATCGCGTGCTGACCGTCGGCGTCTGTTGTCTCGTTTCTGAAGAAGCCGGCCTCGCGGTCGCTGCTGTTCCAATGACGGGCGACGACCTGCGCGTTGGAGACCGGGTCGCCGCTCTCGTCGACGACGGTCACGTTCACCCGGTGTCCCTCCGGGAGTGAGATCGTCCCGAGCGACGTGTTTCCGGTCACGTTGAAGCCGCCGTAGGAGTACAGGTCCGGCACGTCGTCCGCGGAGACGTTCGCGCCGCCCACGCCGCCGCGCTGGCGGTAGCCGACGGCGGTGCCGGTGTCATTACGCACGGTGACACTGAAGTTCCCTGTCGCGTTCGTCTCGACGGAGTCGATCAAGTCCGAGGCCTCCGTGTACACGAGCACCTCGTCGCCCGCGAGTGCGGTACTCGCGTTGCTCTCGAACTGACCGGTGACGTTCACCCGGTCGTACTCGTCGAGTTCGACCGTCACGTTCGTCGCGTTCGTGACGGTGAGTTCCCTGACGACCACGTCCTGTCTGAAGCGGTCGGCCGTCGGCTCGACCTCGACCGTCACGTTGCCGGACAGCTCGATGCCGGGCGCGGACGCGTTGGGGAACTGCAGCGTCCCGTTCGCGTTGGTCGGGAGATCGACCGCTCCGGCCCGCGTCTCCGTGGTGAAGTCGGGCGTCGAGGCCACGCTGAGCACGAACTCGTCGGCCGGGACGGGCTCGCCGTCCTCGCCAAGGACTGTCACGTTGAGGACGTGCCCCTCGGGGAGCCGCTCGTCAAGCGTCAGTCCAGATTGAGCGACGAAGTTGCCGAACGAGTGGACGTCCGGCGACCCGTCCCGAACGTCGATCGAGGATTCGTTTTCGAACTCGGTGCTGTAGAACGAGTAGGTGTACTCGGCACCCTCGTTCAGGGTGACGTTGAACCCGCCGCCCGCGTTCGTCGTCGTGAACAGCGTCCGCCCCGTGGAGTCGCGGGACCACAGCGCGACCGTGCCGTTGGCCGCCGGTGTGCCGTCGGGTTCGGTGACGGTTCCGTTGACACGCACCTGTTTGGTCGTCTGGACGGAAGAGAACTGCCGGTCGAGTTCGGTCGCGCTGGCGTTCGCCGTCGCCGCGCCGACCGTGTACCGGAGGCCCGCAGCGGAGACGTCGTCGGGCACGCTGACCGCGACATCGAAGGTCACCGTCCCGTTCGAGTCGGTGACGCCTACGCGGGTGTCGCCGGGATACGCCGGTGGAACGTCCGTCTCGCCGCTGCGATCGAGTTGGTAGCCGACAACGTGCCGCCAAGTGACTGCCGCTCCTTCGACGGGATCGCCGTTGCGGTCTGTGACGGTCACGGTGACCGGCGTCGATCCGCCGTCGGTGAAGCCGCCCTCGACGCTCGTTTCGACCTGCAGTCCGCCGAGCCGGAGGTCGTCGATGTACAGTGTGTCATCGTCGACACTGGGCGTCCGGGCTCCGAGTCGGTACTCGATGGAGCGTTCGGGGCCGTTCTCGGGATCGATGATGTTCCGCTCGATCGTTCCGTTCGTCGGCTGATCGAACCCAACGAACACGTCGCGGACCGTGTCGAACGACCGCCGCTCGGTGAGGACCAACAGCGTCCGCTCGCCCGGGACGCTGCTGGTCGTCTCGTTGGAGTACGTCACCGTCGCGTCGAGCTGGCCGTTTCCGAGCCTCAGCTCGGGGTCCGGGCGGACGCCGTCGTCGCCGGTCGCTTCCCGGATATCCGGGTAGATGTAATCGGTCTCCGCGATTGCCGTGCCGTCGGGTCGCGTGGCGTTCTGGACGATCGCGTACACCTGCTGTTCGCGCTCGTCAAAGGAGGCGTTCACCCAGTCCGTGTCTGGGGCGTTGACGGTGACGGTCGTGTCGCTGCCGTTCAAATCGACGGTGTACACGTCGCCGCCATCGGTGTAGAGCTTCACCGTCTTCTCGTCGACGTAGCTTTCGGTGCGGTCGTCGTACAGCGATATTCGGACGTCGTAGGTGTCGTTCGGGACGATGTAGTCCCCCTCGCTGTGGGACTCCCAGTCCGTCCGGACCTCGAGCTCGTATCGTTCGCCCTCCTCTGGCGGCTCGGTCCGCCGGTCGTAGTACTGCGACGCGCGTCCTTCGATGGCAACTACAGCCGTCGTTGGCTGGCCGCCCTCCGTGGCCGCCCGTGCGGTGACGAACCCGTACCGGGCGTCGATCGGCGCGTCGACGGAGAAGGTCCCGACGCCGTGCCGTTCGGGCGCGGCGCTTCCGATCGCGACCGTCCGCGCGGTCCGACTGGCGGAGACGTTCTCGAGCGCCGCGCGGATCGCCCGCCGGTCGGTCGGGTTCAACTCGCCGCGCTCGCCGGCGGAGCTGACGACCGTTTTCAGCCGGCCGAGCGTGTCGGTCGGCAGGTCACTCGACAGGGAGGCGACCGTCCGATCGGTGATCCACGTGACTTCGTAGGCGGCCGTCGCGTTCACCGCACTCCCGTTGCCTGCGGCGTGTTGGAAACTGAAGGTCGCTGTTCCGCCGGGCGTGACGGTCGTCACATCCGGACCGAGGCTCGTCTCGACATCGCCCTCGGTCGCGATGTCGATCGAACCCGCATCGACGGTCTGTGTCGCGTTGCTGTAGTTTCCGGTCAGGGCGATATCCAGGTTGATGGACTGTTCGATCTCGTCGAGGTCGCGCTGCGCGAAGTCGACCGTGAATGTGACGACGCCGTCGTCAGCGGTGAGATCGTTCACCGTGAACCCGGCGTCGTCGGACTCTTCGACGCCGACCGACGCCGGTCCCTCGTACGGCGTCATCGAGTCGTTGTCCGCGTACACCGGAACGTTGACCGTCAGCGTCGTGTTGGACTCGACGGTGTAGAAGCGTTCGTCGACCGAGTAGTTCTGGAAGCCGTCGGCTGCGGTTCCCGCCCCGTCAGCGACCAGCGACTCCACGCGGGCGTCACGGAGGCTGTACGACTGTGTGATCCGGTTGCCGCGCTCGTCGGTCACCTCGACCTCGTAGTCGCCGAGCCCCACCGAGAAGTTGTGGACGGCACGGCCGTCGGCGTCGGCGGTCACGGTCGCGTTCGCGACCGGCGCGCCGGCGTCCTCGTCGATGACGGTGAACGTCACGGGAGCGCCTGTGGCGGGCTCGCCGGCCGAGGAGTTCCACGCGACAGCGACGGTCTTCAGCGTCCGGGTCGCGCTGCCCTCGGTCACCTGTCCTCCGTCGGGGAGGCGATCGACAGCGCTCCCGAACTCGTCACGGGACACGACGTGGAAGTCGACGGGGCCGGCGTCCTCGTACGGGCCGTCGTAGACGTACGGAAACAGACTGATGTACTCGCCCCGGACGGTTCCGTACTGCGCGGAGAAGTTCTCCGCGGTCTCGTAGACGCCCGCAGAGGCGTTATACTGCTGACTCCACACCTGAGCGCGGTATTGTCCGTCGACGTACGTTCGGTTGAGGACCGCACGGAACTCGGCACCGGACTGGTCGGGGTCGCCGGTCGAGTCGTTCCGGTCGGCGTCGATGTACAACTCGACGGTCGCGTTCGTGGTGCCGGCATCGGCGAAGCCCAGTTCGAGTCGTTCGTCCAGGACCTGCGTGTTCGCGTACCGGAGGTCGGGCGCGGTGCTCGCGTCGCCCGCGGGGTCGGTTACGGGGTCGACCCGGAGGTCGACGAACTCCTCGCCGGTGTCGCCGATCCCGGCGAACAGCTCCCGGATCCCCTGCGGGGGCGTCCCGGCCTCGTTCAGCCCGCCGGGGGCGGACGCGTTCACCGCCGCCCACGCGTCCGTGACGCCGGCGCCTTCGGCGACGGCCGGCTCGGGGGTGTCCTGTGCGGTTGCGCGAAGCGTGTCACGGACGTCCGCACGCGTCATGTTCGGGTTCGCCGCCAGCATGAGCGCGATCGTCCCGGAGACGTGCGGCGTCGCCATGGAGGTTCCGCTGAGCCGCTCGTACCGCTGGTCGTCCCCGTCCTCCAGTGAGGACGCAGAGAGGACCCCCGTCCCGGGTGCGGAGACGGTGACGCCCGGTCGGGCGTCTGACCCGTATCCGACCGGTCCGCGGCTGGAGAAATACACGACGGCCTGCGAGCGGTACTCGGTTGCCCCGACCGTGATCGCAGACTCGGCCGCCCCTGGGCTCCCGACAGTCCGGTTTCCGTAGATCGTCCCTGCGTTCCCGGCCGCGATGACCGGCGTCACGTTGTGCGTCCGGGCGATCTCGTCGACCGCCTCGGAAGCGATGTCGGACCCGTTCGTCGGGTAGATCGTGACCGTCGAGTAGTTGTAGGAGACGTTCACGTCGTTGTTGTTCTGTACCGAGAGCGTCCAGTTACCGGCCTCGTCGATACGGCCGTTCGACGGTTTGAACTTGCGGATGATCAACCCGGGCGGGACCTGGCCACTCTCGAACGCCCAACCGGCGGAGGACTGCTTGAGGGCCGGGTCTCCGTTCGGGTCCTGTGTTGTCACCGAGAGGTTACGAACCGCCCGTTCGGCTCGAAGCGGCTCCTCGCTTGGATCGACGGACGTGCCATTGATCGCCGTCGGCTCGAGTACCACGAACACGGACGACGGCTTGTAGGCGGCGCCCTCGCTCCCGTTCACTCCGACGGACGCGTTCGCCGTCACCTCGAACTCGTGGCCCGAGGTGCCGACGGCCGGCGTCGTCGCGTCGCCGGTCGTCTCGGTCGTGATGGGCGGGGCGCCCAGCGACGCGGAGATGACGTCCGCGTCCTGCTCGGCGCTCCACTCGAAGGCCGCGATGATGTCCGAGAGGCTACCGCTGCCGTCGGCACCCAGCGCGCGGGCGCCGAAGAGGTTCGCTCCGGGTGCGACCCCGACGGCGCGCTCGGCGTCCGGACGGCCGGCGACGGTCCCGGCGACGTGTGTCCCGTGCCCCTCGGGATCGACGGGCGTCGAGGCGTTGTTCCCGGTGAAGTCCTTCCACTTCGCGACCTGCCCCTGCAGCGCCGGGTGGTCGTCATCGATCCCGGTGTCGACGACGCTGACGTTGACCCCGTCGCCGGTCACGCCGCGCTGTTGGACCTCGTCGGCACCGATGTACTCGACGCCCCACGCGGCCTCGCCACTCGTCGACCGTTCGTAGCCGGCCGGCGTCGCCGACGTGTTGTACTCGGAGAGGATGCGGTCGATCGCCGGGACCCCAGTCGAGTTCTCGTTCGGGACGGTTACTTTTCGGTCGTAGACGATCCGCTCGACTGACGGAAGCCCCGCCAGCCGTCGGATGACGTCCTCCGTCGCGCTGACCGCCAGCGCGTTTCGGCTCCAGAAGGTCGTGACCTCCCCGGCTGAACCGGCGGCACGCTCCTCGGAGAGGACGCTCCGAGCGCTGTCCTGCTCGCTCTGCGCGAGCTGTTTCATCCGCGTCCGCGCCTCGGACGCCGAGAGCGACCCCAGCGGAAGCGACTCCTCCGGCTGCGTCTCGAAGACGACGAGCACGGGAACCCGGTCGCCGTCGTCCGCCTGTGAGAGTTGCAGTCGGAGCGGCTTCGACAACTCCGCACGGTCGGTGTCGGTCGAGTTACCGGTCGCGTCGTTCGTCGAGGACCCACTCGTGTCGGCTGTCGTTTCGGAGGCGAGATCGCTGGGCCCCTGAACCGGGGACGCTCCCGGCCCTCCGGCTCCGACCGCCGGCGCGGCCGCGCCGACCACCATCAACAGACACGCGAGGACCGCCCCGACTCGGCGTCGCGTTCGTGTCATGGTCGTTCACACCTCCATACGTTCCCGTTCCCCAGCCGTACCACAACGGCTACTCCCCAGACCGTGTCAGCTGTTCCCATATGCCGGGGGCTGACACACATCGAATAATAAAACTACTGTACAGTATTGCCCGTTGACATATGTCTCAAACACATCAACGTAAAATGTAATACGATGAACCAGATTATAGATGGTGAATATTTGCGTTGAAGAGTGTTCGACGTGTGACATGGAGTTCGTCATCCGGACACCCCGTCACCGTCGCATCGCCGGGCGGTGCGCGTCGAGGGCCCCAGCGATCACAGGTGGACACCGAGCCGCTCACAGGCGGTCGATGGCCCGCATCCATCCGGAGTACGGACGAGTCCCCGCACACCGCGCGTCGACAACTGATCGTCGACTCCGGCGGGAGCGGCCGTCGTTCCACCAGCCACGAACGGAGCGCGTTCAGACTGGCATCCCGGTTGGCGAGTCCGGCGGCTACACGTCGCCGCCAGCCCGTGGTCCGTACTGCGTTGAGAGGGGCTCTGATCGTCGGCCCCTGCCGCATCGGGATCAGCTACTCGTTGTCGAGGTACGGTGCGCACACCCGCCGGACGCCTTCCTCGAAGTCGACCTCAGGCTCCCAGCCGGTCGCCTCGCGGATCCTCGTGATGTCGGCGCAGGTGTCGTGGACGTAGTTCTCGAGCGGGATCGGCTCGTACTCCGGCTCCACGTCGGTGCCGAGCGCGTCGTTGATCAGCTCGATCATCTCGTTGAACGAGTACGGGTCGCCCGTCCCGAGGTTGTACACGCCGGCCAACTCGTGGTCCGCGATCGCCTCCAGTCCGCGAACGATGTCGTCGACGTGGGTGAAGTCGCGCGTCTGTGACCCGTCGCCCCACAGCACCGGCGACTCGCCGTTGGCGATATCGTCGGTGAACTGCGAGACGGTGTTCGCGTACTCGCCCTTGTGCCCCTCTGCGCCGCCGTAGCCCTGGTACACCGAGAAGAACCGCGCGCCGGCACACGTCAGGTCGTCGTAGAAGTCGTTGTAGTACTCGGCGTAGCGCTCGCGCCCGAGCATCGACGCGTCGTACCCCGTCGACGCCTCCAGATCCATGTCCTCGGGACTCGGCTCCGTCCGACTGCCGTACGCCGAGGAGGTCGAGGCGTACACGACCGTCTCACAGCCGTCGTCGTGGGCCTGCTCGACGACGTTGACGAACCCCTCGATGTTGACGCGTGCGCCCTGCCGGGGGTTCTCCTCGAGCATCTGTCGCGAGGACAGCGCCGCGAGGTGGAACACCACGTCCACGTCCGTCGGGAGGTCGTCGTCGAGCACGTCCGCGCTCACGTACTCGACGTCGTCGTCGAGGTTCGTGGCCGTTCCGAGGTACTCGTTGTCGAGCGCGATCACGTCGTTGCCGGCCGCCGCCAGCGTGTTCGCGAGGTTCGAGCCGATGAATCCCGCGCCGCCGGTCACCAGCACGCGTGCGTCGTTCATATCCGGCGTGGGTCACCCTGGCGCAAAAGCCGTGTCGGTTGACTGATGTGCTGACCGGTATTGTCAGTGACAACGGGCACGCCTCGACCGGAAGCGACCGGTCGTCCGCCACCCGTGGGCGTCCCACTGTCGTCGATCGCGTGACTGCGACGATCCCGACCGTCCGGCCAGCATCCCTCGACGCGTCGAACTGACCACCTCCGTGGGGATCACCCTCTCGGGTGGTTCAGGTCCGTGGTTTTAAGCGGGTTCCCGGACGACCATGAACAAATGTCGTCCATCGAACTTACAGACAGTCAGCGGAAGATACTCAACGAACTGGTCAACCTCTATCGCGAGGAGGAGGACGCCGTGAAGGGCGAAACGATCGCCGACGCCGTCGGGCGAAACGCCGGCACGATCCGCAACCAGATGCAGAGCCTGAAGGCGCTACAGTTGGTCGAGGGGGTCCCGGGGCCGAAGGGTGGGTACAAGCCGACAGCGACCGCCTTCGAGGCGCTGGACCTGCAGAACCTCGACGAGCCGGCGGCGACGCCGCTGTTCCTCGAGGGCGAGCGCCTCGACGACGTAAACGTGCAGGAGATCAACCTCACGTCGGTCCATCACCCGGAGCTGTGTCGCGCGGAGATCCACGTCCAGGCGTCGGTCCGCGACTTCCACGAGGGCGACTCAGTCAGCGTCGGTCCGACGCCGCTGTCGAAACTCGTCATCGACGGGACGGTCGACGGCAAGGACGACACCGCCTCCGTGCTCATCCTCAAGATCAACGGGATGGAGGCGCCGGCGGAGCCGGCCGAACACTGATCGGTCGGGAGCAGGCCTCTCGGAGAATCGTGTGGGCGACGATGGCGTTCGTGTGACAGCTGCCATCCGGCGTTGAGTCGGTTCGTTGCGGGGAGAGAGATCGCTGCCTCGCGACGGCCCCGTCGGCCGTCTCGGACGTGCGGAACTGTGGGCGGGCCGTGTTACTTCGCCGGCGTCACATGTCGTTCCAAGCGTTGAGCGCACGCCCGTAGCCGGAGACGTCGGCGATCCAGCGGCTCGCAACCGCCTTCTTCAGGGCCTTGGCGGCCGGGCCGCCGAAGGTGTTGATCGGGAACTCGACCCCGCCGGCCTTCACGTCGTGGGCGACGGCCTCCTCGCCGACGGAGATGAGCGTTCCCTTGTCCTCGTGGCGCCACGACTTCAGCGGCGCGCCGCGCACGGCGCGGGCGAGGTTCTCGCCGGCGACCTCGGCGGCCTGCCAGGCGGCCTGCGCGGTCGGCGGGGCGACGTCGTCGTCGCCCTGGTCGACGAGCGCGGTGTCGCCGATGGCGAACACGCGGTCGTCGCTCGTCTCGAACGTCGACTCCGCGTACACGCGGTTGGAACGGTCGTCGGCGTCGAGGTGGAACTCGTCGACCTCCGGCTGGCCGGTGATGCCGCCGGTCCACAGCAGCACGTCGTAGTCCATCACGAGGTCGTCCGAGAAGTCGATGTCCTCCGTCGCGGGGGTGTCGCCGTCGCCGTCCTCGCCGTAGTACTGCTCCTCGGCGCCGCCGAGGTAAACCGCGTTCTCGTCGACCTTCGAGATGAACTCGCCCGTCGACACCCCGATGTCCTTCTCGTCGAGGCGCTTCCGGATCGCGCCCTGCACCTCGGGGTCGTTGTTCGGGAACACGGAGTCGAGCCCCTCGACGAGTTCGATGTCGATGGGCGCCTTGTGGTCGTCGCGGTACTCGGCGATCTCGCCGGCCGACTGGATCCCTGAGAGGCCGGCGCCTCCGACCAACACCTTCGCGGGATCGGTCGTCGTCGCCTCCTGACCGGCGGTCTTGACGGCCTGATGGATCTCGCGGGCGTCGTCGAGCGACTTGAGGGTGAGCGCGTGCTCGCGCAGCCCGTCGATCCCGAAGAACGCCGTCGCCGAGCCGACGGCGACGAGGAGGTAATCGAAGTCGATCTCGTCGCCGTCGCCGGTGTGAACCACGCGCTCGTCGGCGTCGATATCGGTGACGCGGCCCCGTACGAAGTCGGTGTCGTCGCCTTTGATCTCCTCGACCGGGATGGCGACCTTGGACTCGACCTCGGGCTTGCGGATGACGCGGTGGGCCTCGTGGAGCACGAGGTGGTAGTCGGTGTCCGACACCCACGTCAACTCGGCCTCGCCCGGTTCGATCGCGTCCTCGAACGCCTTCACCGTCCCGGCGCCGGCGTACCCGGCTCCGACGACGACGACCTGCTGACTCATAGCTGTCCGTTTCCGGTCGGAGGATAAATGCGTGTTGAAACCGCCAGCAACGGGCGGTTTAGGGTTCCGGTCCGACGTGGATGCCGACTACTCCAGCGACAGGCCGGCGTGCCACCGCTCGACGCCCGCCTCGCGCTTCATCTCGTCCATGCGCGCGAGCAACGCGGCGGCGAGGCTCGCACACTCGACCGCCCGCGACTCCCCCTCGGTGCGGAACTCCCCGGTGACGCGGTTGGCGTACACGGCGCACACCGCGCCGGCGCGGAGGCCGTACACGTTCGCGATGGTGAGTATGGAGGCGGCCTCCATCTCGATGTTCTTCACGTTCGCCTCGCGCAGTTCGTCGACGAGCGCGTCGCTGCCGGCGGCCTCGAACCCCTCGAAGCCGGGGCGGCCCTGGCCGGCGTAGAAGGAGTCGGCCGACATCGTGATCCCCACGTGGTAGTCGTAGCCGAGGCGCTCGGCGGCGGCGACGAGCGCCGAGACGACCTCGTGGTCGGCGGCGGCGGGGTAGTCCTCCCGGACGTACTCCTTGCTCGTGCCCTCCTGACGGACCGCGCCGGAGGTGATGACGAGGTCGCCCACGTCCATCCCCTCCTGAATGGCGCCACAGGAGCCGACGCGGATGAACGTGTCCGCGCCGACACGCGCCAGTTCCTCGACGGCGATCGCCGCCGAGGGGGAGCCGATCCCCGTGGAGGTGACCGAGAGCGACTCGCCGTCGTAGCTGCCGGTCGCCGTCCGGTACTCGCGGTGTTGGGCCACCTCCTCGTGGTCGTCCCACAGCCCGGTCACCTTGTCGACGCGTTCGGGGTTCCCGGGGAGGAGGACCGTGTCGGCCACGTCGTCGGGGCCGACCTCGATGTGGTACTGGACCTCGTCGTTCGGGTCCTCGCTGTCGTCGCCGGGGTCGCGATCGCTCATGTCCTCGTGCTTCTGTGAGGCGCCTTGTAAGTCCGCTCGTTTCCTTCGGTCCCGGACTCGGTCACGCCGGTGCGATCCCCGGCGTCGCCCGCCGGCTCCCGGCGGTTTTTGTCCCGGCGACTGAACCGTCGCGCATGGAGTTTCCCGACGCCGGCGACGACGGCTTCGACACCGTGGACCCCGAGGCGGTCGGGCTCGACCCGGACGCGGTCCGCGACGCCGTCGAGTTCCACCTGACCACCGGCACCCCGCCCGAGCAGGTCGCGTACGACTTCTCGAACCAGGAGCCGTGGGACGAGTCCGAGGGGGAGATGGGCGACACCCTCGGGCCGATGCCGGACCGCCGCGGCGGGCCCGCGGGGCTGATCCTGAAGGAGGGCCGACTCGTCGCCGAGTGGGGCGACACCCACCGCGTCGACCACTCCTTCTCGGTCGCGAAGTCGTTCCTCTCGGTCGTCGCCGGCGCCGCGTGGGACCGGGGGCTGTTCGAACTGGACGAGCGTGTGGTCGACACCGCGGGACACGCCGAGGACGGCGGCTTCGACTCCGAGCAGAACGCCGCGATCACCTGGCGCCACCTCCTCCAGCAGACCAGCGAGTGGGAGGGCACGCTGTTCGACCGCCCGGACAGCATCGACCGCAATCGCGGCGTCGGCAAGACCGGCGGCCCGGGGAAGGGCGAACACCGAGAGCTGGAGGCGCCGGGCACCCACTGGGAGTACAACGACGTGCGGATCAACCGCCTCGCGCTGTCGTTGCTGCGGCTGTGGGCGAAGCCGCTCCCGCGCGTGCTCGCCCACGAGGTCATGGACCCCGCCGGCGCGACGCGGACGTGGGAGTGGCACGGCTACCACAACTCCGACGTGGCGGTCGAGGGTCGAACGATGACGTCCGTCTCCGGCGGCGGTCACTGGGGCGGCGGCTTCTGGGGATCGGCTCGCGATCTGGCGCGGGCCGGTCACCTCCTTCTGAACCGGGGACGGTGGGGGGATCGGCGGCTCCTCTCGGAGGAGTGGGTCGAACGCGCGACCGCCCCCTGCGATGTGAACCCGAACTACGGCTTCCTGCTGTGGCTCAACGGCGACCGGACGCTGTGGCCGTCGGCGCCCGAGTCCGCCTACGCGATGCTCGGACACGGACAGAACGTCGTCTGGGTCGATCCGGAACACGACCTCGTGGTCGTGCTGCGGTGGCTCGCGCTGTCGGACGACCGCGACGAACGCGAGGATCTCCCCAACCAGGACCGGTTCCTCCGGCGGCTGCTTCGAGGGGCCTGACCCGTACGAGGCCCCGATGGGCGGTGACTGATCGACCACCCGGGGCCGCGATCGACGGTAGGTACATACTGCTCGCGGCCTTACCTCCGTGCATGACCGAAACCGCGACGTTCGGTGGCGGCTGCTTCTGGTGTATCGAGGCGGCGTTCGAGGAGATCGACGGCGTCGACGGGGTTACGTCCGGCTACGCCGGGGGTCACGCCGAGAACCCGTCGTACCGCGAGGTCTGCGCGGGCACGACGGGACACGCGGAGGTCGTGCAGGTGACGTACGATCCGAGCGTCATTACCTACGAGGAGCTGTTGGAGGTGTTCTTCACTGTCCACGACCCGACGCAGCTGAACCGACAGGGACCGGACGTCGGGACCCAGTACCGGTCGATCGTGTTGTATCACGACGACGAGCAGCGCGAGCTCGCGGCGTCGTACATCGAGGCGCTCGACGAGGAGGGCGGATACGACGACGACGTGGTCACGGAACTCGAGCCGCTCGAGACGTTCCACCGCGCCGAGGAGAAGCACCAGGACTACTTCGCGAAGAACCCCAACGACGCCTACTGTTCGATGCACGCTCAGCCCAAGATCGACAAGGTGCGCGAGAAGTTCGCCGAGAAGATAGAGGCGTAAGCCCGCCGGTCGGGAGCGTGAGTCGGCCCGTGGAGACACCGGCTACGATCGAGCCGAATCGACGCCCTCGAAGTACCGATCGTAGTGTGCCGCACAGCCGGGATTGAACGGGGCGTCACAGGTCGGGCAGGCGAACTCGGCGTCGAGGTACTCGTCGACCGACAGCGTCGATCCGCAGACGCCACACACCACCGCGGGCTCGTCGAATCGCTCGCGGGGCCACGGCTCGGGGTCGTGGTCGGCGACGGCGTCGTGACAGTTGAAACACGAAAAGAACTGTCCGCAACAGCCGAACCGAAGGGCGATCACGTCGGTTCGTCCGGCGTAGTGGGCACACCGCGTTTCGGGGCCGACGTCGACGCCGCGGACGGTCGTGCCGTGGACCTCCAGTCGCACGGGATACGTCGGGAACGGAGGCGTCAAAACGGTTCCGTCACGGGGGAGACCGCGTGGGGACCGACCACGTTCGCGGTGGGGCGTCGTTCGGGTCCCGTCCGCGTTCGTCCGGTTACAGACCCGATTGCTATCCGTCGACGGAAGTCCGCTCGTTGTCGCTGTGACCCCCGGCTGCATCGTCCCTGTCGCCATGGCAGTCACTCGTGACTTCGGAGTCCGGATCGGCTGGCGACACCCCGGCGATTCATACGCCGAAGAGGCCGGCGATGCCGAGCGTGACTACGACCGCGAGCAGCGCTTGGAGCGGCGCGCCGACACGGAGGTAATCGGTGAACCGGTAGCCGCCGGGGCCGTACACCATGAGGTTCGTCTGGTAGCCGATCGGCGTCATGAACGCCGAGGAGGCGGCGAACGTGACTGCCAACAGGAACGAGAACGGCTCGCCGCCGATCCGCGTCGCCGTGTCGATCGCGATCGGGGACATCAACACCACGCTGGCGACGGGAGTGATGATGTTGGCGAACAGTCCCGTAAGTACGTAGAACAGCCCCAGAACCGCGAGTATCGGGAGGACGTCGGCGCTGTTGACGAGGAGGGCAGCGATGAACTCGGCCCCGCCGGTCCGCTGCATCGCGATTCCGAGGGGCAGCACGCCGGCGAGCAGGAAGACGATGTTCCAACTCACGGCGTCGTACGCGTCGGAGGGGCTGAGACAGCCGGTGACGACCATCGCGAAGACGCCGCCGAGCGCCGCGATGACGATGGGGACGAGTCCGAGCGCCGCGACGCCGATGACGCCGATCATGATGGCGACGGCGACGGGCGTCTTCGGGCTGAGCGGCGCGATGTCCGCCTCGCTGGCGTCGGAGTCGAGCAGATCCAGTTCTCCCTCCGGCAGGTGGGTGAGCGCCACCTCTCCCTCCTCCCGAAGATACGACGCGTTCTCCGGTGTGCTGTACAGCAGCAGCGTATCGCCCGCCTGGATCTCGAGGTCGGCCAGCCCCTCGTCGATGCGTCGTTCGCCACGCCGCACGGCGATGACCGTCGAGTCGAACTGGGATCCGAGCGCCGACTCGGCGACCGTGTCGCCGACGAGACCGGAGTCGGGGAGCACGACCGTCTCCACGAGCGTGCTGCGATCGCTGGCGAGGTCCTCGTCGTCGACAGCCTCCCGGACCAGCTGGCGGAGCCCGTACCGGTCGGTGAGTCGGTTGGTGACCTGCAGCGTCGCCCGGACGGTGAGGGTGTCGCCGGCCTCGACCCGCAGGTCGGAGCTGCCCGCGTGGAACGACTCGGTCCCGCGGTCGAGTTGCAGCAGGTCCACGTCGATGTCGGGATCGGCCTCGAACTCCTCGAGGACCTCGTCGACGCGACGACCCACGAGGTCGGACCCATCGGCGACGGCGAGCCGAGAGAGTCGGTTCTCCAGGTCGAACTCGTCGGTGAGATCGGCTCTCGGCTGGACGCGTGCCGGCGTGAGCCGTCGACCGATCGTCATCAGATAGATCCCCCCGATCAGGAAGACGAGAATCCCCAGTGGCGTGAACTCGAACATGCCGATGGGACCGCGGCCGGGGAGTTGCCGAGCGAAGTCGCTGGCGAGGAGGTTGGTCGAGGTGCCGATGAGCGTGAGCGTCCCGCCGAGCATCGCCGCGTACGAGAGCGGCAACAGGAGCTTCGAGGGGGAGATCCCGGCCCGCTCCGCCAACCCCGAGATCATCGGGATGAACACCGCGACGACGGGCGTGTTGTTGACGATGCCCGCCGCCAGTCCGGTGGTGCCGACGGTGGCACCGAGCAACCGCGTCTCTTCGCCCCTCGTGAGCCGGGCGAGGTAGACTCCCAACCGTTCGACGAGCCCGGTGCGCTGGATACCCTCGCTCAGAATGTACATGGCGACGATAGTGATCGTCGCCGGGCTCGCGAACCCGGTGATCGCCTCGCGGGCCGAAACCCCAGTCTGCGGTTCAAGCACCGCAAGCGCCACGAGGATCCCGATGGCCGTGATGTCCGATGGGATGAGTTCGGTGACGAACAACACCAGCGCGACCGCGATGAGGGCGAACACGACCAGCATTCCCATCGAGACTTGGACCATTGACCGAAGACGTGCGGCGGAGAGCCTGAACCTGACGATGCGGAGACGATGCCGGGATATCACGTCGGCGACGGCGACCCGCCGGTCTCGCGAGTCGGTGTCGAACGCACCCGTTAGTGTCGGTCAGGCGAGGGAACAGTTTATACCATAGACCTCGTAGTGCGGCTGCCATCACTGATCCGCCTCACGATCCCGAATCGGGCGACGCGGGCGATCCCGACACCGAAGCGGTGTACGCCGCGATGGCCCCGCTGGAGCCGTACACGACGGGGGAGCTCGCGACGCGACTCGACGCGCCGAAACGGCTCGTCAGAGAACTGCTGAACCGTCTCGCCGGCGAGGAGAAGGTCCGAAAGAAGGAGCCGGAGCCACAACGCGTCATCTGGATCCGTGAGCCGCCGAAACACGAGTGTCCGGGGTGCGGTGGCGGGTTCGAGGTCAAGTACGTCCATCCGGTGTTTCAGGCGGTTCAGTTCTGTCCCAAGTGCGGCACACAACTCCGGAGCCGCTCTCGGCGCTGACCCGATACCGGTCGCCGGGGCACCGACACGACCGCACTACCCCGCACAGCTTCGTCGGGCACCGTTGGCCCGCGCAAACGAACGGGTAGTCGATGCCGTCGCAGTTGGGACAGAGTGGCAGAGGACTGCGCCGACGGAGGGTTGTGGCGGCGTCCGGCCCGCTCGAGAGCACACTCTGTGCCAGGCCGAGGAGGATGATGAAGCCGATCACGTGTGTCGCGGTCTGATACCCTCCGCGAACGCCCCGCCCGCCGAACCGCAACGGTTCGGATGAGAAGGCGGCCGAATGGCCGACGACTACCGGTACCGCTCCGGGACGTGGGTCGCAATGACTTCCGGAACGCGGGCGATGACCACCGGGACAAGCGCCGCCAGCCGGCGTCGAAGGAGTCCATATGTCACTCCTACCGCCAAGGCGCCGACACACACCCACCGAAACGGACTCTCCAGAACGACCACGAGCGGGACTCCGACAAGTACCGCGAGGAGGACGTCTTCCGGAGCCCCGTCGTAGCGGATCCATCGCTTGGGTGTCCGCCACCGACCGCGCACGTGATCGTACACGGCCCTGTCCGACGTGGCCTCCCACGGCCGGAGTTCGAGTCCCCCACCGTACCGGTCCATCCGACAGTGGAGGGCAGCGCCGACGAAGACGAACGCGAGGCCGACGATGAGCGGCGTTCGGACGTACCCGGCCGCGATGAGTACTGGAACGCTCCCGACCGCGTAGCCCGTTGGATAGTGGAGGGTCCGTCGGTGGCCCGCGTACATGTCGAGGTCCGGGAGGATGCTACCGAGCAGCGCTCCCGCGAGCGCGCCCGCGGCATGTTCGGGCGCGAGCACGAGCAGTGGTGTCGCGATTGCGAGCCCCACCAAGGCGTGCGTCGGCAACATCATGTACTCGGGTTGAGGGGTGTGGTCGAGATAAACACGTCGCTGGGTTTATTCGATGATGGCGTGTGAACCCGAGGAGATGAGCGACCGCACGGACGAACCCGATGACTCCGGTGACGTCCTCGAGTTGGAGGACGCCCTCCAGCAGCTGTTTCGTGATGGTCGCACGAACGCCCTGCTCGCGTGGGTGTTGATCGGCGTCCTCGCCGTCGTGTTCATCGAGAGTGTCCTCGACGTCGACTACCCGTGGATACTGTTCGTCGGGGTCGTCGGGACGATTACCCTCGTCCCTACGGTCGCATATCGGGACTGGCGGGTGATGTTACCGTGGGAACTGCTCGTCATCGCACTCCTTCCGGTTCTCGTTCGTGGGGTGGTCGGTGGGACCGTCGGGACGTTCGCCACCTACCTCTCCCTCGCCGGACTGGCGTTGATCGTCATCGTGGAACTCCATATGTTCACCTCGCTGAGAGTCACTCAGTGGTTCGCCGTCGGGATCGTCGTGTTGGCGACCATGGCATCCGTCGCCGCGTGGACGATCTTCCGGTGGAACGCCGACCGACTTCTCGGCACGACGTTTCTCGTCGATAACGAGACGCTGATGATGGAGTTCCTGTACGTGACGCTCGCCGGCCTGGCTGCGGGTGTCCTCTTCGACGGCTACTTCAGACGGCGTGACCGTCGCCTGTGGCGTGCGATCCGGCGGGTGGTGCGGCGATGACCCTCCTCCCCCGCCCTTCGATGCGGACGCAACGGCGACTCACCCGGGCGATGCAACTCGTGCTGTTCGCGATCGTTGGGTACGGACTCGTCGCGAGGCAACCGAAGGCGATCACCAATGGTGGGATCGCGCTGGTGATCACGTCGTTGCCAGCGGTGTTGGAGCGCAACTACGATCTCCCGCTGGACCCGTGGCTGGGGCTCTGGATCACCACGGCCGTGTTCCTTCACACGCTCGGCTCGGCGGGGCTGTACGGCCTGATCTTCTGGTGGGATAATCTCACACACGCGATGTCGGCCTCGCTCATTGCTGGCGTCGGCTACACGGCCGCGCGGGCGATTGATCTCCACAGCGACGACATCCACGTCCCCCGGCGATTCGTCTTCGTCTACATCTTCATCGTCGTCCTCTCGTTCGGCGTCATCTGGGAACTCTTCGAGTTCGGATTGGATATCGCCGCCGACGCGACCGGGGTGACGATGCCGCTGGCCCAACACGGCCTCGATGACACCGTTCGGGATCTGATGTTCAACTCGCTCGGGGCCCTCCTCGTCGCACTGTTCGGGCAAGTGCATCTGACAGGCGTTGCTGAGACCCTCAGAGAGCGCTGGTTCGTAGCGGAACCGTGATGAACATCACCGACCGGGCGCCGATCAATCGACCGGCCCCAACAGCATCCCGCCGCTCCCCCGACCACGGGCATGGTCCCAGCACACCGGGAAATAGAGCCGGCTGCCCGCGGCTGTATGTGTCACCCACCGTCTCTTTGTGACCGCCGTACGACCTCGATTGGCAGTTCACCGTCGACACCGGCTTCATCGCGCGACCGCCCAAGGACGGCGAAGCGTACGGGACAGTGGAGACGGTCGACTTCTGAACGGATACGGCGTGACGAACGACCCGCCTTGGTGCCGGTACACACACATGTTTACGCGTGGTGGCAAATATCTCCACACATGCCCGATGATGAACCCGCGGAGCGGCCCTCGCTCGAGGCGGTGACCGAATGGGACGGCGGCATCAGTTGGTTCGCGCATCCCGAGGAGGACGCCATGCGCGGAAGTCATGCGATCGCGACCGGGAGCGGCGTCTGGGTCGTCGACCCGCTCGACGTCGACGGACTCGACGACCGGCTGAGCGACCTGGGCGAGGTCGCCGGAGTGGTCGTGGTCCACGACCGCCACACGCGCGACGCGGAGGCGATCGCGGCCCGCCACGACGTCGCCGTGTCCGTCCCGGACTGGATGGATCTGACACGCGAGAAACTCGACGACGACCCGGAGCCACTGGACGCTGGACTCCCCGGGACGAACTACGAGATCCACCGCCTCATCGACACAGACGAGTGGGAGGAGGCGGTCCTGATCGACGAAGCCGGTGAGACCCTCGTCGTCATGGAGACAGTCGGCACCCTTCCGGGGTTCTGTGAGGGCGACGACGACATCGGCGTCCACCCGGCTCTCGACGAGGCGCCGGAGGGCCTCGCCGACTACCACCCGGAGGACATCCTGGTTGGGCACGGCGAGAGCATCTACGAGGAGGGCGCGACGAAACTGGCGGCGGCACTCGGCGCAGACTGAGCCGGCCCGGAACAGCCACTGCTAACGGGCGAGTCGATCGTGTCGCCGACAGCCCACCGTCGACGCCGCGATCGACGAGGGCCGGGCGACGGGAGCTACACACAGAATACGGGTCCCCCTCATCGGTTCGTGGTGACGAGTACACCTTCGAGTTCGTCGATGCGGAGGACGATAGCATCCGCTCCGGAGTATCCCTGAGCGGGATCGTGAGTCGGTGTTTGAAAACAGGGAACTCCACCAGAGAGAATAGAATGGATTCGGGCTGAGCATCGTCAAACAGGTGGCGGAAGCGCACGGTTGGGACGTTCACCTGACTGAGAGTTCCGAAGGAGGAGCACGATTCGAGTTCACTGGCATCGAGAACGGTACTGAGAATACACCAACTCGAAGAGAATTGGAACCGTCAGTTCTGTGCATTACGTGCCGTCCGCTCCACCCTGAACTGCGATGGGGTCTCGCGTTGAGATAGTAGTCTACTGAACACTGGCATCGGCGTAGTGAGGTTCTTTTGGGAGCGGTTCACTCCGAACTACTCAGGGGAGTCAACTGGTTGAACCGCTATTCGACACAGCAGGATCGATCACATCTGACCCAGCAAGCACTGACATCGTCACGAGGACGAACGCAATGAGTGAGAGATTCGGGATGGTGAGTCCAAGCATCGGGGCCCGCCACTGAACGACTGCACAGGGACCAGCGAAGGTACACGATGTCGTCGTCACCTGGAGGATCGAATGATAGACAGCAATGACTCCCCCAAGTACGGAGAGCGGTACGACTGTCCGCCAGATCGTGGTGTGGTTCTCGACGGCGGCGACACCGAGAACGACAACGAGTGGATACATCAGTATTCGCTGGTACCAGCAGAGGGTACACGGAACGAGACCGAGTCCGAGACTGAACCAGAGACTCCCGGCGGTCGCAACCGCTGCGAGGACCGCCCCGCTCGCGAGCCAGAACCGGTCGGTGGCCGTCGACGGCTCAGTTCGATCCCGCGGCATCCTCGATGAGCCGTCTCGTTCGGTCTTCGTTTCCGAGTGGGTTGATCGTCGTGCCATCGATGAGGAGCGTGGGCGTCGAAGTGACCCCGCTATCTTCGGCAGCGCTGCCTGTCGCCCGAAGCGCCTCCTCGTACTGCGTTTCCTGAATCGCTGTACGAATCGGCTCCGTATCGGACACGTCCGCCGCCCGAGCAAACTCCACTAACCGATCCGCAGTTGCCCACTGGTCGCTCTCGGGAGGCTGGTTCTGGAACACGTATTCGTGGAACGCCCAATACGAGTCGGGCTCGGAGTTCCAGACGGCTAACCCGGCCTGTCCGGCCGCTGGCGCATCCGGACCCAAAAACGGCTCACCGTCGATGTAGGTGAGATTGCGGAATTCGAGCGCGATCGTCCCCGGTTCGACGTACTCCGTCACTAACTGGGGGAGCAGACCGGTGCTGAACTGAGCACAATAAGGGCACTTCCAACTCCCGAAGTAGGAGACTGACACCTCTGCGTCAGCGGATCCCATCGTTGCATACTGGCGTTCGCTCGGCGATTCGGGGATCGGTGCGGCTCCGACGGAGGTCGTTTCGGTATTCGAATCGGTGCCCTCATCGGATCCGGTGCTTGGACCATTGGTGAGAACGGATCCGCCAACGACGAGTGCGACAGCGGTCGTCCCACTGCCAGCGAGGAGGAGCTGTCGACGAGTGAGTCCCCCGACGGCAGCACTGACTCCCCCCTCTGAGAGACGCTCTGTGAAGGCGAGAGAATCGACCGCCGCGTCCGCTCGGTTGTGATCAACACTGGAGAGTTTGTCGGGATGCGCAGCGAGCCAATGCCGATACAACTGCTCGCGGGAGTCCCCCGCTAATTCCGCACCACAATAGTGACACGCGGTGTGGACGTTCCACGTGTGATCGCGGGTGGCTCCAGCCGTTTCGAACTGATCGCTACAGACAGGGCAGGCGTGGGAAGCCATATTAGTCCATACTCGGAGTCATGGCATCAGATAGTTATTCCTTCCTTTCGCTGAAACTCGGGTGTCGGCTTCTACTTCGTCGCGAAGGAGACCGCAGTGCGGTGAGCAACTCTGTGGTGAAGGGACGGGAATAACTCGCGGACCAGACAGTCTTCCGGGTCACCGACCGTTTCTGGGAGACGGCTGCTGATCACGAAGCGATTTGAGCAGTTCGTTCGCCACAGACCATCGAACGTGAACGCAGTTGTTTGTGCGTCCCGGACGGTGTCGCTCCAGTTCGAATGGATTCGATAGCTGTACGAAGATTCGAGGGTTGGACGCGAACGGCTTACTAAGCCGGTCTCCACCGTCGATTTGCGATGACAGAACGCAACGACCCACACGTCGAGGGGAGCGATGCTACAACGGGGTGCAGCTGATCATGCGTATTCCAGTCCCCGATAACAGACTCGTTGCCTTCACGCTGGCAGGCGCCCTCCTCACGGCCGTCGTGGCCGGTGGCCTTGCGGTGCCCGGCGTTGGCCTCGGGCAGCCTGGCGAGCGGTCTGATTCGCCCAGAACGTCCGCATCGGATGCCTCACAACAGGTCGCTGCCGATTCTCCTACACCCGCTCAGGACTTCACGCCAGCAGTCCAGACGCGGTCCGGCTCCGACGACGAGGACCACGAGGAATATGAAGAACACGAGGACGAGGAGGACCACGAGGGAGAATACGGAGCGGAGGACGAAGACGAGGAACGCGAAGCGGACGGGTGACCGAGATGATGGGATCGCTCGCATCGCTCACGGAACGGTCCGGAGCCGACCGCCGCGAGTTCGATTGCTGTGATACGACGTTTCGGGTCCACGCGACAGGCATCCGGGCCGACGCTGCGGTGACTGCTGCCCGAGACACGGCCGAATCACTCGAAGCACAGCTGAACGCCTTCGACGAGGCGAGCGCCGTCAGTCAGCTCAACCGCGACGGTGCGGTCGCGAACGAACATATCGCTCGTATCGTCCGCCGCGGGCTCGAGTATAACGACCGGACTGAGGGAGTGTTCGATATCCGTCAGGGCCGCGTCGAACGGGAACTCAAGACGTTCCTGCGTGGCGACAGTGAAACACAACCCACAGAGTTCGATACTGGTACTGTCCGTGTCAGCGGGTCTCAGGTCACGACCGATATCGAGCTCGACCTCAATGGTCTCGCGAAAGGGTACATCGTCGATCGGGGCAGCGAGGCACTCGCGGGTCTCGGCCGGCGTGGGTTCGTCAGTGGTGGGGGGGATATGTCCCCGCCGACCGGCCCGGTGGCCGTCGAGAGCCCGTACGGCGACGACACACCGCTGAAGATCCTGGACACGGATTGGGCGGTCGCGACGTCCGGAGGATACCGACGCTCACGAAACGGCACGGACCACATATACGACGCGACCACCGAGTCGCTCGGCTCGCGTCACGAGTCCGTCACCGTCGTCGCGCGTCGGGACTGTATGGAGGCCGATGCCCTGGCGACGACACTGGCCGCACTCCCCTTGGACGAAGCACGCGAAGTAGCGGCCGAGTGGGACGGATCAGAGGCGCTGATCATTCACGACGGCGTCTTCCACACGACGGAGCAGTTCGATACACATGTCCTGGAATCATAAGCAGCGAGTCACGATCGTCGCAATCGCCGTGCTGGTCGTGGCCGTTCCGGCCCTCTGGCAGATCGGCGACGTCCGTGCCGCCCAGGCGACTGAAAAAGCACAGAGCGACCTCGTCGATCGGACCGTGTCGGAGCGACGGGCACCGGCGGATTACGACGGGGATGGCATCAACGACTCCGCGGACACGTGTCCGACACGTCCAGAGACGAACAACGGGTTCAAGGATTCGGACGGCTGTCCCGATGTCGTCGAAACGACGGGAGCATCGTGATGTCACAACTCGTCTGGCTCCTCGATCGCGGTGCCGCGCTCGTCACGTATCCGTCGTTATACTTGGCGGTCCTCACGGGCGTCCTCTACAACACGGAATCGTTCGGCGTGCTCCACGAGGCCGCCCAACGCATCCACATCGAACTCTCCGTGTTCGCGATGATCGTCACGTTGCTACACGCGGCGCTCGGCGTCCTCGACGCCTGGTTCGTCGTCTCCGGTCAGGTTCCGGCACCGGCATACACGATGCCGTACTTCCTCGGCGGGGTCGTCGTCGGTACAGGTGCGCTGCTCGTCCTCGTCGTCGCCGTGCTTGGCTTCACTGACCCGAACCGCTTCGAACGACCGTGGGGGCCGCGTGTCGTTCACTCGTTCGCCTACGTCGGGTTCGCGTTCGGGACGATTCACGCGGCAGCGATCGGGACTGATCTGACGGGGCTGGTCCGTCCCCTGCTGGGCCCCTCAGTGGCGTTTCTCGTGTACGTGCTCCTGCTGCGACTGGTGGTGCTTCGCGGGAGACGATCGAACGCGACTGCGAGTCAGTAGCCATCCCAGAGGCCCAGCATCCGATCGACGACTTTGTCGGTGAACGAGCGTTGATGAACCGTGTAGAGGTACGTTACTCGATCGGGATCGCTGACCTCGTAGACGACGCTCCGGCCGTCACGCTCGTTCGTGACGAGGTCGGCCTCGGCGAGCTTCGAGAGGTGCCACGAGACGGTCGAGCGCGCTTTGTCCAAGCGGTCGCTTAGTTCGGTCGTCGAGAGCGGGCCGTCCGTGAGGAGGTGTGCGAGGATGCGGCGACTGTACTTCCGCCGCAGCGCGTTCATCACTTCTCGGTCGGCTTCGTCGAACTCGGCGGCGGGGTAGTATCGAGTGTACTTGCCATCGTCCGAGACGTCTATCAGACCCTCGTCTGCGAGCCAGCGGAGCTGGTACTGCAGGGTCCCCTGGGCGTACTCGAGTTCGTCGAGGAGCGCGCGAAAGTGAACGCCCGGCGTGTCGGCTATGCGCTGGTAGATAGCCCGCCGAGAGTCAAGTTCCAGGTCCGGGTCCGACATTGCTCAGTCACGCGTGAGGGCGACGAAGAACGCAAGGAGGCCGCCGAGGATCAGGACTCCACTCGCGTGTTCGAGCAGTTCCAGCGTCGCGGACGGGAGATACGGGAGCAGCGGATACTCGAGAAACACGATGGATCCGTAGACCGCGAACATCGCGTACCCGAGCGTGACGATTCGCATCCGACTATCACGTTCCCGTCGCCATGCGAGGAAACTGAGGACGCTGAGCCCCCCAGCGAGGACGAAGATCCCGAGACTGACGTACTGTTCGAGGAGTTGCGCGAGTGGCATACTAGTTGTACACAGGACCGGTGAGACGACTCGGCGATCGATACATCCCAACTGAGGTCGGTATCCGGCAAAACGATTGGCGTTCAACCATCGAATCGGCTCATCGAACGCGGGCGGGGATCGTGGGTCGACGATCGAGACGGTACGGAACCTCGATCGGCGACCGTCACCCGGTCAATCGCCGAACCCCGGCAGACGCAACCTGTTCAAACTGACGAGGACAACCTCGGTCAGCCGGGATTCGGTCTGAGCCCTCGTCGGTCTCGAGGGTTATCTTCCCGACGTCTGACCCCGAACTGCGAGCACAGGAACCGACGATTGTCTGAGCACGCGTTCTGTTGTACTCCCGAGAATATACCGTTCGATTCCGCGCCGACCGTGCGTTCCCATCACCAACAGGTCGATCTCGTTTTCGTCGACGTATTCCAAGATCTCCTCCTCCGGCAGCCCCCTCCGGAGGACCGTCGTGAGGGTGAGCCCATGCTCCACCGCTACCTCGCGCAAGTCCTCGAGTGCGTGTTCACCGACGACCTCGAACTGCTCGAAGAGGCCGTCGATATTGTCCTCGATACTCACATCGTCGATGCTTGATCCGCTCGCCAGTTCGGCGACCTTCGCGTCGTCGACGACGTAGAGAACGTGGACCCTCGCGTCGCTCAGTTCTGCGAGTGTGAGTGCTTCGCTGAGCGCCTCCAACGCGAGATCGCTGCCGTCGGTCGGGACGAGGATATTCTGATAGCCGGAGCCGATCATGATGCCACCCCACTACAGCCCTCTCGCTTGATGGTTCCGTGTCCGGTCACAGGCGCCGCTGAGGTGCGCTTCTGCGTCGAATACATCCGTCTAATCGTCCCCCGTTGCCGGATCCGGATCGGGTTCATCGGAGTTGATGCCACTAGGATCACCTGTCCCCCGGACATCGGCGGCCCGCCAGGTGCCACGTCGGAACCACAGCCACGCGATGGCCGCTCCGATGACGTTCGAGGCGAAGAACGCGATCCAGATGCCGCGGACGTCGGGCTGTCCGAGGAACCACAGGTCTGTCGGAATCACGCCTTGCGAGGCCACGTATGCGACGGGGAGTCGGATGACCGCGAGTGCGGTGATCGATATCGCGGCAGCGATCAGCGTCTTGCCGGCGCCGCGGAATCCGCCGGTAAACGCCCGCTGAATCCCGATGAACCCGAAGGACAGTGCGACGTACCGGAGGAACTCCGCGCCGACATCGAGGACGGCCGGGTCGTCCGTGAAGACCGAGACGATGGGCGTCGGGACGAAGAAGATAGCTACACCGGCGACGCCGAGAACGCCGAACAACCCTTTTGCCGCGACGTAGTTGGCCTCCTGGGCGCGGTCGTACTTGCCAGCCCCGACGTTCTGGCCGGTCATCGTCTCGACACCGCGTGCGACGGCGATCGCGGGGAGGAAGATGACAGAGAACACGCGCGTTCCGATGCCGAACGCCGCAACGACCGACGTCGAGAACAGCCCGACCACGATCAGCAGGGCGTTGATCGAGAGTGCACGGCCGGTTCCCTCGATCGACGCCGGAACGCCGATGCGGAGGATCTTCCGGAGGTACTGGAGATCGGGTTTCATATCGGAGAGATTGATCTGGATCCCGCGCGTTCCCGACAGCATGATCGCGAGGCCAACGAGCATCGCCAGCCCCCGCGAGAAGACGGTAGCGATAGCCGCCCCTTGGATACCGAGTTCGGGGAACGCGAGCGGACCGACCGACCAGCCGTTGATCAGGAACGGGTCGAGAATCACGTTGACCACGACCGTCCCGAACATGACGAGCATCGGCGTGATGGTATCGCCCGCACCGCGCATCAGCGAGATGAACACGAAGAACCCGAACATGAACGGCAGGCCCAGCGCAACCACCTGCATGTAGGCGGTTGCGCCAGGGAGCACGTCGGGCGACGCTCCGAGGAACGCGAGGAACTCTCGAACGAACGGATAGCCGATCGCGCCGAGAATGACGGAGGCGATGAACGCAAACGAGACGGTCTGTGAGGCCGCATACTCTGCCTGATCGGTCTCCTCTGCCCCCGTGTGTTGGGCGACGAGGACGCTGCCGGCAACCGAGAGACCCATCCCGAGCGAGATGAGCAAGAACACCATCGGGAACGCAAAGGAGATGGCTGCCAGCGCCTCCGTGGAGTACTGGCCGAGCCAGAAGGTGTCCGCCAGATTGTAGGCGGTCTGCATCAGGTTCGTGACGACGATCGGGAGTGAAAGGAACAGGAGTGGCTTGACGATACCACCCTCTGTCAGGTTGAGTTCCTCCTGACCTTTGAAGAAGCTCACGTGACCACCTCTACGTCAGGCTGCCAGCCGAGGTGCAGTTCCAACGTGGTTTCGAGGGCGCTACGGGTCTCGCCGAGGGGTTCACCGAGTGCCACTTTCCGCGCGTGTGCGCCGTTGATAATGGTAGTGACCAGTCTGGCGACTTCAGCTGGGTCGGTTTCCTCGAAATGGCCTTCGTCGATACCGTCCGCGACGATATCCACGACAACCTCGCACATCATGTCGTTGAGGTGGAGAAATCGTTCCCGAAAGGGATCGTGGAAGGGCGCTTGCGCTTTCAGTTCCATGATCGCCACGGCGAATCCGTCGGCATCGGGATCCGACGATGTGAACGCCGCATCGAGGAACGCTGTAAGTCGTTCACGCGGGTCGGTCGCCTCGGACGCGAGTTTCGATTCGAACCGGTCGATCAAGTCATCGAGAAACGCATTCAACAGCGCTTCTTTCGTGTCAAAGTGATAGTGGATCGAGGCGGTAGTTAACGACGACTCATCGGCGATCTGCTGCATTGTGAGCTCGGCGTAGCCGTACTCACAGAGCGCTCGGTTCGTCGCGTCGATGATCGCTGACTTCGTCTCATATTTCATTCCCTACGCTGTTTACTAACTGGTTAGTTAAGAACTTTCTGAATGGTTAGTCAGCCGCGGTTGTTATCCTCTCATCCGCTTCGAACTATGGGCCCCCGATAACTCCTCTCGGAAGTGAGTCGTCTCGGGGCTCCGATTCTCCGAAGAACTGGTACCTCTCGCCGGAGCCTCGTGTTTCAAACGATTCGCGACCAACGCCTCTGTATGGAACTCACAAACGGCGTGTATGGCCTGCCGCTCAACGTGTCGCTTGGGGGTCGAGAGATGACCCTCAATCCAACTGCCGTCGAGACGCCGCAGGGGCTTCTCCTCCTCGACGTCGGCCTCCCGGATGGAATCGATGACCTCGCCGACGCGCTCACTGCCGAGGGTCTGAGCTTGGACGACACATGGGCGGTCGTGATCTCCCACCAGGACATCGATCACGCTGGTTGTTTGGCGGCCGTCGTTGAGCGGACCGACGCGGTCGTGTTCGCCCACGAGCGAGACACGCCGTATCTCGAGGGCGATACGGAGTTGGTCAAGTCGACCGAGGAGCGCCCGATGGAGATCGCGCCGACGACGGTCGACGTCCAGGTAACGGGTGGGGAAACGTTCGCGACTGCGGCGGGTCCGATGAGAGCGGTTGCCACTCCTGGGCACAGTCCCGGCCACACGTCCTACTACTTCCCCGACGCAGAACTGCTGATCAGCGCCGATGCGCTCAACGTCATCGACGACGAGCTGGTTGGTCCACGCGAGGACGCGACACCCGATCTGGAGACCGCCTGGGAGAGCGTTGAACAGCTCGCGGAACTCGACATCGAGGAGACGTTCTGTTTCCACGGTGGAGTTGTCGAGGCGGGGACCGATCGCATTGAAGAACTGGCGGTCAACCGGTAGCGCGGTGTGTCGCGTTGCGTGGGTATCGGGTGCTGCAGCTCCCGGATTCGAACCGTTCGTAGAGAGCCGGGGGCGGGATTCGAACCCGCGAAGTCTCGATTACAAGTCGAGTGCATGCACCGCCCATGCTCCCCCGGCGCGTACTGGGGCCGTACTGTGTCCTCCGTTTAATCGGTATCGCTTCCGCCTCCTCGAACCGGCTTCTCCAGTTCGACCCGATGGGGACGGTACCCGTGTCGCTCGTAGAACCGTCTCGCGTCCTCGTTCGCGGCCATCGCCTCCAGCGAGACCACGTCGACGCCCGCGTCGGCGAGCGACGACTCCGCGGCCGAGAGCAGCCGCGACCCGACGCCCGCGTCACGGTGTCGCTCGCGAACGAAGAGGTTGTACACCACCCCCCGCGTCACGTCGAGGTCGTACCGTCCCGACTCGACGCCGAAGGTCACGAACCCGACGATCCGTCCGTCGTTCGTCCCCGACGTGCCCGCGACGGCGTCGGACTCCGACGCCTCCGGTGCCGTCGACTCGGGGCCCTCCACCCGCGCGACGACGAGTCCGTCGGTGACGACCGCGTGTGCGGCAGCGTCGGCCGCGTCGGGGCGGTTCCCGGCGGCCATGAGGTGAGTACCGTGCGAGCGTTGGCCGTCCGCGAGGGCGACCCAGAGGTCGGCCACCGCGTCGACGTCGTCCATCGTTCCGGCCTCGATCCGGACGCCGCCGCCGCGCTCGTCCGTCTCCTCATCGCCGGTCCCGCCCGCCCCGCTTTCGTTCCCGTCGCCCACTCCGGTGTCGAACCGGGAACGGTCGCGCACGTCGTCGTCCGAGGAGTCGGCGGGCATCCTGTTGATCGGACGGTCGCGTTCGGCTTGGCCCTTGTGCCCGACCGCCCGTCCTGTCGACTCGACGACGCTGTGATGCGGGTGAGAGAATGGTTAAGTGCGTCGGGCTACCTCTCGAATCGTGAGAAGGAATATCAATGGGCATTAGCGAAACGTACACACGCGGCAGGGATCTCGTCACATCTCGACCGTCCGTCCTCATCGTCGCCGGCATCGTCGTGCTTCTGGCGCTCGATCTCGTTCGCCAGATCACGACGCCCGGGGGCCTCTCGACCACACAGCTCCTCGGGTACCTGTGGGACGGGCTCGTGGTCGGGCTCTCGATCGGGCTGGCGGGCGTCGGACTCTCGATGACGTACAGCATTCTGAACTTCGCGAACTTCGGCCACGGCGACTACGTCACGACCGGCGCGTTCGCTGGCTGGGCGGTGACGTGGGTGATCGCCGGCGCCGGGCAGTTCGACCTGACGACGCTGCTGTTCATCGGCTCCGTCTCGACGAGGGACCTGGGCGTGTCGGCGTTCGCGACGCCGCTGGCGATCGTCGTCGGGCTGGTCGTCGCCGCGGCCGCCACGATCGTCCTCTCGCTCGTCATCGACCGGCTGGTGTACAGACCGATGCGCGACGAGGGCGGTATCTCGCTGCTCATCGCGTCGATCGGCGTCGCGCTGGCGCTGCGATACACGATCTACATCGTCTTCGGACAGCGCACCCGCGGACTCACCGACGCACAGTCGGTACCCCAGCTCGCGCTCGGCGGCGGACTCGAGGTCGGCGGACACGAGGTCGCGCTCGTCGTCATCGCGGCGGCGCTGATGCTCTCCGTCCACTTCCTGCTCCAGACGACGAAGCTCGGGAAGGCGATGCGGGCGATGGCCGACAACGAGGACCTCGCGCGCGTCACCGGGATCCCGACCGAGCGGGTCGTCCGGTTCACGTGGATCATTGGCGGCGGTCTCGCGGGCGCCGGTGGCTTCCTCATCGCACTCGAACGCGGCGCGATGAACTTCCAGTTCGGGTGGGTCCTCCTCCTGTTGATCTTCGCGGCGGTGATCCTCGGCGGTATCGGCTCCATCTACGGCGCGATGTTCGGCGGCGTCACGATCGGGATCGCACAGAGCATCTCGCTCGTGTGGCTCCCCAGCGAGTTCTCCACGGTCGCCGCCTTCGGCGTCATGATCTTCGTGCTGCTGTTCAAGCCCGACGGCCTCTTCTCGGGGGTGACCACCGCGTGAGCTCTCCGACCGAGTCCGTCGACGCGACCGACGACGCCGCCGGCGACGACGCCGGTGCCGGCGACGCCGGCCGGGAGATCCCCGGCTGGACGCCGTACCGCGAGTGGTTCCGCGATCGGTGGAGCGAGGGCGGCGCCACGGCGTGGGCGACCGCGCTGGGCCACCTGCTGGTCGGGGGCGTGCTGTTCGCGCTCGTCGCGGGCTTCGACCTCGGGACGCTCCCGATCGGCGGGAGCCTCGTCTGGCTCGTATACCTCTCGGTCACCGTCGCGGCGCTGTACGTCGCCACGGCGCCGCCGGCCGAACCGTACGTCGCGTGGCTCGAGGACCGTTGGATGGTGTCCGACGTCGACAAACTGCTGATCGTTCTCGGTCACGTCGTCGTCGTCTTCTTCGTGTTCGCGGTCGCGCTCGGCCTCCCGTTCAACGGGCTCATGGGCGCGCTCGGGTCGGTGTTGTTCTTCACCGCCGTGTACGCGATGATGGTGCTGGCGTTGAACCTCCACTGGGGGTACGCCGGGGTGTTCAACATCGGTATCGCGGGGTTCATGGCCGTCGGCGTGTACGCGATGGCGATCCTTTCCTCGCCAGTGGACGCCCCGGCGGGATCGGTGCCCGGACTGGGGCTGCCGCTTCCGATCGGGATCCTCGGCGGCGTGCTCGCCGCCGCGATCGTCGGACTGGTCGCGGCGCTTCCGGCGCTCCGACTGCGGGCGGACTACTTCGCCATCGTCACCGTGGCCTTCTCGGAGATCATCCGGCTCACGTTGAACTCACGAACGCTTCAGGAGTTCACGATCGCCGGCGTCACGACCGGCACGGGTGGCGCGACCGGCATCACGATGCCGGGGAACCCGGTCAGGCTCCTGTTCTACGACGGGTTCGGCGCCGGCGCCGAACCCGCGCTGCTGGGGTCGGTCCTGTTCCCGCTGTTCCGCGACCTTCGGATCGACCTGATCCCGCCGGGGTCGTCGTGGCTCGGCGTTGTCTCACTGCCGGCGTTCACGCTGGATCTCGCCGTCCAGCCGTCGGTCATCAGCAACTGGGCGTACGTGGTCGTGCTCACGGCGTTCGTGGCGCTGTTCTACGTGCTGCTCGTCCGCACGGGGAACTCCCCGTTCGGCCGCGTGCTGAAGGCGATCCGTGAGGACGAGGTCGTCGCCAAGTCGCTGGGCAAGGACACGAACCGGTTCAAGGTCGTCGCGTTCATGTTCGGCTGCGGGCTGATGGGGCTTGGCGGCATCCTCTGGCAGGGGAGCCAGGGGTTCACCAACCCCGGCGCGTTCCGACCGATCATCACGTTCTACATCTGGGTCGCGCTGATCATCGGCGGGGCCGGCTCCAACACCGGGAGCGTCCTCGGCGGCGCGCTGTTCGCGGGTGCCCTCTGGGAGGGGCCCGTGTACGTCCGGCGGGTCGTCACCAACTACGTCGACTTCGGCGCCACCCCGAGCACGTTCCCCGGGGCGGTCGCGCCGTTCGTCGAGGGCGAGGTGCTCCCGTTCCTCGCGTTCCTGCTCGACAACGTCTCGGCGCTCCGGTTCATCCTCGTCGGGGTCATCCTCGTGGTGCTGATGCAGCGGCGCCCCGAGGGGCTGCTCGGCCACCGCAAGGAGGAGGCGGCGGCGGTCCCGCTGACTCGGCCGGGCGGCGGCAACGGCGGCGGCGCGACGACCGGCGACGGCGACGCGGTCGCGGACGGCGGCCGTGAAGCCGCCGACGACGGAGGTGCACGATGAGCGCCGACGACGCGTCCGGTCAGCCGGACGCCGACACGACTGACGGCGACGGCGATGACGCCGTCACGGAGGCGTCGCAGGCGACCGCACAGGGTGCGCGTGACGCCGCCGAGCACCCGCTGGTGGTCGAGAACCTCCGCAAGACGTTCGGCGGGATCACCGCCGTCGACGACGCGAGCTTCTCGGTCGCGGAGGGCTCGCTCACCGGGCTGATCGGCCCGAACGGCGCGGGGAAGTCGACGACGTTCAACTGCATCACCGGCGTGCACGAGCCCACCTCCGGGCGGGTGACGTTCCACGGGACGGACATCACCGGAATGGCGACCCACGAGATCGCCCAGCAGGGGCTCGTTCGGACGTTCCAGATCGCCCGCGAGTTGCCGGAGATGACGGTGTTGGAGAACATGATGCTCGCGCCGAAGGGACAGGTCGGCGAACGGCTCACGAACGCGCTCGTCCCGGGGCTGCGCGATCGCGTCGTCGAACAGGAGGAGGAACTCCTCGAGCGGGCGTGGCAGCAACTGGAGTTCTTCGAGATCGACCACCTCGCCGAGGAGTACGCGGGCAACCTCTCGGGCGGACAGCGCAAGCTGCTGGAGATGGCGCGCGCGCTGATGACCGACCCGGAGGTCGTGCTGCTCGACGAACCGCTCGCCGGCGTCAACCCGACGCTGGAGGAGAAGCTGCTCGACCGGATCCACGAGCTCCGCGAGCGGGGGAACACGTTCCTGCTCGTGGAACACGACATGGACGTCATCATGAACAACTGCGAACACGTCATCGTCATGCACCAGGGGTCGGTGCTCGCGGAGGGCACCCCCGAACAGGTCACGAGCGACGAACGCGTCGTCGAGGCGTACCTCGGAGGCGACGTATGAGTGGCGCGGGACGCGAACGAAGTGAGGCTCCCGGAAAATCGAACGGGGAGCGAAGCGACCCGCGAGAAGGTGAACGCGAGGCCGACCGTCGGGAGGCCTCGACGCACCCGACCGCCGAAACACCGATCGTCGCCGACGGCGGGACAGCGACGGCGGGGGCGACCCGCTCGGCCGACGCCGCGCTTCCGGAGGAGAGCCTGCTCCGCGTCCGCGACCTCGACGCCGGCTACGGCGACCTCCAGATCCTCACCGACGTGGACCTGGACGTGGCCGACGGCGAGTACGTCACCATCGTCGGCCCGAACGGGGCCGGCAAGTCGACGGTGATGAAGTCCGTGTTCGGGCTGACCAGCTACATGGGCGGGACGATCGAGTTCGCCGACGCGCCGATCCACGGCCTCCAGCCCGACGAGATCATCCACGAGGGGATCGGCTACGTTCCCCAGAACGACAACGTCTTCGAGAGCCTCTCGGTGCGCGAGAACCTCGAGATGGGTGCGTACATCCTCGACGAGGTCCCCGAGGACCAGATCGAGTGGGTGTACGACCGCTTCCCGATCCTGCGGGAACGCTCCGATCAACGTGCCGGGACGATGTCCGGCGGGCAACGACAGATGCTCGCCATGGGGCGGGCGCTGATGCTCGACCCGGATCTCCTGTTGCTCGACGAGCCGAGCGCCGGGCTCGCGCCCGACCTCGTTCAGGAGATGTTCGACCGCATCGACCGTATCAACGAGGAGGGCACCGCGGTCCTCATGGTCGAGCAGAACGCCAAGCAGGCACTGCGTCGGTGTGACCGCGGCTACGTGCTCGTCAACGGCGAGAACGCGTACGTCGACGAGGGCGACGCGCTACTGAACGACGAACAGGTCCGGAAGGACTTCCTCGGCGGGTAACACGGTTCGCCGCCGGGGGAACCGGACGCCCGTTCCGGCCCGAGGGTCGCCCGCCTACGCCAGCGCGTACCGGTCGTCCGTCTTCTCGACGTGTCCCGCCTCCCTGAGCGCCCCCAGAATGGAGTACAGCGAGAGCCGTTTTATTGACAACCCCTCACACAGGTCGTCCTCGCGGACCGCGCCGTGAGTCGCGAGATACAGGTACACCAGTTTCCCACGGGGGGAAGAGAGCTCCCCCGGAAGCGTCGTCATCGGCGTCTCCGCGTCGACGTCGGCGGTCGCGGTGTCGGGCGTATCGGCCGCATCCGCGCCGTCAGCGTGCGTAGTAACCATCGTGGATCCGTCGTTGGCTTCGACACCTGTAAAACTGTGGTACGTCGTTCGTCGAAACCGCTTCGAGAGCGTCCGAAACTATCGAAACGCCCGGGTATAGAGATTTACTCCCGCTGGAAGTAATACGCAATCGACCGTTCGCGGTCCCGAATTTCGACTCCTGACGGCGGAACGAACGGGGAGAAACGGAACTTGCCCCCGCGACGCGCGACGGCGGGGCGACTCAGTACGAGCGGATCTTCGGCTCGTACTCCTTGTCCTCGCCCTCGAGGATGACCGGCTTGTACCAGAGTTCGGGCGTGCCGTCGTTCCACGACAGCATCGTGTGCTTGAGCCACTCATCGTCGCGGCGTTCCTGGTGCTCCGCGCGCCAGTGGGCGCCGCGGAACTCGTCGCGTGCGAGCGCGCCGAGCGTGATGGCTTCCGCCAAGTCGAGGATGTTGCGCGTCTCCAGCGTCTGGATGAGGTCGGTGTTGAACGTGCGCGAGGGGTCCTTCACGAACACGTCCTGATAGCGCTCGCGCGCCTCCGCGATGTCCTCGAGCGCCTCCTTGAGGCCGTCCTCCTCGCGGAAGACGTTCACGTGCTCGGTCATCGAGTCCTGCACGTCGGAGCGGATCTCCGCGTGCTGGACGCCCTCGTCCTTCTCCATGAGCGACTGGACGCGCTCGCGTTCGCGGACGACCGCCCGCTCGACGATGTCGTGGCCGTCACTCGAACCGGCTTCGGCGGCCACGCCGCCGTCCGCGACCGCGTCGCCGTTCGCGCCCGCAGGCTCGACCTCGCCGGGTTGGACCGGCGTGTCGACCTCGCCGAGTTCGTACTCGCCCCGCTGGCCCGTCTCGATCTCCGCGGTGCCGAGGTCCTTGCCCGCGGCGTGGGCGCCCGCGCGCTTCCCGAAGACGATGAGCTCCGGCAGCGCGTTGCCGCCGAGGCGGTTCGAGCCGTGGACGGACGCGCAGGCGCACTCGCCGGCGGCGTACAGCCCGCCGACACACGTCTCGCCGTTCTCGTCGGTCTCGATGCCACCCATCGCGTAGTGCTGGCCGGGCTTGACCGGCATCGGCTCCTCGAGGCCGTCGACGCCCTCGAAGTCCTTCGCGAGGTGGAGGATGTTCTCGAGCCGGTCCGTGATGCGTTCCTCGCCGAGGTGGCGCATGTCCAAGTGGACGTACTCGTCGTCGATGCCGCGGCCCTCGCCCACCTCGCTCAGCTCCGCGCGGGCGACGACGTCGCGGGAGGCCAGCTCCCCGTCGTTGCTCGCGTACCCGTACTCGTACATGAATCGCTCGCCCTCCGCGTTGTAGAGGATGCCGCCCTCGCCGCGGACGCCCTCGGAGATGAGCACGCCCGTGCTGGGCAGACTCGTCGGGTGGAACTGGATGAACTCCATGTCCTCGATGGGGACGCCGGCGCGGTAGGCCATCGCCACCCCGTCGCCGGTGTTCGCGACGGCGTTGGTGGTGTGTTCGAACACCTGCCCGAGGCCGCCGGTCGCGAGGATCACGCCCTCCTTCGCGCGGAATCCCGACAGCTCGCCGCTCTGGATGTCGTAGGCGACGACGCCGTGGCAGGTGCGATCCTCCGGACGCTCCTCGTCGGTGACCGCCAGATCCGAGACGTACCACTCGTCGTAGACGGTGATGCCGCGCTTGACGAGCTGCTCGTACATCGTGTGGAGCAGCTGGTGGCCCGTCTCGGCGCCCGCGTAGGTGGTCCGCGGGAACGAGAGGCCGCCGAACGGTCGCTGGGAGACGCGACCGTCCTCCTCGCGGGAGAACGCCATGCCCCAGTGTTCCAGCTGGATGACCTCCTTCGGGGAGTCCGTACAGAGCGTTTCGATGGCGGGGGCGTCGCCGAGGTAGTCCGACCCCTTCATCGTGTCGTAGGCGTGATCCTCCCACGAGTCGCCCTCGCGCAGGGCCGCGTTGATGCCGCCCTCCGCGGCGCCGGTGTGACTGCGCACCGGGTGGAGCTTCGAGACGATGGCCACGTCCGCGCCTTCCTCCTGGGCGGCGATGGCCGCGCGGAGTCCCGCGCCGCCGGCGCCGACCACGATGACGTCGTGTTCGTACATTGTGTGTTGTGTCCGTGTTGCTGCGTTCGGTCGGTGTCGCTGCGTTCGATGGTCGTCCGTCGTCGCCGAACCCCTCGGTTCGTCGTTGGATCCGCTTGGGGTTCGGACTACTTCAATCGCGTGCCGGTTCGGGTAGCTGAACGGGGTGAGCCTACCAGAACTTCAGGTTGTTCTTGACGGCCTCCCGCTTGAGCTCCTGGATGTGCTCGGTCAGCGGGATGTCCTTCGGGCACACCTCGGTGCAGGAGAACTGGGTCTGACACCGCCAGACGCCGTTCTCCTGCTCGAGGACGTTCAGCCGGTGCTGCTTGCGGTCCTCGCCCTCGCGCTCGTCCATGGCGAAGCGGTACGCCTTGTTGATCGCGGCGGGACCGAGGTACTCGTTGTTGCCCGCGGCGATGTTGCACGAGGACATGCACGCGCCACACCAGATACACCGCGTGGACATCTTCACCTTCTCGCGGTTCTCCCGCGTCTGCCGCTGCTCCTCCAGTTCGCCGTCGGGGAGCTCGTCGGCGTCGAAGTACGGCTCGACCGCCTCCATTTGGTCGTAGAAGTGGTCCATATCGACGACAAGGTCCTTCTCGACGTCCGCGTGCGGGAGCGGCTCGACGCGAACCGGCTGGTCGAGGTCCGACAGCTGCGTCTTGCAGCCGAGTCGCTGAGACCCGTTGATGAACAGCGCGTCCGACCCGCAGATCGCCTGTCGACAGGAGTGCCGGAACGTGAGCGAGGAGTCGAACGTGTCGCGCGCGTAGATGAGCGCGTCGAGGACGGTCATCCCCTTCTCGTAGGGGACGTGGAAGTCGTCGAAGCGGGGCTCCTGTTTCCCCTCGACCTCCGGGTCGAAGCGGAACACCTTCAGGTGGAACGTGTCCTCGTCGCCGTCGGCGCGCTCTGCGGCCTCCCGACGCGCGCGCTCCTCGCGGTCGGCGCGGGCCTCCGCCTTCTTCCGCATCCGCTCCTCCTGTGCGGGCGCCAGCGGCTCGCTGTGCTCGACCTCAGTCTCTGCCTCGGTCTCCGTGTCGGTCTCTGGAACTTGCGTGCTCATTGTCAGAAGGTGGGGAGTCCCGCCCAGGCGTTCGCGGTGCGGATCCCCTGTACGACGAGCACCAGGCTCGCCGCGATCAGCGTGTACTTGACGACCCGCTTCTTGGTGCCGGTCAGTCCCTGGTTCTCCAAGGCGTTGTAGACGCCGTTGACCCCGTGGAACGTCGCGGTGGTCAGGAACAGCACCATCAGCGAGTAGTAGGTGAGGTCCGTCATCCGCGCGCTCGAGGCGAGGAACGACACCTCGTCGGCGTGGTTGACGAAGTGGAGCAGGAAGAAGTGGAACGCGAGCACCACCACGAGGAACGCGGCGGTGATGCGCTGCCACAGCCACCGCCGTCCGCCCTTCTCGAACGAGGAGTAGCGCTCGGCCATCTCAGAACACCCCCGCGAGGAACGTCGGCACCGACGCGACGACGATGCCGCCCGTCAGTATCAGCGACGCGTAGAAGCTCTTGTCCTGGCTCTCGAGGCCGACCCCCAGATCCACGAGCAGCAGGCGGCAGCCGTTCAGGATGTGAAACACGGCCACCGCGAGCAGCCCGACCTCGAGGATGCGAACGACCAGCAGACTCTCCAGCGCGACGATGACGGTCGTGTACACGTCGTTCTCGGCCGCGATGGCCTGCGTCTGCCCGGCCGCGGAGATGGCGGTACTCAGCACGGCGATGTGGGTGAACAGGTACCCCACGAGCACCCAGCCCGTGAACTTGTGGAACACCCAGGCCCACATTCCCGCCGAGAACTCCCGCCACCGGCCGAAGTCCTCGACGAGGCCCCTGTCATACGACTGGCTCATACGTCCGTCGCTCCGTCCTATGGGGGTATAGTAGTTACGTGACGCTCTCGCACGCGCGAGGGCGAGGACGGGCGTGTCCGCGCCACGGTCCGGCGACGACCGCGTCCCGAACGGCTCGTCTCCGCCGGAGCGCCGATCGATCGGCGAACATGTCCGACTGCGTGATCGTTATGCCGGTGTACGTCACACGACAGACAGTGACCGATCGCCCGACAGAACGCGCCGTCGACGCCTTCTCCTTCCTCGGTGACGACCTTCGACTGTCGATCCTCCGCACGCTCGCCGACCGCGAGTCGCGTGCGGGCCCTCGAACCAACCCGATGGCGTACAGCGATCTTCGGCGCGCGGTCGGCGAACGCGACAGCGGGAAGTTCAGCTATCACCTCGGGAAGCTCACCGGTCGGTTCGTCGAGAAGACGTCCGGCGGGTACCGGCTGCTCGAACCGGGTCGGGAGACGGTTCGGCTGCTGGAGCGCGGCATCGTCGGCGACGACACCGTCCTCGATGCCGAGCAGGTCGACGCGCGATGTCCCCGCTGCGGCGGCGACGTCCACGTGATCTACGCCGACCACCACCTGTTCACCTGCTGTTCGGCATGTGCGGGCCTCTTCGGCGCCGACGAGTGCCCGCCCGGCACGCTCACTGGGATCGTCCTTCCGCCGACGGTCGTCGAGCAACTGGACCCGACCCCGCTGTTCCGTCGGGCACACTGGGTGTTCGAACGGCGACTCCGACCAATGATCGACGGGATCTGTCTGGAGTGTGCGGGTGTCGTCGATGGCCGCCTCAGGCGGTGTCTCGATCACGAACCGGAGGGGATCTGTTCCGACTGTCTGTCGTCGTACCCCGTCCTCGCTGAGGTCGTGTGCGAGACGTGCGGGCGCGGGCGCGTGACCCACCCCCTGTTCGGGAACCCCGGAGCCGACGGGGTCGGTCCCGGCCACGTGCCGGACGACGACAGGTCAGCGTCGGGGAGGGACGCGGCGGTCGGTGAACGGGACTCGGGCGACCGTGCCGCCGAGCGGGACGGCGCGGGCGATGCCGCCTGGCGGCGGTTCGAGGACTTCCTCACGTGGTCGGCGGACCCGCAGGGAGACGGATCTGTCGCCTTCGAACACCCGAACGGCGGGGATCGGGTCGTCGTCGCCCCCGATCTGGGCGTCGTCGAGTGACCGGGTTGTTCCGCGTCGTCGCCCCCGATCTGGGCGTCGTCCGCGGCGTCGCCGTCGGGTCATCGCGAGGGATCTCACACCGGGACCTCCCCGCGGCCTCTCGTGAGGTGACCGCTCACTCGCGAGGTGAGAGCGGTCAACGGGCGGTTCCGGACGGGCTCTGGTCCAACTCGACGACCCGCCGGGTCCGCTCTCCGAGTTCCACGAGGTGACACAGCGGGTTCCCGGGGTACACGACGGGGTTCTCCAGCACGCCGACGAGGAGTCCGGTGAACGGGGCCTCGACGGCGACGTTGTCGTTCTTGAACGGGTTGGTGATGGTACAGACCGCGTCCCCCTCGTGGACCAGCGCGCCCCGTTCGAAGTGCATGTCGACCATCCCGCCGGTGTCGGCCCGAAGCCACGTCTTCTCGCGTTCGTCGGTGATGACGGTGCGCCAGCCGGGCCACCGGACCTGCTCGGCCTCGAGCATCCCGTACTCGGCGAACGTCGAGCGGACCCCCGAGAGCGCCTCGTCGATGAGCGCCCGCTGGAACCGGTGAGCCTCCCCCATCTCGACGGTGATCGCGGCGATGCCGTCGGTCACCGCCTCGGTTCGGAGCATTCCGGAGGAGCCCTCGCTGTCGAGTATCACGTTCGTTCCGTACGCGCGGGCGAGGCGGGCGGCGTCCGGGTCGCCCATGTCGGCGCGGGCGTGGATCATGTTGGTTCGCCCCCGCGTCGACGTGTGAAAGTCCAGGCCGAAGTCGCACGGATCGATGAAGTTGGTGTAGATGCGCGCGGCCATCCGCTTCGCGCTCGTCGAGTCGGCCGAGCCGGGAAACGAGCGGTTCAGGTCGCGGTCGTACACCGGGAGGTAACGCTGTTGGGCGAGGAATCCCGGGACGTTCAACACGGGCAGACAGATGATCGTGCCCGCCAGCTCCGTCAGATCCCACTCGTGGGCCACCTCCCTGACGACTTCGATCCCGTTGAGCTCGTCACCGTGGGCGGCCGCCGAGAGGAACGCCGTCGGGCCGGGTCGCTCGCCGTTGATGATCGTGACCGGGATCCGGACGGGGTCGCCGAGATACGTCTCCGACACCACGAACCGGATGTTCTGTCGCTCCCCCGGATCCACCCGGCCTCCGTTGTACGTGAAGGCGTCGGCGGCAGTCATAGTCGTCGGTGTGCGACCGAGCGATATAAAGGACCGCGTCCCCGCCGGCGCGGCGGCCGCGATCACTCACGTCGTGGAGTCGCCTCGGAGTCGATACTCACCGAGGTCAATACCGCCGGGCGCTCGCGTCCGGCGGCCGACCGTCCGGACACCCGAGAAAGGACGCGTGCCTCGGGTTCGCACGCCGTTCGGCCGACCGGGACACATTTGATACCTCCGGCAGAGTCGATCGGTATGACTGCCGATCCGGTACGAGTCGGGGTGCTCTCGCTTCACACGAGCAAGGAGACGAAGGCGATCTGCAACGCGGTCGAGGCCCTGGGGCACGAGCCCGTGTGGCTCCGTCGCGAGAACGCGGCCGTCAGCATCGAGGACGGCGACGTCTCGGTCGAGCCGGACGTCGACGTGGTCGCCAACCGAATGCTGCTGTCGAACATCGAACAGCCGGCGGAGGGACTCGGGCTCGCGCACACGTTCGGCCGCGCACGACCGATCCTCAACGAGCCCTCGGCCGTGCTCACGGCGATGCACAAGTTCGCCGCCGCCGTCGCGATGGCGGAGGACGGCGTCCGCGTCCCGGACGCGCTGCTCGCGCTGTCGAACGAGCGCCTGAATCAGGACCGCGCCCGCTTCGGCACGGAGGGCGTGTACAAGACGGCGATCGGCACCCACGGCGGCGGCACCTGGAAGATCGACCTCGAGGACCCGGTCAATCCGATGGTGGGGAACCGACAGGCGTTCCTGCAGGACCTCATCGACCGCGACGACTCGCGACACCACGACACCCGGGTGTACGTCGTCGGCGGCGAGATCGTCGCGGCGATGAACCGCTACGCCCCGGAGGGGGACTGGCGAACCAACGTCGCGCTGGGGGGTGACGTGGAGGACGCCACGGCCTCGCTGGACGAGGAGGCGAGGGAGATGGCGCTGCAGGCGGCCGAGACCGTGGGGCTCGACTTCGCCGGCGTCGATCTCGTGCAGGGGTACGACGGCTGGTACGTTCTCGAGGTCAACCCGACCGCCGGGTTCAAGGGGCTGTTCAAGGCCAGCGGCCGCTCGCCCGCGCCCCACATGGCCCGGCTCGCGATCGAGCGCGGCGGCGGCAGCGTCGACGACGACCGCGTGACCGAGCTGTCGGCGGTGTTCGACGACTCGACGCCGGCGTGTATGCCCGCCGCTCGCCGGATCAACGACGGGCAGACCCCGATCATCGGCTACATCGAGCAGGTCAACGTCGCCGGGACGCAGGGGGCGACACAGGCGTACGCGAAGTCCGACACCGGCGCGACGCGCTCGTCGATCGACACGAAGCTCGCCGCCGAGATCGGCGCCGGGCCGATCAAGAGCATGACCCGGGTCAAGTCCGGTTCGATGAAGTCCGGGAAGGCCCGGCCGGTCGTCGACCTCGTCGTCGGCATCGGGGGCGAACAACACACCGTCACCGCCAGCGTCGAGGACCGCTCGCACATGGAGTATCCGCTCCTCCTCGGGCGCGACATCCTCCAACATTACCGCGTCGACGTCCAGCGCCGCGCCGACGAGGGACGGGACGCGGAGAGCGACGAGGAGGAGGAGGAGGGGACCGAGGAGTAGCACACGGCAGCGACCCACACGGGGCGGACGGGCCGGACCGCTTTTCCCTCTCGGGTCACCACGCTACGGTATGGGCTTCGGGAGCTACGATGAATCCGAGCAGGAACGGCAACAGAGCGACGGCGCCGACGCGGCCGACGGTTCGACCGTCGACGCTCACGAGAACGACCACGAGGGCGAGGCGAGCTTCGAGGCGGGCGCGTCCACCGACGATCTGGTCTCACAGCTCCAGACGATGAAGGACGACGGCGACGACGACGAGGAGTGATCGCCGCGGCCGCACGGTTCTGACCGCGCGCCCGAACCGAGGCCGCACACCGCGGGCGGCGGCGATCGACCGCCACACGATGCCGTTCAGTTCTCACCTCTCTCGACGTCAGGGACGCCCGCCCGAACGCGACACTGCCCCGAGTATCGTTCCTGAAAGTCGGCGGAGAAGGTATATCAACGTGCTCGCTCCCCCTCTCAGTATACCCGGACCGCCGTCGCGGACGGGTCGAAACGATACCAATGTTCGAATTCATAACGGACGAGGAAGAGCGCGGGCAGGTCGGGATCGGGACGCTCATCGTGTTCATCGCGATGGTGCTGGTGGCGGCGATCGCCG